>OGOY01000157.1_pt1 | contig 82673 bp, 70 predicted proteins | sample 1552811 | NCBI WGS metagenome assembly OGOY01 (sample SAMEA2580132, study PRJEB22360) | human gut metagenome | biome: human gut; feature: human-associated habitat; material: faeces | place: Denmark | collected 2008/2010 | reverse complement strand
CTTTTTATAAGTTTTCAGTAACGGAATGGATTATGTTTAGAGAAATTGGGAATGAGCGGGCTTTCGATGGGATTTTAAATCAGATTATAGAGAACATTCAGAATGGCAGTCTCAAAGCGGGAGCTGCCCTTCCGGCGGAGCGGACAATGGCGGAGACCATGGGAGTGTCCAGACCGGCAGTCAGAGAAGTTTTGAGAGCACTGGAACTGCTGGGAATAGTTAAGCCAGTGCCGGGAGGCGGGAATTATATTACAGAGGATCTGGATACCTGGCTAATCGGCCCCTTATCCATACTTTTTAAATTAAATAATGGATATCTGCGCCAGAATCAGCAGTTTCGTGCGGCACTGGAAAGAGAATCAGCAATTCTTGCAGCGAGGAAGTGCACACCGCTGAACGCAGCAGAATTATGGATGATTCTTGCACGGCTGGACGCCGCAGAAGATGAAAAGATACGGGGTAAACTGGATCGCGAACTTCACCAGAAGATTGCAAAGATCGCAGATAACCCGATGATTTACAGTGTCCTTGCGGCAGCGGATCAGCTTACGGAGAATATTGTTTCCGGGACGAGAGACTACATTATGAAAAAGAATAATTCTGCCAGAGAGGTTGATGACCAGCATCATCGGCTTGTTGAGGCAATCATCAACGGAGATGCAGAACAGGCGGAACGATGTATGTCCGAACATATGGATACGATTGAACGTTATATGGAAGAAATGCAAAAAAAATCCTAAGAAATTTTGGGCATTTTTACAGAGTTAATTGATATGACCTCTATTGCGTTTTGGTAATACCAGTGATATAATTAAAATGTAAATTGGTAATACCAATAAATAAAACTGGCAATACCAGAAAGAGGTGCGAAACAATGGGATATGTGAAATGGTCATATGAGACACTGAATCATTTTTGCGGAGACGTATTCAAGGCGTTTGGATTTACAGAGGAAGAAAGCAATCAGATCAAGGATGTGCTTCTTACGGCTGACCTTTATGGAATAGAAAGTCATGGTATGCAGAGAATGGTGCGTTATCATAAGGGAATCGAAAAGGGAACCATCCATCCGCAGGCAAAGCCTGAAGTTGTATTTGAAACACCGATATCTGCAGTGATTGATGGTCATAATGGAATGGGACAGCTTATTTCCGTTTACGCAATGAAAAAAGCCATCGAAAAAGCCAAAAAAACCGGAGTTGGAATCGTAACCGTCCGTGAGTCCAATCATTTTGGTATTGCTGGATATTATGCAAAGATGGCGTGCGATGAAGGACTTCTGGGAATGGCTTGCACTAATTCAGAGGCTATTATGGTTCCTACGTTTGGCAAAAAAGCCATGCTTGGATCAAACCCAATCGCAGTAGCTATGCCGGCAGACCCGTATCCGTTTTTCTTTGACTGTTCTACCACGGTAGTTACAAGAGGAAAACTCGAAATGTACAACAAAATGGAGAAACCGCTTCCGAATGGATGGGCGCTGGACAAAGATGGTCATGCAAGCACAGACGCACCGGATGTCCTTGCCAATATTGTTGCAAAGAAGGGCGGCGGAATCATGCCCCTTGGTGGAAATGAAGAGGTTACAGGAAGCCACAAGGGATATGGATATGGTATGTTATGTGAACTGTTCAGTTCCATTCTTTCCATGGGTGTTACTTCGGATCATTGCTGCACATTCCCGGATAAAACTGGAATCTGTCATGGATTCATGGCAATCGATCCGGCTGCATTTGGTGATCCTCAGGCAATCCGCAGACATTTTTCAGAATACCTGGAAGCTTTGAGAGAAAGTCCGAAGGCAGAAGGCAAAGAACGTATTTATACACATGGTGAAAAAGAAGTTTTGGCAGAAAAAGAAAGAAGAGAGCATGGATTACCTGTAAACGATAATACGATGGTCGAACTTGCTAATCTGTGTGGATATCTCAAACTTGACTTTGATAAATATTTTGACGGATATGAGCTTCCAAAAGACAGCAAATTCTTTACAGGAAATTATTAATAGATTAGAAGGCAACTGTTCACAGTAACAATAGAGGCAGCCGAATCATACGGTTTCACATAATTTAAGATACCAGGGAGGACAATAGAAATGGATTATGCAAAAGAATCTTTAAGACTGCATGGAGAATGGAAAGGTAAGATTGAAGTTGTAACAAGAGTACCTGTAGAAAATAAGGATGATCTGTCACTTGCTTATACACCTGGAGTTGCACAGCCTTGTCTGGAAATCCAGAAGGATGTAAACAAATCTTACGAACTCACAAGAAGATGGAACATGTGTCTGGTAGTTACAGACGGTTCTGCTGTTCTTGGACTTGGAAACATTGGACCAGAAGCCGGAATGCCGGTTATGGAAGGTAAATGTGTCCTTTTCAAGGCATTTGGTGATGTAGATGCATTTCCACTCTGCATTAAAAGCAACGATGTGGACGAAATTGTAAATACAATCTATATGATCTCCGGTTCCTTTGGTGGAGTAAACCTGGAAGATATTTCCGCACCGAGATGTTTTGAAATTGAAAAGAAACTGAAAGAAAAATGTGATATTCCGATCTTCCATGATGACCAGCATGGTACTGCGATCATCACACTGGCAGGTCTTACCAATGCACTTAAAGTTGTTGGCAAGAAGAAAGAGGATGTCCATGTTGTAATGAACGGAGCAGGAGCAGCAGCAATCTCTATCGCTCGTCTGCTTCTCACAGCCGGATTTAAGAACATCACACTCTGTGACAGAAAGGGTGCGATCTATGAGGGACGTCCGGAAGGAATGAATCCAGTCAAAGATGAAATGAGCAAGGTGACCAATCTGGATAAGAAAGCAGGTTCTCTGGCAGATATGCTGGTCGGCGCAGATGTATTTATCGGTGTTTCCGCACCTGGTGCCGTTACAACAGAGATGGTTAAGACCATGAATAAGGATGCAATTGTTTTTGCATGTGCAAACCCGACTCCGGAGATTTTCCCGGATGACGCAAAGGCTGGCGGAGCAAAAGTTGTTTCCACAGGAAGAAGTGATTTCCCGAACCAGATCAACAACGTACTTGCTTTTCCAGGAATCTTTCGTGGCGCATTTGATGTGAGAGCAAAAGAGATCAATGATGAAATGAAGCTGGCAGCGTCTGAAGCACTTGCAAATCTGATCGCAGATGACGAACTTTCTCCGGAATATATCATTCCGAAGGCGTTCGATAAGAGAGTGGGACCGGCGGTAGCCAAAGCGGTTGCCGAGGCAGCAAAGAGAACCGGCGTAGCCCGTATTTAAAAAATACAATTTAATAAGATAGACAATTCTCCCCGGCATAACTTATTATAGGGATAGCAAGGACGTGTGACAACAATAGATTTTACTTCAAGGAAACGTCCGCAGTATGCCGGGGATTTTCTTATAATTTTTTACGAATGAGTAGAGATTTATAGCTGGAAATAAGAAACCAACTATGGAAGGGAGAACTGTGGTATAAACAGCTTCCGTCACAGACAGCGCAGGAGACCTGCAAGCAGCTGGACAAAGCATGGAGATCTTTCTATGTCCTGAAAAAGACCGGAGGGATCAAAGATCCAAATCCGCCCCGTTTTAAACAGGACAATATCCCGGTCACATACATGCAGATGGGGATCCGGCATGAGAAAGGTTCAGACCAGCTGCGGCTGTCTCTGCCAAAGGATCTGAAAAGCTACATGGAAGAAACATATGGGATCCATGAAAAATTTCTATATCTTGAAAATAAGATTTTCAGGGACATGGATCATATAAAACAGCTGCGGATCTATCCACCGGAAAACGGAAAATGCGACCTTATTGTTATCTATGAGATTGAAGAACCAGAGCAGCTCTCTCAGAATGAACATTATTTATCTGTTGATCTGGGACTTCATAATCTGATGACCTGTTATGATTCCGAAAATGGCAGGACTTTTATCCTTGGAAGAAAATATCTTTCATTGGAAAGGTATTTTAATAAAGAAATCGCCAGAGTGCAGTCAGTATGGTATGCGCAGCAATCGGAAAGAGGAATAAAATATCCAAAATCATCGAAACATATCCGGAGATTTTACAGGAAAAAGCAGAATGCAGTAAAGGATTATCTTCACAAAGTGACCAGATGGATTGCAGAATACTGCAGAAAAGAAGATATCCGCTGTGTGGTTGTGGGAGACATGCGAAATATCCGCAAAGAAAAAGATATGGGGCATAAGACCAACCAGAAGCTTCACAGCCTGCCGTATAATAAGCTGTATATCATGCTGGAATATAAGCTGAAACTGTATGGGATTCCATTGATAAAACAAGAGGAAAGCTATACCAGCCAGTGCAGCCCATTATCACCGGAAGTATCAAAAAGATATGCAGAAGCATCAAACCGAAAAGAACGGGGCATGTATATAACTGATGGAGTAAGATACAATGCAGATGCAGTAGGAGCATTTAATATCCTGCGGAAATATCTTTCCGTATCCGGAAAGCAGAAAGAACTGTCCGTAACCGGACTAAAAAATCCAGAAATAATAAAAGTAGCTGCATAGCCGAAAGGCAAGCAGTATTGGTGTCATGGACGCACCCTGAAAAAAGGCAGTATCCCGCCAGATTTCAGATGCTCTGATAACTCAGTTGCCGAGTAGTTCACTATTGGTATCATTAAAAACGTTTGCCTTTTTTGTAGGCTGGGCTATATGTGTTTCAATTTTGCCTATACCAGATACAAAAAGTGCGGCAGTCTGGAGATTTTGGGCAGAATTGATTCCATTATTGTCAGTTATTGGTTTTACAATTATTTCCTGGTTAATAGATAAAAGAAACATACGATTATATCTGACTGGAAAACCTGTTTATAATATCGTACTTGGGTGTATCACAGGAGCTATTTGGTTAGGAGTATCTGTTGTGATATTATCTTTAACAGGGGTCATACATATTGATGGCAGAAACCAAATTTCTATGCTTTGGTTATGGTTATTTTCAGCTTTTATCAATAGCGTTATGCAGGAAGTGTTAGTTCGTGGTTACTTGTATCAGATGATAAAAAATAATTACAACATCGTTGTCGCTGTCCTTATATCTACCGGATTATTTACATTTGCACATGGTGGGGCTTTTGAGGCAGGAATACTTCCTGTACTAAACGTTATAACGATGAGTCTTTTCGTGACAGCAGTTTTGGAATATACGGAATCCTTAGTTGCTCCGATTGTAATCCATTTTTTATGGAATGGAGTTGGTGCAATTATTTTGGGTGGAGTATCATTAGCAGAAGATTATCCGCATTTGTTCAACATGGTAATTAGTGGAAATTCAATTTTGTCGGGTGGCAGCTGTAAAATTGAAGGTAGCATAGTTGTACTGTTTATGAACTTGATTTTAATGTTAGGATTCGTAATGGCAAAAAAGAAAAGAGACAAAAATCTATAATTTCAGTTTTATTGTACTTTTCTAATTCGAGACACACTGTGCCCTGAATTGAGCTGGTCACATTATCGTGCCCTGATGCGTATAAATGATGAGAAAGCAAGATCAAATGCAATGTAGACTTGGGATATAAAAAACTATACTATAGAAAAACGTTAGAGGTGGCAGCGGGAATGAAAAATAAAATTTTGGTGATAGAAGATGACCGTGCAATTTCAGAATTGCTGTGCATGAACCTGGAGGCAGCAGGGTATGAGACTGTGGCAGCGTATGATGGGGAAGAAGCCCAGAGGCTGCTCTTATGGCAGGAGGACGCGGACCTGGCAGTGGTGGATATCATGCTGCCGGGAAAAGACGGATTTGCACTGATGGAGGATTTCAAAAAGAAGGAGCTTCCGGTGCTCTACCTGACTGCAAAGGATGATGTGGCTTCCAAGGTAAAGGGGCTGAAACTGGGTGCAGAAGATTATATGGTAAAACCTTTTGAGATGCTGGAACTTCTGGTACGCATTGAGAAGGTGCTGGAGAGGACGGGACGGGCCAAGAAAGTCTTAACGGTCCGGAACATCCTGGTGGACATGCAAAGCCATCAGGTCTACAAAGACGGGCTTCCGGTAAGCCTAAAGCCAATGGAATATGACCTCTTTGTGCTGCTCCTGCAAAATAAGAACATTGCGCTTGGAAGGGAAGAACTGTTAAAACGGGTCTGGGGAGAAAACTACCTGGGAGAAAGCAGGACGGTGGATGTCCATATCGGACAGCTCAGAAAAAAGCTGGAACTTTATGATGAGATCAGGACGATCCCGAAACTTGGATACCGTCTGGAGGAATAAGGATGAAGCTGTGGAAACGAACGGTACTTCTTATGCTGGTAACGCTATTATGTGCCCTGATTCCAGTGGGAACGCTAAGTCTTTATATCACAGGAAAACGAAGCCTCAATAATGCTGCAGAGACCTACGGAAGACAGCTGGAAAATGGTAAGATACTCCTGGAACAATTTTGGGATAACAGCAAATATGAGCAGATGTCCGAGACTGGAAAGCAGGCTTATATGGGCTTTCAGTTCCAGCGATGCTGTGGGGAAGGCATGGCCCTGATCGACCGAAAAAGCAATGCCGTCATTGAAAACCTGACAGATTATAAAGTGGTGGGGCTCGAAAACTTAGGCTTAAAGGATGAAGGAGATCCGTATGCCTACAAGATACAGAAACTGGGACAGAAATACCTCCTTCTCCAGCTGGAACCATTATCCAGACCGGAAGGATACGAAGTCCTCTCTGTCCGGGAAGTCACAGGGCTTTTTGCAGAGCTGAGACAGACCGCTGTCTGGTTTTTTGGAATTTATCTGGCTGTGTTCCTGATCGCCGGCCTTTTTATTTATATGATGATGCGAAGAACTGTGGAACAGATGGAGAAGCTACAGGAAGTGGCAGAGAAACAGGAGCTGCTCATGGGGGCACTTTCCCATGAAATGCGTACCCCGTTAACGTCCATTATCGGGTATTCGGATACCCTGCGCCATGTAAAGCTGAAAGACGAACAGAAAGACCGGGCACTGGAACATATCAACCGGGAGGGAAAACGCCTGGAGGCTCTTTCTGGGAAGATGCTGCAGATGCTGGGGCTTTATCAGAACCATGCCATACAGATGGAAATGACCATGGCAGGTGACCTTTTAAACCATGTCATAGACATGGAAAAAGAACAGGCAGAAAAGAAAGCGGTACACCTCAAGATGGAATGTGAAGCCTTTTCCATGAAAATGGATCCGGCCTTGATGGAAAGCCTTCTGATAAACCTGATCGACAATGCCCTAAAGGCTACGGATGCCGGTGGAAGCATTTGGGTAAAGGCTTATGAGAAAGCTGGAAAAAAGATCTTTGAGGTGTCGGATACCGGAATGGGGATCCCGGAGGAAGAACTGGGAAAGATCACAGATGCATTCTATATGGTGGACAAATCACGAAGTCGAAAAGAAGGCGGATCCGGACTTGGGCTGGCACTCTGTGTGAAGGTGGCTGAAATCCATGGCGGATGCTTGAAAATCGAAAGCAGACAGAGAGAGGGGACCACGGTAAGAGCCATCTTCTGATTTACAATTTGTTTACATCTTAATGAATACATCGGCAAAGCAATATGGTACTCTTTTCTCATAAGAAAAGGGTACCTTTTTTAATACCGAAAGGAAAGGATGGAAAAAGGATGAAGAAAATAAAAATGTTTATGGGAGCCGTTCTGTGTATGAATCTTTTGACATTATCCGGATGTGACCGTATTGTCCAGTCTGCTGTTGTGGAAGAAAAGGATCAGACAGAACAGAAAAAAGAAGAGAAAAAGGAGACAGTTCAGAAAACCGTTGCCGAACAGGTACAGGCACCGGAAATATACCAGACAACGATCCAGGCAGATCTAAGATCAGCGGACCGGGAGGATAAAGAAACCCCAATGAATTTTACCCTGACAGCGGATGCACCGGTAAAAGTGCCGGATGTAGATGCAATCTGTTTAAAAAAAGTAAAAAGATTGGCGATTCCTGAAGAAGAACAGAATAAAATAAAAGACACATTCGGAAAAGGACAGCCCATGCAGGAAGAGAAGAATGAGAACGAACAGGCGGGGACATATACAGTAGATGGACTGACCTATCGGTATTCTTATACACAGAGTGAGCAGGTATCGGATGTGGAGGAACTCGGATGTGGGATAGCGAAGTTTATCTTTGACGATTGTGGAGACATGACCCTGGAATCGAGCGAGAAAAAAGAAAGGGAAGAACGCTTTCAAAATTATATAAAGGCAGGAAGCGGGAAAGTGTCTGAAAAGGAAGCAAAGGAGAAGGTTTCAGGTCTTGTGTCCGGAGACTGGGAGATATTTGAAAGTTCCTCAAAAGCACTTACTGAAGGAAGCACTACCCTGGAAAAAGATGATTTCATTTTTGAACGGATGATAGACGGGGTTCCGGTTAATTATGTGAGGGAAACCTCTCTGCCTGTTAATGAACAGGCTCTTGAATGGGAAAACGAAGATGGAACCCTTCATGAAGGACAGTCTGAAGGATGGGAAAATGAAGTACTGACGATGGACTTTTGCAGTGGGACACTTCAGAGTTTTCTGCACCGAAATCCCATAGAAGCATCGAATGCTTCCGATGAGAGGCTGTTCTTACTTCCTTTTGATGAGGTCAAGGATATCTTTGAAAAAACGATCACTTTGCAGGTCATGACAGAAGACAAGAATCGGCTGATCTCTGTCGATGGAGGAAGCCACTACCGTTATCCGTCCATTGATGCACAGAGTGCGGAGATAGCCATAACAAAGGTACAGCTGGGTTATATGTGCATGCCAGACAGTGAAGGCAGCGATACCGAAGCAGTCCTGATCCCGGTGTGGGATTTTTATGGAACCTGGACATCCAAAGAGCCAGAGTATGAGTACGGAAATGGGGAGGATGGACCGGTCATGGGAGACGTGACGATGGATGATGCAGGTGTTCCACTCCTTACGATTGATGCACGGGATGGAAGCGTAATACAAAGGATTCAGGCTGGATGGGCGGCTTCTATGGGTTCCAAGGATATAAAATAGAGTGTCAATTTCAATTTCTAATCAATGATGACAGAAAGACCTGGAATTTCAGGTCTTTCTGCTTTACAGGAAAAAGAAAAATACGTTATACTTTTCCTATAGAAAAAGGTTGGAGGAATATGTATGGCAGAAAAAATGGCAGAGCGGATCGCAGAGATTTTAAAAGGACCTAATTTTCAAACGGCAGAGAAAGCACTGACAGATTTCTGCGGAACGATGGATGGGGAATTCAGGAATCTTCTGGTGGATATTATTGTGGAACGATGGATTGATACGCCTAAAGACGTACCGTTTTCCTATGCCCGCAGCATTTGGAATCGGAAAGATATAAATAGAGAAGAGTATCAGGCATTGCTGGAGGAAATCCGAAGCTATCCCATCGCACCGATCAACAAGGCAAAGATATCGGATTTTTTATGGGTTGTGGAAAATGATTTTTCAAATGCTAAAATAGCAGAAACGGCTTATTGCGAACACTTGAAGAACACCGGTGCATTTGCAGATCATATCATGGCTATAAACCGGATCTTGTTTATCTCTAAAAAAATCCGAAGCAAGGAAATCAATGAAGAGGTGCGAAAGAATCTGCTGATAAAAGTATTAGAAGAGTATGATAACAGCAGCCACGCAAAAATTGGATATTTGATAAAAACTGCCATGGAGGAAAAAGTGGATACAGGATATCTGATCCCTTATGTGGAAAATATCTTGAAAACTTACGATGATAATAGCTGCGATGCACTGCTCATTGGTAAGTTTTGTGATCTGTTGGAAGAACTCTATTGCAGAAAAAATAACTGGCTGAAGAAAAAGTGTATTACTGAACCTAAACTGATTGCGATACGAAGACGTAAGATTCAGGCTGTCCGGATGGAGGCTGAATATGCCGGGGCCTCTTCCAAAGGAAATTTAATGAGAAAGATTCACAATTTGAAAGAGGTTATTCAGTTGTTAAAGACCATACAAGGTACGGAAGAAGAAAGAAAGGCACTGTTGCAGGAAATAGCACAGATAGAAGACGCTTCCCTTTCGGAGATGATGGTATGGAGTGATAAACAGGATGCCAGCGGCATTGTAAAAGAACTGTTCCGCCAACTGGAAGATCTTGATAAAGAAGAGGCATTATGTTATTTTGCTTCATTTATTCCGATTCCGGAAAGAGAAAGGGTAAAGAATCAGGTATTAAATAGGACTGGGATCCTGCACACGATATTTCCAGCGGCAATCCTTGGAAAAGGAGGAAAATTAATTGCTAAAAGCGGGCCTGTGAAAAAGCCCGATGGAACAATCGATGAAGGTGCGCTTAAGGATAATATGGAGCGGACAGCAACCATGGAGATGGATTATTTTGCACAGATCCTGGTGAGCAATACGTTTGAATATATTCGTTCCAAATTTTTGATCGAAGAGAGTGATATAAAAAAGATTGTAGATGTAAGTTGTGCGATTCCGGAGGGGAGAAAAGAATCGTATACCAAGGGTCTCATGTTTGGCTTTTCTGGAGATTTCTTGACGGCGCTCAGTATCCTGATTCCACAGATAGAAAATGCAGTAAAATATCTGGCAGTGGAATGTGGAGAACCTGTTTATAACATGAATGAAGAAGGGATTGAAGAAATAAAATCAATGCACGCTGTCTTAGAATTGGAAGGAGTAAAAGAAAGTCTGGATGAAGACCTTATATTTGCTTTAAATACGATTTTTTGTTCAAAATTTGGATTTAACATGCGCAACAATGTGGCACATGGAATGCTGGATGATCAGGCATTCCAGAGCTTTAAGGCTTTGTATATCTGGTGGTTTGCACTGAAATTTTGCTATCTATTCTGCGGAAAATTACAGGAAGAGAATAGAAGTAAAATAAATAAAAAGCTGAAACAGCTGATGGAGAAGAAAGATAATATGGATGAGAATTAATATAAAATGGTTGGACGGATGGTATGGTTTCCTTAAAAAGTGTTCGGAAGTATCTGGCAAGCATAGCGTTTGGATATCAAAACGCACTTTGGGGACGGCCTCAACCCCCGGAATGTGTAGCACTGAGAGTAAATCTATAAATATAATATGAATTATAAAAACACTCCAACTTATTAGTAGTCAGAGTGTTTTTCAGTTCAAATATCCTTGCAGATAACAATATCATCAGAAAAAGTGTATAATTACAAGGAAAGAATTGATGAAAAAATTTATCTATGCAGAAAAATGTTGATGGATTGAGAGGTGATAAGTGTGAGAATTGATAAGATTTGTAAAACGTGTGGATTTGACTCCAATGGTGTGTGTGGCATGTATACCACATGCAAGGAAGGCGAAGAGTGCGATGACTGGGAAGCTTCTTTGGAGTATTATACCGAGATTACGAAAAAAGCACCTTGGTATATTAAGAAACCTTATGATCAATGTAAAATAAGTTATGAAAAATTTCTGGATCTTTTACAACAGGATGAACAGGGAGTCGGTGTAGAAATAAATATTTATGATGCGATTGAAAAAGTATATGAATTAAATTCGGTAGAACTAGCAGGGGTGTTAGATGTGTCTATGGGAGTGTTGGGATATGCCAGCACTCAAAGAACGATACCAAAGAGAAAAAGACAATTTTCAAGCAGGCTACATATTCCGGAAAGCTTCTTTGATGAGTTTTTATCTACACAGCTGGATGCATTAAAGAAATGTAGAGAAGAATTTCGTGATTGTTATGGGGACGAGCTGATAGAAAAATTTAAGCAAAATGGTTATGCTGCAATGGAAGCAAAGATAGAAAAACAAAATGCAGTCGATAAAATAAAAAATGAAAAGTATAGGGAAGAAAACCAGAACAGATATCAGTATAAGGAGAAGACAAAAATGTACCATGATCTATCTGATGATTACAAATCCAGGGACTATGTGATTGCGATAACCTTAAAAGAAGGCGATTATTATGGAAATATATTCTATGAATACAGCTCTGGAGGATATGGCTTGTCTGTGGACATAATGGAAGATATTTTGCAATTTATTGAAAATCTGGATTGTGAAGAAATCAATGAGTTAAACGAGGAAGGTCTCTTAAATAATAATATAGCCTTGCAAGCAGACATAAATGGCAAGGATATTCATTTTGAACTGAGAAATGATGCAGGGGAAAAGCTCGAAAAGACAATCCCGGAAGATGAATTGCAAAAATACATTGTTGGTTATGAAATGATCCGGTGCGATGGACGTGGAATGAAAAAGGAACGCAGAAAATGTGGTTCCTGCGAAAATTTTACACCGATAGAAGGCTGTGCAAAAGGAAACTGTTCTGTTAGAGGTGATATCATTCAGAGAAGCAGAATTATATGTTCCCATGATTATGTGTTGAAAGCAGATAAAGTATTATGTTAAAATCGTCTCGTACTATCAATGGAAAAGATGATTGTATAGATTTACTATAGAAATTAGAATATATAAATTGTAAGGATATATTGTGTGATATTGCACTTTATATGATAAAAACAAGATAAAAACGCAATGCATATTTTTAAGATATGCTAGAGCTGGTAGGTAGCCCAGCCGTCCTATGTAAATAGGGTAAGTAACCTGCCCCTCCGGGTTGTCCATTCTTTGCCTAATTAATTTTAGGAGGGATTCTTATGGACAAAACAAATGGAAAACTGACGGTATATTTTGAAAAGCCATTTTGGGTAGGCATATTTGAGCGTACGGAAGACGGCAAACTATCTGTGGCGAAGGTAACGTTTGGTGTAGAACCAAAAGATTATGAAGTGCAGGAATATATTCAAAAACACTATTTTCGTTTGAAATTCAGTCCAGCTGTTGAAACTGTTGTAAAGGATTTAAGAAGAAATCCGAAACGGATGCATCGAGAAGCAAAAAAGCAGATGCTGGAAACAGGCATTGGGACAAAATCGCAGCAGGTGTTGAAATTACAGCAGGAACAGAACAAACAGAAGCGTAAAGAGAAAAGTCGCAAGAAAAAAGAGACCAAAAAACAACGAACGTTTGAGCTGAAACAGCAAAAGAAAAGAGAAAAGCATAAGGGACATTAAAGTCCCTTGGTCTTTTCATAAGTGAATCATCTATATAAAAGACCTGTTGTTTGATGACAGGTCCTGTTTGTATGCTATAAATGCTTATTACCCAGCACCACCAGCAAAAAAATTCCAGCCACATAGAATTTATGTTCTTCTGAGTGAAGAAGGAACCATTTATAGATTAGAAATCAATACCGTTTAACATACATACCCACTTAAGTTTTTCAATCTTGTAATTGTCCACACTTTAGACTTCTGGTATATGATAAAAAATAAATAAACGATCGGAAGAGCAGCATTAGAATTTTGCCACGTTTTTTACGGATTCGCAGCCGGCTTGGTGCGTTGTTTGAGCCTCAAAGAGTTCTGTTTTCAATACTTTTGAAGGCGAGTTACGCAAGGAAAGACGGCGGATCAGCGATCTGTAAAAAACGTGAGTAAAATTCTCTAGCTGTGCTTCCAATCGTTTATTTATTTTTTATCATATACTCGAAATCTACAGTTGACCAACTTACAAAAATTTAAATTTATTTCTTATTCAACGTCTGCTAATGCTGCAAGATTTTCTTCTCCTGTACGGATTTTAATAACTTTATCTACGTTGTATACAAAGATCTTACCATCTCCGATATGACCTGTGTAAAGAGCTTTCTTCGCAGCTTCAATGATGTTTTCTACTGGGATATTTCCTACGATAACTTCAACTTTAACTTTTGGAAGTAATGTTGCATCGACTTCAGCACCTCTGTAACGTTCTCCGGCACCTTTCTGGATACCGCAGCCCATAACCTGAGTGACTGTCATACCAGTTACACCAACATCGTTCATTGCTTTTCTTAACTTGTCGTATCTTGTTAATTTTGCGATAATAACAACTTTATACATTCCTGTAGGTACAAGATCTGGAGCTTTGCTGACCTGTACAGCTGCTGCTTTCTGTACTTTAGAAGCTCTTTCGTAATCTTCTTCTCCAAGAACAGTATTTGCATTTTCTTCCATGATCATTGTGTTAGAAATATCCATCATACTGAATCCAGCATATGCTGATGTTAAACCATGTTCTGGTCCATCCAGACCGATGATCTCTTCTTCTTCTGTTACACGAAGACCGATCGTTGCTTTGATAATTGTAAATGTTAAACTGATCGTCACGGCTGTCCAAGCGCAGACACAAACAATACCGATGATCTGAATCTTTAATAATCCAAATCCACCACCATAGAAAAGTCCATTTAATTCACTTCCTGGTGCAGTTTTTGTTGCAAATAATCCTGTTGCTAATGTTCCCCATAAACCGTTCATAAAATGAACTGCTACGGCTCCAACTGGGTCATCAATTCTTAATTTATAATCTAATAACCATACTCCAAAACAAACAAGTAATCCAGAAACTGCTCCGATCACAATTGCTCCAAAAGCATCTGTGACATCACATGGTGCTGTGATCGCTACAAGTCCTGCAAGAGATGCATTTAATGACATTGATACATCAGGTTTTCCATATTTTACCCATGTAAATACCATACAAACAACTGTTGCGACTGCTGGTGAAATTGTTGTTGTTACGAAGATAGATCCTAACTGTTCAACAGATGTTGCTGCTGCACCGTTGAATCCATACCAGCCAAGCCATAAGATAAATACTCCTAATGCTCCAAGTGGAATATTATGTCCTGGGAATGCATTTACTTTTGTAATATTTCCATCTTTATCTTTTGTGAATTTACCAATACGTGGTCCTAAGAATTTTGCTCCGATCAGTGCGGATAATCCACCAACCATATGAATTGCACAAGATCCTGCGAAATCATGGAATCCCATCTGAGATAACCATCCACCACCCCAGATCCAATGTGCTTCAATTGGATAGATCAGTGCAGAGATTACTGCAGAATAAATACAGTAAGATAAGAATTTTGTTCTCTCTGCCATGGCTCCGGATACGATCGTTGCTGTTGTTGCACAGAATACTAAGTTGAATACAAAACTTGACCAGTCAAAATTTGCATAAGATGTAAAAATGTCAAATCCAGGTTTTCCAATCAATCCGATCATATCTTCCCCGAGTAATAAACTGAAACCGATCAGAATAAATACACAAGTACCAATACAGAAGTCCATCAGGTTTTTCATGATAATGTTTCCGGCATTCTTAGCTCTTGTAAATCCGGCTTCAACCATTGCAAATCCGGCCTGCATCCAGAATACCAATGCGGCTCCGATCAGGAACCATACCCCAAAGATCTGGGTATTTACTGCGTTCATAATTTCTTTTGTCATATCTTTGTCCTCCCATTTCGAAAGTTTTTGTTTTTTCATTCAGGAGAAACGCGCGTGTCTTTACTCAATGAATTGATTGAAGGATTTTAGAAATCCTTCTTGATAAAAAGAAAAGGCGTTATGAGGAATGATCTGTGTCATCTCATAACGCCTTTGTTATGGTTGGAATTATAAACGCCTTATTTTTATTTGTCAATAATATTTTTAGCATTTTTTATGCAAAGAATGTATATTTTTTAGCACAATCTTAACTATTTAATTCATTCTCAAGCATACGGTATCCGACTCCGACTTCTGTAAAAACATACTTTGGAACTGCTGGATTTTCCTCAATCTTGCGGCGGATATTTGCCATATTTACTCGCAAAATCCTATTGTTCGTATCTGCATGAGGTCCCCAGATATCTTTGATGATAGACTCATATGTAATAACCTTTCCTGCATTCTCTGCAAGAAGGGATACCAGTTTATATTCAATCTGTGTAAGACGGATTTCTTCTTCTCCAAGAAAGACTCTTCGCTTATCAAAATCAATCTTTAACTGACCTGCATGATACATTGGTGTCTTCGTCTCTGCTCCCATTGGCTGTCTTCTATGTCTTAGGGCAGTACGGATTCTAGCAAGCAGTTCCTGATTGCCAAATGGTTTGGTGATATAGTCATCTGCTCCGGCATCCAGGGCTTTTACTTTCTCTGATTCTCTGTTCCTTGCGGAAATCACGATGATCGGCGTAACTGCCCATTTTCTGATCTCAGAGATTACATCGATTCCATCCATATCCGGCAGTCCAAGGTCTAATAAGATCACATCCGGACAGTATGATTCCGCACACTGGATCGCCTGATTTCCTGTAGTTGCTATGATTGGTTTGTAGCTATTGGTTTTCAGGATCGTTGATATGAAATTGCCTATATTTTCTTCATCTTCAGCAATCAATACATTAAATTTTATCTCTGTCATAGTTCCTTTTCCTCCGTCAATTCTTTTTCATCCATTGGCAGACTAAAACTAAACTCTGCTCCATCCTCATAGTTTCTTGCATAGACATCACCTTGATGTGCCATAACGATTGATTTACAGATACTTAATCCGATACCCATGCCCTTACGGCTTTCATGGTCTAATGCACCTGCACAGCCGTCAAACAATTGATCCAAGCGCTCTGGTGCGATACCATTTCCGTGGTCACGGATATAGAATACAACTTTGTTATCTTCTTCTTTGATATCAAGTTCAATAGGTGCATCACTTCCGGAATGTACCCATGCATTTTCCAAAAGGTTCATAATTACCTGCTCGATCAAAGTCGGATCCATTGGAACCATTAAAAAATCTTCTGGGATCTTTACCTTTAATTCACTGTCTGGATATCGCTTCTGATAACGCTGGATTGCTTCTGCTACAACTTCTTCGAGAGGTTCCGGTACTTTCTTTACATGTGGCTGTGTGTCACTTCCATTGCTCTGGATCCTCGTGATACTAAGCAGGTTTTCCACCATGTTTAACAACCAGTTTGCATCTTCTTTGATTCCCATGACAAGCTGATCTTTTGCATCTTCATCCAGCTGATCTTTGGCTTCTAAATATGTCGAACTTGCCCCGATCATTCCAGTCAGCGGAGTCCTAAGATCATGTGAGATCGCTCTTAATAAATTTGAGCGCATCTTCTCCTTTTCTTTCTCAATCTGAAGCTCATTGATCTGCTTGTTATATTCATTTAATTTTGCAAGTTCTTTCTCTCTCTTGACAGCTGCTTCTTTCTCTCGGTTTAAGCTTGTTGTTGTCATATTCGTGATGATTGCGATCACTAAAATTCCAAGAAATGTCATCGGATATCCGTCAATCATGAAATTAATCTTAAAGTATGGAAACGTAAATCTCCAATTAATAAAAATAACGCTTAACAGTGAAGAAACAATTCCCCATCCATATCCTTTTGTATATCTTGAGATAAAAAAAGTTGCCAATGTATAAATCATTGGCACATTAATGTTGTGAGCTGTCTGATAGAAAAAAATATGCGCAATGATGGTCGCAATGATCAGGATCGTGATCGAGATCAAAAAATCCTTCTCCCACTGCATCAAACCTTTTTCATTCTGCTCCATGTTTATTCTCCATTCGGCCGGATATTCACATCTATCTTACATTTTGAGACGTGATCAGAGTTCATACTCAGATCATAATCCACTTTAAGGTGCATCTGTTCTTCTTCTTCGATCCAGTCAATATTGCTTGTATTGACCCCCATCAAAAGACTTCCAAATGGTGTATCGTAGTAAGAGAGGTTTTCTTTTCCCTCTTCAAAGACCATATGAGAAGACTGTCCTCCTTTTCTTGTAAGTTCCACGCTCTTTGGCCCGATCTTTATGACATTTTTTACGATCTCGTTGTCTTCAGAAAGTTCATCGTATAAAATATAATGTTTTCCATTTCTCAGGTAATAGGCACCTGTCGTCATCATCTCGATCGGATCATTTGGATCTACATCCATCTGAAGTCCTGAAATATTAATTAATATATCTTTTGTCATCTTATCTTCACTTCCTAATAATTCTCAATATCTACCGGCTGTACCTGATCCACACGGCATGGAAGTACTTTGTCGGCAAATGATAAAAACTGATCCGCCATATCACTGACATAATATTCATACTTCGCAGTATGATCTTCTGATGCCGCCATATCTCTCTGTGCGAGCATCTGCTTTAAAGTCTTCGCAACTTCATAGGCAGGGTTTACAAGTGTGACCTTATCCCCTACAAATCGCTGGATCGGATTGATCAACAATGGATAATGCGTGCATCCAAGGATCAAAGAATCAATATCATACTGCTTAAATTCTCTTAAATATCTGGATACCATATCTTCTGTAATACGGTCATCGATCAGTCCTTCTTCTACTAGCGGAACAAATAATGGACATGCTTTTGTAACGACAGTTACAGATGGATCTAGTTTCCTTAAATATTGGCCATACTGTCCACTCTTGATCGTTGCATTTGTCCCAATGATCCCGATATTCTTATTCTTCGTCGCATTCATTGCTGCGATCGCACCTGGCTGTACCATACCGATGATCGGCACATTATAAAGTTCCTGTAAATCAGCTAAGGCGAGCGCACTCGCTGTATTACAGGCGATGACCACTGCTTTAACACCCTTACTCAACAGAAAATTGACGATCTGTCTGGAATAGCGCACGATCGTATCTTTGGACTTCGTTCCATAAGGTACACGTGCAGTATCCCCAAAATATATCATACTTTCTTCCGGGAGCTGGCGCATGATCTCTCTTGCAACAGTGAGCCCGCCAACTCCAGAATCAAACACCCCGATTGGTGCATTCATATCAAATTCCTCCTAACGATATCTTGTCATTGCCTGATCGATCAATGTATCAAGTAACTCAGGAATATCAAGTCCGCATGCTTTCCATAACATTGGATACATACTGATCGATGTGAATCCTGGCAATGTGTTGATCTCGTTAAATACAACTCTTCCTGATTCTTCTAAGAAGAAGTCAACTCTTGATAATCCAAATCCGTCAACAGCTCTAAAGATTGCCTCTGCATCTTCTTTGATCTTGCGTTTAGATTCTTCTGGCATCTCTGGATCAACAACCGTTTTAGACTCTGCATTGTTGTATTTTGCATCAAAATCATAGAATGCCGCTTCTTCGGCCGCAAGGATCTCTCCAACACATGTACTCTTCACCTGTGTTCTGTCACCTAACACCGCACATTCCACTTCTCTTCCGACAATTGTTTCCTCACAAAGGATATTACGGTCATGTTTCACTGCTTCGTATAATGCCGCTTCCAATTCTTTTCTATTCTCTGCTTTGGAAACTCCCTTAGAAGATCCTGCACAAGATGGTTTTACGAAGATCGGATATGGAATTTCCTTTTCCACACGATCCATTGCTTCTTCCAAATGTTCAAAATCGCTTTCTCTGACATGAACAAACTTTGCCTGATCGATTCCAATATGATCGACGATGATCTTTGTGTATACTTTATCCATTGAAACTGCTGATGCCAATACACCACATCCAACATATGGAATTTTAGACAATTCAAACAATCCCTGAACGGTTCCATCTTCACCATTCATACCATGAAGAACTGGGAAGATCACATCAACTTTCTGAAGTTTATATGTACCTTCTGCAAGGATCACTAAAGAACGAGTTGTTGTATCAGGAGAAATAAATGCTTTCACTTCTCCTTCTCTCCAACTTCCATCTTCGATATCTTTAACACCATCTACTAATAACCATTTTCCTTCTTTTGTGATACCAACTAAGATCACATTATATTTTTCAGTGTCCATGTTCTTGATGACTGTTGTTGCTGACAGACATGAAACATCATGTTCAGAGGAATCTCCTCCAAAGATCACTACTACATTCTTTTTCATTGATTTAAGCTCCTTTATCATCATAAAAAGTATTTCATCATTATCATTTGATTATAGCACAAATTTTTCAAAAATAAATCCTTCAAAATAAGGTTCATTCTCTTTATATGCTTTTTTGTCACGAAATGTCCATCCGTAAATTGGAATCTTGTAAAATCTGCGGCAGATCTTGAGTGGAAGACAGTCTTTATATTTATAGTGATAGGCTATAAAATCTGGTTTTGTAATAAAATTTGTCAATAAATTCTTCACAATAAAATAACCGATTTTACGAGTAAACGTCCCTTCTTCTTTTTCTTTCAAAAACTGCTCACTTAACTGTCCACGGATCACTTCTGGACGGTTTTTCTTAAACCAATACAGAGCATACGGATGAAAACATTCCATACAATATAATCCTTTATATTGATCTAAAGCTTTTGCAACTTTCTTGCATAATTTACGGTTGCATGTTTCCATTTTTAATTCTACTAATAATGGTACTTTTCCATTAACTTCTCTTAAAACTTCCACAAATCTTGGAATTCTTTCTCTCGTTCCCATCAATCGATATCTGCATAATTCACGATAAGTAAGATCTGTGATCTTTTTATTTACTCCACATGTTCTCTTAAGATCATAGTCATGGTGAACTACCATTACACCGTCTTTGGTCAGCTGAACATCTAATTCTATTCCATAGCCTGATCCCTTTGCTTTCTTGAAAGCTGCCATGGAATTTTCTGGAATTCCTTCTTCTCCATGAAATCCTCTGTGTGCATAGTATTTTACATTTAATACCGGATGTTTTCTTTTCTTTCCCGGATCGATCATCTTGATGTATGCAATAATTAAGACCAATATCCATAACAGGATCATTTCTCATCCCTCTTTTCTTCTGCCATCCGCGTTAATGTTTCGCGTTCATTTAACTGTGGATCTTCTAATACCTGATCTAACAGCCAGGATAAAATTTGACCGATTTCTTTTCCCTGTGGAACTCCCATATCCATCAAGTCTTTTCCATTGATCTTTAATTCTTTGATGGAAAGGCAGTTTTTCTCTTCAATGATTTCTTCGAATAATTTCTTTGTTTCTTGTAATACCTGTTCTTTCTTATCTCTCTGATAATCGCTTTGTGCACTGATATCTGCTTTCTGGACCTCCATCAGTCTTGTAAACAACTCTGGGGTTAACTGGCTGACCCATCGTCTGACTGTTTTCTTATTGACTTCTTCTATAGAAGCAAATCTACGGTCATGCCATCTGACAAGAGTCGTTACCTGCTTGATCGTCTGGTTGTCAAACTTTAATCTTCGGAGGATCTTCCTTGCCATCTCTTCTCCGATCACCGGATGCATTTTAAAATGATCTTTATCTGGACCTTCAACTCTCGCCGTTGGTTTTCCCACATCATGAAGCAGCATTGTCCATCGGTAAATATGTTCTGCTTTGATCTGTTTCATTGCTTCAATCGTATGGATTCCAACATTGTATTTGTGATGTGGATTATTCTGCGGTGTTTCCATCATAATATCAAATTCTGGGAAAATGATCTTCGTCACACCTAGTTTATATGCATTGACCAATACTTCTGGATGTGCCGATGTGATCAGTTTCTCAAGTTCTACCTGAATTCGCTCAGCACTGATATCTTTTAGAAATTTTGCCTGATTTTTAATTGCTTCTTCGGTTTTTTCTTCGATTTGAAATCCTAATTGAGCCTGAAATCTTAGAGCTCTTAAAATTCTCAATGCATCTTCATCAAATCGTTTCTTTGCTTCCCCGACACAGCGGATCGTTTGATTTTTAAGGTCTGTCATACCATCATACATGTCAATGATCCCCTCACTGTCATTATACGCCATCGCATTGATCGTAAAATCTCTTCGTAACAAATCTTCTCTTAATGACTTTGTAAAATGCACTTCATTGGGACGTCTATGATCTTCGTATTTACCATCGACACGATAGGTTGTTACTTCGTATGGTTCATGATTCATAAGAACCGTGACTGTTCCATGTTCGATTCCTGTATCTACCGTATGATCGAAGATTTCTTTAACTTCCTGAGGTGAAGCTGATGTTGTGATATCCCAGTCACCCGGAGTTCTTCCTAGTATGGAATCTCTGACGCAGCCCCCAACGATATATGCCTCAAATCCATGTTGTTCTAATGTCTGTATTACCTTTGCTGCCTGTGTGGGCATCTTGATCTTCATCCTATCACCTCTCCTTTTCTTTGTTCTTATATCTGCTTCTCATATTTATTTACTATTCTTACAAATGTATCTCGCAAACGGAAGAATTGCCGGAAATGTATCTTCATAATCCCCGGCAATTGTTATCATTATACTCTTAGTAAGCTTTTCCAAAGTAAACCATCTTCTTCGCAGGTTTTCCACAGTGAACACATACGTCACTTAAATGTTCCTGCTCAAATGGCATACATCTTGTTGTAGCTGTTGTCTCGTCTTTGATCGCTTCTTCGCATTCTGTTTCTCCACACCACATTGCTTTTACGAAACCATCCTGTTTCTCGATGTGGGCTTTGAATTCATCCCAGTTTCTAGCCTCTACTGTATGTTCTTCCAGATGTTTCTTTGCTCTCTCAAGCATATCGTTCTGCATCTGTTCTAATACTTCACCAAGTTTTGTCTCGATCTCATCTAAAGATACAATGATCTTCTCTCTTGTATCACGACGAACGATCACCGCCTGATTCTTCTCGATATCTTTTGGTCCGATCTCGATTCTTGTAGGAATTCCGCGTACTTCCTGTTCACTGAATTTCCATCCTGGGCTCTTATCAGAATCATCAACTTTTACTTTGTAAGAAGAAGCAAGTCTCTTTCTGATCTCTTCTGCTTTATCAAGCACTCCTTCTTTCTTCTGCATGATCGGTACGATCATTGTCTGTACTGGTGCGATTCTTGGTGGTAGTACAAGACCTGAATCATCTCCGTGAACCATGATGATCGCTCCGATGATACGTGTAGACATTCCCCATGATGTCTGATGTACATACTGAAGTTTATTATCTTTATCTGTATACTGAATATCAAATGCTTTCGCAAATCCATCACCAAAGTTATGGCTTGTTCCAGACTGTAATGCTTTTCCATCGTGCATTAATGCTTCAATCGTATATGTGGAATGTGCACCTGCGAATTTCTCTTTCTCTGTCTTCTGTCCTTTTACAACTGGAATTGCCAGATACTGCTCACAGAAATCTGCATACATATTTAACATCTGTACCGTTCTTGCTTCAGCTTCTTCTTCTGTCGCATGTGCTGTATGTCCTTCCTGCCAGAAGAACTCTGAAGTTCTTAAAAATGGTCTTGTTGTTTTTTCCCAACGTACAACAGATACCCACTGATTATATAATTTAGGTAAATCTCTGTGAGACTGGATGATCTTTGAATAGAAATCACAGAATAATGTCTCAGATGTAGGTCTTACACAAAGACGTTCCTGTAATTCTTTATCTCCACCATGAGTTACCCATGCAACTTCTGGTGCAAATCCTTCGACATGGTCTTCTTCTTTCTTTAAAAGGCTTTCTGGAATAAACATTGGCATTGCAACATTTTCCACACCTGTTTCTTTAAATTTGGCGTCTAAAACTTTCTGGATATTCTCCCAGATCGCATATCCATTCGGACGTAAGATCATACATCCACGAACGCTTGAATAATCTGCTAATTCTGCTTTCTTAACAACATCTGTATACCACTGTGCAAAATCATCTTCCATCGCAGTGATCGCTTCTACTAATTTCTTATCTTTTGCCATTGCAAAATGTCTCCTTTTCTATGGTTATATACACAGTTTTTGTGTACAATGATACTAAGAATAATATTACTGTAAAATGTCGGATTTTTCAAGGGGTGACGTTTTATTTAACTACACAAAAAGGAGTTTTTTATGGCAAATGAAAACAAGATGGGGTATCTTCCCATCAAAAAGCTGATATTGCAGATGTCCCTTCCTCCGATGTGCTCCATGTTTCTGCAATATTCCTACAACCTTGTTGACAGCATGTTCGTGGCTAATATCAATGAAAATGCACTTGCGGCAGTTTCTCTTTCCTTCCCGATCACAACCCTTATGATCTCCCTGTCCATCTGGATTGGGGTCGGTATCAACGTTTTGATCGCAGGTTATCTTGGAGAGAAAGGACAAGACCTTGCTGACTGTGCAACAACACTTGGATTGTTGGTAGCCTTGATCGTCGGTATCTGTATCAATATCCTTGCACTATTGATCATGAAACCGTACTTTTCAGCATTCACAAACAATCCAGCTATTTTTGACTATGCGATGCAGTATATGTCCGTCTGTGCTTTTATGCAGGTTCCAAACATGGTACATATCGCCATCCAAAAGGTCTTTCAGGGTACTGGAAATATGATCACTCCTATGTGGTTTCAGATTGCAGGAGTTATCTTTAACTTTGTTTTCGATCCATTACTGATCTTTGGAATCGGACCATTCCCTAAGATGGGAATCCGTGGTGCTGCACTGGCTACTGTCCTTGGATATGCTTTATCTATGGTGATTGCTTTTCTTCTGCTTGTTTTTACAAAACAGAAAGTTCGTATCAAGATCAAAGGATTCCATGTTGATTCTCATATGTTAAAGAATCTGTTTTCCTATGGATTTCCTTCATTTGTTATGAATGCTCTTGGATCTTTTATGCTGACATTTACCAATCTGTTTTTAACAGCTTATTCAGATACTGTTGTTGCCTTTTTTGGCGCCTATTTCAAAGTACAACAGATGATCTTCATGACAGTAAATGGCTTGATCCAAGGATGTTTGCCTGTCATGAGATTCAACTACAGTGCCAAACAGCCAGAACGTTTAAAAGAAGCTTTTCATTTTGGCACACAGGCGGCAACTGTTATGATGATCGGTGGAACATGCCTGCTTCTGTTTTTACCAAAACAGATTTTGTTCCTGTTTGCAGCTTCTGAATCAATGATCAAAATCGGAGTTCCAGCCATGCGGATCCTGTCGATCGGTTTAGTTTTCTGTGGATTTTCTATTATGATCGCTACTTATCAGCAGGCAATTGAGAAGATCCAATCTAGTATGTTGATCCACATCTTACGGCAGGGAATTTTATTGGTGCCTTTGATGTGGCTGTTTAATCATATGTTTGGGATAAATGGGATTTGGATCTCATTTCCAGTAACAGAAATTTTAGTGTTTATTGTGGCTGTTTTATTACAAACTGTTATTCCAAAACCACAATAAAAATTATTATTTCTTGTATTGAAAAAACTCACTCTTGTGAAAATAAAAAAGGTAGCAGATTCCTTTTCCGACGAAATTGGAATCTGCTACCTTACATTTTATACTTTATCACATTTTTAAATATTACAGTAAAGATTTATATAATCCAATAATATCCTCAACACTTGCATCCTTAGGGTTTCCAGGCGCACATGCATCTGCATAAGCGGATTCTGCTAAGAACTGAATATCTTCTTCTTTCACGATTTCTTTTAAGTCTGCTGGTATTCCGACATCTGCTGATAATTTTTTAACCGCATCAACGGCTGCTTTTCTGTATTCTTCCTGTGTCATATCCTCGACACCTTCTACACCCATTGCTTTTGCGATATATTTGTATTTATCTCCTGTTGCATCTGCATTGTATTCCATAACAGTTGGAAGTAAGATCGCATTCGCTACTCCATGAGGTGTATCATAAACTGCACCTAATGCATGAGCCATAGAATGTACGATTCCAAGTCCTACATTTGAGAATCCCATTCCTGCAATGTACTGTCCCATTGCCATTCCTTCTCTTCCTTCTGGTGTATTCTCAACAGCTCCTCTTAAGCTGTCAGAGATCAGTTCGATGGCTTTGATATGGAACATATCTGTCATTTCCCAAGCTGCTTTTGTTGTGTATCCTTCGATGGCATGTGTTAATGCATCCATACCTGTTGCTGCTGTTAATCCTTTTGGCATAGAAGACATCATTTCTGGGTCGATCACTGCGATCACTGGAATATCATGAGGGTCTACGCATACGAATTTACGTTTCTTTTCAACGTCTGTGATAACGTAGTTGATCGTTACTTCTGCAGCTGTTCCGGCTGTTGTTGGAACTGCGATGATTGGTACGCAAGGTTTCTTAGTATCTGCAACTCCCTCTAAGCTTCTCACATCTTCAAATTCTGGGTTGTTGATGATGATTCCAACAGCTTTTGCTGTATCCATAGAAGATCCACCACCAATAGCGATCAGGTAATCAGCTCCTGCTGCCTTAAATGCTGCAACTCCTGTCTGTACGTTTTCGATCGTTGGATTTGGTTTGATCTGTGAATATACTTCATATGCAAGTCCTGCATTATCTAATACATCTGTTACCTTCTTTGTAACTCCGAATTTTACAAGATCTGGGTCAGAACAAACAAATGCTTTTTTGAATCCACGTTTTGTTACTTCTGTTGCGATCTCCTGAATTGCTCCTGCTCCGTGATAAGATGTTTCATTTAATACGATACGATTTACCATTTTATACACTCCTTTTATATTGACATTTTTTTAACTATCTTCAGTATAAAATTGTTTTTTCACAAATACAAGTTACACATTTGGCAAAATGTAAAAAATGTTACACTTCATCAAAAGTGTAACATTTTGTTATCTTTATATATCTTTGAACAGATCATATAGCTTTGGAGGCATCGCATCGATCAGCTGATCTGCGAGCTGTTCCGGCGACATCTTCATTCCTGTTGTCGCCCATTCTACAGTCATGGCAATTGAACCTCGGCAATACATTCTCAACAAGAATTCTAATTCTTCTGGAATTTTATCAACTCCCTGTTTGTGAATGATATCACAATAGAATTGATAAATGCACTGATAATCATACTCCATCAGACAGTTCTGACTCTCGCTCGAAAAAGCTGCTGCGAAAAATTGTCCTTCACCTTTGATGAATTCAAATTTCTTGAGCAACCCTTCTCTTAATGTCAGACTGATACCCATCTGTTTAAACGACATCTGAGCCAATACATCAAAATACCAGTTGATCAGATCATATTTATCCTTAAAATGCCGATAAAAGGTTGGACGAGTTACATCGCACTGATCTACGATCTGTTTCACTGTAATCTTATCTACTGGCGTATGCACCAACAACTCTTTCATTGCATTTGCTAATTTATATTTCATTTTCTCTGATACGTCCATCTCGTCCCACCTTCTTTCATATGTGGTTTTATTGTACCTTATTTGACACAATTTATAAAGGCAAAAAAGGCTATTATCTGCTTTTGTCTCCAAATAACAACCTTTTTTATCTATTATCAAGAAGTTTCATGTTTAATAAGAGGCATTTCCTCTTTGACCACAAAGTGCTTCGAATTCTTTTAATTTGTTTTTTGCCTGCTGGGAAACATTTCTTGGAACCTGAATCTGAACAACTGCGTATTGATCTCCCTTCTGAGATGGATTCTTCATAAGCGGCATTCCTTTTCCACGCAGTCTGATCTTAGATCCTGACTGAGTTCCTTCTTTGATCTTACAGATAACATTTCCATATAATGTCTTGATCACTGCTTCACCTCCACAAACGGCTGTGCTAAATGGAACATTGATCGTTGTATACACATCATTTCCTTTTCGCTCAAATCCTTGTTTCTCACCGACTGTTACTTTCAGGAATAAATCACCTGCTTCACCGCCTCCGATTCCTGGATTTCCTTTTCCTCTTAAGCGGACACTTTTTCCTGTATCAATTCCGGCTGGTATATGAACCTGTAATGACTGCATTGCACCATTTTGATCTTGCAAATGAATGACTTTATCGCAGCCCGTAACCGCTTCATCAAAACTAATAGAGATATCTGCGTGTGCGTCGGAACCTTTCTGTCTGAAGGATCCACTTCCGAATCCACCACCTCCAAATCCATCAGAAGAGCCAAAACCTCCTTGATGGAAACTGCTTCGATGGAATCCTTTGTTGTTTCTTCCGCCACCGAACATACTTCCAAAGATGTCACCAAAGATATCATCGCCATCTCCACCTTCAAAGTGGAATTCCTGATATCCTCCATGAGCACCACCATAGTTTTGGTAATTCTTATAGAACTCAGATTCTGCTCCGGTTCCGTCAAAGGCAGCATGACCATATTGATCATATAATTTTCTCTTCTCTGGATCACTTAATATATTATAAGCATCGGTCGCTTCTTTGAATTTCTGTTCTGCTGTTTTATCTCCAGGATTCATATCTGGATGATATTTCTTTGCCAGTTTCCGATATGCTTTCTTGATCGTTTTTTCATCTGCAGTTTTACTGATTCCAAGAACTTCATATAAATCACGTTTTGCTGCCATTTCGTTTCACCTTCTTTTCCTTTCATTCTCAAATAGATAGAAAGATTCCCCGGGAATCTGATCATCCCGGGGAAAGTTCTTTTATCCTTCAATCGTAACGAATTTCTTTTCTTCTACTTTCTTTTCCGGAGCTTTCTTCGGAATATCCAGCATCAGAATACCATTCTCGTATTTACCGTGGATATCTTTCTCTGTGATATCTTTGCCAACATAGAAGCTTCTGCTCATGTTTCCTGCGTAACGTTCACGACGGATATATTTACCTTCTTTATCTTTCTCGTCTTTATCTAATCCTTTTGCCGCACTGATTGTTAAATATCCGTCTTTCAGTTCAGCTGTTATCTCATCTTTCTTAAATCCTGGAAGGTCGATTGCTACTTCGTAGTTTCCATCTTTTTCCTTCACATCAGTCTTCATTAAGTTCTTTGCGTGTTTACCATACAGTTCTTTATCAATATCTGGGAAAGAAAAATCCATCCAGTCGTCGTTAAATAAGTTTCCTCCAAAAATACTAGGCATCATCATCATAAGTCATCTCTCCTTTTTCTTTATAATAATGTTTGGGCGTGTCAGGGTAATTCCTGACACTTGCCTTTTATGTGAAGCATATTGAGAAGTTCTCAATATGACTTGTTGTATCTTATGGAGCCTTCGGTTCTTTGGCTTCTCTCTTAAGCCCTTCCCTCTTGCTCTAGTTGTACTATAACACATATTATTAGCACTGTCAATAGGTGAGTGCTAATTTTTTTAAAATTTTATTTCTAACCTATTATCCAACCAACAAATCACAACCTGCAGTACTCCACAAATTTCTCCATTTCTTTTGTCATATATTTATTTGCATGATAAAACACTTGTCGATACATTGTAATATCAATATCTTTCACATCTAATTTTGCGATCTTTCCTTCTTCAATATCCTTTTCTACAACAAATAATGGAAGATAAGAAAGCCCTTTCCCTGTCTTTAACATTTTCTTGATAAAGGCTGTATCACTGCATTCAAGCACTGGTGATAATGTCTGTTTGTGAAGTGCCAGTTCCTGTTCTAATGCCTGTCTGTAATTTGCGTTTCGTTCTGTCAGATAAAATGGTGCATTTAAAATTTCTTCGATCTCAATATCCTTTTTCCCTGCTAATTTATAATTTGGTGCAGACACAAAGATCACAGGCTCCGATTTTTCCATGACTTTCACCCAATTTTTATTCCATCTTGGCGTATCCAGAATATAAATGACATCGAGTTCATTGTGTTCCATCTTCTGGATCAGGCGTTCTGGAGAACCAATCGTGATCTGAATTCTAACCTGTGGATGTTCTTTCCGAAACCGCTGTACGATTTCCTGCAATTTGACAGTGCAGAGTGATTCAATCGTTCCGATATGTAATGGATTTTTTAACTCTGCAGTATCATTCATTGCATCTTTTGCCTTGTGCATTTCATCAATGATCTTATTTGCATGTATTAAAAATTCTTTTCCTTTCGGTGTGAGTATCACTTTTTTTCCTGTACGGTCAAATAACCGCACTCCCAATTCTGTTTCTAACTGACGGATCTGTACTGTCACGGCAGATTGCGAATAACCTAGTAATTCTGCGGTTTTTGAAAAATTCTTCACTTGTGCTATCTGCATAAATGTCTGTATCTGACGGAATTCCATTTTTTCTCCTTTGTACTATTATGAATAATTTTCAATGTTATCATTAAATCTATGAATTTGATTCATCTATACGTGGATGATACAATACAAACATAAAGACGTCAAACATTTTTTGTGCACATTAAACAAACTACGATGATATGTGATTATGCTTTTAGAGGAGTAATTAAAAATGGAAAAGAAAAAATTTAAACTTGGTCTGGTACCAAAACTCATTATTGCCATCATTATTGGTATCCTGTTTGGACAGTTCCTTCCAACTGGATTCTGCCGCTTTGTTGTAACACTGTCTGGATTCTTCAGTACCTACTTAAAATTCATCATTCCACTGATGATCCTTGCTTATGTAACCATGGGAATCGCTGATCTGTCACAGGGTGCTGGACAGCTGCTTTTAATTACCGTTGCTCTTGCTTATGGTTCAACTTTACTTGCTGGTACAGCTTCTTACCTTGTATCATCCAATCTGTTCCCACACTTTATGACTTCTGGGGCATTAGATCAGATTGCTGCGACTGCTGATGCGTCACTGAAACCTTATTTTTCACTGACGATCACACCGCTGTTTGATACATTATCTGCTGTTGTTCTTGCTTTCATTTTAGGATTATGCTTATCCACAATGAAAAGTAAAGAGATCGGAAACAGCCTTTACAACGGAATGAGCGATTTCTCAACGATCATCGATAAAGTCCTTCACAAAACGATCATTCCTTTATTGCCATTATATATCTGCGGTACATTTACTGATATGACGAAATCAGGAAAAACATTTGCAATCCTTGGAATCTTATGGAAAGTATTCCTTGTAGTGATCATCATGCACTTTGTATGTATCACGATCCAGTTTATAATTGCAGGTTCTGTCAGCAAAAAGAATCCACTCTCTCTTATTAAAAATCAGGTTCCTGGTTATACTACAGCTTTAGGAACTCAGTCTTCTGCTGCTACAATTCCTGTCAATCTGGAATGTGCAAAGAATGACGGTGTCAGTGCTCAGATCCGTAACTTTGTAGTGCCTCTTTGTGCCAATATCCACATGGCAGGTTCTATGATCACGATCACAGCATGTGCAACTGCTGTATGTTTGATGAATCAGTTACCGATCAGCCTTGCAACTGTTATTCCATTTATTATGACACTTGGTGTTGCAATGGTCGCTTCTCCTGGAGCTCCAGGTGGATCTATCATGACTGCATTGCCTTTCCTTTACATGGTATTTGGTACAACAGCAGGAGATACAAACGGACCGATCTGTGCTTTAATGGTCGCACTTTATATCACACAGGATTCTTTCGGAACTGCATGTAACATTTCCGGAGATAATGCGATCGGAATCGTTGTAGATTCTATTTACAAGAAATTTATTTTAAAAGAAGATACAGTGGAGGCTTAATTTATGTCTTTTATCAGTGCATTTGATGTTATGGGGCCAAATATGATTGGTCCCTCAAGCTCCCACACAGCCGGAGCTGCAAGGATCGCATTTCTCGCAAGAAAAATGTTAAATGGTACACTGAAAAAAGTTCAGTTTACACTCTATGGATCTTTTGCAAAAACTTATCATGGACACGGAACGGATCGTGCCTTATTAGGTGGAATCATGGGATTTGGAACCGATGATATGAGAATCCGTGATTCTTTCGAGATTGCAAAAGACATTGGACTTGATTTCTCTTTTGTACCAAATGAAATAGAAACTGATGTCCATCCAAATACAGTGGATATCTTAATGACAAATGAAAACGGAGATCACATCTTAATCCGTGGGGAATCTTTAGGCGGCGGGAAAGCCAGAATTTGCCGTATCAATGATGTAGAAGTTGATTTTACTGGGGAATACAGTACCTTGATCGTGATCCAGAAAGATAAACCTGGCGTTGTTACTTATATCACAAAATGTCTGAGTGATCAGGATGTTAATATCGCTTTTATGCGTCTTTTCAGAGAATCTAAAGGAAATACAGCTTATTCTATCGTTGAATCCGATGGTCTTCTTCCTGAAAACATCGCAGAGGAGATTAGGAAAAGCCCAAATGTCTCAGATGTTATGATCATTCAGCTGTAGAAAGGAGACTGAAATATTATGGATTTTAAAAACGCAAATGAATTGCTTGATTTATGTAAAAAACATGATCTTCCAATCTCCGAAGTAATGAGACAGCGTGAGATCGTAGAAGGGGAAAAAGAAGCTGATACGGTTCATGATGCAATGGCAAGAGTTCTTGAGATCATGAAAAATGCTGCTTTTACTCCGATCAAAGAACCGGTTCGTTCCATGGGGGGACTGATCGGTGGCGAGGCAAAGAAGATTGCTTCCCGGTATCATTCTGGAATTGGAATCTGTGGTGATCTGTTAGAAAAAAGTATGATCTATGCGATGGCGACTCTTGAGACGAATGCATCCATGGGGTTGATCGTAGCATCCCCAACCGCAGGGTCTGCCGGAATCGTTCCTGGACTTTTACTTGGGCTTCAGGAAGTTCATAAATTAGATGATGAACAGATCATTCAGGCACTGTTTAATGCCAGTGCGATCGGATATCTTGCTATGAGAAATGCAACGGTTGCAGGTGCTGTCGGCGGATGTCAGGCGGAAGTCGGTGTTGCTTCTGCGATGGCTGCTTCTGCCACTGTCGAACTGCTTGGCGGTGATCCAGAACAATGTCTTGGAGCTGCCTCTACCGTTTTAATGAATATGTTAGGTCTTGTTTGTGACCCCGTTGGCGGGTTGGTGGAATATCCATGCCAGAACCGTAATGCCGCAGGTGTTGCAAATGCGATCATCGCAGCTGAGATTTCTTTATCTGGAATCCATCAGCTCATCCCGTTTGACGAAATGTTAAACGCAATGTATATCGTCGGTAAACGACTGCCAGCTGAACTAAGAGAAACCGCCCAGGGAGGCTGCGCTGCAACTCCTTCTGCATGTGCTGCATGTGGAGGTTGTGCGTAAAAATTCCTTCAGAACACATTTTTAAATAGTAGGTAATAAATCAATCAATCTCTTTTTTGCCTCTTTTGGGTGTTTCCATATATTTGAATCTAAAAGAGTGTCTGCATCACTTAATGATGCAGACACTCTTTATTTACTATATCTTAAGCATCCGATATCCAATACCTATATGTGTCTGTATATACTGCATGCCATCTTTATCTGGCTGTAATTTCTTCCGTAATGTTGCCATAAACACTCTAAGTGATGCAACATCATTTTCCAGTGAACTGCCCCAGATCTGTTGCGTAATATAAGTGTGAGTCAATACTTTTCCAACATTATGAGACAGCAAACATAATAATTTATATTCGATTGGTGTTAAATGCAGTTCTTTATCTTTTAAATATGTAGATCCTGCTGTATAGTCGATCTTTAACTCTCCATTTACAAAGACTGCTTGTTCTTGTTCCTCGCCTGACTGGATCAATGCTAATCGGCGCTGTGTAACCCTGATCCTTGCAAGCAGTTCATCAACTGAAAATGGTTTTGTGATATAATCATCTGCTCCTGCATCCAGTGCTTCTATTTTATCTACATCTTCACTTCTTGCACTGATAACGATAATTGGTACGTTAGACCATGTTCTTACTTTTTTGATCACATCCACACCTTCCATATCAGGCAATCCAAGATCTAATAAAATGATCTCTGGTTTATGAGAAGATGCCTCTAAAATAGCTGAACTTCCATTCTCTGCTGTAATATATTTATAATCATGTGTTTTTAATGTTGTCACGATCAGATTACGGATCGGCCGATCATCCTCCACGACTAAAATTAATGCTTTATTCATTTAATGTAACCTCACTTAATGGCAGTGTAAAAGAAAAAATACAACCATGTGGTGTATTGTCCTCCAACACCAGTTTCCCGTTATGCACCTCTATGATCGAACGACAAAGTGCCAAACCTAAACCAAGACTTCGATGGCTGTCTGCGATCGTATTTTTCCCTGTATAAAACATTTCAAATATATGCGGCTTCATTTCATCACAAATTCCAGGGCCGTTATCTTCTACTTGAATCTTTGCTTTTCCATTTTCATTCATGGCACAAATGCGGATTGTAGATCCTTTCGGTGTATATTTAATTGCATTATCGACCAGATTGATCAACACTTGCAGGATCAGCCGCACATCCATACGTGCAAGTATCAATTCATCGCATTCTGTAACGATCTGATACTCTTCATGTTTCCTGCTGATATGCCGTAATGATTCCGCGATCACCTCATCTAATAATTGATCTGTAAATTTCAGTTTTAATCTTCCATCATTTAATCTTGTGATCGATAATAAATTTTCAACGATATTGATCAGCCATTCTGAATCATCATAAATATCTGTATAAATCTGATGTTTTGTTATATCATCAAGACGTTCTCCACTATTTAACAGCATGTCTGCATTCCCAGAAATGGAACAAAGTGGTGTCCTTAGATCATGTGAGATCGCACGAAGCAGATCTGCTCTTAACTGTTCATTTTTGGCAAGAACGGAGATTTTTTCTTTCTCCATGATATTCTTTTTATTTTCCATGGCAAGTGCACATTCATTGATCACAGAAAGTAAGATACTATATTCGAAGGAATCTAATGTATATTCGTCAACTGGTATTGCGATCACACCATACACATTATCCTCAATACAAATGGCAAGGTATAGACACTGTGCATCTTTAAAACGTTCGGTCGTTGCTCCAGCACGCTGCTTGTTTTCATACACCCATTTTGCGATCTCCTGCTCCCTGCTTGTCAATAAATCTTCTGTCTGTTCTTTCTTTTTATTCGAAAATATATGTGGTGCTGACAATTCATCGCCTTCCACAACATATGCTACAATACTGCGGTCTAATAATTTGATAAGCTGTGTACATGTAATACTTAAAATATCCGTATCGTTTTTTGCTTTTTGAAGTAACCGGTCTGTGTCAAATAAAATCTGTGTACGAAATGCAGATTGCGCTGAAAGCCTTGCATGTGTTTTTAATTTTGCTGCAAGTGTTCCAGTAATGACAGAAGATATTAACATGATCACAAAAGTTACCGGATATCCAACTGCATACGTCTGAAATGACATTCTTGGTTCCGTAAGGAAAAAGCAGAACAAAAATACACTTAAGACAGAACCTCCAATGCTGTATAAATATCCATCTGTAAGGATTGACGTTAATAAAACACCCAAAATATAAATTGTAACGATGTTTGTATCTGTAAATTGAAGTTTCTGGATGAATAGACCGATCAACGTACAAACTGCAAATATAAATAATGTCAATAAACTGTCTTTCATCGTAGGCTTTCCTACATAAACCGCTCCATGCGGTTTTCGATAATTATCTAAGTTCATCGCATCTGGAATAATGTGGATATCAATATCAGGAACAGCCTCGATCAACTTCTCTGTTAATGTCTGTTTGCTGAAAAAGTGATTTCTCTTTGCACTGCTTTGTCCGATCACGATTTTTGTGACATTTGATAAATGTGCATATTCCGCGATCTGTACCGGAACATTTTCCCCATGTGTCATTACGATTTCCGCACCAGATTCCTTTGCAAATTGTACATGAGCTTCCAGTCTTCTTTTGTCCGATTCTCTTTCTCTTTTTCCTGTCTGTACATACAATGCCGTAAAACGTGCCCGCATATCTCTTGCCATTTTTGCTGCTGTACGTATGATCTTTTCATTCGATGGTGAAGAAGAAAGACAAACAAGAATGTGTTCGTTTTCTTTGTTCAGCTCTACAAATTCTCCTGTGCTCATCCTGGCCCCCTTTCCTTATCGGATGCATTATATCACGATCGTCAATAATAATCCATAAACACATCAATCATCGTCATCATCTTGCTCCCTGTCAATTACTTTCCGATTTTCTCCAAGAAAATAATTTACTTTTTTCAAAAAGAATAACACAAATGCAAACATCAGTATTACCGCCAATGCTAAAATGAAATCTGACATAAGCTCTCACCTCTTTTTCATGACATCAGATACAAAAACACTTTTTGATCGCTTTATATTCTCCTAATACCAATAATGTAACATCTTCCTTAAAACAGGTATCCGCAGATATCGCCATACTTACTTTTCCATCATCTTTTACTGCCATAATGTTAATATCATATTTTTTTCTAATATCAAGTTTTCCCACTGTCTTTCCGATCCATTCCTTCGGAACCTCTACCTCAAAGATCGCATGTGAGGCATCGACTTCCATATAATCAAGAATATGATCATCGGTATAACGGATCGTTGCCCATTTTGCCACCATTTTTTCTGGATAAACTACCTTGTCGGCTCCATTTCGTAAAAGGAACTTTTCCTGTACATCTCGTTCGGCTCTGGAAATAACCATTTTGCCTCCAAGTTCTTTTAACAGACAAGTAGTTTCCAACGAATTTTGGAAATTCCCACCGATCGTAACAAAACATATATCATAATTTGCAATCCCCAGAGATTTTAAAAATTCCTCATTCGTACTGTCCCCGATCTGTGCATTCGTAACATATGGAAGTGCATCATTCACTCTTTCCTCATCCAAATCAACTGCCATAATCTCATGTCCAAGCTTACTTGACTGTATCGCTATATGTTTTCCAAAGCGTCCAAGTCCGATCAATAAAATATTCTTCATCATCAATTCCCTCTTTCTTTTATCCTACTATGATCTTATCAAGTGGTAGTCTTGCTTTTCGTTTATTTTTATCTGAAAATACTGCATAGATCAGCGTCAAACCGCCAACACGTCCCAGATACATCAGTATGATCAAAATGATCTGTGACAGAATATGAAGTTTTGGTGTGATTCCTAATGTCAAACCTACGGTTCCAACTGCAGATGCTGCTTCAAACAGACAGCTTGAAAGCGGCAGTCCCTCATACACACTGATCGTCATTCCGCCTGCAAAAAACAAGATAAAATACATCATTGCGATCGTTGTTGCATTTTTTATCACACTAGCATCGATTCTTCTTCCAAATGCTGTCACATCATCACAACTTTGAAAGGTCGCCAGTACATTTAAAAGTAACAGAGCAAATGTTGTTGTTTTCATACCTCCTGCTGTAGAACTTGGTGAACCTCCGATCAACATCAATAAAATCATCATTGCCTTTGATGCTCCTGTCAGCATCGAAAGATCTGTCGTATTAAATCCTGCAGTTCTCGGTGTCACAGCTTGAAACAATGATGCAAGCAACCGGTGAATCCCTGATAGATTTCCATAATCCTGAAAGAAAAAGAAAACAGCTGGTAACAGGATCAGACATAATGTTGTAGTTAGAATAACCTTACTCTGCATATGGTAATGCTTAAAATGAAATTTATGAAGATAAATGTCTTCCCATGTAAAAAATCCAATTCCACCAATGATGATCAGTAACATGATCACAATGTTGATCACTGGATTTACCGCATATGATGTCAATGATACAAATGGATGCCATTTTGTTCCAAGAAGATCAAATCCTGCATTACAAAAGGCTGATACAGAATGAAAGATCGACATCCAGATTCCCCGTAATCCAAAATCATGACAGAAAACAGGCATCATGAATAACGCACCGATCAATTCGATCAATAAAGTTCCTTTTAAAATAAAACTCATCAATCGAACGATCCCTCCTACTTTCGGTGCAGAGATCGCATTTTGCATCGTGCTTCGCTGCATAATCGATATTTTTCTTCCTGATAATATAAATACGGCTGTTGCTGTTGTTATAACTCCCAGACCTCCGATCTGTATCAGGAACATGATCACTGTCTGTCCAAAAACGGACCAGTAACTTCCAGTATCCAGAACTGCAAGCCCTGTCACACATACTGCAGAAGTTGACGTAAATAATGCTTTGTGAAATGGTGTTATGATTGCTTGAGCTGATGAAATTGGCAGCATCAGGATCAATGCTCCAAAAAGGATCACTCCTGCGAACCCTAATATGATCACCTGAAATGATGTTAAATGTCTTTTTTTATGAATCCTCCATGGCATATATGATCTTACCTCTTTTTCAAATTATTTTATGACCTTTTGATCTTATCATCATTATATCTTTTATGATAAAAAGATAGTGTAAGGATATGTTCTCTTGTATTAAGATTGTATAAAGAAAAAAGGAGCATAATATGATTTCAAGAAAGAATCCTGCTTTACAGGATTCTCCGCCTGCGGCGGGTCGCTTCTGCCTCTGGGATTTCGTAAAAATATCTGTAAAATATAAAATCCATGAGAACACGATTTTTTGGTTTGTTGTTCTCATAGATTTTATTGTTTCTTATTTTTTCAAGTATTCTTCAATCATACATTCATGCTTCTTTTCTTTTTTACTATAATTAATTCCCACAAGCAAAATATTACCTGCATATTTTTGAATAGAATCTGGATATTTTTTATCCTTAATCTGTTGCAATGCACTAACAGCACTCTTATTCCACTTCAATTCCACAACAAGTGCCGGATAATCATTTCGATATTCTGTTTTTGGAATAAACACAAAATCTGCGAACCCACGTCCTGTAGGAAATTCCCTGACCGGTTTAAAATAATACTGCATTGCACTCAAATAAGCTAATGCCAATACACTGCTGAGTGAATTTTCATTGTTATATTGAATTGCTGAAACATATTCCTCATGGATCTTCTCAATCTGAGCTGCAACTATTTCTCCATCCATATCCAAAGTTGCATCCAGTAAATCCTCTGATTCTTGCTGAAATTTCAGCATTTCATTCCATTCTTTTCTTTTTGTTGCACGAATCAGTTCTTGTCTTATCTCTTCATTCGGTACAAATGCCATCCTATTAACACTTGAATACGCTAAGTATCCCATATGAATCAAATATGTTAAAACGTCATCTTTATTTACAATATTCTCAACGTCATTTTGGAATGACCCAACATCTACTTCAACAGATGCTCCCGACACCATTTCAATAATTGCGGTCTTCAATCCATCAAAATCCATATTGATCAATGGAACAATCGAATCATAAGAAGCTGTTCCTGACCAATAACTTTGGAAGTTTCCATCCGCCATCAAGTTTACAACTGCATTGGGATTATAGACATGATATTTTCCTAACTGATATCCATCATACCAACGTTTGACTTCTGTAAAATCCTTCTTATATGTCTCACAAAGTGCTTTTACTTCATCTTCTGTAAAACCGATGTAAGAAGCTAAACATCCTGCATTCAACATGGAATATTCTCGAAAATTGTTAAGTGCTGATTGTGTTTTTTCTTTCTTGATCGGCAAGATGCCTGTAAGATAAGCAAGTTGAATATATTTCGTTGGTTCTGTTCCCTTAAACATACCTCTTAGGAATCGGATATACTCATCCTGCACCTTTTTGTTCGCTGATTCATCTCTGATCAGCACATCCCATTCATCAATGATAATGATAAATTTCCGTCCTGTCTTATCCTTAACCAGAGAAAGTGCATCTGGCAAAGATACCACTTCTTGACGTAAAATCTCTGGATAAACTTCACGCAATTCATCCAGCACAACTCTTGTGATATATGGCACAACATTATCCGCATCTTCGCAATTTATCAAAAACCATTGTACATCAATATGAATCACATCATATTTATTCAGATGTTTCTTAAAATCCTCTGATTTTCCTATTTCAAGATCAGAAAACATCTTTTCTGATTCTGCTCCTTTGCTGTAATATGCCGCAAGCATATTCGCTGCATATGATTTTCCAAAACGCCTTGGGCGGCTATTGCAAATATACGCATCTGTAGAATCCAGAACTTCATTCATACATGCGATCAATCCTGTTTTATCTACATAAATTCTGGAATTTAGTGCTGCTTGAAACGCACTATTATCTGGATTAACAAATCTGCCCATATTTTATACCTCTCCAATTCCTTTTACCTGTTTTTAATATTTCTCTATTTTACACACGTGTTCTTTTGTTTTCTTATCATAATTAATACCAATCAACAACAGATTATCCTGATATTCTTCCAAACTTTCAAAATACTTCTTATCTTTGATCTGCTTGATCGCACCTTCTGCGCTCTGATCCCATTTTAATTCAACTACCAATGCCGGTTTCTCTGCAAATTGTTTTTTCGGAATAAAGACCAAATCTGCAAATCCTTTTCCACCTGCCAGTTCTCTGTGAATGGTATAAAAATTCCTTGCTGCATATAATGCGAGTGAAATCGTATAACTCAATGCATTTTCATCATTATACTGGATATGTGATGTCTCAAAATGTGCCTGTTCAATGGCTTTCGATACCTGTTCTTCTCTGCCTTGCCAGATTGCATTTAATGTATCTGCAGAATCTTTTAGTGCTTTTGAAACAGATCCCCAGTCTGATACTGAAACTGTATTTACATATTCTGCCCGAATTTCACTATTTGGTATCTTGACTGTTTTTGTTTTATCATCATATGCAAGATATCCAAGATGGATCAATAATGTCAGTACATCATCTTCTGTACGAAACGTTGCCATATCATTCGTAAAACTTTCGGTATTCACCGCCACGCTTTCTCCAGCGATCATACTTAAAACATCATCTTTTAGATGCTGAAAATTCATATCAATATACATCTGTAATGCTTCAAAAGTCTCTGTCTGATTCCAGTAATTTGATATCTTTCGAAATCTCATACTATTTACAACCGATCTTGGACTATACACAGACAGTACTCCATCAAATGAATATCCATCATACCAGTTCTTAACTTCTTCCATATCCATTCCGTATTGTTCACAGAGCTTTTTGACTTCTTGTTCTGTAAACCCGACATAACATGCTAAAGGTCCCGGGGCGATCATGGAAAATTCATCAAACATATTCAGTGCCGAATGTGTTCCATATTTCTTAATCGGTAAAATTCCTGTCATGTAAGATAGATAAATACATGCCTTATCTTTTAATAAGTCCCGTAGAAAATCTAAATATTTTTCCTGTGCTTCTTTATCTTGTTTATATTCCCTGAAAATGCAATCCCATTCATCAATGATCACAATAAATGGGCACTGCATTTGTGCATAAATATCCTGCATACACTCAATCAAATCTGTATCGTCAAAATAATCAACTTCTGGATATTCCATTTTCAAATCTCTGATCACAAGCTTCTTCACACGATCGATCAATTCTTCTACATTATGACTTCGACTTAGAAATTCCTGCATATTTAAGAATATGGTATTATATTGATTCAGATATTTTTCAAAATCTTTATCTTTTGCAATTTCAAACTTTTCAAATAATTCTTTTGAATTACAACCGCGGCTGTAATAAGCTGTCAGCATATTCGCAGCCATTGACTTCCCAAATCTTCTTGGACGGCTGACACAGACATAGTTTTGTGCTGTATCTAGTACGGAATTCGTATATTTTATCATCCCTGTCTTATCTACATAAATTTCAGACTGAATCATTCTTCTGAACTTTTCATTCCCTGGATTTAGATAATTTCCCATACGATCACCTCCTTGAATCAATTTTCTATAATATGAAAAAACTTCGTGCTCTTATCTATATTGATTATGATAGCACGAAATTTTAGCCGCCTCAACTTATATTAATTACATGAAATGAAAAAACACCTGCTCATAACATACATAAAATATACGTTACGATCAAGTGTCTTTTCATACAGTGATTATATATAGAATTTCTTCTATCCTAGTTGTTTACTGCAACATGTTTTGCCTGATCTGAATTGTAAACTTCTTCATCAACCAGACCTTCAGTTGCTGCTGTGATAACGGCTGCTGTTGCTGCTCCTGTTACATTTGTCATTGTTCTTGCCATGTCAACGATCGTTGAGATTGGTGCAAATACGACAACTAATTCGATTGGTAAGCCAAGTGCTGCAAATACAGCTGTTGATGTGATCGTCGCTGTTCCTGGAACCCCGACTGTTCCAACAGATACTACTAATGTGATCAGGATCAGAAATGCATACTGTGCAATTCCGTAATGATATCCTAACATATGAACACTAAATACCGCTGTTAATGCTGGCCAGATTCCTGCACATGCTGGCATTCCAACATTGGCTCCAAGACCTGCCGTAAATGATGCTACATCTCCATCAACTCCAAGTGCTTCTTTTAACTGTCTTAATGTAACCGGGATCGTACCAACACTGCTTTGTGTCGTAAATGCTACATACTGAGCTGGTGCGATTCCTTTAAAGAATTTAACAGGACTTAATTTTGCTACAAATTTAATTAATAATCCTTCTACTCCAAATGCCTGAACTGCACATAAGATATAAGATAATACTAATGTACTTAATAATGGCAGCAATTCCGTGACACTGCTTCTTCCAACAGCTCTTGCCAAGAAAGATAATACTGCATATGGTGTAAATCCAATGATCCAGTCAATTGCCTGTCCGATCACCTGATTTCCTGCATCAATAAATGCTTTAAATGGTTTTACGGATTCATTTTCTTTGGAAATTGCATTGTAAGATAATGCAATGATGATCGCAAATACGACGATCGGAATGATCTGTCCTTCACTCCAGTTTGTTGCGAAGTTGCTTGGGAATAAGTTTACGATCGTATCAACAACAGATGGAACTTCAACTTTCTGATATCCATCAGCTACTTTGTAAGCAAATCCATCACCGACTTTTAAGATGACTGCTGCGATCACTGTAATCGTACTTGCAATCGCTGTATTTAAGATCAGATAAAAGATTGACTTTCCACCGATTTTCTTTAAATGAATGGACTCACTTAGATTTGTGATACTTGCGATGATACTAAATAACAGCATTGGTACAACAAGTGCTGTCAATACATTGGTATAGATACGTCCGAAAATCTCAACATATGTAAAATGATTTCCAAATCCCAGACCAACTGCGATTCCAAAAACTGTTCCTAATAATGTTAAAAGTCCGAAGTCTACGCCTTTCTTATAATCTAAATAATAGATAACCGCAAACAAAACAATTGTAACTGCTAGTGCGGCAAAATCTGCTGTGTTAATGCTCATTTTGTTACACATCCTCTCTTATAGTTTTTCTTTTTTTCATAGTTTTCCGGTAGGAATTATTCGTATAATAGCATTTCCTAGTAATACTGTCAAGAATATTTGATGCTTCTTTTTTTATACAATTTTGATTTGTTGGAATGTTTATGAAGCATAATAACATTACTTTCTGTCTGAAAATTTCCTATTTTACAACCAATGCTGTTCTCCATACACACCCACTTAAATTTTCAATCTTGTGAATTGTCCACTCTATAGACTTTAGGTATATGATAAAAAATAAATAAACGATCGGAAGAGCAGCATTAGAATTTTGCCACGTTTTTTACGGATTCGCAGCCGGCTTGGTGCGTTGTCTGAGCCTCAAAGAGTTTCTGTTTTGAATACCCTTGAAGGCGAGTTATGCAAGGAAAGCCGGCGAATCAGCGATCTGTAAAAAACGTGAGGAAAATTCTCTAGCTGCGCTTCCAATCGTTTATTTATTTTTTATCATATACTCGAAATCTACAGTTAGCCAACTTACAAATTAAAATTTTATACTTCTACCATATTCATCTGTTTCTTTCATACACTGAATAAAGCTTTCCTTCGTAACCCCAGCATTCTCAGGTTTGAAGTCCCATTCTGTAGTGGTCATTGCTTTCTCTGCCATTGCATCAAAATCATCTTCTGTGATCTCAATGTCTTCAAAGCATACTGGCAGTCCCATACTTAGGTTGAATTTTGCGATTCGTTCTCTTTCTTCGTATTCTTTTCCGAAAGTTAACAGACATAGCACACCTAATGATACGATTTCTCCATGTAAATGTTTTTCTCCGCCTTTTGTAACGGTTGATCCGTAATATACACAGTGTGCAAGGCTTGAGTTATAGTAATATTTTGGTGCTGCACTTACCATATTAGATACTAATCCTGTACTGATGATGATGTCTAACGCTACCTGTTCTAATTCATAAGATACTTTATTCGCTCTTAAGTCGTCCAATGCTTTCTTTCCATATTCAACAAGTGGTGTAGTACAGATCTTACTTAGCTGTACTCCCATCATTGGTGTATGGGATAATTCGTCTTCTTTGGATGCAAATACTGCTTCACATTCTTTGCTTAATGCATCTCCGATTCCTGCCCATAATAATTCTTCTGGTGAATCAGCGATGATGGATGATTCGATGAATGTATGGTTTGCATTCTTTGGATAGTAATATTCTCTGAATGATCCATCTGGGTTATAAATTACAGAGATTGCTGTGACAGATGCACAGTTTGATGCTACGGTTGGGAAGCAGAATAATGGTTTATCCATTTCATTTGCCACATATTTACATGTATCACAGGCACGTCCTCCACCGACTGCGAAGATCATGTCTGCTTTCTTGACAACGTCCATGTCGATCAATGCGTTACCATTTTCATAGGTGGAATCACCACCGTACCAGATAAAATCAAGGATTTCTACATCGGAATCTTTGATTCCTTCTAAGATCTTATCTTTTGCTTTAGACATCGCAATCTTTCCACCGATCACAACAGCTGTTTTTCCATAAAATCTTGTTGTATGCGGAATCTCTTTATAACATCCCTCTCCGATCGTATAACTTGGTAAATTCACACTATAATAACTCATCTTGTTCGTTGCCTTCTTTCTCTTTATTCTTTTGACTCTTTATATTGGCTACATTATAGTCCTCAATTCTCAAAAAATCAAAGAATCTTGTGTTCTTTTTCTTATTCATGAATTTTATTCCACATTGATAAATTTTACTTGATTTCCATGCAACTTTATGACATTCACAAGATCAGCAAGTTTCATCCAGATCGTTGCTGTATTATCATTTGGATGGACTGCAATGTATTCATATTCTTTCAGATCTTCGTCAAAGAATACCGGAATCACACATTCCTGATCGTTCAAAACGCCTAACGGCGAAACAGATCCGGGTTCAATATTTAAATATTTCATTAGACGCTCGGCTGAGGCAAAACTTAGTCTGGAACTTCCAATCTCATCTCTTACTTTCTTAAGGTCCGCCTGCTTGTCTTCCCGAATGATCACAAGAAAATGATGCTTTCCGCTGCCATCTCGTAAAAATAAATTCTTAGCACCTATTCCATTCTCATGATTCCACAGGTCAGAGTCTTCGATTTCATCGACTGTGTATACCGCTTGATGTTCAAACATTTCATATTCGATGTTCTGCTCATTTAAAGTATCTAACACGATTTTTCTATTTTCATTCATTTTATTCATTATCTTATCTGCTGCTGTCCGCTTGCTGCATAAATCTCGTACCATTCATAATGCTCTAATTTAACATCCATTGCTTTCACTGCAGATTCAATCCTCTCAACCTTTCTGCTTCCAACGATCGGCATTGCCTGTACTGGATGATACATGATCCATGCATACACGATCGTATCTGGTTCACAGTTATGTCTCTCAGCGATTTCTTTGATCTTATCCATTGCTTTCTTACATTGTAGATCATCTTCTTGAAATAATCTTCCTCCTGCAAGTGGTGACCATATCATTGGATGAATTTTATTAACTGTCAGATAATCCATCATTCCAGAATTGAAATGTTCAAAACATACTGGGTTCCATTCAATCTGATTCGTTACAAGTGCTCCGTCAACCGCTTTATTCATTGCATCAAATTTAAATGGATCAAAATTTGACACTCCGATTTCTTTGATCAGCCCTTCTTTCTTCAGATCCAGCATTGCTCTGCCTGCCTCCCATGGATCTAAAAGAGGGTCTTCTCTGTGAATTAAATATAGGTCAAGATAATCTGTATGTAATCTCTGAAGACTTTCTTTACAGGATCGTACGATTCTATCATAAGTTGTATTATAATACCCAAATGATTCTCCATTAATTTCTTGTTTGTAAATTCCTGTTTTTGAAATCAGCTCTACTTTTCCCCTTAATGCCGGATCTTTGGCAAATGCTTCACCTATCTGAGATTCACATAAAGTATCTGCATAAATCTCTGCTGTATCAAAAGATGTTACACCTAAGTCTATGCTTGATTTCATGTTATCAATAAGTTCGTCTGTTGATAATTCCCAAGTATCTAGTCTCCAAAAACCTCGGATGATCTGAGATAAGGAAAGGTTATCTGTTAATTTAATCTTTGTCATATTAATATCCTTTCTGTTTTTCTTTCATCATAACATATTTTCTTTTAACAACGCATATTTTTTTACCTGCAGGAGCTTGTGATTTCTTAAGGTTCCAGAGACCTTAAGCGGTACTGGTTAATAATTTTTGTGTTTATTAACAGAAGGTAAAAGGGGTTCTACTGCACCGATTTGTCAAAATATTTAAAATATAAACTTAAAAATATCAAATTAATATTGTATACTTTATAAAATTTAATAAATAGAATATTTTAATTGAATAAGTATACATGATTTGATAAAATAAAAAACAGGTGTTACTTCACTTTGACGTGAATGGCGGTCACTTCCTACGTGGGAGTTATAGCCCCGATTACATAGATCATCTCTTGAAAAAGAGAAATTCGACGGAAAGGGGACTTGAATTATGCTAACGATTGAAAGCTTAATTGCTGTACTATCATTGTGTATCGCATGTTATAGTCTTGGCTACAATCGCGGAAAGCATGATGCCAAGACAGAAAAATGATCGCCCTAAACCTGTCAATTTAAGCGATCATTTTTTGATTCATTAAATATCAGGTGACCGTCATATCGGTAGCACCTTTTTCTATTATTAGAATATCATTTCATTTTTTTTATGTCAAGACTTACTCCATTAACAACATAACATACTTCTTTCATTGTTATTGTTCAACAATTAGCTGGACATTAACTAAAAAAGAAAACCTTCAGACAAGATTTTTAGAATACATGAAACTCCAAAATGCGTATACTATAATTCCAGCAGTAGTCAAAATGAAATGAATAGTCTGTAACGACAAAAAACGTAGACATTGATACCGTAGACCTTATGTTATCTGGCAATTTCCATATCTTGTTCTTTTTTAATATTACTACTTCTGTTTTTCTGATTTCTTCATTTTTCTGACTTCGTAAAATCCCTGTGAACCTTAAGAAAAACAGACCCAACATAAATATCCCTTTATCCTCGGTTTTTATTTATGTTGAGTCTATTATTTCTTTATTCAGATAGATAAAAAACTAAATTATTCAATAGAAAGAATCTCCATATTCGCCTGTCCTTCCACAGCTCCATATGTAAATGTGATCTTAGTTCCTTCGTCCATATCATTTAATTTATTCACAAGGTCTTCATCATTCACCATAAATGTCTGGTAACTTCCGTCAGGCATCTCAATCTCTACAGAACTTGTATCTGCAAATCCATTATAAGTACCTGTTGCACTCTTTGGTTTGGCCTGTTCATCTTTCTTTGTTGCTGTTGTTGTCTTTGTCTGTTCTTTTGTGCTTTCTTCTGATGTTGCTGTTGCAACTGGTTTTTCTTCTTCTGTCGTGTCTTTTTCTGTGTTTTCTTCTGTTGTAGGTTCTGCTGTTGTCGTCTCGCTGTTTGTTGATTCAGGGCTGCTTGGGCTCTTCTTTCCGCAAGCTGCAAATGTAAATGCGCTTAGCACGATGATTGTTGAAATTAATAAAAATCTTTTTCTCATAGTTCATATACTCCTTTCTGAGATAAGTTCAGTATATCCTATTTATACTTTCATGGCAAGTTTCTATCATATTCCTAGTCTTATTTTCATATCATTAGAGGTAGAACATAAAGGAGGATCTATGTTGAACGAAAAATATCAGGCACTGCTGGATCAATATGATATTTCTGTCTCTCATACTCGACGGGGCCGAGGCTGTGTTTTGTGTTTTGGGGAAAATGATGTCTATGCTTTATCCCAGACTTCTCTATCAGAAGAACGTCTTTGTGCTGTTTCTGAATGGACTTTGGCAATGCATGACCATCATTTTTATAAAACCGACCAGTACATTTTAAACAAAGACGGATATTTTCTTACTTTTGACCGGTATTACGAAACATTTGCGCTTAGAAAAACTTATTTGGGTACGGAATGCGATATTCATGCTTTAAAAGATATCAGATCTTCTGCGGAAAATCTCGCAAGCTTTCATAATCATTGTCTTGCTATTTCTTTTTCATCTGAAAATCTCAGAAAATATACATCCATTTCCACATATTATGAGCAAAAATATTTGGAATTAAAAAGTATTGCACGTTACATACGTAAACGCAAAAAGAAAGGGGTTTTTGAATATTTATTTTTGGAACAGACGAAAGCCTTCTGGGAACAGATGGAGCGTTCCATCCAAATCTTAAATGAAACCACACCTTCCCGCCGTGGATGGTGTCATGGGGCTTATAACCACCATAATATCATCATGACATCCTCTGCCCCGGCTACGATCCATTTTGAACATTTTTACCATGGATATCCGATTCTGGACGTTTATTATTTCCTAAAGAAAGCACTTGAGAAAAATAATTATAATTTTGCCTTTTGTGAAACCTTTTTATCAAACTATGACCGCTTTATGCCTTTGTCAAAAGATGATCTTTTATGCCTGTATGGATTGTTTTTATTTCCGGAAAAGTTCTGGAAGATCTCGAATCAGTATATGGCACACAAAAAACATTGGATTTCTCCACGATATATCGAGAAATTAGAGGAGTTTATCCACAATAAAGAAGCTCGCTCGATTTTCCTCGAAAAATATGTACAAATTTATAATGTTTTTTCATGAGTTTTAAGGTATAATTAAACAAAAGGCATTTTTATAACTTAAAGGAGGAGTAATTTATGAACTACAAAGAAACTTATCAGGAATGGCTTTCTAATCCTTATTTTGATGAAGATACAAAAAAAGAATTAACAGCCATCGAGAACGATGAAAATGAAATCAAAGAACGTTTTTACGCAGATCTTGCATTTGGTACTGCTGGACTTCGTGGAATCATCGGTGCTGGTATCAACCGTATGAATATTTATGTTGTAAGAAAGGCTACTCAAGGATTAGCTGATTATATCTTAGAACAGGGAACAGATAAGAAACGTGTCGCTATCGCATTTGATTCAAGACATATGTCTCCTGAATTCGCTGACGAAGCAGCCCGCACTCTTGCTGCTAACGGAATCAAAGCATTTATCTTCGAATCCTTACGTCCAACACCAGAATTATCATTTGCCGTAAGACATTTAGACTGTATCGCTGGTATCAACGTAACAGCCAGCCATAACCCACCTCAGTACAATGGATACAAAGTATACTGGGAAGATGGTGCTCAGTTTACAGATCCTCATGCTTCAGGTGTTACAGCGAAGGTTAATGCGATCACTGACATTTCAACTTGCAAGACAATGTCTAAAGAAGATGCCGTAACTGCAGGTTTATATGAAGTGATCGGTAAAGAAGTTGATGACGCTTATATCGCAGAAGTTGAAAAACAGGTGATCAACCAGGCTTCCATCGATGAGATGGCTTCCAAATTAAAGATCGTTTATACTCCTCTCCATGGAACAGGTAATCTTCCAGTACGTCGCGTACTTGACGATCTTGGATTTAAGAATGTATATGTTGTTCCAGAACAGGAACTTCCAGATGGTGACTTCCCAACAGTCAGCTATCCAAACCCAGAAGCAAAAGAAGCATTTGCATTAGGTCTTGCTCTTGCCAAAGAAAAAGATGCTGATCTTGTTCTTGCTACTGACCCTGATGCTGACCGTTTAGGTGTATATGTAAAAGATGCTAAGAGCGGAGAATATATTCCTTTAACAGGTAATATGTCTGGTTCTTTATTATGCGAATATGTATTAAGCCAGAAGAAAGAAAAAGCTGGATCTCTTCCAGCAGATGGTGCTGTTGTTAAATCTATCGTTACAACAAACCTTGTCGATGAGATCGCGAAGGCTTACAATGTGAAGCTGATCGAAGTATTAACTGGATTCAAATGGATCGGTAAAGAAATCCTTGGATTTGAGCAGTCTGGAAAAGGTACATATCTGTTCGGATTAGAAGAAAGCTACGGATGCCTGATCGGTACATATGCAAGAGATAAAGATGCTGTTTCTGCTACGGTTGCTCTTTGTGAAGCTGCTGCTTACTATGCAACAAAAGGTAAGACATTATGGGATGTTATGATCGACATGTATGAGAAATACGGATACTGCGTAGACAGCATCACAGCAATGGACTTCCCAGGATTAGAAGGTATGGATAAGATGAAAGCTATGCTTGCTAATTTACGTGAGAACCCATTAAAAGATATCGCTGGTTATAAAGTTCTTAAGATCCGTGATTACAGCAAAGATACTGTTCTTGATGTAGAAAGCGGTAACGTAGAACCTACAGGACTTCCTGCTTCTGACGTTCTTTACTATGAACTTGAAGGTGGAGCTTGGGTTTGTGTTCGTCCTTCTGGTACAGAACCTAAGATCAAATTCTACTATGGTGTAAAAGCTTCTAGTATGGATGAAGCTCAGGTTGAAAGTGCTAAATTTGCTGAGTGGGCTAAGGCTCAGGCATAATTTTTGATTATGTAGTTGGCCAGCTGTAGACTTTGAGTATATGATAAAAAATAAATAAACGACAGGAAAAGCAGCTAGGGAATTTTACACACGTTTTTTACAGATCGCTTATCCGTCGGCTTTCCTTGCAAAACTCGCCTTCAAAGGTATTGAAATACCTTACTCTTTGAGGCTCAGACATTGCACCAAGCCGACTGCGAATCCGTAAAAAACGTGGCAAAATTCCAATGCTGCTTTTCCTGTCGTTTATTTATTTTTTATCATATACCAGAAGTCTATAGTGTGGACAATTACAGTATTGAAAAATCTGAGTAGTTGTGTATGGAAAACGGTATTGGTATGGTAAAACGTACACATTCCGTGATGATTTGAATAGTGAACAACTCGGTGCCTGTGTAATCACAGAAAGTCAAAAAGACCGGAGATAACTATTCCCGTTATCTCCGGCCTTTTCATTTCTTGTAATTATTTACTCTTTGCAGCTGTTGTTGTGTTCTTCGCCGCTGTTGTTGTAGTAGTTGTTGCTGCTGTAGATGCTGTTGTAGCTTTATATTTAAACTTAACTTCTTTCCACAGATCCTGATCTACAGACTTCTTGTCATCCCATTTCTTGTCTGCATCTTTTGTCCACTTCTTGTAGACTTTCTCGTATGCTGCCTGCTGTTTTTCCTGAAGCAGTGTGGATTTGTTTGATGCAGCAGCTGCTGTTGTGTCGTTTGGATTTAACATCTTGATGATCACGTATGCATCGTCTAATTCTACGACTCCGCTTACCTGGTTCTTCTTAAGTTTTGCTGCTGCTGTTTCGAATTTTGTTCCTAATGTGGCTTTTCCTTTTGTATAGGATTCTTCGTTGTCAGAGTTTACGCTGAACTTCTTAGCTACAGAGCTGATACTCTGACCTTTCTTGATCATCTTTAATGCGGATTTTGCTTTCTTTAGCTGATCTTTCTTCTCAGCGGCTGTCATGTCTTTTTCTTTTCCTGTCTTGCTGTCTGTTGTCTTTGTTGTGAAAACAAGTTTGTAGACTTTGACAGTTTTGGCTTCGTCATCTGTTACTGTAACGTTTGCTTTCTTGATGATCGCCTGCATAACTTTACTTGCGATCGTGCTTTCTTCGTACAGTTTCTGGATCATATCTTTATCTGCTTCTGTCTTCTTCATGACTTTCTTACCTGTTGAGTCTTTTGCGAAGGCAGTTACGCTTTCTTTGATCTGCTTCTTCTCAGATTTTGTTAACTTCACGTTGTAGTCGTCTGCGTGTGCTGCTAAAACTTTGATCTGTTTTAACTGGTTGATAACGCTGTCTTTGACAGACTGCTGCATTGTGATCTTCTTTCCTTTGCTGTCTGTTCCGACCTGCATAGACCACATGCTGTCTCCGAAGTATGCTCCGTACTGAGCTTCTGCCTGATACTGCATGATTCTTGCATATACATGTGCTTCCTGGAATGTTACTTCTTGTCCTGCATATTCAAATAATGTCTTCTCATTCTTGCTTTTACATCCTGTAAATAAAGAAAGAGTTAACGCAAGAACTGCAGTTAAACATAGCAACTTCTTTGCTAATTTCTTCATTTCATTTTCTCCTTCATATTATGATTATATTAGGCTAATGTCTGGCGATATTATAGCACAAACTTATCGGATTATCAATGAATTGAGCGAGTTCACACAATGTTCAATCTTTTCTAACTGCTTCACTTTCTTTGTCTTTGACAGATCCAGTACAAATGTCGGATTCTTGCCTGCCTGGAAGGATAATTCACGTTTGTATTCTTCTAATACCACTGGAATTTTTTCTACGTCCACAGCTGCATCTGGTTTCATTTCAAATGAGACTTTTTCTCCTTTTTGTTTCACATCTGTCATATAAGCGTGGTGTACTAATAATTTCAAATATGCAACATATAACAGATTGTAGACTGCTTTCGGCATTTCCCCAAAGCGGTCGATCAACTCATCTGTCATATCTTCCATTTCATCTTTGGATTCAATGGATGAAATACGTTTGTATAATTCCAGTTTTTGATATTCATTATATACATACGTTGATGGAATAAATGCGTTGATATCAAGATCGAGCGTTGTGTCAAATTCATCCTCGTCTTTTAATTCGCCTTTTAATCTCAAGACTGCTTCATTCAGCATCTTGCAATACAGATCGTATCCAACTGCTTCCATATGACCGGATTGTGCCTGTCCCAAGAGATTTCCTGCTCCGCGGATCTCCAGATCTCGCATTGCGATCTTATAACCGGATCCCAGATCTGTAAATTCCCGGATTGCCTGTAATCGTTTTTCTGCGGTTTCTTTTAACAGTGTGTTTTTTTTGTACATCAAAAATGCAAATGCATTTCGATTCGATCTTCCGACACGTCCTCTTAACTGATACAACTGGGACAACCCAAGCTGGTTGGCATCGTGAATGATCATTGTGTTTACATTCGGAATATCTAGTCCTGTCTCGATGATCGTTGTGGATACCAATACATCGATCTCATGGTTCATAAATCCCATCATGATCTCTTCCAGTTCGCGTTCTTTCATCTGTCCGTGGGCAAATGCAACTTTCGCATCTGGAAGCAATCTCTGTAATTCGGCTGTCACTTCTGCGATATTATTGACGCGGTTATACACATAATATACCTGCCCGCCACGTGTCATTTCGCGGTAGACCGCTTCTTTGACCAGTTCTTCATTATATTCCATAACATATGTCTGGATCGCTCTTCGGTCATGCGGTGGTTCTTCTAATACACTCATGTCACGGATTCCGATCAGACTCATATGCAGGGTTCTTGGAATTGGTGTAGCAGATAATGATAAGACATCGACATCTTTTTTCATTGTCTTGATCTTTTCTTTATGTGTCACTCCAAAACGCTGTTCTTCATCAATTACGAGCAGTCCCAGATTCTTATACTGCATGTCTTTGGACAATAAGCGATGCGTTCCGATCACAACATCTACCGTTCCATTTTTGAGTCCTTCGATCGTCTCTTTCTGCTCTTTTGCTGTACAAAATCTGGACATCATGCGTACGGTGATCGGGTAATCATGAAATCTCTGTGCAAATGTATTGTAATGCTGCTGTGCAAGGATCGTGGTTGGTACGAGATACGCCACCTGTTTTCCATTGTCTACTGCCTTAAATGCTGCACGGATCGCTACTTCTGTCTTGCCATACCCGACATCTCCACAGATCAGTCGGTCCATGATCTTCTTGCTTTCCATATCCCTTTTCGTATCATCGATCGCATTTAACTGATCCTGCGTTTCATCGTATGGAAATAATTCTTCAAACTCTTTCTGCCATACAGTGTCCTTGTCATAGACATATCCTTCTTTTGCCTGTCTTAGTGCATATAACTGCACGAGTTCTTCCGCAATATCTTTGACTTGACCTTTGACACGTGTTTTCGTCTTCTTCCATTCATTTCCACCTAATTTATGAAGTTTCGGCTTTCTTGCATTTGCACTTGCGTATTTTGCGATCTGGTCTAGGGCTGATGCTAAAATAAATAAATTATCACCGCCCTGATATTCAATACTGATGTAGTCCTTTTCAACCCCATCTGTTGTGATCTTTTCGATTCCGCGGTAAATACCGACTCCATGTTTTTCATGAACAACGTAATCACCGATATTGATATCTGCAAAACTTCGGATCTTTTCTCCTTGTTTTTTCTTCTCTTTCTTTCGGCGCTTTTTTTCTTCTCTTCCTTTGAAAATGTCTCCTTCTGAGATCAATACCCATTTGGCTGCCGGATATTCAATTCCTGTCAGAAGCTTTCCTGCTGTGACAACGATCTGCCCTGCTTCCACTCCATATTTCAAGTCCTTATCATATGTCACAACCAAACCATTTTCTCTCAGATCACTGCTTAGACGTTTCGCTCTTGTAACAGATGGAGAAGCAACAACGATCCTGTAGTCCTTACTCTGATATTTGGTAAGATCTTTGACTAACTGCTCAAAACTGTTGTTATAAGACTGAATGGATTTTGTATCCATAAATAAGGTTCTAGCAACTCTAAAATCATTGATTTCAGCAGATAAAATCGAATAACATAGCATCTTATGTTTCTCGATCTGATATAAAATACTCTCATAATCTGTCACCGTATTTGCCTGTTTAGGCAGAAGATACCCACCTTCCAGACGGCTTTTCATACTCTCTGAGAATTCCAGATAAAATGCATCTGCACGTTCTCTGATATGTTTTGGTTCATCCATATAGATCATGCTTTCTTCTGGGAAATAATCTAAGATGCATTCTGTATTTTCATAAAAATATGGGAGGTAACCTTCTACTCCGATCAACATATGAAGTTCCCTTAATTCCTCACGGACACGGTCCATTTCTTTTCTTAGTCGGGTTTCCTGATCATATTTTTTTTCTTTTTTAAACTTCTGTGATAACTTCTCATAATCTTCTTCCATATTTCGAAGACCATGTTCAATCCTTGGCTGATTTAAAATGATCTCTGATGCCGGATAAATGGTCAGAGCATCGACTTCTTCGATGGATCTTTGGCTTTCTTTATCAAAACTTCGGATCGAATCAATTTCATCTCCCCATAGTTCGATACGATATGGGCTTTCCTGCGTGTATGGGAAAATATCAATGATTCCTCCTCGCACAGCAAACTCGCCTGGAGCCTCAACAAATGGTGCTTTTTCATAGCCTCTGGCAACAAATTCTTCTGCGATCGTTGCCTCTTCCAGTGTCTCTCCCATTTTAAACGTCATCTTATGATTCTTGATATCACTTAATGGAACAACCTGATCCATCACAGCATCGATCGTCATCACAAAGGTTCCACATTTGTCATCCACGATCTTCTTGATTGCCAGCATACGGTCTCTTGCGATTGCATTTCCATGAACATCGGCTGTGTAGAATAATGGATCTTTTGCTGGAATATACTGAACCTTTTCTCCAAAGAAATGACTTGCCTCGACCCATTGTCTTGCTTTGTTCTCGTCTGGTACGATGATAATCTTAAATTGCTTTTTCTTATGATTTCCGATCAGACTGGTCAGATGCCATTTGGCTGTATCGGTGCATCCTGATACAAGAACCGGGCCACAGTAATCTTCGACCTCATCCTTTAATTGTCTGTATACCGGATCGTCTTTTAATATATGTTCTAACACTTTCTATCCCTACTTTTTCTTATTGTGGCGGTTCATCGCTTCTGTGATGTCGCCCATAACGATCAGCTGTACTGCATCGTACACTTCATCAAAACGTTCCGCAAAGATTGCCTGTTCTTCTTTTGTAAAATGTCCTAATACATAATCTGCCAGATCATATCCTTTTGGTTTCTCTCCAACACCGATCTTCACCCTTGGGAAATCCATACTTCCTAAATGACTGATGATACTTTTCAGTCCATTATGTCCCCCTGCACTTCCCTTTCTTCGGATACGCAGTCTTCCAACATCAAGGTCGATATCATCATGAATAATGATAAAATCTTCTGGCTCTAATTTATAGAAATCCATGATTGGACGAAGACTTTCCCCGCTTAAGTTCATAAATGTCTGTGGTTTCACAAGAAGGACTTTTTCTCCTCCCATATAACCAGTTCCGATCAATGCTTTGTGTTTCCCTGTATTTATACTTATGCCTTCTTTGTCTGCAATATAATCAAGGGCTTCAAATCCAATATTGTGTCTTGTGTTGTCATATTTCTTTCCCGGATTCCCCAGTCCGACGATTACTTTCATAAGATATCTCTCCTTTTTCCCTAGAATCTATAAAACTGACAAACACCCGGAAATCAATGGATTCCCGGGTTGTCTTTTTCTTTCTTTAGTTATAGTATATCCCAATTTACAATTCTCAGCAAGATTTTTTCTAGTTATAATGCCTGAAAGAATTCTCTTGTCTTATTTACCTTCTTCATCAATGTATCAAACTGTTCTGGTGTCAGTGACTGTGGTCCATCACATAATGCTTTGGCTGGATCATTATGAACTTCTACCATTAATCCATCGGCCCCAGCAGCGATCGCTGCTAATGCCATTGGCTCTACCATATCTCTGATTCCTGTTGCATGAGATGGATCTACCATGACTGGAAGATGGGATTTCTTCTTGATCATAGGGATTGCAGAAAGATCTAACGTATTTCTCATGGCTGTTTCGTATGTTCGGATTCCTCTCTCACAAAGGATTACATTTTCATTTCCACCTGCCATAATGTATTCTGCACTCATTAACCATTCTTCGATCGTTGCTGCAAGTCCTCGTTTTAATAAGATTGGTTTGTTGATCTTTCCTAATTCTTTTAATAATTCAAAGTTCTGCATATTTCTTGCTCCAACCTGAATCAGGTCCACATCTTCGAATAATGGAAGATGACTTGCATCCATGATCTCTGTAACAACTGGAAGTCCTGTTGCTTTCTTAGCTTCTAATAATAATTCTAATCCTTCTCCATGAAGTCCCTGGAAAGAGTATGGGGAAGTTCTTGGTTTGAAAGCTCCTCCTCTTAATAATCCTGCACCAGAATTCTTCACATCGTTTGCGACTTCTGTGATCTGTTCTTTTGTCTCAATAGAACATGGCCCTGCGATCACCTGGAAGTTTCCACCACCGATCTTTACTCCGTTTACATCAACAACTGTATCGTTTGGATGGAATTTTCTGTTGGCCTTCTTGTATGGCTCCTGAATACGCTGTACATTTTCAACGATGCTGTTTGCCATGATATGACGCATATCTACAACAGATGTATCTCCCACTAATCCAAGGATCCTTGTGTTAACACCTTCGGATTCGTGGATTCCCAGTCCCTGCTCTTCCATCTCTTTCTTTAATGCGTTGATCTTTGCTTCTTCTGCCTGTTTCTTTAAAATAATAATCATGATGTTCGTCCTTTCCTGGCAAGTCGTTTCTATCTTGCTTCTCTGGTGCGGCCTTTGTTTCTTTGAATAAAAAGAAAAGGCATGCACTCTGTTGCAAGAATGCATGCCTTAAATGTTTTACTCTGTCGGTTTAAAGTGACATAAGTTTTGGCGATGATTCATTGCAACAAAAATAGTCAGGATAAAAATAATAACCCTGAAAGCTAAAGTAATAAAATGTGCAATTATTCATCTTACTTGTTGTCATCTTAGTTTCTCCTTGTTTTGATGTTTTTACGATACATGAAATTTTTTTCTGTGTCAATAGATTTATAGATGTTTTTTATAAAATCCATAGACCGTATTTATGATTTATTTTATGAATTATAAAATTTATTTTTTGCGCACTGCAAGAAATGATGCGATCAATGCTGTGATCGGTACTGTTAATACAACACCAAGACTTCCAGATAATCCTTGCATGATCTCAATTCCGATCACATAAGAGTTCGCTAACTGTCTGTAGCTTAGATCATATGCGTAATTGATCACTAATGTTGTCATTGCACCGCCTACATAAGCAAAGATCAGTGTATTCGTCATCGTTCCCATCATATCTCTTCCAACATTGATTCCTGATACAAAAAGTCGTTTCATGGACAGTGTTTTGTCTGTTTCATAAATTTCCTGAATCGTAGATGCAATGGACATACCAACGTCCATGACGGCTCCTAATGCTGAAATGATGATTCCGGCAAAAAGCAATTCTCCGATCTTTATCTTTGTATTTTGTCCGACATAGTTCAATGCTTCGATATCCGATACATTATATCCTGTGATCCCTGCTGCTTTTCCAAATGCCATCGCTGCCACTGCTGCGATCACGACTCCGATCGCTGTTCCAAGGATCGCAGACACTGTTTTGCTCGAATATCCACCAAGAAGTCCTAATGTTACAATCGTTGTCAACACTGCTACAATGATCGTCAACACGATCGGTGAAATTCCCCGATACATCATCGGGAACATGATACCAATGATACATGCAAACGCAAATACAAGACTCAAAATAGCATAAACGCCTTTCTTCCCGCCGATCGCACATACCACTGCCGCAAAGATCAACACAAATCCATAGATCGCCATGGTACGGTCCTGACTATATACGGTAAATCCTGCATTTGTTCCACTTTTATTTACGATCACGATGATCCTTGCTCCTACTTTACAGTCCGCTCCAAATAAAGTTCCGCTTGGATTGATTGCCTGTTTTTCTTTTCCTTTGTAGGTTCCCGTTGTCATTTTGACCAGAACTTTCTGCGTTCCATAACGACTTCCGTCTTCTGCAAGATTATCTTTGATGATCTTTGTTACAACTGCTTTTTCATATTTTTGTCCTTTATAAGATGCCAATGGCGTTTTCTGAAACTGATTGCATTTGACTATGATCCCTGCAAATAAACACACTGCTATTGCGAGGATCAAGATTTTTTTCCATGATACTGCTTTTTCCATAAGTTGTCTTCTTTCTATAAATCGTAGCCTTTTATTTATAAAGAAAAATCAGAGAATGCCTGTGTCCGGATCTATCATTCCGGGCGCAGGCTTTTGCTCTGTCTGATAAATTAAGTTACGACACTAATTCTTTATCATCTCTATTTGATTGTTGCTTTTTTGGCTGTGCTGTAGGCTCCATAAATACGTTTTCCATTTACTGTTTTGTAAGAACGGACTTTGACGTAATATTTTTTCCCTTTTTTCAGACCTTTGATCTTGTAAGATGTTGTTGTTTTCGCTTTTCTTACTGTCTTTTTACCTGTAAATTTCTTGTTTGTAGAATATACAACTTGATATCCTGATGCTTTCGTATTCTTTTTCCATTTGATCGTTAGCTGTTTTTTGATCTTATTTACTAAAGAGATACTCTGTTTCTTTGGTGCTACAGTCACTGTAACTGTTTTGGAAGCTGCTTTGTAGTCTGTAGTTGCTGCTGCTTTGACTGTGATCTTGGCAACTCCTAGTCCTTTGACTGTTACTTTTCCTGCGGCATCAACTGTTGCAACTGCTTTATTTGATGTTGTGTAAGTGAGTTTTCCATTTCCATTTGTTTTTGCATTTAATTTAAATGCTTTGGATGTTTCACTCTTCTTATAAGATGCTGTTGCTGTGATCGTCTGGTTTTTTGCCTGTACTGCTGTTGTATCATCTTTCTTTGTTGTATTTGAGTTCGCATCATCTTTTTTGGTATCTTCTGCTTTCTTCACAATCTTATATGAAGATGATCCGTCTAATACTTTTCCTGTGTCCGCATCGTATGTTGTAACTTCAAAAGAGTCATCTGTTACATTGACTACAGAATAACTTGGTGTCCATGTCTGGCTTCTCTCAGAAATGAAATCCTGTTTTGCTGTGATCAGATTGTAGAATTTAGATCCTGTTGCTGAGTTTGCTTCTAAATATACAGTTCCTTTTGGATTTACAACCGTTCCACCTTTTGTTGTATCAACGATTTCGTAGCAGTTGTTTTCTTTTGCGTAATTTGCTGTATTTTCTGTTTTTGCGAATTTATCATGTGCCTGCCCATCACTCTGTAACTGATATGTTCTGGAGTATGTATGGTCATGTCCCTGAAGTACAACATCAATATCATATTTATCCATTAATGGTGTTAACTGTGTTCTTAAAACCATTCCGTCAGAATCTGAATGATCATATCCTGATCCATAAATGTCCTGGTGGAACATTACAACTTTCCATTTTACATTTGGATTTTCTTTGATCGCTTTACGCATAACATTTTCGTGAGTTGCACAGTTGTAATTGTTTGTGTCTAATACGATAAACAATGTATTTCCATATGTGTAATAATAGTCTGTTCCTGCTGCTGTCTTTCCTTCTGTATACTTTGCTGTGTTTCTATATCCACCTGTATCAAATGCATTTGGATTGTTGTAATGCATCTCATACTGTGCTGATCCAGAATCGTGGTTTCCGATCGTTGTTGCTACTGGAAGAGATCTTAAAGCATCTGCTCCAAGGTAACCTGCATACTGTTTTTCATTGTTATTGTTATTTACCTGATCTCCTGCGGATGCAACAAAACTTAGATTTGGATTCTGTTTTACCGCGTTATTTAATACGTTGTTCCAGTTATAACTATCATTTCTTGCTGCATAGTTATTATCTTTCATCGCATCTCCTTCAGTACTTGTCTGTCCTGAAGATGCTCCGATCTGAGGATCTCCTACATATAAGAAAGAATAATTTTTAAATGATTTTGTAGAATATTTCTGTACATCCTGATATTTTCCGTTCTGGAATACCTGATAGTAGTAAGTTGTATTTTCTTTCAGGTCATTTACAGATGCTTTGTTTGAATAGTACTGAACACCTTCGATCGCTACTGCCTGTGTCTGTTTTCCTTCGACTTCTTTTGCATCAGACATATCTGCTTTTGTTGCGATCTTAACTTTTGGTGTTTCTTCTGTCCTGCTGTAGTATGCAAAATTAAGCTGTGATTCTGTTGCTCCTGGTGTTAGGGATACATTTTCATAATTTGTGCTGTATTTATCCCAGTTTGCTTTCCATGTGGACCAGCTTTCTGTTTTAGAAGCAGATGCATCATTCCAATGTTCTGTCGCTGCGCTGACTGTTGATGAAAGGATTGGAGATGCCATCATAACTCCGCCTGCTAACATCATGGCTGATACAGTTGCTTTTGCTGCATATTTTTTTGCATTTCTTGCTATGTTTCTGCGAATTGTTCTCACAATAAGATCCTCCTTTGATATAGTCAATCATTCTCTGTTGTGTTTAACTATAAACTTGGAAGATTAAGGGAAGGTACATGGAAATGATAAGTTTTTGTAAAATTTTTTAATTGTATGACGGGAATGTGTCGAGTATTCATAAAAAGATAAAGAAAGATAGCGGTACGAAAAACGAATTCCATTGACGGATTTTTTGCAAAACGCTGATCCGCCAACACTCCTGCACAACTCACTGCGTTCAAACAGTGCCCGTGTTGGCTGCGATTTTGCAAAAAATCCTATGGAATTCTACCATTTAGTACCGCTATCTTTCTTTATCTTTTTATGAATACCTGAAGACATTCTTGTATAAAATTAATAAAATTCAAGCTGATGGGTGTATGTTAAACGTTATCGTTTTTTAATTTTTATAGAGGTGGACAGATATTATTAATGCTAATACAGTAAAACATACACACTGTGTAGTGGTTTGAATAGACTTCATGTGTATGTGACAGAAATAAAAGAAAAACAAATATTTAAAAGAATCAAGGTGGCAAAAATGCGGAGTTGCCACCTTGATTCTTTTAAATATTTGTTTTTCTTTTATTTCTGTCACATACATGCAAGACTACCTACAAAAACGTCAAAGACATTATTCACGGAATGTGATTTCTCCTGTTTTCTCGTCCATAGCATCTACGATCGCAAGAGATTCTAAGTGTGTCTGTTTTCTTAAGAAATCTCCTCCTGGCTGGAATCCTTTCTCGATCACAACTCCTGCTCCGACCAGTTCTGCTCCGGAATCTTTGACTAATTTCGCTAATCCTTCTAAGGCTTTACCGTTAGCAAGGAAATCATCGATCAGCAATACATGATCTCCTTCTCCTAAGAATTCTTTGGATACAATGATGTCGTAGACTCTTCCATGTGTGAATGATTCTACCTTTGTTGTATATACATCTCCCGCGATGTTCTTTGTCTGGGTTTTCTTCGCAAATACGACTGGTACATCAAAAATCTCTGCCACAACACATGCGATTCCGATTCCTGATGCTTCGATCGTAAGGATCTTATTGATATCTTCGCCTTCAAAACGTTTCTTAAATTCTTTACCGATCTCACGGAATAATTTTACATCCATCTGATGATTCAAAAAGCGGTCTACTTTGAGGACATTTCCTTCTTTCACGACTCCATCTTTTCGAATTCTCTCTTTTAATAATTCCATCACTTGGCCTCCACGCTCTTTTGTATTTTAAATAATATTTTAACTACTTTTTCCTCGCTTTGCAAGCATTGCTTGCATTTCTTTTGGATAATCTATATCGCAAAGTTCAGTTTCTTCCAACACCTTGAAGAATCTGGCATTTTCTATGTGTTTTTTGAGAATTTTCTTGCCACCTTGATCTTTTGTAAGCGATAACAATTCCCGTTTATATTTCTTTGAGAACCATACAGGATTCCCAAGGTTTTCTTCTGTTCTGACACAGCCGAGTTCACAAAATTCATCTGCCATAAAAGAGAGAAATCTTTCGATTGTCTCTCTTTTCATATTTGGCTGGTCTGCTACGAAAAATGCATAGAATTCTGCATCTTTCGCTGCTTTGATCCCTGCTTTGATCGACCATGAAATCCCATATTTACTTTCTGGACAAAATACTGTTGTTATTGGATCATATTGCGTTTGCTTCACAATTTCCTGATACTGTGTGACAACAATGATCTCAAATTCTTCATGTTCTTTGCATAGGTCGATCAATCGGTCCAATCCGTAACGATACATTGGCTTGGTTCCGATCATTTGCAATAATTTATTCTCCTGACCGAAACGTTTGCTGTTTCCTGATGCAAGATAAATGACTGCTGCTTTTATTTTATCCATGTTATATTATTCTTTCTCCAATAATCCCATAACGATCTTTTCACTGGTGATCGGCAATTCTCGGATCCATAATCCGGTTGCATTAAATACAGCATGGGCTAATGCTGGAGATGGTGTGTTGATAACGATCTCTCCGATAGATTTTGCTCCAAATGGTCCTGTTGGCTCATAACTGCTCTCGAATTCTACACGAAGCTTACCAACATCGACTCTTGCTGGAACTTTGTACTGCATGAAAGAATTTTGTTTTACATATCCATTTGGTGTGTAATCAACACCCTCATACAATGCCATTCCGATTCCCTGACCGAGCCCGCCTTCTACCTGAACTCTTGCAAGATTTGGATTGACTGGTGTTCCACAATCTACGACTGCGACATAATCTAAGATTTCAATATGTCCTGTCTCTTTATCAAGCTCAATCTCAACCATTCCTACCATAAATGGTGGTGGGGATACCGGAGAACTGTTTGTCTCTGTCACCTGGAAAGTTTCATTATTGTTGCACATAGATGCTGTTGCGATGTCCACTAATGAAACTTCTTTGCCGCTCTCTGCATCTCTGACTTTCTTTCCGTCAAATTCCAGAGTATCTGTATCTGCAACTTCCATCATCTCAGCTGCCTTATTGAAAATATGTCCCTTTAATTTTTCGCAGGCACGTTCCACTGCTTTTCCTGTGACGTAGGTAGAACTTGATGCGTAAGATCCAGAATCGTATGGTGATGTATCTGTATCTGCTCCGCTGACCATGATATCATCAATAGAACATTCCAGACATTCTGCCGCCATCTGGGCCAGGATCGTATCACATCCAGTTCCCATATCTGCTGCAGCAATAGAAAGTGTATACAATCCATCGTCATTTAATTTGATCGTTGCAGAACCAACGTCAACGCCAGAAATACCGGAGCCCTGCATCGCCATTGACAGTCCGACACTTCGAACTTTTCCATTTCCCATATCTTTGCATGGATATTTTTCATCCCATTTGATCATCTCTTTTGCACGGGCAAGGCATCGATCCAAAGCACAGCTGTTTGCTGTTTCTCCATAATATGCTGGCATCACATCGCCTTCACGGACCATGTTCATCTCACGGATCTTCGTTGGGTCCATTCCTATCTTAGCTGCAAGTTCACTGACTGCTGATTCCAGCGCAAACACACCCTGTGTCGCACCATATCCACGATAAGCCCCGGCTGACATACGATTTGTATACACAACATCATATGCAAAACGATGTGCTTCCAGATCTCGATATAATGGAATTGATTTATGCCCAGATAATCCTACTGTTGTTGGACCATGTTCTCCATAGGCTCCTGTATTGGATAATGTATAAACATCGATCGCACGGATCTTTCCATTCTTGTTTGCTCCGACACGAACTGTTACCTGCATCTCATGTCTTGGTGAAGATGCGATCTGAGACTCTTCTCTTGAAAAAATGATCTTGGATGGTTTCTTTGTCATCCATGTGACAAATGCTGGATATACTTCGGAGATAGAACTCTGTTTTGCTCCAAATCCTCCACCGATTCTTGGTTTTGATACACGAATCTTTGATTTTGGAATGCATAATGCATTGGATAAGATCCTTCGTACATGGAATACGATCTGTGTGGAACTAACAACGTTCAATCTTCCATATTCATCAATAAAACAATAAGTTCTGAATGTCTCCATCATTGCCTGCTGATTTGCTTTTGTATGATATGTATGTTCTACAACCACGTCGCAATCTGCTAATACCGCATCGACATCTCCTTCGTGTGTTTCTTCTGTTGCACACAAGTTTTTCTTATTATCTGCACCAATATTACATAATGCTTTCCAGTTATCTTCTGGATGCACTAACGGTGTGTCTTTATCCATTGCCTTACGTGGATCTAAGTTTGCTGGCAGTACTTCGTATTCCACACGTAACATCTTGAGTGCCTGATCAACACACTTTTCATTCTCTCCGGCAACGATCGCAACAGGATCTCCAACATAACGGACATGCTGATCCAGAATCTGTCTATCATATGGGCTTAATTCTGGATATGTCTGTCCTGCCATCGTAAAACGTTCCTGTGGCACATCTTCCCATGTATAAATTGCCTCAATCCCTGGCACTTTCATAGCAAACTGGGTGTTGATCGATTTGATCATTGCGTTCGCATATGGACTTCGAAGTAATTTCACGATCAGACATTCTTTTGGTGCCTTATCATTTGTAAATACAGGTTTCCCTGTCACAAGTGCCATAGCGTCTTTTTTCATGATCGGCTGGTTAACTACTTTCATTCGGCACCTCCATCTTTATTTTTCTTATATTCCAAAAAGTCTAAGATCCCTCGAAGCTGTCCTTCATATCCAGAACATCTGCAAAGATTCCCCGCAAGGTATTCTTTGATCTCTTCTTCACTCGGATCTGGAATCTCTCTAAATAATGCGATCGCATTCATGATCATTCCTGGGTTACAAAATCCGCACTGTTCAGCCCCTTGGTTCGCAATAAAAGCTCCAAACTCAGCTGCTTCTTCCTGCAGTCCTTCTAAAGTATCGATCTTATGTCCATCAACTCTTGCTGCAAGAATGGAACATGATAAGATTGGCTGGTCATCCATAAATACCGTACATAATCCGCAATTTGATGTCTCGCATCCACGTTTCACACTGTAACAACCAAGATCTCTGACAAGATCGATCAGGAGAGTGTCTGCATCAATCTGTGGGGTTACTTTCTTTCCATTTAATGTAAATGTAATCTCCATGTTTATTTTTCTCTCCTTTCTTCTAACTGTTCAAAACCTCTTCTTAATAAGACTTTTGATAACTGTTCACGGTAAGCAGCACTTGCTCTCATGTTGCTTCCAAAATTCATCTGACCGGTCACTTCATCTGCGAGTTTTCTTCTTCCTTCATCATCTTTGATCTGTTCCATCCACTGATCTGATAATCTGACTCTGCAAGCTCTGGATGGTCTTGCACCGACAACCGCATATGCCTCTTTCTCACCTAATGAAACAGCACATGTCAAAACTGGAAAATCTGTCTTTGTATTTCTATGAGAAAGATAAACACTTTCCTGTGGATGTTTCTTAATGATCAAACGCACTAAAATATCATTTGGATATTTATTTGCTGCAAATTGGTCTAATGGAATGAGTCCTTCATGATGTAACTCCACATAACTGTCAAACGCCAGAAAACAGCTTAATACATCAGAAAAACCGAACTTTCCAAAAATACTTCCACCTACTGTCGCAAGATTACGGAACTGCACTCCGACAATGTGTGTCACACTTTCTTTTACCGCTCCCTGACTCCATGTATTTAATCCTTCATGAAGTTCGATCTGTCTTAGTGTTACCATTGCTCCGATTGAAAATTCCTCATCATTTTCTTCGATCTGATCAAGTCCAAGACCCGACAGATCAATTGCTTTTTGTACATTTCTTGTGACCATCTTAAGCCACAACATGCCACCGATCACGCAGTTGGTCTTCTTCTGATTCAGCTCATAAGCTTGCTCAAGACTTTCTACTTTGACGTATTCCTTGATCTTTAACATCTTATTTCTCCTTTAATTTTTTAAAATATCCCATGTTTATACATTCTTTCACATTCTACAGAGCAACACAGGCAATTGGCAAAAAAAGAGTACTTTCTGAGAAAGTACTCCTTCAGGTATCGTCCTATAATCCCCAGTATTCTCCATAGGTATCTTTGATGTTCTGTACATCGCTGTCTGTAATTCCATCAATCGTACTCTTAACAAACTGGTAAGTTCTTGGTCTCTTTGATCTTAATGCGGATGGATGCTCCTTATAATCCTTGTAAGATTCTGCAAAATACTCAGATGCTGATTTGATCGCATATGCTTTGTTATATCCATCATATTTATCCTTCTCAGCATTGTAAATTGACTTCCATTCACTCGTTCCAACTTTATCTCCTGCAAGGAAATTAGCAAAATGTCCTAATTCGTGAAGTAATACAGAAGATCTCGCACTCTGAAGTGCGATCTTATGGCTCTTAACGCTAAATACACCTGTCGCTTCCGCATTTTTATCAATCACCATCTTAAACTTCAGATCTTCAAATGCATTCAAGATCTTACCATCTGCCTGAGAACCAAGTGTTCTTAATGTTGTTCCAGAAACACCAGACATCTGACTCAATTCAACCGTTGTTGTCTTGGTCGTTGTCTGAACGACTGTCTTGATCGTTCTCTTCTTAGAACCCTTCTTGTCATAATCCTTCTGTGTTTTGACAATTTTTGTATTCACAACCTTACGTCTGGAATGATTCTGAGATGTTGTTGTTCTTCTCTTTGTTGTTCTTCTTGTTGTTATTTTGCTTCTGCTTGCTTTCTTCTTAAGCTTCTGGATTCTTGTGCTTTTCTTTGTTGTTTTCTTCGTCGTTACCTTCGGTTTCTTGCCAAGCGGTACTTGAATCCCATCAATTGATGTTGTTGCTTCGCTTGGATGCTGCATAGTATCAACGCTTTCATAGGAAGCCATCTGCTTCTCAAACTTCTCCTGCTGACGGTTATTGTAAAATGTGACTCCACCAAAAACCAATGCAACAGCTACTACCACGGACACCAATCCGACCATGACTTTCTTCTTCATAACTCTCGCCCCTTCTTAATATTAATATCTATACTCTTTGCTTTTATCTCTCAATCTTCATGTGAGAGACACTCACCCTATAATATATTTTTATCGTACAATATTCGCACTTTTTTGTCAATAAATTCCGATGGATTTCAGCCTGTTTCTGACCATATTTCTTAGCGGATCCTTTTTATTATCATTTCTGGATTGGATGCATATAAAATCGCAGTTTCTTTGCTGATCTGTCCTTCTTTATATAGATTGATCAATGACTGGTCCATAGATATCATTCCGCTCCCTGTAGAGGAATAGATCAAACCATCTATTTGATGCACTTTATTTTCACGGATCATATTGCGGATCGCCGGGGTCACTTCCATGATCTCAAACACAGGAATCAATGTTCCATCCATCGTTGGTATCAGCTGCTGAGAGATCACTGCCTGTAATACAGAAGCCAGCTGAATCATGATCTGGCGTTGCTGATTTGGTGGAAATACATCTATGATACGTTCGATCGTATTCGCTGCCCCGATGGTATGAAGTGTTGAAAATACCAGATGCCCTGTTTCTGCAGCTGTCATAACTACCTGAATCGTTTCATAATCTCTCATTTCCCCAAGCAATATCACATCCGGACTTTGTCTTAATGCGGCTCTTAAGGAAGTAACATAATTTACAGTATCCATGTTTACTTCTCTCTGACTGACGATACTTTTCTTATGTTGATGTAAAAATTCCAAAGGATCTTCCAATGTGATGATGTGATCTTCTTTTGTTTCATTGATTTCTTCTATCATGCATGCAAGTGTCGTGGATTTTCCACTTCCCGCTGGTCCTGTTACAAGCACAAGTCCTTTGTTTAATTCACTTAATTTCATTACCTGCTCTGGTATTCTTAATTGCTTATAGTCTGGCAGGCGGAATGCGATCACACGGATCACTGCCGCTAAGGATCCTCTCTGTTTATATGCACTGACACGAAATCTTGACAATCCAGGAATTGCAAATGAGAAATCATCATCCCCTGTCTTCAACAGTTGATCTATGTCTCTGTCTAACGCTTTCTCATAAATCTCCCGGATTATTTTTTCCGTATCTTGCGGCATCATTTTTTCTTCATTGATGCGACGCATCACTCCATTTACTTTCATCGTCAATGGAAGCCCTGCTACAATAAACAGATCTGAGGCTTCCTCTTTTGCTGCTAATGTTAAAAATTCTTCAAGATTCATATTGACCCCTTTTACTTATTTCGATAAACCGGAAGGGAATCGTCCTTCTTCCATGCCCCAACAGCTTCTTTTTTCCATTTGATCACTTCATAACACAGATCATTCTTTTTCTCCGGATAATAAATCTGCAATTTCACAGATAACTGCTGTGTGTCTGTGATACTTTCCTGAAATGCAATTGTTTTCTCTTTTTTATTATATGAAATCCCCTTGCTTTTTGTAAACGATCGTCCAACTCTTTTCATATAATCTTTTTTATCCTTAGATCTGCGATACAACTTCCATAGTTTCTCATCGATCGCTCCAACTTGTTCATTCGCCGCATTGGATGCCTGATAAAAAGCCGACGTACGTTCCAAATTCTTTTTACTTAACGTATGATCTCCCTTGGCACTTGAAAGTGTCAAAGCCGCAAAAACTGCTAAACAGACCATAGCTAACACGAGCACGATCGAAGCTGCTCCAATCCCTAAAAATGGCATTTTACGATCTTTCATTATCTTTCCTTTCCTGCCTGTATCTTAAAATATCAAGCTGATAAATCTGTTGGTTTTCCCTCCACATCGTAATCTTTCCCAGAACTTTCGCTGGCTGCCTTTCAAGCTTTATCGTCATATGATAACGGGCTTTTGTTTTCTTTATCTCATTCCAATCCTGATCATAATAACACTGATAATCTCCGGCTTTACCATCTATTTGTGTAAAATATTCTTGAAAATCTTTGATGTCATAAGCACCCGCTTCTATCAGTTCTGCAGCTTGTGTTACATAATTTTTTGTCTCTGTCATTTCTCTTGCTTTTGCACTAATGTTATGAGCTTTTACAAATACCTGAAGCAGGATTGATCCACAGATTGCAAAAAAGAATAATACCATCATTAATTCCATCAGGATCAGGTGTGTTCCATTGCTTTTTTGTCTCATACTTCCTCCTAATTCCTGCTGTGTCTGTATACACAGTTCTGATATATCTTGCCATCACTTCCCTGAATCTTTATATGATACAGCTGTTTTGTTTCTATTACAGAAAAATCTTTTGCTGCCACGATCTTCTCTCCCTGCATCGTTGTTGTATCCAGACCTTCTCTTACCATTAATTCTCTCAACGCACCCTTCTCTTGATAGAGATAAGTATTGTATTTTTTCCCATTGATCTTTTCTGTATGGATCAGGGCTGTGCGTCCATGAAAGCTGCCGATCTCGATGCTGTCCTTTTCATCCCACTGTCTTATCTTTTCTGTTACATAAGAAATATCGATCCGTTCCTCATAATCCTCATTCATCACAGAAGCTGTATGACTATATATATTCGCCCCGATCATACTCAAGGAAAACGCACAAACTGCAAACACTGCAAATAAGATTACAAGAAACATCTGATCTGTCATATGTCTTTGTCTCTCCAAAAACCTCACCTCTCATTCAATGGGATCACCGTAACTTGTGGCATGCGGTTAGACCCAATGATCTCATATGAGATCACAAACTCGTCTTTGTCATACTCCAATCCATAATGTTTCTCCATATAAGAAAGACTTTCTGGATATCGCCCTTCCACACTGTAACATTGTACCGCCCCTTTGATCACGGCTTCTTTCAGACTTTCTTCCTGTCTTTTCTTTGTTTCCCGAAAAATCTGGCTGCTGCTATTCCATAACACAGCCACCATAATGCCACAGATCATAACTGGCAGGAAAATTCGAATTTTATTGTCAATTTTTCTTTGTTTTTGAAAACGATTTCTCAAAATCTGCCTCCCTTATCCAATTCCAGCCATAATACCAACTAGTGGCAACATGACAGATAATAAAATGATCCCTACGATCACACATAAGATTCCTACCAGCGTCGGTTCTAACACAGCGATCATCTTCTGAATCTGATCCTGCAGTTGTTTCTGATACAGATCTGCTGCCTGTTCCATTACCTCATCTACGGCACCCGTTTCATAACCAATGATCATCAATCTTTCCTGCATTCCATCAAAAATATGTGCTTCTTTCAATGCTTTCGGAAATGTTTCTCCTTCTTTCATCTGTTCCTGACATTGCTGAATCTTCATTTTCAATGGTTCATAATCTGTCAGTTTCTCAGAAAGTGACAAACTTTCATCCATGTCAAGTCCACTCTTTAAAGCCATCGCCATTCCACCTGCGAATCTTGTTCTTGCACGTTTCCATGCGATTTTCTTCATAAATCCGATGGTTTGTATCTTCGAGATAAATTCAATTCTTGCCTTTTTATAAAAAATAACGAAAAATACTATGATCAAGATCACCACTGCCAAAACTACCAGAACAATTGCTGACTGCCTCATCCAATCTCCAATATTCAATAACTGACGTGCAACTCCTGTCATCTCTTGCCCTAATTGCATATATACCTGTTCAAATACTGGCATAACTTTTATAAATAATACTGCAACGATCACTAACAACATCCCGAGCATCGCAACCGGATAAGTCACTGCACTCTTGACCGCATCTAATATTTCTTCTTCCCTCTGGTAATATGCCGCCAATGCTTCCATCGTCTCATCCAGTCTTCCTGTCTGTTCTCCGATCTCCGTCATATGAAGTGCATATTCTGGGAAAACCCCTGTTTTCTCCATTGCAGGATAAAGCATTCCACACATTTCAAGTTCTTCGCGGATCTCTTTTAATATCTCCCTGCCTTCTGTCTGGACATCTCCATCTTCCATAATGTAAATCCCCTCAAGCGATGAAATCCCAGATTTCAAGATCAGTGCCATCTGACCACAAAATGTGATCAGTTCTTCGTTGCTAAGTTTCTTCTTCATATCTATCCCTTCTTAATAACTATACTGAAGTACATAATGTTCTCCATTCCCAATATATTCTTTCACATCTTCCTTGTTATCACTATTCGCTGCCAGTGTCGGATCCATTAACTCCCAGCTTTTCCCATCGAACTGAATGATATTATCTACCCATCCCTTTTCATTCAGCCAGGTACTGATCCAGGCATGATAGATATCCCCTGAATACCCGATCTCAAGCTTGGTCGGAATGCCCTGCGAACGCAGCATCGCCGTCATCAGTGCAGCATAATCAAAGCAGATTCCCTTCTTTGTCTTCAATGTCTCATCTACCGATGGCAGATATCCACTCTGAACATTCTGCGCTTTCTCATCATCATATTTTACATTTTTGACCACATAATTATAAACAGCTTTGACGATTGCCAGATCATCTTTGGAATCTTTTGCCAGTTTCTTCGCTTCCTTTACTGCTTTCGTCTTACTTGTAAATTCTACATACTGGTTAGGATATAAAAATGGCAGAAATTTATTTTTTAATTTCACCTCAAAACTATCCATCATCAAAACACTGTATTCATCGTCCTGCACATTTTCATATACAGAGATCTGATATGTACCATTTCCACTGGTCAATGGAAAATATGTCGGCTCTTTTGTCCGTTCAATAAAATATTTATATACTTTATTATTCTTTCCGATCACTTCAACACTGATCTTCTTTGCACTTCCCTTATATCGCAGTGCTACATAGCCTTGAGCCACATTCGATATATCAACCACAGCCTCCCCATGATCCAAAACTTCCTTCCCCGGTGCTTCTGGCTTTAATACTCCTGCTTTCTGAGCTGTTACCTGCTTCTTCCGGCCACATCCGCCAAATGGTAACATAATGATCAGGCATGTCACGATCAGTATTATTTTTATGACATACTTCATAAGAATTCTCCTTGTATTTACTTCCTCTAGTATAACAGATTCACAATATGCCTTCTAATTTTTTTACGTATACAAATGCTCTCTTACATAATTTAAAAACTGCTTCTTTGCATAATCCAATGGCTTATTTTTTCTATAAAATAGTGATATCACAGAATGTAATTCATCTTCTAATGGTATCATTTTAACTCCAGCACATTTAGCTTCTCTATAAACCGTTGAAAATGTGATCGTAACCCCAACCCCTTCACTTACAAAACTCATGATTGTATTTGCTTGTGGAAATTCAAAAGCTATTTTCGGTTCAAATCCTGCTTTCTCACAACTCTTATAAAACACTTCGTAACTTCCGCTGCCTCTCTCTGGGAAGATAAAAACATCATCTTTCAATTCTTTCAGTTGAAGTCGATCTCTTCCATAAAGCGGATGTTTTTCATATAACACTGCACACAATTTATCATCATACAGTGGGGAAAAACGGAATTTTTTCTGATCTTCCATCATATTTTCTCTCAAGATCAAGAAATCATAACGATCGGAGTTTTCCTGAATATCACTTGCGATTCTTTCATCAATCACAAGTTTGATATCTGGATATTCTTTTCTGAAATCCGCCACCAATCTTGCAAAATGATATGGTGCAAGAACCGGCATACAACCAATCTTAATTTCCTGATTTTTCTGAACATTTTTCAACATCTCTTCATAGGTTCCCGTCATTTTCTTTGCATAAGACAAAAAGATCTCTCCTTCTTTGGACAACTCAAATTTCCTTGTATTCCTGCGGATCAGTGTAATTCCTAACTCATTTTCCAACTTACGGATCTGTTTTGATAATGCACCTTGTGTCATGTTACAGGCATATCCAGCTTCTGTGAAATTTTTCTGTTTACATAATTCCATATAATAATATAATTGCTGTATTTCCATTTTTCCATACCTTTTTCAAATATCTTCGTATATTCCTATTTGGAATATATCAAATCTCAACTGGAATTGCAATACTTCGCTCTCTATATATATAATAAGAAACACAAAGGGAATACGATTGATAAAATATGAAATTTTGATGAAAGGAATCGTTGATATTATGAAAAACAAAAAAAGATTTTTTTACCATAGATTGTTATTTTATATTTTAGGACTGTTGATCATGTCTGTTGGTTCTAATTTATTTTTGAAAGCAGCTCTTGGAGTTGCACCTAGCTGTACGATGGCTTTGACATTAAGTTATCTTTCCCCAGTTCACAGCTATGCCTTATTTAACTTCCTGATCAACTCTACTTTCTTAGTTTTCGAAGCTCTGATCCTTCATGAATTCGGGAAAATGCAGTTGACTCAGCTTGGTTTGACTTTTGTTTATTCTTTATTTATCGAATTTACTTCTTATGGTTTATTCTTTATTGAACCTCATGGACTTGCCGCTAAGATTTTACTATCTGTCATCGCATGTGCCGTTCTATCAATAGGTGTCGGATTCACGATCAGTTCCGCGATCGCCGCTTTCTTAAGTGGTAATATTACAAATATATTTTCTTCTCTATTTCATAAGAGAATCAATGCCTACCTTGGATTTCAGGCATGATCCTATAGAAAAAAACGTAATCTCAAATGAACCTCTTGAGATTACGTTTTTTTATTCTATCCTGCTTCCTTAGTTTTTGCCTATTCCCATGGATCGATTTGCTGATTCGTCGGTACAACTTTGATCTTCTTTGAAATCGTTATCTTTGTCCCTGTTTTTAATTTTGCAGAAATCGTCACTGTTCCAGCTTTATTTCCTGTGATTCTTCCATTCGAGTCAACAGATGCCACGGATGGATTACTACTCTTCCATGATGTGAAAGATGATGTATTGATCACTGTTGGATACACACCGTACTCTTTCATCATTTTGCCTTGATATGTTGGCTTCATCTGCATTTTTTCTGTTTCCCATATTGTACCGTATCTGCTGTCTAGTTTTAAATAACTCTTCTTTAAATATGAATTCTTTGTCACGATATTTTTTGTAAATTGCTTTCTTGCCTTGGATTTTTCTACTTTCTTTGCTTTGGAACTGCTAAAGTCTAATACCCAGGTATTGGCTTCGTATCCGTCTCTTGACACAACCGTAACTGCTGCAACCCCTACACTTTTTGCATTCGAAAGTAACAGACCTTTTCTATGTGTGGAAGAATTGATCCAACCCTTTACGATCTGCTTCGGTGTAGTTTCTGCGGATTGTGCGCAGTTTTCATAGATGATCTTCTTGTTGATACTTTTTGAAAGCTTTCCATTTGGTCTTCTATGCGGACTTGTTTCTGGAATATAGATCGTTGTTTCAAATCCACGCATAATTGCTGAATTTGTCAATCCTCGATCCATCTTCAATGCTTTGCGTCCATTTTTCTTACGGTATTTGTTCACTTCTTTTAAGATTTTCTGTGCATCGTTATAATCCTGATATCCTGTAACAGATAATTTCCCTGTAGAAGCAGCCTCTACCTTCTTCTGGCTGACTCCTGCAGTTGTAAATAGCATTGCCGCTGCTAATGCAATACTGGCAGCTCTTCTTAATAGTTTCCTCATAAACTTTCTCCTTTCATACTTTTGATCATGGTACCTTTATATAATTTGTGCACAGATATCATTCAAACAACATCTCTCACAATGAGGCTTTGTTCTTGCCGTACAGACATCTCTTCCATGCCATACCAGCCTGTGGCAGAAATCACTTCCTTCTTCTGGTGGAACGATCTCCCATAATGCCATCTCAACTTTTTTAGGGTCTTTTATCCCATCAACCAATCCAATCCGGTTGACCAAACGGATACAATGTGTATCCGTAACGATCGCAGGTTTGCCAAAAACATCTCCCATGATCAGGTTGGCACTTTTTCTTCCGACCCCAGGAAGACTTAGGATCGATTTAAAATCGGTTGGGATCTTACCGTTATATTCATCTCTTAAAACTTTCATACATTTGCTGATATCTCTTGCCTTGCTCTTTCCAAGGCCACAGGGCCGTACGATTTCTTCAATATCTGCAACGTCTGCTGCTGCCAGTGCTTCTACTGTTGGATATTTTTCAAATAATCCTTTTACTACGACATTTACTCGTGCATCCGTACACTGAGCCGCCAGTCTTACACTAACTAATAATTTCCACGCCTGATCATATTCCAATGTGCAGTCTGCATCTGGATATTCATTCTTCAGACGCTCAATGACTTCTAGTGCCAGTTCTTTTTTATTCATAACAGTATCCTCCTTGAAGGTTGTTTTATCCTTATTATACCTTACATTTTTGCATATTTCTATGCTATAATGATTTTGTATTTTTTGTTCATCGAAAGGAGAATTTTATGAAGAAAAGTATTTTAAAAGGTGCCTCTATTTTTCTGGCATCTGTATTAACAGTAGGTATGTGTTCTGCTTATAGTGTAAATGCGAAAGCAAAATTTTCTCTACCTAAAAAGACAACACTAAGTTATGACAAAAAAAATAATGGCGGGAATGGTTTTTACACAAATGTGATCTATATCAAGGGAACAAATCGCTCTAATTCAGAATCCATCCTGCGTAATGGTATAAAGGTTAAATCTTCAAATAAAAAGGTTATTTCTACAAAAACTTTTGAAAAAGATTATTATCTTATTGCAGATAACAATCAGGTAGGAATCGGTGTAAAACTTAAGAAAACAGGATCAACAAAAATCACTGCAAAATTTAAATACAGAGGTAAAACTTATTCTGTAAAAACAACAGTCAAAGTTATAAAATACTCAAATCCTTTTAAGAAGATCGTAGTGGATGGAAGAGACTGTACTTCTGATTTTAAGAATAAAAACGGATCTGAGATCTCCTTTACGGGACATAACATCAAGATCACTCCTAATAAGAACTGGAGAGTAAAATCTATTTATACTTACAAGCCAGGAGCTACTAAAATGAAAAAAGTAAAAGGTTCTTCCGTTACAATCCCAACAAATTGCCGTGCTTTTATTACAATGGAAAATAAAAAGAATAAATTAACGGAAAAAGTTACTTTTGATGAAACGGATACTTCTGAAGATCCTGGATTTATATTCTAGACACAAATTTTAAAACATCCCAGAATCGTCTTTTTATACCTGACGATTCTGGGATGTTCTTATCTTCTACAATTTCTTTATTTGAGCTGTTTCATTTAAATCAATTCCATTCTCTGCCATTTCCCTTGTATGTATCGTTTGACAAACAGGATTCCTCTGAATACCCAGTCTAATGTCATTGCTACCCAGACTCCGAAGACTCCAAGTCCCATCCATTTTCCAAGAACAACGCTGCAGAAGATTCTAAATATCCACATCGTGGCTGATGCTACAACCATACAGTATTTGACATCATTTGCGGCTCTTAATGTGTTCGGGATCGTGAATGCTGGCGGCCAGATCGTTACACAGCATAAAGTATGATATAATAAGATCTTTCTTGTGATCGCTGCTGTTTCTGGTGATAAATGATATACCTGAATGATCAGTGGTAAGATCATAACTACGATGATATTTAATGCGATCAATGCTGCATAGGCTACTTTTAACAGCTTCTTTGTATAGTATCTTGCAGCTTCATAATCTCCAGCTCCGATGCATCTTGATACAACGGTCAGCACTGCAAATCCTACTCCGATTCCTGGGATCAACTCAAATGATGCTACCACATTTCCGATGGCATTGGCTGTGATAGATGATGTCCCAAATCCTGCAACGATACTTAATACCATGATTCTTCCTAGCTGGAACATACTATTTTCAATTCCGTTTGGTACTCCGATATGTAAGATCTTCTGTATTAAATATCCCTTAAAATGAAAATGGATATGTTTACTTAAATGCACGTCCTGATTTTGTTTTGCGAGCAGTCTTACCATGACAACTGCTGCAACAATTCTTGATACTAATGTTGGGATCGCAACTCCTTCAACTCCAAATTTAAACCCATAGATCAAAATCGCATTTCCTGCGATGTTGATACCGTTCATCAACATAGACATATTCATAGAAATCTTTGAATTCCCCATGATACGGAATAATGCGGCGCATCCATTATATATTGCAATAAATGGAATAGATGCCGTGACGATCATCAGATATATTTCCGCGTTATGCATAACTCCTGGTTCAATATTTCCAAACACTACATTTAAAATAAAGTTTTTACATGCATAAATTCCTGCCATGATCACTACAGATAATGAAACAATAAATAAGATCAACTGGTCTGCTGTCTTACATGCCATGATATTTTTTCTCTGTCCGAGAAACTGCCCTGCAACGACGGCTCCTCCAGTTGCCAATGCCGAGAACAGATTGATCATCAATACCATAACACTGTCTACCAATGAAACTCCTGATACAGCTTCTTCTCCAACATTCGCTGTCATGATAGAGTCCGCAAGTCCTACCGTTACAGTTAGCATCTGCTCAATGATCAACGGTATGATCAATCGTACGAGATCTTTATTTGAAAACATCCTGTTCCTTGCACTGTCTGTAATTTCCATATTATTTCCTTTCTTTTTCTGTGTTTTAAATATTATTTCTGTGTTTTGTCTTTTGTTTTACAGTTTTTATCTTATCACACTTTTGATTTTGTTCAAGGTCTGATTAAAAATATTTACATTTTCTCATTTTTATACAAAAAATATACAAGGTATCTTTTGATACCTTGTATACATTGCATATCATCGTTTTTTATTTCACATAATCCATGATAATTTCGACTGCTTTCTGGATTCCTGTCCTTGCTGAATTGATCATGAGATCATAATTACCAGGGTCTCCCCATTTTTGTTTTGTATAATAATTATGATAAGAAGATCTCTCCCAATCGGTTTGCTTGATCATCTTCTTCGCTTGTCGTTCTGTCACATGTTCTGTCTCTACGATCCGTTTGATCCGTTCTTCTAGAGGACTGTGGATAAAGAAACTGTAGCAGTTTTCGTGATCCTTAAGCACCACATCTGCACATCTTCCCACGAAAATACAGGATTCATTCTCTGCTGCCAGTTCATGGATCACATGTGCCTGGATCATAAATAATTTCTCTGGTGTCATGATCTCTTCTGTGTCAACGCCTGGAAATCTGTGTCCGATCGGGACATTGATAATGTGGCTGTAGACTGCATTCTCCTCGTGATTCTTTACAAACTCTTCCGACATATCACTTTCTTCGGCAACTCTTGCCAAAATCTCTTTGTCGTAGAAAGGAATTCCAAGCTTCTTGGATAACTGCTGTCCGACCTCTCTTCCTCCACTGCCGAATTCTCTGGAAATGCATATGATCGTATTTTTCTTCATATTGCAACACCCCTTTTCTTGAATTACTTTATGTATTCCTTTGGTAATTGTATTAACCATCCTGTGACTGGTTTTATTCTTATATCAAAAAATTACAAATTTCTTTTTCATCTTTATCAGGATATTTTCTTATTAAATTATATATTTTCTCAATAATTTCTTGATCTTCTAACAGATCATCTGCTATTTTATCTACCGTATCTCCTTTTTCAATTTTTCTCTGTACTAGTGTCACTAATTTTAAAAGTTCACCTTTCCTTATTCCTATATTCTCTGCACTTCTTAATTGACTCGCTTTATCGCGGATTGCCATTTGTTCCCTTAAATAAAGATATCTCTCACTCTCATCTTGGCTCATCTTAATCATTTCATCCCTCACCTTTTCCATGTAATGATTTCCTTCAGATTCTTCTCTGATTTCTTCCCAAGTACTTGCTGAAATTAATTTAGCCCATTTATAAAGATCTTGTTTTCTTGCTTTTCCTTTTGTCGTTGCTATTTTACTTAATTCTATCACATGAAATTGAAATTTACTACTATACAATTCACCTGTTGTATCATCTTTTAATAAAATTCTATGATAAAATCCAGGACTTTTTAAATAATTAAAATCAAGAATTCCTACATGAATACATGGAGGTAATTCATAATAAGATTCTCCCTTTTTTAATCCCTCTGTAAACATCCGACAATTATAAAATAAACTTCTCTCTGCCCAATCTTCCTGATACGTATTTTGCATCTCGATATTAATCTTTTTGCCACCATTTAAGATTAATTTGACATCTAGTATTCCCTCTTTTTCTTCTTTTACTTCACCTTCCACAAAAGGATCCGTAACCTCCAACTCTTCAATATCTGTTTCCTTTAAATGCAACAATGCTATTAAAAATCCTTTTACTATCTCTTCATTCTTAAATATCTTTTGAAATGCATAATTATTGGTCAAACAAATATTTAATTCTTCCTTACTTGCTGCTCTCTTTCTTAATTGCGCTTCATTGAAATCTGTAATGTCTTTATTCCCCATATTTTCTCCTTATATTACAAATTATGTAAATTGCTTCATTTATATTTTAACAGATTTCCATTTATTGTCAATTATTTCTTACCTTTTAATTTTGTTTCCTAACGATCGCATATTCATCGTCCATCTGGAAATAAGGGCAATCCCAATCGCTATAGCTCATAAATCTTGCCATCTCATCTTCATCTAAATTAATATCACATACATAATATTCATAATCTTCATCATACACATAATTACTACAATATTCGCACCCTGCGCTTTTCTTCTTTGCCATATATTCTCTCCTTATTTTTGTGTTTCTTCTATATCTAATGTTACGCCCTGTAAAATCTCTGCAAATTCCAGCAAAGATTCACATTTTCCAAATAATATATCATCGACTTTACTTGTATCCTGCACGATATCTGGGATCATCACTGGATTCATGCCTGCTCCATGTGCGGAACGGATTCCATTGATTGCATCTTCTAATGCGATCGCTTTTGATGGATCGACTTTTAATTGTCTGCATGCTTCGATATAAATATCTGGCTTTGGCTTTCCGTGTTCGATCATATTTCCTGTGATCACGGAATCAAAGTAGTCAAAAATCCCTTCTCGTTTCAGATTACTTACGGCGTGTTCTTCACTGGAAGATGTTGCAACTCCGATCTTTAGTCCTTTTTCTCTGAGGACTTTCAAAATCTCATGAAGACCTTTCTTGGCTGGCACACCGTCTTCAACCAATTCATAATATGCATCTCTGTATCCATCCAAAAATTTATCAAATGGAAAATCATTTCCGTAATGTTCTAAGAAATATTTCTTACGATTTGTAAGGTTTGTTCCCAATGTATTGACAATATTATGCCCCAGAGGTCCATATCCCAGACGTTCTCCTGCAATATCCCATGACTTCTGTACATAGCGTTCACTGTCAAACATCAGCCCGTCCATATCAAAAACAACGGCCTGTATCTCTTTTAATTTATTAAGATCCATCGTCTCTATTCCGCCTTCCTTGTTGATCATCTTTCTATGATACCACGGATTCCCTTTGATTTCATCTGGTTTACAAAAATCGCACTGACTGTTATCATGGATTTTAGGATTAGGAGGAATTGATTTATGAAATCATCATCGAATTTAAAATCACTATTAAAAAATATTGACCGTAAAGGATATCCTGCATATAAAAATACGCAAGGTACTTATGATTTTGGAACTTATTTTCTTTCCATTGATCATGTACAAGGCGATCCTTTTGCATCTCCATCAAAATTAAGTATCCATGTGAAAGGAAGATCGGCTGGATTTCCTGCTTCTTTTTATGATACAAAATATAAACAGGTTGCACTCTGTGATCATTTGACACGATTATTTTATCAAACTTTATCTAAGATCTCTTTTCGTGCCAAAGGTTCTGGAAAAAGCGGTTTATTTTCTGTCAGTAAATGTGGACAACAGGTACTAGAACGAACTGCATGTACGATCAATCCTTCCAACGGTGACATCTCTGTTCATTTTGAAGCTGGTTTTCCTGCAAATGGACGAACTGTAAATGCGAGAGAATTGGATAAAATGTTGTTTGGACTGCTGCCAGATTGTGTTTCATCTTCTTTGTTTTATAAAAATATTGATCAAAAAATGTTGGAATCAGTAATTTATTTATCCGAAGATCAACATACAATTCGTAAAAAACTGTCTTCTATGGGACTTGTCGCATTTATTGCAGATGGCTCTGTTTTGCCTAGAGAAAGTGGTATCTCACAGAAACCTTTAAGAAACTGTGTGAAATTCCAGTCACCAGATACTTACCGTGTATCTTTTGAACTTCCACATCAAGGAATGATCACGGGTATGGGAATTCCGAAAGGAATCACCCTGATCGTTGGTGGTGGATATCATGGAAAATCGACGTTATTAAAGGCATTGGAACTTGGTGTTTACGATCATGTCAAAGGGGATGGTCGTGAATTTGTCATTACTGATCCAACTGCCATGAAGATTCGTGCAGAAGATGGAAGAAGTATTACAAATACAGATATTTCTATGTTCATTAATAACCTGCCAAATGGGAAAAATACGGTTTCTTTTGACACAGAAGATGCCAGTGGAAGCACCTCACAGGCTGCAAATGTAGTTGAAGCCATGGAAACGGATTCTTCTTTATTCTTAATTGACGAGGATACGAGTGCCACCAACTTTATGATCCGTGATGAACTGATGCAGCGTGTAGTTCTTCGTGATCAGGAACCGATCACTCCTTTTATCGAACGGATTCGTGAGTTGTACGAAAGATATGGTATTTCTTCGATCATTGTTGCTGGAAGCTGCGGATCTTATTTCCATCCAGCAGATCATATCATTCAGATGGATCAGTATGTTCCAAGAGATATTACGACTGCCGCCAAAGACGCAGCAAAAGATTTCCCTATGGTTTCACTGCCTGAGAAGAAACATCCAGATCCTTGTTTTGACCGTTGTTTCAAAGTTGGAAATCACCTGAAGAAAGAACGCAAGATCAAGATGAAAACACTTGGGAAAGAGGCTTTTTCAATTAATAAAGATACAGTTGATCTAAGATATGTGGAGCAGATTGCTGATACTGAACAGACAACAGCTCTTGGTTATTCTTTATTGTATGCGAAACTTCATTTAATGGATGAGAAGAAAAATCTTTGTGCAGTTGCAGATGAATTGATGCAGATAATTGAAACAAAAGGACTTTCCGCAATCTTGGATAGCAAGTATGTGAAAAGTAATCTGGCAATGCCTCGAAAACAAGAGATTATGGCAGCGATGAATCGTTATCGAAAACTCTGATTTGTAAGTAGGCTTGCATGTATGTGACAGAAATAAAAGAAAAACAAATATTTGAAAGAATCAAGGTGGCAACTCCGCATTTTTGAGAGCGTTTTTTACAAATCGCTGATCCGTGCCTGTTCCTTTGGGAACTCCCTCGCCGCGAGCCAAAATGCCCGCAGCAATGGTCAGACATCCAACCACAGGCACTGCGAATTTGTAAAAAACGCACTCAAAAAGT
>OGOY01000155.1_pt1 | contig 83532 bp, 76 predicted proteins | sample 1552811 | NCBI WGS metagenome assembly OGOY01 (sample SAMEA2580132, study PRJEB22360) | human gut metagenome | biome: human gut; feature: human-associated habitat; material: faeces | place: Denmark | collected 2008/2010 | reverse complement strand
TGATTAAGATTAAGGTACGATTAGATTTTTTATGATATTTATTTGTCTGTATTAATAAATCAGCACCACCTTCTCCTCCCGGAGCAAGGTTAACACCCTTAAACCAAGGCTGACGCCTTGAGGAAAACAAGTAAACCTCGCTTCGCTCGTAAAAGGGAGCAATGAACACTTTTTAGTCGGAACGTTACCCTCGTCATTTTTCCGTCTTTATTCCTCTCTGGAAAAGGTTTACCTAAAAAAGTAAATAGATTTTTTTTCTTATCTTGTATAGAATAAAGGTAGACTCCGGAAGTGTGTCTTCAGGGAAAACGGAGTCTCTGGTATCGTAGGATTCTGGCTCTTGCCGCCCGCTTTGCGGGTTTTCCTGCTTGCATTGATAGACAGGAGTGATATATATGACGAATCGCCAGTGGTTGAAACAGGAAATCAATCAGTGGGTGGATGACGGGGTCATCACGGATGAAGAGGGGAAGGAGCTTTCGGCGCGGTACAAGCACGCGGGGCCTTATCCTTACCGGGAGGCGTTTTTCTTCCTGGCGGCTGTCTGTATCCTTGGCGGGCTTTTCTTTCTGGGGGCCGGGCTTTGGAACGGGCTGACGCAGGATCAGCGTTTCCTTCTTGCAATGGGACCGCTTCTTGTTTCTTTTCTTCTGATGCTGGCTGTGGTTCTTGTGGATAAGAAGATTTCGGATCCTGATGTGATGGAGCCGGATTACCGCGGGACTTCTCTTTCGGATGAAATCCTCGGGTTCGGCGGTGTGTCGGATTCGGATGCTTTCGAGAGTGTGGACAAGATCGGAAAGAAAGCGGGCCTGATGGCAAAGATCGCCTCAGGAACGCGGACGGTGCCGGCAAAGACGTGGCATCATCGCGTGCCTGCTTTTATCCGGGAGGCGGCGGCTACGCTTCATGGGTTCTGCCTTCTTGGCGCTTTCTGGATGGTTTCGGATTCATTCCAGCTTTCTTCGGATATGTATTCGGGGCTTGCGCTCTGTGCGTTGCTGCTTCTTCTGATGTGCATCGTGACGTCTTCGGGGGGGCTTGGTATTCTTTACATGGCGTGCTCGGTCGGGATTTTCTACACGGCGCCGGAGCGCGGATGGCCGGAGATCGTTTCCTGGATTTTCATGATGATCGCGCTGCTTCTCATGGCGCGTATGCTGTATGAGAGGCGCGACAAGGCACTCGTTCTTTTCTCCTGGGGCTGGGCTGTGGGGATTCTTCTCCTCATTTTCTGGTCGGCAGGAAATATGCTCTGGCAGACGCTTTTCTTTTCGCTGGCAGCAGCGCTTACCTGGATGGCAGGCGGCGAGTTCAGGGCATACGGCATCGGCGCACAGGCAATGCGTTTCTTCGGCGGCGTTGCAGTCTTCGCGGTACTTCTGGAAGGCGCGTACGGCGCTGTATGGCAGAATATTTCAGGCAGCTTCTTCCTTTGGGCTGTTTTCATTTTCTTCCTTGTCATTGATGCGATTCTTCTTTTCCGCATGGGAACGAAGGCTGAATGGCTTTCTATCCTGGCAGGGATGACGCCATTTATCATGGGTCTCGCGGCGATTGCGGCGATCTTTGATCCGGCAGGGGCTTTCCCTCCTATGATCGTTTCGGTCTATACGGGCGTCCTTGCCATCGGCGTTATTTTAAGGGGCTATCAGATGGACAGGCCTGCGCAGCAGTGGTCGGGTTTCCTCCTCCTCTGCGGCGGCGGTGCGATCCGTGTCATTGACTCGGCTCTGTCGTATGGCGAGCGCGGTGCGTTCTTCATCGCGGCTGGTCTTCTTTCCGCTTTCATCTGCTACATTCTCTATCTTCCGGGCAAGAAGAAGAGAAAGAAGAAGGTAAAGGCAAGGCCTTCCGCTCCGCTTGCAGAACAGGAAGGAAAGGAGGATGAGAGCCATGATAAATAAGAGACTTTCACTCATCCTTCTGGCGATTGTCGTCGTCATCGAAGTGGTCACGCTCATTTTCATGAGGGGCGATTACAGAAGTGTCATGACAACGGGCGCAGAATACAAGGTCCCCGCGCAGATCCAGTTCAAGGGGGATTTCTATAACAAGAATTATCTGGGTATCACGATTCCTATCACGGAAGCGCCATGGGAAGGATCGGCTCCTGCCCACAGGGGCGAGGAAATTTACTTGAAGCCTGTCGTCGATAATGACGGCCTCATGACGATTTCCGGTGCCACGGACAAGGAACCCGGCGGCAACTATATCATCACCCGCGTCGAATCGATCAATGACAGCGGCGATGTCGTCCGCTTCGCATTCCCGGCCAGCCGTCTCTACATGTCTCCTGAACAGCTGAAGAAGCTCTCTGTCGTCGAGCTTTCCGAGCGCGTGCAGGTGAAGGACGAGAAGGGCAAGAAGGTCGAGACACGCATGAAGAATGAAATTTACGCGCAGATCAAGATCAAAGACGGCCGTGTCGTCATTTCCCAGGCGCTTGTCAATGGTTCTCCGGTCGACCAGACCTTCCTGACGGTCGGCAAGAGGCTCTCGGTGAAGTATGCGAGCGGCCCGAAGGAGAAGGATACTTATTCGGTAGGCGGAACGAAGGAAGAAGTCGATCCGGCTGAAAATATATAATTTCCCGTCAATTTTGACGATTTCATAGAGAGAGGCGGATAGCAATGTATATTATCCTGATGCGTCACGGTGAAGCAGTTCCCCAGACGGAAGAAGCGTCTAATCAGAACCGTTCCCTGACGCCAAAAGGCATGCGTCAGGTGAGAAAGTCCGCGCGGATGCTGGCCCATTTTTTGAAGGAAAATCCGATCCGCATTTACACGAGCCCTTATTACAGGACGCGCCAGACGGCGGGGATCCTGGCCGAGGAGTGCTTTGCCGAGGAAATCCATACGGCAGACGAGCTCCTGCAGAGCAGCTGGCAGATGGTCGCCAACCACATCATCCAGGACGGCTCTCCGATTGCGCTCGTCAGTCATCATCCGTTCCTGCAGGCATACCTTCTTTCCTCCTGCAGTGCGGCTATCAAGTTCGACCTGGCAGGGATTGCCATCATCGATTATGACGTGAAATGGAAACAGGGAAAATTCATCGGCTACATCACCCCGGGGCTGAAGCAGCTGAAGAAAGAGGACTGATACGATGAAGAAACTTTTGACGATTGCAGGCTCGGATTCTTCCGGCGGCGCAGGCATCCAGGCAGACCTGAAGACGTTTGCGGCGCTCGGTACGTACGGTATGAGCGCAATCTGTGCGCTGACGGCGCAGAATACACAGGGCGTCACCATGGTGGTGAATACGCCTGAGGAAATGGTGGAGGCGCAGCTGGACGCCATTTATTCGGACATTCCGCCCGACGGCGTGAAGACGGGGATGCTTTCCACCTCCGGCATCACAAAGACGGTCGCATCTTACCTCGAAAAGCATCTGGCATCACCCTTAGTCGTCGATCCGGTCATGGTCGCTACGACCGGCGCCGTGCTTCTTGAAAAGGATGCCATCGAAGCGTATAAGACAAAGCTTATTCCACTTGCCACATTGATCACTCCGAATATTCCGGAAGCGGAAGTGCTCTCTGGGATGGAGATCCATTCGGCTGACGATATGCGCGCTGCGGCAAAGAAGCTCTCCCTTCTGGGCTGCCAGGCAGTCCTCGTGAAGGGCGGCCACCGCGTGGAAGATGCGATGGATATCCTCTATGACGGCAGCGATTTCCATGTCTATAAAGGCGAACGAATTGAGACGGACAATACGCACGGCACAGGCTGCACGCTGTCCTCGGCTCTGGCCGTCATGCTGGCAAGGGGCCTTTCGATAGCAGACGCTGTCACCGGCGCGAAGAAATACATTTCCGGAGCCATCAAGAGAGGCGCTGCCGATTCTGTCGGTCATGGAAACGGCCCTGTCCATCATTTCTGGTTCTACGAGGACAAGTGGGGGGATATGGAATGAATTATCCTTTCTTCGCCTTCATGGCGCGCCTGAAGTACATCGCGCGCTGGGGGCTGATGCGGAATTCCATCCCTGAAAACGATGCCGAGCATACGCTGCAGACGGTCATGATCGCTCATGCGCTGGCTGTCATCAGAAGGGACATTTTCCACGAGGAAGCTGATCCGGAGCGGTGCGCGGCTCTTGCGCTCTACCATGATGCAAGCGAAGTTTTCACGGGAGACATGCCGACGCCGGTCAAGTACTTCACCGAAGACCTTCGGGAGAGGTACCAGGAAATCGAAGATGAGGCAAGGGAAAAGCTTTTAAAGACGCTTCCGCCTGAGCTGCGCGAATCCTACCGCCCGTATGTGGCAGATATGGAAAAGGATCCGTCCTGGCCGCTTGCCAAGGCGGCGGATACGATGAGCGCCTACCTCAAGTGCGCTGAGGAAATCCAGAGCGGGAACAGCGAGTTCCACGAAGCTTTCGAATCGACGGGAGAGAAGCTGAAAGCACTCCATCTGAAGGAAGTCGACTGGTTCCTCGATCATTTCGCAGGCAGCTTCTCGGAGACGCTTGATGAAATGAACCTGCATATAAAATAGAAAAGAGCCGCTGGCGGCAGTCTTGCCATGGCGGCTTTTACTTTTGGGAGGATATATGAATATAACGATCAGAGAAGTGACGGAAGAAGACGCAGAGGCGCTCTCTGCCATCTATCGTCCGTATGTGGAAGAGACGGGAATCACCTTCGAGTACGTACCGCCCGATGCGGAAGAATTCAGACGCCGCATACAGCACACGAAGGAAAAGTATCCTTACCTTGCCGCCTGCGATGAAGGCAAAATCATCGGCTATGCCTACGCCGGGACTTTCATAGGAAGAAGCGCCAGCGACTGGAATGTGGAGCTTTCGATTTACATGGACAGGAACGAAAAGGGAAGAGGCACAGGGCGCATGCTTTATGAAGCGCTCGAAGAGGAACTTAGGAAGATGGGAGTCATCAACCTGTATTCCGCCATTGCGTGCCCGTCGGGTGAGCCCGATGATTTTCTGGACAATGGAAGCCGCGATTTCCATGAGCACCTCGGATTTCATGAGACGGCACATTTCAGGAAGTGCGGTTTCAAAACGGGCCGCTGGGTCGATCTCATCTGGATGGAAAAGACCATCGGAGACAAGGAAGGCGCGCCGGGAAAATTTTATCCATAAAATGAAGTGAAATAAGAAGAAGTGAAATAGGACTTAACTTATATAAGATGGGGCTGTGACAAAATGTGCAATCATTTCGCCACAGCCCCTTTTGCGTGGGGAGATTCCATTAGAAGATTATCCAACACATTTATATATTTGTGTTATCTGAAAACCTAGAAACCTCGCTGCGCTCGAGAACTACATCTCATTCGTCAGCTACGCTGCCACCTAGTACCATATAAGTGTAGTCAGATAGGTCGCTCCTATCTACTGCACTTATTTTTTCGTATGATAAGGGAAGCAGTTGGTCTGTCGAAAGCCCACCTTGGTGCAGATGCTTTTTACTGCCACCGCAGAGAAGTGCGACAGCCAACCCCTTGTTGTATGCGCCCGAGTAAGCAGGTTGTCCCTTTCATAGAGAGGCATACGTGTAACAAACTAGGTTGGGATAGGTAATAAGTGTGGCTGGCTACAAAAATCCAACTGACTGCTAAACTTTTGTAAAGGAGGTTGAATTAGTATGACTTGTATCAGTGCCGGTGTTGATGTGTCAAAGAACAGGAGTACCGTATGTATTATGGACCAGGACGGGAAAGTCATTATGCGGCCGTTTCTTGTCTGGCATTCGACTGAGGAGCTCGATTTTCTTGCAGATACGCTCAAGAGGCTTAATGGAGAGGTTAGAGTCATTATGGAATCGACCAGTGTTTACCAATATCCGATTGCTCTTCAACTTAAAGAAAGAGGACTTTTTATCTCTATCGTCAATGCATATGAGATGAAGCAGTTCGCTAATATAGATTTTAGAGGCGGCAAAACGGATAAGAAGGACTCCCGCACCATTGCCAGTTACGGAATTAGTTATTGGTATAAGCTGGTGGAATGGCAGATTCCCAAAGACACCTATTTTAACCTGGATCTGCTAAACAGAACCTATATGAACGCGAAAAAACATCGTCAGATAATCCTTCAGGAACTGCAGCATTATATTGACTGTGCTATGCCGGGAATGGATAAAGAGCTTCATTCTCTCAATCTGTCCACTAAGAAAGACTTTATGCTGGATTTTGTGGAGAAATTTTGGCATCGTGATGAGATCGTAAATATGACAGAGGCTGAATTTACCGAAGTTTTCACTGCTTGGGCAAAGAAAAAGGGATACCGCCCAGTCGAAGGTAAAGCCGCTAAGATTTACGCGATCGCCAAAAGCTGTATCCCTTATTACCCAGCAAATCCAACGGTTAAAACCATTCTCCAATGTATCGTCGACAAGCTGAGCGGAGTCAACAGGACTCTTGTCACCATAGTAACACAAATGATTGAAGAGGCCAAGAAACTTCCTGAATACCAGATTGTTAGAGAAATGCCAGGCGTTGGAGATCCATTAGCAGCAAGATTCTTCGGCTCTGCAGGAGATATCCGGCGATTCAAAAACTCAAAGGCACTGGTCGCATATGCCGGGATAGATTCACCTCCCGATGAATCCGGAGATTTCAGTAGTACGCATAGGCATATAACAAAGAAAGGCTCGAAAGTATTTCGTGACACTGGTTACGAAATAATGATGGCTTTAAGAGCTCAGAAGAGAACATGGGAAAAGGTCAGAAAAAATCCTGAAGTTTATGATTATATGCTCAGGAAAGAAGCCGAGGAAAAGCCCTGAAAAGTAGCAAAGATCGCAGCATTGAACAAATTCTTACGGATAGTATATGCACGAATAAAAGAGTTATACGATAATATGGCGCTTGCAGAAAGAGCCAAGGCTAAAACCAAATCCAAAACCAAAGCTAAAACTAAAGCCACCGCCTAAGCTCAATGAACTAGCAAGATTTAACTAAAGAAAAGCGCGAAAAAACCGAGGGAAAGATCGGTCTTTTTGTGCTGCCCAAAATTAAGTGGACAAAGAGAAAACGCCGGATTTAGAAAAAAGTTGCAAAAAAAATGAAATTGGCACTTGCTTTTTGGTAGCAGGACTTCTCCTTTCGGAGCAAGGTTAACACCCTCAAACCTCGCTTCGCTCGAGAAAAGGGAAAGCAGAGTTTTAACGGATTTTGTCACAGCCCAATTTTCTATTGCTAAAAATGAATTGTAAACGTTGAAACGGGAATACAGTTGTTATATCATAAATATGTTGTTAACCGATTTATTTTAGACGAAGAACAATTGGAGGCAGGATGGTAAAGAACATGACAGCAGAACAGGGCAGGACGAAGGAAATCGTGCTCTTCGGCCTGTTCACGGCGCTGACGGCAATCGGCGCATTCATCCGCATACCGGTTCCGGTTTGTCCCTTCACGCTGCAGCTTCTCTTCACGACGCTGGCAGGGCTGATCCTGGGGAGCAGGAGAGGCGCGCTTTCCGTCGGGCTGTACGTCCTTCTGGGCCTTTCAGGCGTGCCGGTCTTCACGGAAGGAGGCGGTCCTTCTTACATCTTCCAGCCAACGTTCGGCTACCTCATCGGATTCATCGCGGGCGCCTGGGTGACGGGCAGGATCCGCGAGATCACGGGCGGGAAATCGTTTGGACAGATTCTTCTGGCAAACCTTTCCGGGCTTCTGGTCGTCTATCTTTTCGGCATGGTGTATGTCTACATCATCAATAATTTCTACCTTGGAACACCGATCGGCATCTGGCCGGTCGTGCTGTATTGCTTCATTCTGGCGGTGCCGGGGGACATTTGTCTCTGCCTTCTGGCGGCTGTCATGGCAAGGCGTCTCGAAAGAGCAGCCGGGGATTTCATCCGGTAATTTCAACGAAAGAAGGAGCATGAAATGAGCAAAGGACTTTTTATTACAGGAACGGACACGGATATCGGCAAGACGTATGTGACGGCGCTGATCGTCAAGACGCTGAGAAAGTCGGGCTATGACGCAGGCTACTACAAGGCGGCCATCAGCGGAGCACCCACGGTCGCTGCGTCGGATGCGGGCTTCGTCAACAAGTTCGCGGACATCAATGAACCGGAAAACATGATTCTTTCCTATCTCTACCAGCATGCCGTTTCTCCGCATCTGGCAGCACAGATGGAAGGAAATCCGGTCGAGCTTCCTGTCGTCGAGAAAGCATGGAAACGCGTGACGGAGAAATTTCCCTACGTCGTCATGGAAGGATCCGGCGGCATTGCATGCCCGATCCGCCGCGATGAAAAAGCAAAGATCGACCTGACAGACATCATCAGGATGCTGAAGCTTCCGGTCCTCGTCATTGCAGACGCCGGCCTTGGCACGATCAACCATGTCGTCACGACGATCGAATACACCAGAGCGCGCGGCATCCCGGTGAAGGGCGTCATCCTCAATAACTGGAAGGGCGGCGTGATGGAAGAGGACAATATCAAGATGATTGAAGAAATGTCCGGCGTTCCTGTCATTGCCAAGGTCAAGAGAGGGGACGAGATCCTCACCTGCGATCCGAAAGTACTGGCAGACTGCTTCGACGAAGCGTAAATATTCCGGCGGCCGTACACCGCTTATGAAAAGGAAAAGGAGAATCCAATGACTAAAAAAATTGACTGGCAGGCAGAAGACAAAAAATATATCTGGCATCCCGCCATGCAGATGAAAGACAACGAAGTATTTCCTCCGGTCGTCATCGACCATGCCAAGGGCGTCTACCTCTATGACACCGAAGACAAGCCTTACCTCGACATCATTTCCTCCTGGTGGTGCAACCTCCTCGGCCACTGCAATCCGGAAATCAACGAAGCGCTGAAGCGTCAGATCAACACACTCGAACACGTCATCTTCACGAACTTCTCCCACAAGCCGGCTATCGAGCTCTCCCGCGAACTTGCTGAGCTCCTGCCGAAGGGACTCACAAAATTCACCTATCACGACAATGGTTCCTCTGCTGTCGAAGCGGCCATGAAGATGGCATACCAGTACCACAACCAGACCGGCCATCCGGAAAGACAGAAATTCATGTGCCTGGATTCCTCCTACCACGGTGAAACCATCGGCGCCCTTTCCGTCGGCTCCATGGACGACTACGCAGGCATTTTCCATCCGCTCCTCATGGACAATATCCATTTCAAAGGCCTTGACTGCTACCGCTGCCCGTACGGCAAGACAAGAGAGACATGTAATATCGAATGCTTCGAAAGCGCAGAAGAAGCCTTCGAGAAATTCGGCAAGGAAACCGCAGCCTGCATCGTAGAGCCAGTCCTCCAGGGCGCTGCCGGCATGAGAATGTACCCGCCGGCCTACCTGACAAAACTCCGTGCACTCTGTGACAAGTACGGCGTGCTCCTCATCGACGACGAAATCGCAGCCGGATTTGGCCGCACAGGCAAACTCTTTGCCATCGAACACGCAGGCGTCAGCCCGGACATCCTCTGTACATCCAAAGGCCTCACTGCAGGCTACATGCCGATGTCCATCACCGTCACCACCGACAAAGTCTATGACGCCTTCTACGACGACTACGGCACTCACAAAGCCTTCGTCCACAGCCACACCTACGCAGGCAACCCGATGGGCTGCGCCATCGCCCTCGAAGTCCTGAAAATCATGAAACGCGATCACATCCTAAACAAAGTCAACGAAGACGGCAAGTACCTCCACCAAGAACTCATGAAAGCCCTCGGCCATCATAAGAACGTAGGCGAAATCCGCCACATCGGCCTCATCAACGCCATCGAACTCGTAGAAGACCCGGCCACAAAGAAAGCCTTCCCGGCTGAAAAGAGAATCGGCTGGCATGTCTTCCGTAAAGCCATGGCCAAAGGCCTCGTCCTCCGTCCGATGGGTGACGTCATCTACTTCAACCCGCCGCTCAACATCTCCAGAGAAGACCTTGACAAAGGCGTCGCACTCTGCAAGGAAGCCGTTGAAGCAGTACTGGGGGAATGAAATAGGGAAGAATAAGGAATAAGAAATAAGAAATACGAAATACGAAAAGGAGAGCCATCGAGGCCCTCCTTTTCGTGTGGGAATCCTTCCCACAAAACCGTACAACCGCGGCAAGGCCGCGAGGAAACTTCACCTCTTTCGTCGCCTAACGGCGCCACTTCCTCCGTGGAGGCAGCTTTTGGCTAGTCCGCTTGCCGGTATTCCCATATTTTGCGAGGATGTTCCCTTCAAAACCATACAACCGCGGCCTTGCCGCGTGGAACTTCAGTTTTCGTCGTCTAACGGTGCGGCCTCCCGCTGTGTGGGCAACTTTCGGTTGGCCCGCTTGCCGATATTCTCATTTGATGCTCAACTGGTACATCGGGATTGTCATGCTTTAGGCTTCCCCACGGGGGAGCTGGCGACGGAGTCGACTGAGGAGGTGCAGTTTCTCAGCCGCAGGCTGGTTTTATGGTTTTTAAAAGAGATGCAGTTTCCCTTGTTTTCATATTTCCTTCGGAACGAGGTCTTCGTGGCCTAGTTCTTTCAGACGTTCAATGGTAATGTAGTCGATTTGGTCGCATACGGAGTCAAAGTATTTAACCAAATCCCAATTGGTATAACGCAGGACGCAGTTGTTTTGGATTTTCAGTTTTTTGGTGCGCCACTGGTCGTATTTCAGTCCGAAATCTGAGTAGTGCTGGGATCCGTCGAGTTCGATGATGAGTTTCGCTTTTGGACAGTAGAAGTCAGCGATAAATTGCCCGATTATGTATTGCCTTCTGAAGTGTGGACGATAGAATTTCAGGAATTCATACCACAGCTTGGACTCCTGCCTTTTCTGTATTTTTTTAAGATATATGCAGCGTGTTTTTGAAGTCTTTGATGTAGTGTCTGGATACCGGAACTTTTTCCTTGGGGAAGTAGTTCATGGTGAGGAGGAGGGTGCCGTTGTCCTGGCTTTCTAGTTCCTGGATCATGGCAAGGTTTACGATGTAGCCTTTGTGGGTGCGGAAGAAGCCGTGGGGCGCGAGGAGCTGTTCGGCGTCTCTTAGGGCCATCCTGGATTCTATGATGCCGCTGGTGGTGTAGAAGAGGGAGCGGTCGGATTTTTCTGTGGAGATGATGATGATTTCCTGTGCGGGGGAGATCATGACTGTCTTGTCCTTGGTCTGAAGGGAGATGCGCTGGGAGGTGTTGATGATTTCTCCCGGGGAGCGGTGGTTTTCGCGGAGTTCGAGGCTGTCTGCGTATCTTTTGATGGTTCTCTGGATGCGTTTTTCATCGTAGGGTTTCAGGATGTAGTCGAAGGCTTCGAGATCGAAGGCCTGGACGGCGAACTGGCTGTAGCCTGTGGCGAAGACGATTTTGACGGGATAGTCTCTTCTCTGGATTTCCTTGGCGCATTCGAGGCCGTTCATGAAGGGCATTTCGATGTCAAGGAAGAGGATGTCTACGTTCGGGTGGACGTTCAGGAAGTCGAGGACTTCTTTTCCGTTCTTGCATTCTCCGACGATCTGGACGCCGGGAATGGTCGCGAGTTCGTATTTCAGTTCTCCTCTGGCAGGGATTTCGTCATCGGCTACCAGGACGCGTATGTCTTGCATGGTTCAAAGGCTCCTTTTCTGTTTCAGACTGTGGGATTTGGTGAAAGGTTCATGGCTGCATTTTCTTCAGCTTCGGCCTGTTCGGCTGCTTTTTCTTCTTCAGCGGTGACTTTCGGAATGTTCGTGAAGACGAGGGTGCCTCTTCCTTTGCGGCTGATGATGTGGAGGCCGCTTCGTTCTCCGAAGAGGGAGATGAGGCGCTGGTGGACGTTGATGAGTCCTATGTGGTCGCGGCGTTTGTGATCGCGGAGGAGTCTCTTTCTCTTGGCTCTTGCGATGCCGACGCCGGTGTCGTAGACGTAGATCTTGTAGTGGTCGTCATGCTCGATGAGGCCTGCTTTGATCTGCCCGCCTTCAGGACGTTTGAAGATGCCGTGGATGACGGCGTTTTCTACGAGGGGCTGAAGGAGAAGGGGCGGGACCATGATGTCGTCGAGCTTGTCTTTCGGGAAGTCGTATTCGATCTGGAGACGGTCGCCGAAGCGGGCTCTTTCGAGTTCCGTGTAGCACTCGATGACGTGAAGCTCTTCAGAAAGGGGGATGAGCTTGGACGGGTTGTTGAGGCTGTGGCGGAAGTAGTCGGACAGGTACTGGATGAGGCGTCTGGCTGTTTCCGGATCGCTTCGGACGTAGTAGGAAATGGTGTTTAGTGTGTTGTAGAGGAAATGCGGATTGATCTGCGCTTGGAGGGCCCGGATTTCCGCTTCGGCCAGCAGGTTTTCCTCTTCCTTCAGTTTCTCGGACTCGTAGATGGATTCGAGGATGTGGCAGATGCCGTGAAGGAATTCGGTGCCTGTATTGGTGAAGGTGTCTCCTTTGGATTTGGCGGCGAAGATGGAGCCGACGACTTTGCCCTTGTACTTGACGGGAAGGGTGATGAGGTGAGGGAGGTCAGGAAGCGAGTGCTGCAGTTTCAGTATCGCGATTTCCGCATCGCCCTGGTTCTTGTCGGCGTCGTCTTTATAATTGGTTCTTGTATAAATCTGATCATTATATAAGATGGCGGCCCAGATGAGGCTGGGGAGCGATGTCGTCATGATTTCCGTGACGCGCGCGACGGAGAAGGATTTGAATCCGTCGTGAAGTGTCGAGAAAAGTGTGATGACGGCATTGAAGGTGCTCTTTGTCGTCTGTGTCTTTTCGGAGTCTCTCTGGTGGATGAAGAATTCCATGGCCAGGTAGAAGATGCTGACGGCAATCGTGTTTGTCGCGATAACCGGAAGCGACAGGTGGAAGAAGTTCACCGGATATGTCGTGGTCGTCGGCCAGGTGAGGAAGGCGAAGAAAATCCAGAAGAGGAATTCAAGGATGAACGCATAGAGGAAGGACCAGAACCAGAGATTGTGGTAGTGATGCTTCAGACGGTAGGAGAGGAATCCTGCCGCGATGCCCTGGATGATGGAGAGTCCGCCGTGGATGAAGGAGGAATCCGTATTGATGAAGAAGGCGCGGTGGATGCCGACGATGGTGCCGACGGCCGTCCCTACGATCGGTCCTCCGACGAAGCCACCGAGGATGATCCCGACGGCTCTGAAATTGATGATCCCGCCTCCGGCTCTGACGTTCCAGTACGTCCCGCAGAGTCCTATGACAGAGAATAGTATGATGAAAATTCCTATTTGCTGCCTTGTGAATTCCTTTGCCGTGATGGCCTGCCTGAAGAAGGAGGTGCGGCAGATGAGGAGAAGGAGCAGAAGGAATAAGGATATGCCAAACCAGACATGCTGGATCCCTATGATCCAATTAGGTTCCATGTTGTCACCTCAAAATGCTAAATCAAGTAAGCGGTGTATTTTGCCCGAAAAGTGCGATGAAGGCCACCTCCGGGAATAAGTATATTATAATTAATACCTTATGTATGTGCAAAGAATCATAGATTATTCAGCATGTATTACAAAATGGGATTAATAACCACTTTCTCAAGAAGTTCCGGTCAATGCAGATTTTTCTATAAGTGTTTTATCTATGATGTAATTAACGGATAATTGCATCTCAACCACGAATATCTGCATCTTACCCGTCTTGCATCTTACCCTTTTGTACTTGCATCTTATCGCAAAAATAGAGAAGTGACTTTACATTTCCTATATACTGTAACCGATGAAATTCAATGGAATATCTGTGTCTTATGCGCATATATTACTACCATTATACCAAATCTTTCGGGTGGTGCGCGAGAGGCGGATTTCCCGAAAGGGGTGAATTGATTCTGGCTCGTAGCCTTCTGGGAAGAGAAGGCTGTTATAGAGTAAATTCATGTACAGAAAACTGTACGAGTAAAGAAAGGAAGGGATTTTCATGATTATTTATGGTGTTGCTCTTCTGGCAGGCTGCTTCATGGTCGGCAACCTGATCGGCGACATGCTGGGCGTTGTTCTGGGGGTCAAGGCTAACATCGGCGGCGTAGGTTTCGCTATGTTGTTCCTGATCATCATCTCCACCTGGGCACAGAAGAAAGGTCTCATGAAGGAACCAGAAGAACAGGGTATCAAATTCTGGTCCGCTATGTACATTCCGATCGTCGTAGCAATGAGCTCCATCCAGAACGTAGCAGCTGCACTGAGCGGCGGCGTAGTCGCACTCGCAGGCGGCGCTCTGGCAGTAGCAGTTGGTTTCCTCCTGATTCCGGTACTGGCTAAGAAACAGCCATCCGCAGAAGTATCTGCAGCAAAACCGGAAGACAAGAAATAATTCTAGAAAAGAAAAGGAGGTAACAACATGGATATTGTAGCTATTGCAACAAAACTGTTCAATTCAAACGGCATGGTCTTCTCGTTTATGCTTCTTGGTATCATCATGTATTTCGCTTACAAAATTGGGAAGTTGACTCATGGCCGTATCCACGGCAGTGCTATCGCTATTTTCTTCGGTCTGGTTCTCGCTTATATCGGCGGTGCAATGACCGGAGGCCACAAAGGTATCGCTGACGTTCCGCTCTTCGCAGGCATGGGCCTCGTAGGCGGCGCTATGTTCAGAGATTTCGCCATCGTTTCCACCGCATTCGGTGCTGACCTGGAAGAAATCAAAAAAATCGGTGTAAGAGGCGTTCTGTCCCTGTTCATCGGTGAATTCATCTGCCTGCTCGCAGGCTTCGCTGTTGCTTATCCGCTGGGATACACTGATCCAATCGATCTGGTAACCATCGGCGCAGGCATTGCAACATTCGTTGTAGGACCTGTTACCGGCGCAGCACTCGGTGCTTCTTCTGAAGTTATCGCTATTTCCATCGCAGCTGGCGTTGTTAAGTCCGTACTCGTTATGGTCGTAACTCCGTTCGTTGCTAAGATTTTCGGCCTTGACAACCCGCAGTCTGCTATGGCATTCGGCGGCATCATGGGCACCACTTCCGGCACCGCTGCTGGTATGGCTGCTGTTGATCCGAAGCTCGTTCCATACGCAGCTATGACAGCAACATTCTACACCGGCCTCGGCTGCCTGCTCTTCCCATCTGTATTCTATTTCCTGACTCAGATGATCTTCGGTTAATCCGAACCAACAATGTGATTTAACAGAGGTCTGACGCAGCTCCCGCGCCGGATCTTTGGTTAACTCATGCGCCGGCTGACGTAACTTTTACAGACGCGGGCGTAAGAGCTGTACTATAATAATAAGGGGCAAGAGCAATGAAAAACCTGTCATTCATTTGTTTTTATGTTTATTGTGTATAGAAAGGATTGAGAAGATGTTAGAAATCAAACCAAGCACGAAAAACTGGAACACCAGAGGCGAAGACACCGCTGCAAGACTGAAAGATGGTTCTGCATACGCTAAGGGCAAAATCGTAGCTGCTGAAGATACCGTAAAACTCCTCGAAGCAGTACTCCGTCCAGGCGACAAAGTCAATATCGAAGGCGATAACCAGAAACAGGCTGATTTCCTCGCAAAACAGCTTTGCGAAGTAGATCCGACCAAGGTTCATGACCTTCATATGATCCAGTCCACCCTGTCCATTCCGGAACATCTCGATGTTTTCGAAAAGGGCATCGCTCACAAACTTGATTTCGCATATGCAGGAAGCCAGGGCAAACGTCTGGCTCAGATGGTACAGAACGGCGGCGTAGAACTCGGCGCTATCCATACTTATCTGGAAATGTACTCCCGCTACTTCATCGACCTGGTACCGAGAGTTTCCCTCGTTACCGCTGATGCAGCTGATGCTGAAGGCAACATCTACACCGGTTTCTCCACTGAAGATACACCAGCTATCGTTGAAGCAACCAAATTCAACCAGGGCATCGTAATTTTCCAGGTCAACAAGATTGTTGACAAACTGCCAAGAGTCGATATCCCGGCTGACTGGGTTGACTATGTCATCGAAAGCCCGACACCTTACATGCTGAACCCGCTGTTCACCCGCGACCCGGCAAAGATCACCAACGAACGTATCCTCAAAGCTATGATGGCTATCAAAGGCATCTATGCTGAATACGGCGTAAAGGTTCTGAACCACGGCGTAGGCTTTGATACCGCTGCTGTAGAACTGATTCTCCCGACCTTCGCTGAAAATCTCGGCCTGCGCGGCAAGATCTGCACCCACTGGGTACTGAATCCGCATCCGACCCTGATTCCGGCTATCGAAACTGGCTGGGCACAGGCTATCTACTCCTTCGGTTCCGAAGTAGGTATGGAAGAATACATCAAAGCTCGTTCCGACATCTTCGCTATCGGACCGGACGGTACCATGCGTTCCAACCGTGCATTCGCACAGGCAGCTGGCCACTATGCAGCTGATATGTTCATCGGCTCCACCATGCAGATCGACCGCTTCGGCAACAGCTCCACCGCTACAAAGAACAACGTAGCAGGCTTCGGCGGCGCTCCGAACATGGGCTGCGATGCTAAAGGCCGTCGTCATGTAACCGAAGCTTGGAAGAAAGCCGGCGAAGAAGTAGCTAACCGCTATGAACTCATGGGCGACAGAAACCGCGGCAAGAAGCTGGTTGTTCAGATGATCACCACCGTTTCCGAAAAAGGCTTCCCGGGCTTCGTAGAACAGCTTGACGCTGTAGCTCTGCAGAAGAACGCAAACCTGGATCTGGAACCAATCATGATCTACTCTGATGACCTGACCCACATCGTATCCGAAGTAGGTATCGCTTACCTCCACAAGTGCCACAACATGGAAGAAAGAATGAACGCTATCCGTGCTGTAGCAGGCAAGACAGAAGTAGGCAAACTCGAAGATCCGGAAATCACCAAGAAACTCCGCAAGGAAGGCATCGTAAAACTTCCGGAAGACCTCGGTGTCAACCCGGCTGAAGCAACCAGAGATCTGCTGGCTGCTAAGAACATGAAGGACCTCGTTGACTGGTCTGGCGGACTCTATGATCCGCCGGCTAAATTCAGAAACTGGTAATCCTTTCAGTTCTTGAGTAAAGCTGTGAAATAAAAGAGCTGTGCAAGATGAGAAATCATTTTGCACAGCTTTTTTTGATGGGGAAGCGCAGCGAGGTCGTGTGTTTTTTTCATCGAGCAACGCGAGGTTTTATGGTTTTTATAAGAAAAGAGCCTATTGACTGGAAAGCGTACCTTGGCACTTTAGCGGAGCTGCCGAAGCGGAGAGAAACCATGAAAAACCATACAGCCGGCCTGCGGCCTGGGAAATGACCATTAAAAACCATACAACCGGACTTCGTCCGTGGAAATGCAACTCATCCGTCTCGTACAATAACTTCTGCGTCATTTGTGCTCTTACCATCATTGTCAATCGGTATACGAGCCACCATCCCTTCCAGGGCAAGGTCAAAGGCCATCAGCTCCCCCTACGGGGCGAGCTCTTACACCCTTAAACCAAGGCTGACGCCTTGAGGAAAATAAGCAAACCTCGCTTCGCTCGAGGAAATGCACCCCTTTCAGCGCAAGCGCGTCACTGTCCCCTAACAGGGACAGCTTTTCGTTTTGCATGTTTTCAGCGTCTCGCAAAAAAAGCAGCCCTTTTCAGAGCTGCTCTTTTCTATTTCCTATTCAATTATTTGTTTGCAGATTTCTCACTTCTAAGGAGGATGACCTGGTTCTTCCCTGCACCTTTTGCGGTGTAGAGGGCGCTGTCCATTCTTCTGTAGAAGCTTTCGAGTGTTTCTCCTTCGTAGGAGGTGGTGACACCGAAGCTTGCAGTGACGGCTTTGCCGTCTGGCAGGATGTCTGCTTCTGCGAAGTTTCTTCTCATGCGGTCAGCTACTTTCTCGGACTGGTCGATGTCCGTGTCCGGCAGGAGAATGACGAATTCGTCGCCGCCCCAGCGGCCGGCATAATCGGTCGGGCGGACGCCGCTTTTCATGATGTCGGCAAGGCGGATGAGTACATCTTCGCCGACGCTGTGTCCATAGGTGTCGTTGATATGCTTGAAGGAGTCGATATCAATCATGATGGCTGAGAATGTGTGGTGCGTCTTGTTGGTGTCTTCTATGAGGTGGCGGAGGACCCACTCGATGCGGCCTCTGTTCAAAAGGTCCGTCAGGCTGTCGTGGCCGGCTACGAAGGCGAGCTTCTGGTAGGCGTCGGACAGTTCCTTGGATGTGACGGTGATGAAGGAGACAAGGCACTGAACGGTGGAGAGGAAGTCATCGAGGTTCAGTGCCGGGTCGTTTTCCATATGCGACGGGTCACCGGTGATGTCTGCGATGGTTCTCTTATGGTCTTTCGTTTCTTCACGGAAGGCAGCGGAAACAAGGTTCATGTTCATTGTGTAAACGTGGCCTTCGATGCGGTCGATTTCACCTCTGGTGTAACCACCGGCAGCAGGCGTGATTCTTTCGTAGGCACTCAGGATCTGGTTGACGTCGTCTTTCAGATAGTATCTTCTGACGACGCAGGAGAAGAGGAGCATGCCCTGCGGTCCGAAGTCGCGGATGCGGCCTAAGACTCTGCGGCTGCCATTGATGATTTTCATTCGGGTCGCCGTATGCCATGCGGAGCTTGTCTCCAACGTGGAGGGCGATGTTGAATACGAGGGAGCCGTCTTTGCGGCAGCTCATCGGAAGGCGGACGAGTTCGACACCGTCTTTTTCGACGACGAGCGGGAAGCTCAGTGTCTTCTTGTCGAAGTCGACGGAAGGGTCGATTTTCAGATATTTCTCATAGAAGTTGACGGCAATATGGTCGAGTTCCTTGATGACCATATTGCCGTCCATGGCGGTAATCGTGACCTGACGGCCCAGCGGCTGCCAGCCGAGTACCGAACGGGTGAGGACTTTGACGGTGCCTCTGAAGAGCATGATGACGAATCCTTCATTCATGATGGCTTCTTTATCAAAGACATAGGATGGCTGATTGAGATCATCCGTGTCTGCGCCGCCGCCGAAGATTGCAACGGATGGCGGGAGCGCTGAAATAGCGTCCAGGAAGGGCTCTACATTGCCCGTGAGCTGGGTTTCCAGGATTTCCACTGCGCGAAGATCCTTCATATTATAGTGCAGCACTTCGACAGGACTTTCATCAAAGGCCATGAATGAAAGGATGGTCTTTCCCGTATTCATTTGTCCGTCTTCTATGCCGCCTGCGGTCGTGAGCCCTGCGATAGCAGCTCTTGGAAATGCTTTTGAGAGCCCGTCTGTCATTGCCTGGATCAGCGCGGGATCATTCCAGTGTGTGAAAATCGAGATGGAAAGATAGGGTGCAGGAGTTGGGTGAGCTTCCTGGAATGCTTTGATGCATCCGGAAAGTTCAGCAATGTCCTGCAGAGTATACGTGTTTCGATACAAAGCCAATCATTTCCTTTCATGATACTGTGCTCGGTTTTCATTGAAAGCTAAAGCTTCATTGAACTATATACCGATTTGGGAATACTTGATTATTTTCTTGAACATATATATAACTTTATATTTAGTTTATAATAATAATCACGCTTACACATTATAGCACTGGAAAAAAGTGTTTTCAAATGAATCCTTTGAATATTTAAATGTCTTTCTTACCACATGACGGCGGGCATTTTGTTTCGTAAAATCCTATTTTTTTTGAAATTTTTGCCCACCTCGCTTTCATAGAAACATTTTGATATCTACTTATATTGTAGTACTTTTACAAAAATAAATAAAGAAGATTATTATAAACTATGCAACCGATTCGCAATAAGTGGCCATAAAGGATGCCCTGCTGCCTATCATGCAGGGAAAACGTAAAAATACGGGCGATAATAGCCGCTCTCACAGTAGCGGAGGGTAGCTGCGAAACCGGTGAAAATATCCTTTCGTATGAGCAAAGCGAGGTTTAGCTGTCCCCGTTAGGGGAAAGTGGCGCGAATGCGCCGAAAGGGGTTCATTTTGCTAATCGCAGCTCGGTTGTATGGTGTATAAGAAAGCGCACCACTCAAAAACCGCTGCAGGAGAATGATGGCACATTCTCCTGCAGCGGTTTCCTTTTTTATTCTTCTTCTTTGACTGGATTGATTGTCCTTATGATCCAGCGTTCTCCGCCGGTGAATTTGCTGTTGTGTTTTCTTGCAGCGTCTTCACTTCTCTTGGAAAGATCCTTGACGGCTTCTTCGAGGGAGTGGATGGTTTTCACGGCTGTATCAGAGCGCATGTCTTCTCCGCATACGGGGCAGACGGGCGGGTGGATGAAGGAGGTGTTCACGCGGGATTTGCAGTGCGGGCAAGTGATGAAGTCTGCGCTGAATTTCTTCTCGTTCTGCTCCTTGGAGTAGGAAGCGAGGCGTTCCTGCTTTTCCTTCAGCCTTCTTTCGAGGGAAATCATCTGCGGGGATGGTTCGATGCCGATCTTGTACTTGACGGCGTAGGTGGTCGGTATGGTTTTCAGGTATTCTTTCGCCTGGCGCTTCGTGTTGAAGACTTTTTCCTTGAAGGTGAGTCCTTTGAAGACGCGGTTGGCTTCTCGTTTCGTGAAGCCTTCCTCGACCATGGAGGATTTCATGGCGTCCTTGATCTCGGCTGACGGGTGGGTGATGTCGAATTCCCAGTATTTGTCAGCCCAGAGGGAGGAGGCTTTTGTTTCTCCTTCAGGCGCTGCTGTTTCTTCCTCGGGCTCTGGTGCGGGCGCGGGGATGGATTTCTTTGTCCTGCGCGGCTTGGGCGATTCGCCTTCCGCCTTCTTGCTGCGGGACTTTTTCAGTTTCGCAGGGCCCGCTTCAAATGAAAACAGGTCCGTTTCAGTAAAGTTCGGATCTTTGGACATGTTTAAACTCCTCCGGTAAATAGTTTTGGCTCTATCATACCATGGATATCAAGTATGGTACAGGCGTTCCATGAAATTTTAGCAGAATTATACAGATTTCCTGAGAAAAAGCAAGAAATCTCCCGAAAAAGACGATGGAGCCTTATAGTCCGTTTTCTTTTTTTGCCGGATGGTTTATAATGTAAAAGTAACTTCATAGAAATGGACAAGGGTGTCCGCGGCATTATATTTGCCGCGGCCTTTTTTGCGTCCGGAGGCGGGAAAATCCGCAGTTTTCGTTGAAGCGGCAGTTTTCTCATGCTAAAATGAGGGAAATGCATTGACCGGGCAACCAGCTATTTAGGAGGAGGATGTAAGTATGTACAGTATTGCTGCACCACATGCAAAAGGAAAGAGCGCAGAAGACAACATTTTTGCTGCTAACAACAGAGCGATCGCACTGGCTAAGGAAATCGGCGTGGAAAACGTCACCAATGCCACAGTAGGATCCATTCTTGATGAAGACGGAAGCCTCGTCGTTCTTGATGTCGTCAAGCAGGAACTGAAGAACCTGACACCGCCGGAATTCTGCGCATATGCTCCGATCAAGGGCTATGATGAATTCCTGAAGGATTGTATCGATCAGTGCTTCGGCAAGTCCCGTCCGGAAGGATACATCGATGCCTGCGCAACACCTGGCGGCACCGGCGTCCTGCACCATGTCGTGCACAATTATTCCGAACCAGGCGATGAAGTGCTCATTACTGACTGGCACTGGGGCGCTTATGACAGCCTGATCGACGACAACAACCGCAAGGTCCGCACATTCTCCTTCCTGACAAGCGACGGCCATTTCAATGCCGCTTCCTTCAAGGAAAATGTAGAAGATATCCTGAAGAAACAGGACAATATCGTCATCATTCTGAACGGCATTGCCAACAACCCGACCGGCTACTGCATGTCCGTGGCTGAATGGCAGTCTGCTGTCGATGTCCTCAAGGAAGCAACCAAGGATGAAACAAAGAATGCCATCCTGATTGCTGACGTTGCATACCTCGACTACAGCGGCGAAAAGGAAGAATGCCGTGAATTCTTCAAGGTATTCGGCGGACTCCCGAAGAACATCCTCGTCGTTTGTGCATACACCCTTTCCAAGGGCTTCACGATGTACGGCCAGCGCATGGGCGCTATGATCGGCATTTCCTCTGACAAAGACGTCATCAAGGAATACGTCGATATCAACCAGTACAGCAGCCGTGCTACATGGTCCAACTGCAACAGTGCAGCTCAGCATGCAATGATCCGCATCTGCCAGGATCCGGAAAAGATCAAACAGCTCGACGCTGAAAGAGCCAAGTACTACAAGCTCATCCAGGAAAGAGCCGCTATTTTCGTAGAAGAAGCACGGAAAGAAGGAGTGAAGTTCGTTCCTTACATCTCCGGTTTCTTCATCACGGTTCCTGTCACCAATTCCCAGGCTGTCTGCGACATCCTTGAAAAGGATCATGTATTCATGGTTCCGCTGAAGAAGGGCATCCGCCTTGCCGTATGCTCCGTTTCCAAGAAAAAGATGCACGGCCTCGCTCACAAGCTCGCTCTGGCTATCAAAGAAGCTGGCGCACAGCAGTAATCTGAAGGGCTTTCTGGAGCCCTGTAAATAAAAAAATGAGGGGTGAAGCTATTGGAAAACTTATTTGCAGCTCTGAATGCAGTACTCAGCTTCGTCACTCCGGTTTCTGACTTCTTCTGGGATTTCCCGAAGATGTTCGGTTTCTGGAAGGACATCCCTGTCTTGGGGTCATTCTCCCTGGCCATCATCGTACTGGTGGGATCAGGCATTTATTTCACACTTCGCCTCGGATTCGTACAGATCCGCCAGTTCATGACGGGCGTGCGGACCCTTGCCACGAGAAGAAGCATCCACACGGGTATTTCTCCTCTGGCGGCCTTCCTCCTTTCGACGGCTATGCGCGTCGGCCCGGGCAACATGATCGGCGTCACGGGCGCGATTGCTGCCGGCGGTCCGGGAGCGCTCTTCTGGATGTGGATTTCCGCTTTCTTCGGCATGGCGACAGCCTTCACTGAAGGCACGCTCGCACAGATTTTCAAGGAAAAACGCGGCGACAACTTCGTCGGCGGCCTTCCTTTCTATGCAAGGCGCCTTTGCGGAAATAAGGCATGGGTAGGCGTGGCTCTGTCTGCTCTCTATATCTTCTACGCGCTCATGTGCCTTCCGGCGCAGGGCCTGAACGTCATCACATCCCTGGGCTCGATCGTCGGGCTCGTTGGCGGAGAGGAAATTCCGCTGCAGTCGACATTCTACTACGTCATGTCGATTCTTCTGCTTGTCTTCATCACCTTCATGGCGTTTGGCGGCATCAAGCGTATTTCCCGCTGGGCAGATATCCTTGTCCCGGTCATGGCAGTCATTTACATCGGCACGGCCATCCTTCTCATTCTCACGAACCTGGGAAGCGTTCCGTACTTCTTCCATGCCGTCTTTGCAGGCGCCTTCAAGCCGGAAGCTGTCTTCGGCGGCGTCCTCGGTACTGCACTCCTGCAGGGCGTCAAGAGAGGACTCATGTCGAACGAAGCCGGCCAAGGCACCATCACGATGGCAGCTGCTTCCGCTGAAGCGCACCATCCGTGCGAACAGGGCATCATTTCCGCTCTCGGCGTATTCCTCGATACCCACGTCATCTGCACCATGACAGGCTTCATCATCATCATGGCTCACCAGTGGGTGCTGAATCCTGAAGAATGGAAAGCGGCAGGCACCTATCCGAAATTCCTGCTCTCCATCCATGCGCTGACTCCGGATCTCCTGCAGACCTTCGTCATGGTCATGGTCTCCATCTGCTTCTGCCTCTTTGCATACACCTGCGTCATGGGCTTCGTTACCTTCTCCGAAATTTCCGGGAACCGTATTTCTAGTTCCACTTCTTTCATCACCGTTCTCCGTCTGCTCTGCGTCTTCGTCACTGCATTCGGCATTGCCTGCAGCATCGCCGGATACGACCTGTCGAACCTCTGGGCATTCTCTGACCTTGCAAACATCATCATGGTATACTGCAACGTTCCGATGCTCTACCTCGGTTTCCGCTACGTAAGAAAAGCCGCTGCCCACTATGCAAAGAACGACGGCACGCCTTTCACCTCCGAAACCATCGGCATGAAAGTCGACTACTGGGACGAAAGAAAAGACGACTAAAAATAAAGAGATGTGGAATCCGCTGTGGGTTTCACATCTTTTTTGTTGGGGAAGGCCAGCCGGGGATGAAACATTATTTCAAGAACGTATGGCGTTTTCTCTTTCTTTTGCATTTCTTTCGCAAGTTAAAGGAAGATTTATAGATAGAAATATAGAAATGTGATAAGTGAAGTGTTATAATGAACTTGAAGGGTAAGAAGACCTTTCACCAACCACTGCCGCAAAGGCAGCGAAATCGGAACACATGCGTTTTCTCCTTTCCGGATTAGATTGTATGTAGTGAATGATAGTTCATGAAACTTGTATGCTTTTTTTAGGATTTGAGTTGTCAGTTCTACTGTTAGCTGTTCCGTGTTCCGTACGAGAAAGCTCCGGGAAACCGGGGCTTTTTTGTTGCCTCTGAAAGGTGAAGATTGACAGGAAGGCGCTCTGCGTCTTATCCTTATAAGATAAACAGGAAAAGAGGGAAACCATGAAGACGATATCGATTGTGATGTTTGATGATTTTGAAACGCTTGACGCATTTGGTCCGGCAGAGGTCCTGTCCAAACTGGATGGATACGAGATCCGCTCCGTATCGCTTCTTGGCGGCATCGTGACAAACAGCCAGGGCATCATGGTCGTGACCGAGCGCATGCTCGACGTGCAGGATTCAGATATCCTCATCGTCCCGGGCGGCATGGGAACAAGAACCCTTGTCACCGACGACTGGTTCCTCTCCGGCCTCGGCGATCTTGCCTCGAAGACGAAATGGGTGCTCTCCGTCTGCACAGGCTCTGCTCTTCTGGCGGCGGCAGGCATTTTGGACGGCCGCCACGCGACGACCAATAAGAATGCTTTTGACTGGGTAAGGAATCACGGGACAAGCGTCCTCTGGGAAAGAGAACCCCGCTGGGTCCGTGACGGCAATATCTATACCGCCGCCGGCGTCTCCGCAGGCACCGACATGGCAGTAGGCTTTGTCGCCGACCAGTTCGGAAAAGAAAAAGCAGAAGAAATCTGCAAGCAGATAGAATACCACTGGTACGACAACGCCGCCCATGATACGTTCTGAAAAGCGAATAAGAAATAAAAAAGAGGTTGTAGAAATGTGCGATCATTTCTACAACCTCTTTTTATTATTTCTTTACTGCTCTTGGTTTCCTTCCGCTCGACTTGATGAACTTCTGTATATAATAGGAAATCTCCGCATAGAGAATCGCAATCGTCAGATGGGCGAGAACAAAGGCAGGCACGTTTGGCGCGCGCATCCGTGTCCCCGTGACAGGAAGCAGGAAAATACGATTTCCAATGTGGAATCCGAACGAGAAGTAAATTCCTGCAGCGGCTAGTACCACAGCAAGCACCTTAAGGAAAATGGAAACAGTCTTCTTATTTCCCAAGTGCAGAGCCTTCTTGAAACGCGGAAGAAGAGCGCTCCAGTGAATCCCCAGGTGCAGCCCGATTGCAACGAGCATCACATAACCGCCGATCCGGTGAATCCTGTGAACGATGAGCGGCGCATTGATATCCAGCGACAGCTTGTAAGAAATCAGCGGCGCCGTAATCATGACTGCGAGGAACGAACCTATAAGCACGACATTGATCAGAAACGTGAACCGCCTGTCCCAGTTCCACCGCCCGCGCGGAAGAGACTTATACCACTGCCTGTTCAAATAATTATGGAAAATGACGATGACAAAGAAAATCATCCCGAAGATTTCATGATGCGAACTCCCGATCTGGCGGTAATCCAGAATCGCGAGGAATAAGACAAGCATCACCGTGTCTACAATCATACGAAGCTTCATAATAAACCTCCCAAGAACCTCTTTTCTTCATTTTAGCATGCGGTAGGATACCATGTGAAATGCGAAATATGACAGAGAAACTATAGAAGAAATGTATGGAAAAGGAAATCAAAAAAGCTGCAGCGAAACAGGCAATCATTTTGCCACAGCCCTTTTTCAATTAACGCACAGGTTTTGCTGGCGCTTTACGTCCCAATTTCCTAAGATGCATCTGAATGAAGTAAGACACCGCCGCAATACCGATGACATCCACCAAATGTCCCAGCATACCGATATACACGCCGGAAGGATTCAGATTCGGACGCGTGCCCGTCGGAAGAATAAAGTAAATCGCGCCGAGAACGATCCCAAGGACCACGAGCCGGACGATTATTCCAGCTGTCGAAACATTAGCAAGATGCAGCCCGTTCACAAAACGAGGTTTCAAAATCGCCCAGTGAATCCCAAGATGCAGCCCGATCGCCGCCAGCATAAGAGCGCCGCCCGCTTTATGGATACCCTCAAGAAAATGAATATTGAAACCAAGAGAGTAGGAGCGGGAAATGAATGGAGCAGTAAGGAGAACAGCCAGGAAAGAAACAATCAAAAGCCCATCGACCGCAGCCGTATACTTCCTCTCCAGTCCCCAGGACCCTTTACTCAAAGACTTGTACCACTGCCTGTTCCAGTAATTGTGCAAAAAGACCAGAACAAAAAGCACAATGCCCAAAGTCTCATGCCAGTAATTTCCAAGCGGCTTGTACCCGACCACGATCAGAAATACAAACAGCATTGTCATATCCAAAATAAACCGCTTCTTCATCCCGCTCGCCTCCTTGCAAAATCTGTATTGATTCTTTTCTATATTTTAGCATGAACAAACTCTGAATTGTGACAGTTAAACAAAATTTTATCTTTGACATGAGGGAGAGGAAATGCCTGGCATAAAAGTTTTTTATAGTACATTCCTATGACAAAGCGTGACATGTTTATTTGTTATAATAAAAACAACTTATTAAAAATCCGTAAATAAAAAATATAGAGATGAATCATTTTTCGAAGAGGAACTGCGATGAAAGAGATTCTGAAGAAATCGAATTACAAAGCGATTCTGCATTCTAAACGTGCCAATATTTATTATCTTGAGAAATGCCGAGTCATGCAGAAGGATGGACGTGTCGTCTACTTGACTGAAAGCAGCGATGAAAATTTATTCTGGAATATTCCTGTTGCCAATACGACGGTCATTCTTTTGGGGAGCGGCACATCCTTGACCCAGGCAGCTGTTCGGGTGCTTGCTTCTGCAGGTGTCATGATCGGATTTTGCGGGGGCGGTGGTACGCCTCTTTTTGCCGGTACGGATATTGAATGGATGATGCCGCAGAGCGAATATCGTCCGACGGAGTACATGCAGGGGTGGATTTCGTTCTGGATGAATAAAGAAAGACGCCTCGAAACGGCTAGAGACTTCCAAAGAGCCAGATGTGATTTTCTTGAAAAAACATGGGGGAAAGATAGGGATCTGCATGAGGAAAATTTCAATGCGGACGATCCTGAAATCGAAAGAGCATTGGCGGTTTATAGAGGTAAGATAGACAGTGCAAAAGACGTGACGGAATTGTTACTGTCAGAAGCAAAATTCACCAAATCCCTCTATAAATATGCAGCCAAGAGAACCAGACTTCCGGATTTTACCAGGAATCATGACGGTGATGATGAAGCGAACATCTTCCTGAATCATGGAAACTACCTCGCCTATGGTTTGGCAGCTTGTACTCTCTGGGTATTGGGAATTCCGCATGGGTTTGCGGTCATGCACGGTAAAACAAGGCGCGGCGCGCTTGTCTTTGATGTGGCGGACCTGATCAAAGACTCAATTATTCTGCCTTGGAGTTTTATTTCAGCAGCCAGAGGCGATGATGACAAGCATTTCCGTATGACGTGTTTGAATAAATTGACAGAACATAAAGCACTGGATTACATGTTTGAAATCGTCCAACGCAGTAGTTTGAAATATGGGCCGGGTGATTTCCTATGATGGTATTATTGATCAGCCGAAGCACCGGTAAGTCACAGAAAACGGTCCGTACGATCTTGGACAGCTTTGCGGAAAGAATTGGGGATGACGCCTGGCGCACGGTCATAACTTCGGACAGTCTGGAAGCAGTGCGGACTGCGCTTCGGAGAAATGCTACAAAAAATACGGCGGTTTCTTGTCATTGGATCAGGTCGAGGGCAAGAAGCGATCTGCTCTGGATTGTCGGTGACAGAAGCCAGTTCAATGATGCAGGCGCTGTACCTGTTAATACGACGAAAAAGAAAATCATCCATTCTGAATGGGAAAACGACTGGCAGTACCTGCCGATTATTAAAGAGCTGGCCGGTCTGGCGGGACTTTTTCACGATTGGGGCAAAGCATCGGATTTCTTTCAAAAGAAGCTGCGCTCAGGAACGAAAGAGCGGGATCCGTTCCGTCACGAATGGATGAGCTGCAAGATGATTGAAGCATGCGTAGAAGCATCAGGCGATTTTGAAGATGATACACCTTGGCTCAAGAAATTCGCTGATGGCACATTTGAAGAAGAAATCGTTTTAAATATCTTGAAAAATGAAGCTAAAGCGGGGAAATCAGATGTAACGAAGTTAAAAAAGCTTCCGCCTGCCGCGGAATGTCTCACGTGGCTGATTCTTTCACATCATAAACTTCCGGATTTAAATAAGGATGACCGGCGCGCTTATGAAGATGAAAAACGAGAAACTTTTTATGAAATGATGAAAAGTTTGAAATCATCATGGGGATACGAAAATGATGATCCGGATTTTGTAGAGAAGCGGCAGGAATGTTTCCGCTTTTCTCATGGGATACTTTGGAACGAAGGAAACATTTGGAAAAAGCATCTGAAGAAATGGACCGGCAGACTTCTTCAGGATTACGATACCTTGAAGCAGATCATGAAAGATCCTGACTATGATCCGGCTTTCCGTGAAATACTGCTTAACGCTCGCCTGGCATTAGTTTTGGGAGACCATTATTTTTCCTCTTTGGATGGCGATGCGAAGCAGGACGACGGGAAGTGGAGCGCGAGAGACCTTTGGGCAAATACCTTTTCTTTCAGGAATAAGAAAAGAAAATCTGAGAAGAACCAGTTTCTGGAGGAGCATATGACGGGCGTTTCAGATCAAGCACTTCGCGTAGCGCATCAGCTGCCTAGATTTGCGGAAGAGATGGAAAAGACGTATGACGTCAAAGCTTTGAAGAAGAGAAGCCCTGGAAAGTTTTCCTGGCAGGATAAGGCGGCTGAGACAATACGAAATTTCCGCAAAGATCGTGGAGAAGATCAGGTATCTTTTGTTGTAAATATTGCAAGTACTGGCTGCGGTAAAACTTTTGCCAATGCAAAAATTATGAGAGCGCTTTCTCCAGGAGGAGATTCCCTGCGTTACATTCTGGCATTAGGACTCCGTACTCTGACACTGCAGACCGGCGATGAGTACAGAGAAAGAATCAAACTCAGCAAAGATGACCTTGCTGTATTGATCGGGTCAAAAGCAGTTCTGGAACTTCACGAAGGAGATAAGGAGCTGGAAGAAAAACGATCAGCAATGGAAGATGAAGACGGCGAAGATATATCTCTCGCTGAAGGGCTTGCTTATGAAGACTCTTTGAACGATGAGCAGCGAGCTTTCATGAATATTTTCTTCAAACCTGCGAGAGGGATCGATGCAGATAAGAACAGTGCTTTCTTGTACAAGCCCGTTCTCGTTGCGACAATCGATCATATGATGGGGGCGACAGAAACAATACGGGGCGGACGCTTCATTCTTCCGATGCTCCGGCTGATGTCCTCTGATCTAGTTATCGATGAAATCGATGATTTTACGCAGAAAGACCTGACTGCCATTTCCCGGCTCGTGCATCTGGCGGGAATGTATGGAAGAAATGTTGTTCTTTCTTCAGCGACAATTCCTCCCGATTTGGCAGAAGGCATGTATAGAGCCTATATAGCCGGTGTGAAATGCAGGAACAGTTTCTTTATTTCCAAGAAACGTGTCAGCGTCGTACTCTGTGATGAATTCCGAACTGAGATGAAGTTCATGAATACAGATGATGATTCCGACTATAGCGCATTTCATCAATCATTCATCGAAAAGCGCGTCGCGAAATTAACACGGCAAATAACAAAGAGGTCAGGATACATAGCAGATTGTGAGGATGAAGACACTGAAGATGCCAAGTCTGATAAGATGCAGTCGTACTTCGAAAGCATCCGGAAACAGGTTGTCCGTCTTTCCAAAGAAAATTTCGTTGTAGACGAGAAGACAGGCAAAAAAGTATCTATCGGTGTTGTTCGTATGGCAAATATTGATCCATGTGTAAAAGTCAGCTTGTACCTACTGCAGAATACGGATTGGGATAAAGATGATATAACACCGCGCATTATGACCTATCACAGCCGGCAGATTTTGCTGCTTCGTCATGAGCAGGAAAAGTATTTGGATAGTGTATTGAAGAGGAAAACGCTGTATGGAGAGCCTGTTGACATCAAGGATCCGGTTCTCCGAAAACATATTGATCAAGCAACAACAGATTATGTCGTTTTCATTATTGTTGCAACGCCTGTAGAAGAAGTAGGACGGGATCACGATCTCGATTGGTCAGTGATTGAGCCTTCGTCGTATCGCTCGATTATCCAGCTTGCCGGACGAGTCCTTCGTCATAGAATCATGAGCGAAAATATTGAGAAGAAAAATATAGCCGTCATGCGATGGAATCTAAGAGGATTAAATGGAAAGGCACCTGCCTTTATATATCCAGGCTATGAAAGTGGAAAGAATAAGCTGGAAAGTCATGATCTTAAAGGTATTTTGAAAGAGGATGTTTTAAAGAGGATTGATTCCATTCCGCGTATTAGAAAAGAGGACCCGCTAACCTGGAGAACGAATTTAATTGACCTCGGGCAGAAAGCGATGGAAGATTTCAACGATAAAGAAAGCAGCGGAGCCAAAGCGGTCAATGGATGGATCCGGGAATATTGGTGGATGACAGCATTGCCGCAGCGTTTGAACCGATTCAGAGAAAAAACGTATCCAGATGTACGCCTGACCGCATTGTTTGAAGATAATAAGATCAAGTTTTCTGAGTATATAGATAGGGAATTTGTTTCAGTAGGAAGGAAAAGAAGCATTGAAGCGTTTCCAAAATTTAAGGAGGGGATCGAGAAAAACTTATGGCTGAAGAGGGATTATAAAGAAGCATTGAAACGTTATGTAAATGATTCAGATTTCAGGCAGGAAGAAGAAATTCTTTTTGAAAAGTCTGAGAAGTATGGAGAAATTATCATACCTGACAATTTAGAAAAAGAATGGTTTTATTCTGACCAATTCGGATTATTCTCGAAAACGAGTGTTTAAGAAGGAAGGGAAGGGAGAAATTTGGGAGAAATTGCGGAATTTCTTGAAAGTAAAGCAGTCGCTAAGAAAATTGTCGAAGACCGCAAGAAACTACCAGACGGTTTTCTAGATGAAGAAGCCAGGCGTGTTAAGATAGGCGTCTGGGTACGCGATCTCTTAGAGAAGCAAATATCTAAATACACATTAGCAACACATGTGGGAAAATTTGCTAATCCTGACAGTACTGTGCATCTCTATGTAGAGAGCAAAGAGAGGCCTGACGGATATTTGACAACGGAAAATACACAATGTGAGACGGATATCGTGTATACGAATGCCAATATCATGACAGCGGCTATGCTTCTCTTGTATAAAATGGAAGACGGACAGTCTATATTGGAACACATTCTGAACCAGGATGGAAAAGCCGATGAACTGAAGCTTTATGGAATTGACTCGGAGAAATTGTATCAGCAATTTAAGGACCTTAAGACAGGAACCAGGGGATTTACAGATAAGAATTTAAGGCAGGTTTATTTCCCAATAAGTGAAGGAGAATATCATCTTTTGACAGTAATGCCAAGCACTAGTGAATTGGGAACATTGTTTGATAAGCTGAACATCATTAGAAGAGAATTCTCTGCTGCAAGGGATCCTAAAGATCCTAATTATGGGAAGGACTGCAGCAATGTCTGGGATAAGACGGTCATCACCTTCGGCGGGACAAAGCCGCAGAACATTAGTGGGCTTAACATGCTGCATCATGGGGAAGGATATCTGGTTTCATCACTTCCGCCTGTTTTGAATGAACGGGATTTAATTCTTCCAAAGAGGAATTTCTTTAAAGAATCCGTTCCGTATTCCGAATACAGATCTTTCGTATCACGTTTGCATGCATTATTTAAAATCAATTGGAATAATGCAGGTATTAGAGAGAAGAGAGATCGGATCCTTGGGGGAATCATTGATACGGCCATGATGACTGCCGGAAGAATCCGTGAAGAGAATCCTTCTGGCTGGAGTGATGATGAAAAGTACAATGGGCTTCCACGTTTTCAGAAAATCTGGCTCGACAATGCATACGAAAGTGAAAGAGAAGGAGACGCGTGGGTAGAAGCTGTCAGCAAGGATTTCGCGCGCTGGATTATTCGTACATATGAAAAAATTGAACGAGACGAAAAGGTAACTCTCGGAGATGCAGAGACGGATTACTTCAGAAACACCATTTATGATCAGCTGCGTGAGGAGGTGAGACTGGGATTATGAGTACATATCTTGTGATTAGGAAAATGCAGATTCATAACGCAAATGCAATGAGCAGTACATATACGATCGGAGTTCCGGCTATGACAGCATGGCTGGGAGCTGTCCATGCTTTAGAAAGAAAAGTTCGCGGTCTGAATCAGAAAAAGAGAGAAGATACTGATTTTTCAGAGATCCATTTCACAGGTGTCGCAGTCAGCTTTCATAAAACAAGGCTGCATGTGTTTAAAGGAGCGTATGGGAATGCTGTTGTTAATACGGCGAATCCATTAATTAAAAAGGGAGCTGACTGGGAAAGGCCACCTACGATTGAGGAACCGCACATTGACCTTTCGGCTTCCATCTTAATCGAGATCGATGGACTGGATCCTGATGATAAAGATGCCATTCTTGAAAAAGTACAGAGCGAAATCTGGCGGATGAAAATCGCTGGCGGTGATATCAACAGGATACAAAGTATGAGCATACAGTATACCGATGTAGATGATCCAGCAACAATCCGCAGAGTAAGAAGTATGCTCATGCCAGGATATGTCATCATTGAAAGACGGGATATCCTTAAGCAGGAAATGGAAAATGGCACTAACGGTCTTGATGCGCTTCTTGATTATACGAAAGTCAATATGAGCGCAAGGAAAGATGAAAATGGGAAAATTACGGGATGGAATCTTTCGAGAAAAGGCACAGGCTGGATCATCCCGATCTCTGTAGGTTTTAAGGGATTGTCACCACTGGGAATCTGCAGAAATCAGCGTGATAAAGAAACGCAGCATCGGTTTGCTGAAAGTGTCGTAACACTCGGTGAATTCCGTATGCCGTATCATTTCGATTCAATTGACGATATGATGTGGCGGTATGCTTATGATGAAAATCAGGAATTATATCTTTGCAGAAATCAGAAAATTTAATTAGGGAGGAATGTAAAATGGAAAAAAAAGGTGAAGTACTCGCATTCGAAAAGAAACTGGTTGTATCTGACGGCTATATGTATGGAACGACATGGGAAGACAGAAGCGGCAAAGCTGTTCCAGTCAGACTTCAGGAAAAATCAGTTCGCGGCACAATTTCTAATCGTCTGAAAGGTGCTGTAAAAAATGATCCGGCTAAACTGAATGAAGAAATTCAGAAAGCAAACCTGCAGACTGTCGACAGCGCTTCTTTGACGATGGATGAAGATACATTGAAACTTGAATTCACTGTCAAAGTACTCTCTGGCGTTCAGTATCCTTCGGCGTGCAATGATCCAAAACATTATGAAAGCATCAAAAAAATGGGAGAAGATTTCATTGCAGAAAATGGATTCAAAGAACTGTCTCGCCGCTATGCGCTGAACCTTGCAAATGGCCGTTTCCTTTGGAGAAACCGTGTCGGCGCAGAAAAAATTGAAGTCCATGTTGTCGCGCTGAAAGAAGATGGCGTGGAAAAAGAATGGATCTTTGATGCATACGATTTCTCTCTGAAAGATTTCGGTGACACATCTGACGATGTAGAAGAACTTGCAGGTCTCATTGCTGAGGCACTTTGCGGAGAAAGAAACTATCTCCTCTTGAAAGTCACTGCATTTGCCTTCGAAGGACAGGGACAGGAAGTATACCCCAGCGAAGAAATGATCCTGAACAAAGATAAAGTGGAAGGCAGAGAAAAGAAGAGCAAAATCCTTTATCAGGTAAATGATATCGCAGCTATGCATTCACAGAAGCTTGGCAACGCTATCCGTGCTATCGATACCTGGTATCCGAGCTTTGATGAAGTAGAAACCGGACCAATTGCTGTTGAACCATACGGCGCCGTAACAAACATGGGCATGGCTTACAGAACACCGAAAGAAAAGAAAGACTTCTACACACTCTTTGATGATTACTCAAATGGCGTAGATCTTGATTCCGATGATGACAAAAACTATGTCATGGCAGTCCTGGTACGCGGCGGTGTCTTTGGCAAGAACGATGAAGAGTAATTTATTATGATGAAATACTATCAAGAAATTACATTGATTCCGGATGCTGAAATTCCGCCGGATTTCCTCTGGACAAAAGTCTATGCACAGATCCATTTGGCATTCGCCGACCGGGAAAATATAGATCATAAACAAATCTATGGAGTCTCATTTCCTGAATATGCTGATGAATCTATGGGAGAAAAGGCAAGAGTTTTTGCACCGGAAGAAGCAGATCTGAAAAAACTGGATCTGAAAAAAGCACTGAGACGATTGAGTGATTACGTTCATATCACAAGCATTCGTGAAGTACCGGAGTCCAAAGTCAAAGGGTATGTAAAATTCGCAAGATACCAGCCGGACAGCTCCATTGCCAGAAAAGCCCGTAGATATGCAAAAAGGCATCCTGAAGTTACCGAGAAAGCAGCTTTCAAGATGCTGAAACAAAGAGAAGAAAAGTATGACCTTCCCTTCATTCAGTTAAAGAGCTTATCTACAGGGCAAACCTTCAATCTTTTCGTCAAAAAAGAAGAAAAGAAAGAAGAAGGCCAGGGCGGATTTACAACTTACGGGCTGAGCAAGGGTGCAGCAGTACCCGAATTTTGACCCAAATAAAAAAGGCTTCGGAAAAAGAGCGATAAAATCTAACTTTTTTCGAAGCCCCCTTTTAAAAGGGTTTTGCATCACGTAATTCCGGATGGTATGATAGAATCTAAGAAATCTCTATGCACATGCATAGATCACTGCCGCATAGGCAGCTTAGAAAAACATTCCCATATCAAACCATTTTTTTACTTTAGATCACTGCCGCATAGGCAGCTTAGAAATCACAACGCAATCATTGACGCCATGGCAGATGGATCACTGCCGCATAGGCAGCTTAGAAATATGAGAGTGATTCCCTGATCACTCTTTTGGAGATCACTGCCGCATAGGCAGCTTAGAAATATTCGTACGCCAGAATAAATCAGCATTAAAAGATCACTGCCGCATAGGCAGCTTAGAAATTTGAATCCTTCAGTGCTTGGTAAAATAACTGGATCACTGCCGCATAGGCAGCTTAGAAATTCCTTCATTTCCGGTTCCATGCTGGCGCCTGGATCACTGCCGCATAGGCAGCTTAGAAAATCAGCTGCAGCCGGATTGGTGACACGGATATGATCACTGCCGCATAGGCAGCTTAGAAAGCCAGGGAAGCGAAACGGATTGAAAAGGATATGATCACTGCCGCATAGGCAGCTTAGAAAGATGGCTTAAATGCTAAAATGCAAAAAGTTGTGATCACTGCCGCATAGGCAGCTTAGAAAAGCTCTAAATCGGGCTTTCGTATCGTGTTTGGGATCACTGCCGCATAGGCAGCTTAGAAATTGAACCTGGGACGTCTGAGCAGACTTAAGCTGATCACTGCCGCATAGGCAGCTTAGAAATTAAAGGCTAACTTGGAAGCACTCCCGGCATTTAGATCACTGCCGCATAGGCAGCTTAGAAAAGAAATTACCAGACGCTTGATGCGATCCGTTTGATCACTGCCGCATAGGCAGCTTAGAAAAATCATTATACGTACTGTCTCCATTTAGCATTAGATCACTGCCGCATAGGCAGCTTAGAAAAATACTCCATTAAAATAAATTTCCTTCAGGCCGATCACTGCCGCATAGGCAGCTTAGAAATATGATCTGCCGATGGAAGCCAGTATAACCGGGATCACTGCCGCATAGGCAGCTTAGAAAATACGATCATGCTCCCACGATTATGGCAGTTCGATCACTGCCGCATAGGCAGCTTAGAAACTGCTAAGTGATGCATGGCATATAGCCTTATAGATCACTGCCGCATAGGCAGCTTAGAAATTCATCAGCATTGGCATTGAAGGCTTGAATGTGATCACTGCCGCATAGGCAGCTTAGAAAACAGCACCAGTCAAGGCCGTTTTATATGTCCGGATCACTGCCGCATAGGCAGCTTAGAAAATTTGATGAGGACGGACTGGGCCTTTGCCCGAGATCACTGCCGCATAGGCAGCTTAGAAATAAAAAAGAAACCACAGCACCAGTCAAGTCCGGATCACTGCCGCATAGGCAGCTTAGAAAAAATACGACGTGCGAGAGGTGGGATCTCTGGCGATCACTGCCGCATAGGCAGCTTAGAAATTCAGTTAGCATTACACCAATAACACTATCAAGATCACTGCCGCATAGGCAGCTTAGAAAAGAACCTCCAATTCGACACTGAGATTGACTACGATCACTGCCGCATAGGCAGCTTAGAAAACCAGCCAGCCAGCCACCAGCCGCCAGCCAGCGATCACTGCCGCATAGGCAGCTTAGAAATTCCTTTGTTCACATTTGTGACTAATAACTTCGATCACTGCCGCATAGGCAGCTTAGAAATTTTGACGATGTGCGACGCTTTCAATATTTTTGATCACTGCCGCATAGGCAGCTTAGAAATACAAGGGGAAGATGTGGACGGCGTGAAAGTCGATCACTGCCGCATAGGCAGCTTAGAAAAAAAGCAGTGATTTTTACATCATTACTAAGATTGATCACTGCCGCATAGGCAGCTTAGAAAAGTAAAAGATATAGTATAATATATAAGGAAAATGATCACTGCCGCATAGGCAGCTTAGAAACACGTCTGCCATAGCCTAAAGACTTTGGGTAGGATCACTGCCGCATAGGCAGCTTAGAAAAGCTAACTTAATAGCCTGAAAATCTGTACCTGTGATCACTGCCGCATAGGCAGCTTAGAAAAGCTGCTGAGAGGTTGTCCGTATCGAGAAACCGATCACTGCCGCATAGGCAGCTTAGAAACCAGCATGGCGGGGGTCACGATTTTATCTTTGGATCACTGCCGCATAGGCAGCTTAGAAATTGTCTACAAGGCGGGCCAGCTGGTTGAAAGAGATCACTGCCGGATAGGCAGCTTAGAAATGGTTTAAAGCGTTTGATGCGGTAAGAGATGTGATTACTGCCGGATAGGCAGCTTAGAAAGGAAGCGTTACAAAAAACGGTAACGAAATGTCGATCACTGCCGCATAGGCAGCTTAGAAAACGTGAGATTTCCTTTTCTCCACGTGCGATTCAATCATTGCCGAGACAACAGAAAAACCATAAAACCAGCCTGACGGCTGTACGAACTACAACTCATCCGACGGCTCCGCCGCCACCTTCCCTAAAGGGCAAGGTCAAAACCAATTAAACCTCGCTGCGCTCGAGAAAAACAGTACTTTCTACATAGGTGGATTAGCAAACAGAAATGGTATAATAAGGTAGCAGGAGAGGAATCATTGCCGCAAAGGCAGCTTAGAAAAAAGATTGCTTTTGCTATCCTTGATTCGCTATGATCACTGCCGTGTAGGCAGCTTAGAAAACGTGGGATTTCCCTTTCTCCACGTGCGATTCGACTACTGCCGAGAGAACAGAAAAACCATACAACCAGCCTGACGGCTGTACGAACTACAACTCATCCGACGGCTCCGCGGCCACCTTCCCTAAAGGGCAAGGTCAAAACCACTTAAACCTCGCTTCGCTCGAGAAAAACAGCACTGCCGCACAGGCAGCTCATGTTTCTCTTTGAAAGGTTCACTTTGCTGAATCTTTCTTTTTTTATTTCTTTTTTGACGTTTCTTCAAAAAAATCTTTTGTTAGGCTCTTGAAGTGAACAGGATTTGTCATTGTAAAAATTATACTGATAGTAGAGGGGAGAGTGGGTGTCTGGGATGCGGGAAGGCATCCCATAGATGTGTCTGCTGGAATGGAGTGAGCATGATGGATTCGGTGGGAAGGATTACTCTGGCTGCCAGGAAGGGGCGGGGGAAGGATGCGGCGAAGGAGGTTTATATCGCTGCGTTTCCGGTCCTTCGCGCGCGTTTCTTTGAACGGTGCAAGGCGGCGCATATGACAGGGAATGCTGTCATGAACAGGATGGCGGAGGAGTACTTGTCGGATCTTGCGGCCGGGCGGGACCGGTCGCGTGAGCTTTTGTCACTGGTGGAAGGAGTGAAGGAAAGGATGGAGCAGCAGGGGGCGTCGGGTTCGCTTTTGACGGAGCGTTTCATTGCGCGTGTGCCAGCTTCGGTGAAGGATCGTCTGGCAGAGAACTGCGAGCATTACGGATGCTCGGTGAATGCGATGCTGAATGCTTTCATGTGCTGGTATGCGGTGAAGGGGGAGACTCTTTCGAAGGATACGAAGGAAATCCGCGGAGTGGAAAAGGGTGTAGTCACGAGTTTCAAGATTTCGTATGCGCTGAAGAAGAAGTTCATGTACCTTTGCCGGGCCAATGGGAGCGATGCGCGCTCGACGATCCTTGCTTTCATCGACGAGTACGGGCGTCATCCGGAGATGGTGGAGTCTGGTCTGCCGGCTCTTTCTTTTGAAATCGTGAAGGACTGCGCGGCAAGGGTGGAGATGCCTGAGTCTTCTCGTGATCTTCTGAAGGAAACGTGCAGCCAGGCGGGATTTGCGGTATCGAATGTGCTGACGGCTTTTATGGCGCTTTATGTGGAGTGGTATGGGAAGGATCATCAGGAAATGATGAAAAAGCTGGACAGCGCTAAGAATCCGTCGTCTTCGGATACGTCGCAGATGACGTTCTTCATTCTGGAAAGGGACAAGGAGGAGTTCGGGCGGATCTGCAAGGCGATGGGAAGGTCGCAGCGGGAGGTCCTGAATGATCTGGCGGCGTCGTTCGTGAAGAAGGGAAATGCGGATGGATTCAGCCCCGTCGCCATGGGCAGGGAAGGCTCGGCGATGGCAGCATTCCGCATGAATAAGGAGCTCAAGCGTGATTTCAAGAAGGCATGCCTGGATCTTTACCTGACGCCGACGGCAGTCCTGAATCATCTGGTGAGAAGGTTCATAGCAGAACACAAGTAAACCTGTTTTCCCCTAAGCAAAAAGGCTGCGGCGAAATGTGCAATCATTTCGCCACAGTCTTTTTATTATTGTCATTATTGTCTTTAGTCTTCTGCGAGAACTTCTTTCATGATGGAGACTGCTTTTTCAAGGTCTTCTTCAGGAATGTTGAGCGCAGGGAGGAGACGGATTCTTTCTTTCGCTGTCAGTACGACGACACCTTTTTCAAGGAGTTTGGGAACGATAGTGGAAACGTCTTTTTCTGGCTCGATGCCCCACATGAGGCCCATGCCTGCTACGGATTTGACGCCTTTGGCACCTTCGAAGCTTTCTTTGATGAATTTGCCTTTTTCAGCGACGGAATCAAGGAGCTTGTCATCGATGTAATCAAGGATGGCGAGGGCGCCTGCGCAGACGATCGGGTTGCCGCCGAAGGTGGAGCCGTGGGTGCCGCTGGAGAGGACGTCCTTTGTCTTTTCGCCGAAGAGGGTAGCTCCGATCGGAAGGCCGCCGCCCAGGCCTTTGGCAGTGGAGATGATGTCCGGGGTGACGTCGTAGTTCATGTAGCCGTAGAGTTTTCCTGTACGGCCATTTCCTGTCTGTACTTCGTCGACGACGAGGAGGATGTCATGTTCCTTGGCATAAGCGCCGACGCCTTCGAAGAAGTCTTTATCGAGGGGATGGACGCCGCCTTCGCCCTGGATAGGTTCTACCATGACGGCGCAGATTTCCGGATGGGCTTCGCAGAGTTTGATGAAGGCATCGAGGTCATTGGCCGGTGTGTAGAGGAATCCTTCTGTCAGGGGGAAGAAGTTCTGATGGAATACGTCCTGGCCGGTTGCAGCGAGGGTGGTGATGGTACGGCCGTGGAAGCTGTTGATCAGGGTGACGATGGTGGTTCTGTCCTTGCCGTACTTGTCGATGGAGTATTTTCTGGCTCCCTTGATGGCGCATTCATTGGCTTCAGCGCCGGAGTTGGAGAAGAATACGTCCTTCATGCCTGTCTTTTCGCAGAGCGCCTGTGCCAGGTCTGTCTGGGGCATGGTGTAGAAAAGGTTGGATACATGGTTCAGGGTATGGAGCTGCTTGGTGACGGCTTCGATCCAGGGTTCATAGGAAATGCCGAGGACGTCGACGCCGATGCCGGTGCCCATGTCGATGTATTCTTTGCCTTTGTCGTCATAGAGGTGGGATCCTTCTCCCTTGACGAAGCATACGGGGTATCTGTTGTAAGTGTGGGTGATGTAGGTCTTGTCTTTTTCAAATGTATTCATGGGTCTGGCTCCTTTTCTGTATTCGATCAGGCGGAGAACATGGTTCCGAGTCCTTCGTCGGTTAAGAGTTCGATGAGGAGAGCGTGCGGAATCTCTCCATTGATGATGAAGACTTTCTTGACGCCGCCTTTGATGGCGTCGGTGCATCCGTCGACTTTGGGGATCATGCCGCCTGCGATGGTGCCGTCTTTCTTGAGGGCTTCCGTCTCTTCGACGGTGAGGGACTTGATGAGGCTGCAGGGGTTGTCCTTGTCCTTGAGGACGCCGTCGATGTTGCTCATGAAGACGAGACATTCGGCGTTCAGGGCAGCTGCGATTTCAGTGGCTGCTGTGTCGGCGTTGATATTGTGCGGCTGTCCTTTGTCGTCGATGCCGACGGAGGAAATGACGGGGATGTAGCCGCCTGCGAGGAGGTTGTCGATGATGCCTTTATTGACGGCGTCGATTTCTCCTACAAGGCCGAGGGCCGGGTCCTTGGTGTGGACGTGAATGAGGTTGCCGTCTATACCGCAGAGGCCGGCTGCCTTTCCGCCAAGGGCGGTGAGTTCAGCGACAAGGCCTTTATTGATCTTACCGGCAAGGACCATCTGCACGACTTCCATGGTGTCTTCGTTCGTGACTCGGAGGCCGTTCACGAAGTGGGACTCGATGTGGAGGGCATCCAGCATATGGTTGATATCAGGGCCGCCTCCATGGACGAGGATGACATTGACGCCGACGAGGCGGAGGAGAAGGATGTCCTGCATGACGGATTTCTTCAGTTCCGGATCGGTCATTGCATTTCCGCCGTACTTGGCAACGACGTATTTTCCTGCGTATTCTTTGATGTACGGGATCGCCTGGGTGAGGATCTCGGCGCGTACTGCATTAGTTGCCTGGTTCATGGTAAGTCTCCTTTTCGGGGTATAAAGAGGGCTCCCTCCTTATGGAAGGAGCCGCTTTTGCTTAGAGGACAAGGTCGGTCTCTGCCAGGAAGCCGAGCATGATGTTCATGCATTCGATGGCAGCTCCGGAAGCGCCTTTGCCGAGGTTGTCAAAAGAGGCGAGGACGAGAATGCGGTCGTCGTTTCCTGCGATGTAGATGGTGAGGCTGTCTTTGCCGGCATCCTTGTTCGCATTGAGGAAGAGGCCGTTCGTTTCGTCGGTGGTAAGGTCAGAAATTTTGACGATATTGGAACCTTTGTAGCAGCGTTTGTAGATTTCATGGAAATCGTCGATGTCGACGGATCCGGGAAGTCCGCAGGGGAGCTGCAGGAAATGGGTGTGGAAGCCGATGGTGACCTGCATGCCGGCCACATAGTCGGCTACGATTGGTGAAAAGATCGGTTCTTCGCAGAGTTTGCAGACTTTCATGATTTCCGGAAGGTGCTTGTGCTTCTGGGAGAGTCCGTACTGGCGGGGAGCCTTGAGTTCTTCTCTCATGTTTTCTTCGTAGTCCTTGATCATGGATTTGCCGCCGCCGCTGTATCCGGTGAGGGAGAAGCAGTGGAGGGGGTAATTGATCGGGAGGACGCCGGCTTTGACGAGCGGGTAGAGGATGGAAATGACGCCGGATGCGTGGCAGCCCGGGACTGCGACTTTATCCGCTTTGGCGATGGCGTCTTTCTGCTGCTCGGAAAGTTCAGGGAATCCGTAGACCCAGTCCTCTTTCGTCCGGTGGGCAGTGGAGGTGTCGAGGATGCGGATGCCTGTGCCTTCGGTGGCTTTGACGATTTCCCTGGATGCATCATCCGGAAGGCAGAGGAACATGATGTCGGCTTCCTTGGCAAAGGAAACGATGGTGTCGATGTCCTTTTTCTTGTCTTCGGGAAGGGAAAGAAGGTCGATGTCTTTTCTGCCGGACAGGCGGTCGTGCAGGCGGAGGCCCGTGGTTCCTGATTCTCCGACGATAAAGACTTTTGGCAGTGATTTCTGTGTCATGATACTCATCCTTCTTTCTTATTCATGAATGGGATACTCGGCAAATGAGGCGACCATCACGGCTTTGATGGTCGGGAGTCTGTTGGCGGCTTCCTGGAAGGCCAGAGAGAACGGCGCTTCGAAGACGTCGTCTGTGACTTCGATGCCGTCGAGGCCGAATCTTTCGTAGATGTCCTTGCCGACTTTTGTCTCGGTATTGTGGAAGGCCGGGAGGCAGTGGCAGAAGACGGTGTCCGGATTTCCGGTGTTCTTGATCATGTCCATCGTGATGCGGTATGGCATGAAGAGTTTGATGCGTTCACCCCAGAGTTCGTAGGGGTCGCCCATGGTGACCCAGACTCCGGTGTAGATGACGTCGAGGCCTTTGACGCCTTCTACGGGATCGTCGGTGAAGGTGAAGGTCGCGCCAGTCTTCTCAGCGATTTTCTGGCATTTGGCGAGGAAATCGTCTTCAGGGAAGAACTGGGCGGGTCCGATGATGCGGAAGTCCATGCCTGCAAGGGCTGCGCCTGCCATGAGGGCGTGCGCCATATTGGACTGTCCGTGTCCGACGTAAGCGAAGGAGAGTTCATTCAGAGGTTTATTGAAATGTTCCTTCAGTGTCAGGAAATTGGCGAGGGTCTGTGTCGGGTGGTCGTAGTCGGTGAGGCCGTTCCAGACGGGAACGCCTGCCTTGGCTGCGAGTTCTTCGACAGCGGACTGCTTGAAGCCTCTGTATTCGATTCCATCGAACATGGATGCGAGGACGCGGGCGGTGTCGGCAATGGATTCTTTCTTGCCGATCTGGCTGCCTGTCGGTCCGAGGTATGTGGTGAATGCGCACTGGTCTCTGGCAGCGACTTCGAATGCACAGCGGGTTCGTGTGGAATCTTTTTCGAAGATGAGGGCAAAGTTCTTTCCCTTCAGTGTCTGGATTTCCTTGCCTTCTTTCTTGTCTTTCTTAAGAGCGGCTGCGAGGTCCAGGTAGTATGCGAATTCTTCGGGTGTGTAGTCGGTCATGCTCAGGAACGGTTTATTGAGTAAGCTTTTCATGATATACCTCTCAGAGGGAAATGTTCTTTCGAACGGGATTATTCTTTGGCTAAAGTTTCGAGGCAGGCGCCTGCTTCCATGATGATGCCCGGTGGAAGGATGGATTCGTCTAGAGCGAAGCTTGCATTGTGCAGGGCAGGAGTTCCTTCCTTGCCGGTGCCGAGCCAGAGGAAGGCGCCGGGGAATTTTTCAAGGTAGTAGGAGAAGTCTTCTGCACACATGGACGGGAATTCCGGATGGGTGATGTGTTCCTTGCCGATGTAGGTCTTGGCAACTTCATCGAGGAAGTCAATCTTTTCCGGTGTATTGATCGTGGCGCTGTGGCCGCGTACGTAGTTCAGTTCGGAATGGGTGCCAAACGTGTAGTCGAGCCCTTTGAGGAGTTCTCCCAGACGCTGTTCCATCTTGTCGCGGAGGGCCGGGGTGTACGTACGGACGGTACCTTCGAGGTAAGCATCTTCGACGCCTACGTTGTAGCGGGTGCCTGCATTCATGAGGCCGATGGTGCATACGACATTTTCCATCGGGTTCATCTCACGGGAGATGAGTGTCTGCACGTCGATGATGAAGTGGGCAGCGGCTACGAGAGCATCCGTGCCATTGTGCGGCTGCGCTGCGTGGGTGGATTTCCCTTTGACGTGGACGTAGAAACGATCGGATGCTGCCATGAGATTTCCTTTTTTCAGTCCGACCTGCCCGACGGGAAGTTCAGGCCATACGTGGAGGCCGTAGATTTCTTCGATGTCATCGAGCTTGCCGGAAGCGGCGATGTGGCGTCCGCCCCCGATGGAAGCTTCTTCTTCAGCCGGCTGGAATACGAGCTTCACTGTGCCGTGGAGCTGGCTCTTCATGGACTGGAGGACAGCGGCAGCGCCGAGCAAGATGGACATGTGGCCGTCGTGGCCGCATGCGTGCATGACGCCTTTGTTTTTCGAAGCAAAGGGCAGGCCTGTCAATTCGGTGACGGGGAGGGCATCCATGTCGGCTCTGAGGGCTACGGTCTTGCCGGGAAGATCGCCTTTGATAGTCCCAAGGACTGCCGTCCCGAAGAAGCCTGTTTCAAAGGGGATGCCGAGTTCAGTGAGGACCTGCTGGATATAAAGGGAAGTCTCTTTTTCTTCTCCGGACACTTCAGGATATTCATGGAAGTGTCGTCTCCATCCCACCACCTTTGGCAGGATCTGCGATGTTTTTTCCTTGACTTCCTTTTCGTACATTCCGAGGACCTCTTTTCTATGGCATAAATGCATGTTTATGCAATATTGCATAAACGATATTCGGCGGATATGTGGATTATTTCCATCAAATCTCAATTTTTGAAGAAATATAAAAATCCGCACGTTTTTGGATTGAAATAATAATACAACTTTTAGAATAAATATTCAATAAGTTACATAAATATTTTTTGAAAAATTTTTTGAGAGCGCATTCGGACCATGAAGTATAATAGAAAGGAATAAATACAGGCAGCCTGCCGGTCAGGCTCTGGCAAGGGGGGATCATGATGAATCAGCCGCGCGGCTCTATTAATAAGAAAAATATAATAAAGAAGGCAGTGCTTCTTTCCATGGGAGGGGCTCTCTTGATGCCGATTTCTTCCGGCGCAGAAGAGGTATATTCGCTTCCGGAGATGGTTGTGACGGCAGAAAAGATGCCAGTCGAATCGAAGAAGGAACCGCAGGCGGTCCAGGTCGTCGATCAGAAGGAAATCGAAAGCCTTGGCGCGGTGAATGCGACGCAGGCCCTGGAGCTTGTGACGGGAATCAACCTTTCAAGCGGGAAGGCCGGCAGCACGGCTTCCATGGGCGGCACGCAGGTGATGCTCCGCGGCATGAATACGAATCAGGTGCTGATCCTTGTTGACGGCAGGCGCATGGCGGATGAGGATACGAGCCAGACAAAGAATGCCTACCTTCTTTCAAGGATTCCTCTTTCCACGATCGACAAGATCGAAGTCGTGAGGGGTCCGTCGGGTGCGATGTACGGCTCAGACGGCATGGGCGGCGTCATCAATATCATCACGAAGAAGCCAGACAAGGAAGAAACGGTGCTCGGCTTCCACACGGGGGAGGCGGAGTGGGGCGAGGACCTCCGCTATACGACTGGGAAACTCGGCCGCTGGAATTCCTCCTTCCATTACAGCACGGCAAAGGTGCGCCCTCTTTCCTACAGGAACCAGGGGACGGATGAACGCGGCATCATAACGGACGGCTGGGATGTGCCGGGCTATGGCAGAAGACAGGAAATTGGGCTCGATACGGTCTATGATTTCGAGAACAGGAACGAGAACAAGGTGCGCTTCGGCGTGAATTACTTCGACGAATCGATGCTGACGCGCTTTGCTGACGGCGGCATGCAGATGGGCTGGCTGTACCTGCCGCTCCAGAAGGATGACAGGAGCCGCATCGACCGTCATGAGACGGACACGTTCCTAACGTATACAGGAAAGACGGACAGAAATGAATACGAAGGCAGCGTTTCCTACAGCCGCCTTACGAAGAATTCGAAGACGAGCAATGACCGTCCTGATTTTACGGGCATCCTTCCGCCATTCGTGAATTCCATGCTGGACACGTTGTACCCTGCCAGCGATTACGACAAGGCGGAGTACACGGAGTGGGCGCTTTCCGGAAAGGACACGATGACCTTTGACAAGCACCGCGTGACGTACGGCGGGGATTACCGCATGACGTCGTACACGGGGACGCGCCTCGGCGAAGGAAAGGAAGAAGAAGGGCACAGCATCGAGAATGCGGCGCTCTATGTGACGGATTTCTGGACGATGGGCGGGGGCGTGACGCTGACACCATCCTTCCGCATGGAGCATAACAACCGCTTCGGTGATTACGGCGTGCCAAGACTGGGCGCGACATGGGAGCTGGATCCCCATAACAGGATCAAGGCAGACTATGGCGCCGGATACCGCGCGCCGACAGTTTCGGAAATGTACCTCAATCTCAATCATTTCGCTTACCGCATTTACGGCAATCCCGATCTTTCTCCGGAGAAATCCCGCTCCCTCGATCTTTCATATGAATGGGAATTGGGAAATCTCAAGGGCAAGGTGACCTGGTTCAAGAACCGCGTGAAGAACCTGATCGACATCGTGCAGGTGAGCGATGCCGTCTACCATTATGAAAACGTGAACCGCGCCGACATCGAGGGCGTGGAGACAGAGCTTTCCGCGCCGATGGGAAGCCGCTGGAACTGGCGACTTTCGCATGTGTACCTCGATGCCGAGAACAAGACAGACGGCACGATGCTCGACAACCGCGCGCGCCATACGGTGACGGCCGCTCTTTTCTATGATGATCATGATGATTACGGCTGGTCGGGCGCCATCTGGGATACCTTCCAGGACCACTACCGCTTTGATGATGAAGCGTATACATTCCAGACGCTGAACACGTCCATCCGGAAACGCTGGGACGACTGGTCCATGACGGCGGGCGTCTATAACTGGTTCGACAAGAAAGTGGACGACCTTTACGTCCATGGAAGAGAATGGTTCACAGGCATGCAGGTCAGACTGTAAGCGGGGTATTATAAAGAGGCTATTATATAGAGAGCTGCGGGAATGCGATGCATTTCCTGCGGCTTTTTCTTTGCATGAATGCATTTCCTGAATGGGAAAGCGGCGGATACTCCCGTTTCGCTTCTATGACAATCTGTATGAAATGGAATAGTATTTCGGTAATTATGTGGTATCTCCAGCCATTTTCAAGAAATATTTCTGATTTTGAGGGATTATAGATAAAAGTGTACTCTTTTTCTAAAAAATATTGACTATTTTTGATATTTTCTGAAATATTTTACTTTTAATTGAAAAAGTGTGATATAATAACATCAATGAGCAGGCATGTACTAACGAGAACGGACAACCGAGAAACGTAAATCATGGGAGAGACGCTTGTAGTGTTCTCTTTTTTTAGTGCCCGGGAGCGGATGGATCCGCAGATACGAAGACCCGGAAGATGCAAAGATGCATAGATTGAGACGCCTGCCTTTTTTATTAGCGATGAGCGAATGCGTACCCATGGCGCACACAGGAGGAAACACATGTACGAAACTTTTGACGAATTAGGAATCCAGCCGGAAATTCTGCAGGCCGTAAAGGATATGGGGTTCGAGGAACCGACCCCGATCCAGAAGGTCTCCATTCCAGTAGCACTTTCCGGAAAGGATCTGATTGGTCAGGCACAGACAGGCACAGGCAAAACCGCAGCATTCGGTATCCCTGTACTGGAACGCATTGACACAACAAAGCCAGGTCCGCAGGCAGTCATCCTTTCGCCAACCAGAGAACTGGCTATCCAGTCCGCTGAAGAAATCAACCATCTTGCACAGTACCTGCCGATCCACGCACTGCCGATCTACGGCGGTCAGGATATTGAACGCCAGTTCAAGGCACTCCGCAAGAAACCAAACATCATCGTAGCTACCCCGGGCCGTCTGATGGACCATATGAAGCGCGGCACGATCGACCTCTCCAATGTACAGATTCTCGTCCTTGATGAAGGCGATGAAATGGTCGATATGGGATTCATCGACGACATCCGCACGATCCTTGCTGCTATTCCGGAAGAAAGACAGACCATGTTCTTCTCCGCTACCATGCCTGGACCGATCCGTGAACTCGCTGAAACATTCCTGAAGGACCCGGAAGTCGTCAAGATCAAGGCTGCTACCGTAACCATCGACCTGATCGAACAGGAATACATCGAACTGCCGGACCGTCAGAAATTTGACGCACTCTGCCGTCTGCTCGATATGCAGGATCCCGAACTGGCTATCGTATTCGTACGCACCAAGCGCCGCTGCGATGAAGTCACCGAAGCTCTGAAGAAGAGAGGCTACATGGCCGAAGGTCTTCACGGTGACCTGTCCCAGCAGAAGAGAGACACCGTCGTACGCCAGTTCAAGGAAGGCACCATTGATATCCTCGTTGCTACCGACGTCGCTGCCAGAGGCCTTGATATTTCCGGCGTCACACACGTTTACAACTTCGATATGCCGCAGGATCCGGAAATCTATGTACACCGCGTAGGCCGTACAGGCCGCGCAGGACAGACCGGTCTTGCTACGACATTCGTCATTTCCAGAGAAATGGGCCAGCTGCGTGACATCGAAAGAGTCATCCGCCGCCGCATTACCCGCCGCTCTGTACCGACACTGACCGAAGTCATGGAAGAAAACCAGAAGGCTGCCATTGAAAGCCTTTCCGAAGCAGCTCAGGCTGGCGGACTCGAACAGTTCCGCGAAAGCGCCGAAGAACTCCTGAATGACCAGGACTCCGTATCCCTCGTTGCAGCAGCTATCAAACTGCTGACCAAACAGCCGGACGTTACTCCGGTCAAGATCACGGAAGAAGCTCCGAACTTCAGAAGAAGAAGCGGCGGCGGACACCGTCGTTTCGAAGGCGGAAACCGCCCGAGAAGACACTTCGAAGGACGCGGCGACCGTGAAGGCCGCGGCGACAGAGAAGGACGCCGTTTCGAAGGAAAGCGCGGAGGCCGTCATTTCGAAGGCGGTCGCGGCAATCGTCCGAAAGGACCGAAGAGCCCGAGAGTGCAGGACTCCAATTTCAAATCATACTTCAAGAACTCTGACTGATTAGAGGGCTTGAATGAAAAGAGGCCGGGATTATTCCCGGTCTTTTGGATTTTCTGAAACAAGACTAAAAAGAATTTTTTCGATACTAGCAATTTCAGGGGAAACAGAGTATCTTAAATACAGGAATCCAAATTTCCAAGAAGGAGGAATGTTCCATGAAAAAAATTACCATGATCAAGATCCCAGGATGCCCGTACTGCGCAAAAGCGAAGAAGGCATTCGAGGAACTTTGCCAGAAACCGGAATATGCCAATGCAGAAGTAGAAGTGATCGATGAACAGCTGCAGCCGGAGCTCGTCACTCCATACAACGGCAAGTACTACTATGTACCGAGCCTCTTCATCGACGGGGAAAAGCTTTTCGAAGCCCAGCCCGGACAGGATTACGAGACAATCAAGGCAGCTGTAGAAAAAACCTTAAAAGCTGCTGCGGAATAAACGGTAGCAAAAAAGGTGCTGTGACAAAATGGTTTATCATTTTGCCACAGCACCTTTTTCTATTGGAATATTCCATTAAAGGATTATCTAACAAATGTATTTATTTGTTCTGTCTGAAAACCTAAAAACCTCGCTGCGCTCGAGAACTACTGTATTCCCCGGCTTCGCCGGGACCTTCTCCTTCGGAGCAAGGTTAACACCCTTAAACCTCGCTTCGCTCGAGAAAAGGAAAAGGCAGCGTTTTAACGAATTTTGTCACAGCCCCTTTTTATTATTCATTGACAGGTTCTTTTTCTGCATTTTCCCGAAGGATTTCCAGGAGGTCCCTCGCGGCGGGAGAGAAGATCTGGCGCTTTTTCCAGACGATGTACATGCGGTTGGAAAGGACGGGTGAAAGGGGACGGACGGCAAGGCCGTTTCTTGATTCGGCAAGTCCCGCGAAGGTGAGAAGGATGGCCATGTGATTTTTGACGAAGCGGGTGCCGTTGTAGAAAAGGTTCAGGTATCCGAAGATGGTCAGCTCATCGCGGCGGCTTCCGCACCAGCGCGGCAGGTCGGCGAGGAAGGACTGCTTGGACATAATAATGGGTTCATTTTTTATATAGTCAAAGGTAAGGCTCTTCTTGGCGGCTAGCGGCGAGTCCTCGGGAATGACGGCGCACCATGTATCGACGCCGGGAATCCGGATGGAGTCGTAGCGGTCAAGGTCCGGCGGTTCGACGATGATGGCAAAGTCGATGAGGCCCTGTTCCAGAATGCTTGTGACGATGGCTGTGTCTCCGCTTGTGATATGGCAGCGGAGGAAGGGGCGTTTCTTCTTGATTTTTTTGACGGCAAGGGCCAGGTGGTCGATCAGGACTGATTCAGCGCAGCCGATGCGGACGTCTCCTCCCAGGCTGTCAGAGAGCGCGCGGAATTCAGACAGCGTCTTATCCGTGAGGCCTATGATGTCAGCGGCTCTTCTTTCAAGGAGCTCGCCTTCTTCCGTCATGACAAGATTCCGTCATTCCTTGCGGAAAAGTTTTCTTCCCAGCACTTCTTCCAGGGATTTCATCTGGACAGAGAGCGTTGGCTGTGAAATATGAAGCGATGAGGCCGCTTTTGTCATGCTGCCGAGCCGCGCGATTTCCAGAAAATTCCTGAGCAGTTCAATATCCATAGTCGTTCACTCCTTTCCTTCATTATAACTTAATCTATTAAGAAATCTAATAGATAACGATTATATATTAATATTAGTAATTTATTTAGATTGAAATTATACTATACATAGATTGAGTGATGCAGAAAGGAAGGATAGAAATGAAGAAGAAATGGGCGGCCATTGCCGCATTGAGCCTGCTCCTGGCTTTTGGCGGAACGACTGCGTTTGCTGCGGATATTCTGGCAGGTCAGGCAAGTACGATTACTGTACAGACATCGAAAGGAGATCAGCCATTGAAACTGACAAATGAATGGGACAAGGTATTCCCGAAGAGTGATTTAGTCGATCACCAGAAGGTGACATTCCATAACCGCTACGGCATTACACTTGCCGCAGATATGTATACACCGAAGAATGCAAAAGGAAAGCTTCCTGCCATCGCTGTTGCAGGACCGTTCGGTGCTGTGAAGGAACAGTCTTCCGGACTTTATGCACAGAAGCTGGCAGAAATGGGCTATCTGACGATTGCCTTCGATCCGTCCTTTACCGGTGAAAGCGGCGGCACGCCAAGAGACGTGGCATCCCCGGATATCAATACGGAAGATTTCTCTGCTGCCGTAGATTTCCTCTCCACAAGAGACAATGTCGATCCGAACCGCATCGGCATCCTCGGCATCTGCGGATGGGGCGGTATGGCTCTCAATGCAGCTGCCATGGATACAAGAATCAAGGCGACAGTCACTTCTACCATGTATGATATGTTCCGCGTCACGGCCAACGGATACTTTGACAAGATGACGCCGGATGACAGATATAAAATGAGGAAGGCTCTGAACGAACAGAGAACAGAAGACTACAAGAATGATACGTATGCCAAGGCCGGCGGTGTCGTCAATCCGCTTCCGGATGATGCGCCGTTCTTCGTGAAGGATTACCACGCTTACTACAAGACAAAGCGCGGCTATCATCCGCGTTCCGTCAATTCGAATGCAGGATGGAACAAGACATCAGCGCTCTCCTTTATGAACATGCCGCTTCTCTCCTACGCAGGGAAAATCAGAAGCGCTGTCCTCATCGTCCATGGCGACAAGGCGCATTCTTACTACTTCAGCCAGGATGCATTCAAGAAGCTGAAGGGGGACAATAAGAAATTCCTCTCCATTCCGGGCGCCGTTCACACGGACCTCTACGACCAGATGGATATCATCCCGTTCAAGGCCATTGATGAATTCTTCCAGGAATACCTGAAATAAGGTAAGGATAAAAGAAATAAAGAAATAAGGTAAAAAGAAGCTGTGATGAAATGTGCGATCATTCCATCACAGCTTCTTTTTATGAATTATTTAATCCGCCAGAAGTTTTTCCTTGAGGGAAAGGTAGGCGTCGGTGTAGTAGGGACGGAGCTGGGATTCCCTGAGGTCATAGCCGTACGGACGGCGGCTGACGGCAAGGAGCGGCGGCGTCTGGATGCGCTTGGCGACGGCGAATCCGGAGAAGAGGTTCCACCATTTCTCAAGGTCTTCAATGAAATCTTTGGCGGTCGGGAAAATGTTGGAGACGATGATGGAGCAGCCGATGAGATCTTCGAGATTTCCTTTGGCGTAAGCTTTGAGAATGTCTTCGGGGGTCTGCCTCTGCCATGGTTCGATGAAGCTTCTGAAGAGGTAGTCGTGGTATTCGTAAATCAAAGGATCGCCTTTTCCTTGTGTGACGTCCTGATTCTCGGAGAGTTCGGCGCTTGGCATGACGGTGAAGATGCCTTCGGGGATGACGGCTCTTCCATACCATGCATTGAGTTTTCTTCCCAGATCGTAAATCTGGTACTTCCAGAGGTCGGCCGTTGCGGCAAAGGCGCCGGCAAGGTCGCCGTAGAGGGTGCCGTAGCCGACGGTCGTTTCCGTCTTGTTGGCGTTGCAGGTGAAGATGCCGCCAAAGGCAGCGGAGAGTGCGGCGAGGATACGGCTGCTGCGGTCGCGTGCCTGCATATTTTCCTTCATGAAGCCGGTCAGGTGGACGGTGTCGTCAGGAAGGGGAAGGCCTTCGAGCGCATCGGCCGTCTCGTCGATGAAGTCTCCGATCGGTACCGTCAGGAGCTGGCAGCCAAGGTTCTTGGCAAGCTCGGCAGCAAGGCCTTTTGTGAGCTCGGAGTTGTAGCGCGTGGGCGTATTGACGAGAAGGATATTTTCGGCCGGAAGGATCGAGCGGTAAAGCGCTGCATTGACAGCAGAATCGATTCCGCCAGATACGCCGATGACGACCTTGCTTGCGCCGATCGCTTTCAGGAATTCGGATGTGCCGTAGCGGAAGGCAGGAAGGAGAAGATTTTCATCTGTCGGTTCCATTTCCGTTTCGGGTGCGAGCGTCAGGTTTTCCTGATTGAAGTAGAAGGTCGAGCGCTCGTCGGTGAAGGGATTGGCTTCCGCAATAAGCTGCCCGTCCTTGTCGTAAGCGGCTGTCATGCCGTCGTAGGTGTAGCAGTCTTTTCCGTTGTTCTCAAGGCCGCGCCTGTTCACATAGAGCATCGGGATGGAAAGGCGGGAGAGGGATTCAGAGAACATCCTGTGGCGCTTGCCGTCTTTTCCCATCGTGAAAGGGGAGGCGGAAAGGTTCAGGAACAGGGAAATGCCTTTTTCTGCGAGGATGGACATCGGGGAAATGCGGTAGTTTTCATCCCAGCTGTCTTCGCAGAGGACGATGCCGCAGCGGAGCTCTTCTTTTCCTGCAGGAAGGACGAAGGGGGCAAGGATATCTTCCGGACGTTTCCCTTCTTCGAGCGCCAGAGATTCCAGGGAGGTGAAGTAGCGGCGGTCGTCAAAGCAGCGGTAGTCGGGAAGGAGCGTCTTCACAGTGAAGGGAAGAGGGCTTCCTTCAGGATAAATGAAATGGCCGTTTGATGCGGCAAATGCGGCATTGTACTTTCTGGGACGGCCGTCGTCATTGATGAGGTCCCAGTCGACAGCAAGGCTTCCCCAGACGATCGTGAGGCCCTTGGAAAGGGCGGCGACTTTTTCGTTGGCGCGTTCGCATTCTTTCAGAAAAGCATTCTGATCCCAGATGTCACCGATGAGGTAGCCCGTGAGGCACATTTCCGGAAGGACGAGGATATGGGCGCCCTCGGCCCTGGCAAGTGCAGCCTCTTTTTCAATCTGTTTCAGGTTTTTGCGGATGTGGCTCGGGACGGCGGCCAGCTGCGCGGTGCGTATTTTGATCATGTTGGCTTCCTTTGCATAAAAAGCCGGATGGGTATCCGGCGTAATCTTCTACTCCATTTTACAAAAGGCTTACCTCGATGTAAATGCATAATGGACAGGTTTGTTATATAATTAAATTGATTCATTATTTTTATTTACGGAGAATGCATGGAAAGATACAATACGTATTCAGATCATTTGAAAAAGAAGTATGGAGAGAAGGTCTACAAGATCCCGATCTCGCTGCCTGTCACCTGTCCGAACAGGGACGGCAGCCTGTCAAGCGAGCCGTGCATATTCTGCGGCTCCATCGGTGCGGATTATGAGACGAAGGCTGTCGGTCTTCCGATTACGCGCCAGCTCGACAGGAGCATTGCCCATGTGGGGCCCAAGTACAAGGCGAAGAAGTTCATCGCCTATTTCCTGAATTACACGAATACGTATGCGCCGCCGGAAGATTTCCGCTCCTGGGTGGAAGAGGCGATGGCGCATCCTGACGTGGTAGGGGTCGACGTATCGACAAGGCCGGACTGCGTCAATGAAAGATACCTTGAAATTTTGAAGGAATCATCAGAGAAGTATGGCAAGGACGTGACGGTGGAGCTGGGGCTCCAGAGCTCGAATGCGCACACGCTCCTCAAGCTTGGCCGCTGCCACACGGCGGCTGAGTATGTCGATGCAGCGCTCCGCATCAGGCGCTACGGCTTCGATCAGTGCACGCATGTCATTGCCGATCTTCCCTGGGACGACCGGGTGGATGTCATCGAGACGGCGAAGCTCATTTCCGTCCTTCCTGTGACGGAGGTGAAGATCCACTCCCTTTACATCGTGAAGGGGACGGAGCTCGCGAGGATGTATGAGAGAGGAGAGGTCACGCTTTCCTCGATGGAAGAGTACATGGAAAGGGTCGCCCTTTTCCTGGCATATCTTCGGAAAGACATCGTTATCCAGCGGATCGTCGGAAGGGCGTCTGGCGGCAATACGCTTACGGTCAACGGCGGCTCTCCCTGGTGGGAGGTCAAGAGCCGGATCGACGAGCTTTTGGAAGAAAGAAATATCACGCAGGGCTGTCTTTGCGATTATATAGACGGAAAAGCTGTCCGGCACTTTTTATAATTTGGCATCATGGCTTATAGCCAGGGAGGTTGAATGGCCATTACGAAGGAAAGAACAGAAGAGATCGTTATTGGAGATCTGCAGGAAGCACAGCACCTTTTTGAAAGAGACAGCTCGTACCTCAAGATCATCGGGGAGCATTACGGCGCAGACATTTCCGGCCGCGGCAACATGATCCGCATCAAGGGCGAAGAGGAGGCTGTGGAGAACAGTCTTCACGTCATCGCGCGCATCCGCCACATGATTGCAAGCCGCATCCGCCTTGCGGAGCGTCAGGTACGCCTTGTGATGTCGCTCATCGATCAGGGGAAGGAAAATCTCCTGCAGGAAATGGAAGACGATATCATCAATTTCACGAAGAACGGCGCGCCGATCCGCCCAAGAACGCTGGGGCAGAAGCTCTATGTGGACACGATCCGCAGGAACTCCATCACGTTCGGCATCGGGCCTGCAGGTACGGGCAAGACGTACCTCGCCGTGGCACTGGCTGCTTTTGCTCTTCGGAATCATGACGTGCAGAGGATCATCCTCGTGCGTCCGGCAGTCGAAGCAGGGGAGAAACTTGGTTTCCTTCCGGGCGATATGCAGGAAAAGGTCAATCCCTACCTGCGTCCGCTCTTTGACGGCCTGATGGATATGTTCGGACCGGAGGAATTCACCCGCCTGCAGCAGAAGGGACAGATCGAAGTGGCGCCGCTTGCCTACATGCGCGGACGTACGCTGGAGAAGTCCTTCGTCATTCTCGATGAAGCGCAGAATACGACGGTCGAGCAGATCAAGATGTTCCTGACGCGCCTCGGCTTCCGCTCAAAGATGATCGTGAATGGCGACGTGACGCAGATCGACCTGCCGCCGAATGTCAGAAGCGGTCTCATCGATGCAGAGCGCGTGCTGAAGGACGTCAAGGATATAGGCCATGTCCATTTCAGCGAAGATGATGTCGTGCGCCATGATCTGGTCGCAGCGATCATCCATGCCTATGAAGAGGATGCCAGACACAGGAACAAGAACGGATCCCGTAAAGGGGAACGGAAAGAAAACAAGGAAGGCTGAACGGAGGAACCGGAGATGGAAATCACCATTAATTACAGCGATATGAAATTTTACAGCGAAGATCTGGAGAAACTGATCCGCATGGTACTGACGGAAGGCGCCAAACAGCAGAAGGTGGCAGAGGATGCTGAAATCAGCGTGCTCATCTGCGATGCAGACACGATCCATGAGCTGAACCGCGATTACAGGGATGTAGATGCGCCGACGGACGTCCTTTCCTTCGCACTGAATGAAGGCGAAGACGATGTGCCGGAAGAAGAAACGGAACTGGGCGACATCGTCATCAATCTTGACCGCGCCGTCAGCCAGGCTGAGGAATACGGCCACAGCCGCGACAGGGAAGTGGCATACCTTTCCGTGCACGGATTCCTCCATATCTTAGGCTACGATCATTATGATCCCGAGGAAAAGAAGGCCATGAGAAAGGCAGAGGAAGATATCCTTTCTGCCTGCGGACTTTCCCGCATCATGACAGAAGGAAAGCTGGAAGCAGAACATGCCGAAGGAAGAGATTAACGAAAAGACGGCCGAAAGGCTTCTCCTTGCCGCTAGGGAAGCAAGGAAGAACAGCTACTCGCCTTACTCCCTCTATCCGGTGGGAGCTGCCGTCCTGGCAGAAAGCGGCAAAGTCTATGCAGGATGCAATATGGAAAACGTATCGTATCCGGCCTCCCTCTGCGCTGAAAGAAATGCGATCGGAAGCGCAGTGGCAGCAGGCGAAAGGAAATTTCTTGCCATTGCCGTCATCGGAAGCCATGACAGTTATACGATGCCCTGCGGCGTCTGCCGCCAGGTCATTGCGGAATTCAAGATACCGCTCATCATAGCCGGCCGGTCGGAAAAGGATTACCGGACATTTACGCTTGAGGGAATCCTTCCCTATGCGTTTGAAGAAGATTCATTGAAGAAAGAACAGGAGAACCCATGACAGAAAATACAGGTTTCCGTTCGGGATTTGCAGCCCTCGTAGGCCGCCCGAACGTAGGAAAGTCCACGCTTTTGAACGCGCTTCTCGGCGAGAAGGTGTCCATTGTTTCCTCCCACGCCCAGACGACAAGAAATAAGATCACAGGCGTCTGGAACGGAGACAATGCGCAGGTCGTATTCCTGGATACCCCGGGCATGCACAAGCCGCAGAGCAAATTAGGAGAAGCCATCCGCCAGAGCACAATCGATGCCTTAGAAGAAGTCGATCTCATCGTCTTCCTCTGCGCCATCGACGATCCGGTCGGAGCCGGCGACAGATACATCCTCTCCCTTCTGGAGAACAGGAAGGTGCCGGTCATCCTCGTCCTTTCCAAGATTGACCTCATCCCGAAGGAACAGCTTCTCCTGAAGATTGCGCAGTACAGCCGTCTCTACGATTTCGCTGACATTGTCCCGATTTCCGCAAAGACAGGCGACAACCTTGACGAACTGATGAATACGATCAAAAAGTACCTGCCGGAAGGGCCGAAGTACTTCCCTGACGACATGGTCACTGACCAGCCGGAAAGAAATATCGCGCAGGAAGTCGTCCGCGAAAAGCTCCTCATCCGCACCAGGGATGAAGTGCCGCATGCGATCGGCGTTTATTCTGAAGAATTCCACGAAGAGGAAGACGGACGCATTTACATCCGCTGCACGATCTACGTGGAACGCCCGACGCAGAAGGGTATCATCATCGGAAAGAACGGAAGCCTCCTGAAGGCGGCCAAGAAGGATGCGACAAGGGAACTGAAGAAGATCCTGGGCGCTCCGGTCGATCTCGACCTCTGGGTCAAGGTCAGCAAGGACTGGAAGAACAAGGATTACATCCTTCGCGAACTCGGCTACAAGGAACATAAGTAATAGTAATATATAAGGTAGGAAACCTTTTGTCATCAAGGGGGAATGACTTATTAGTACCAATGTGCAGTGGATAGGCATATTCCTGCTTATTGCACTGGCAGCGTCGTTTTTCAATTACAAAAGCACGCTGGTTAATTTTTCCTTTGCGCGCATGCGCAAGAAGTACATCGAGGACAATGATGAGCAGGATCCCGCGCTCATTGAGAAGGTAGCGCCGTACTACCAGCATACTTCGCAGGTGCTGGGCGGCACTCAGCTGTCCTTTGTCGTGTGCGGGGCTGTTTTCGGCGTGTCCATTTTCGGCATCGACGCAGCCATCTATGAAGAATTCATTGCGGCCCTTGGCGAAGATATGGCCTGGGCGGGGGTTCTGACGGCCATCATCTTCTCAGCGCTCGCATTGGCCGCCTACTGGATCGGGACAATCCTGATCCCGGGCTCGCATGCGCTTGTCGAACCGCTTCCGATTCTGGCGGGGCAGACATGGGTGATCAGCATGAACCGCCACCTCTTCCGTCCGATCGTCATGCCGGGGCTTTACCTGATCAAGAAGTTCTTCAAGTGGAGAAACATACCGCTTCGGAACGAAGTCAATTTCACGTATACAGAAGATGAAATCCGCTGCATCGTCGAGGAAAGCCACAGGAGCGGCAGGCTGAATGCCCTGGAGAACACGCTCATCAAGAATTCCTTCGATTTCTTCAATCTCATGGTCCGCGATGTCATGGTGCCTAGAAGCGATATGGTCGTCCTCAATTATGAAGATGAAATCGACGAAATGCGCCGCACGATTTCCAAGGCGCACCATACCTGCTATCCGGTCTGCATGGACGACAAGGACCACATCCTGGGATTCATCCATGTGAAGGATTTCCTGGAAAGCCTTCTTCATGGCGAATTCAATGTGAAGCGGATCATGAGGGATATCCTGATGGTTCCGGAAACGATGCCGGCGCCGACGCTTCTCCAGCTCATGAAGAATACAAGGACGTACCTGGCGGTCGTCGTCGATGAGTACGGCAGCACGTCGGGCCTTGCGACGCTTGAAGATCTGATCGAAGAGCTCGTGGGAGAAATCCCGCAGGGCGCTGACCAGGCTCCCTATGAGATCATCAGGAAGGGAGAAGGCGTCTACGAATTTGACGGCACGGTCATTCTGGAAGATGTCTCCGACAGGCTGGAAATCGATCTGGCAGAAGAAGACAAGAATGCAACGATCGGCGGCTTCGTATTCTCAAGGCTCGAACGCATCCCGAAAGTCGGGGACTCGATCGAGTTTGGCGGCTGGCGCTTCACGGTGCTGCGCGTGGCAGGTTTCCGCATCGTACGCCTGAAGGCAGAGAAGATTGCGCCGCCTGAAGGGGAAGCAGAAGAAGCTCCGGAGGAAAAACATGAGGCCTGAGATCCGCTCGATGGAAGGCATCGTCCTCCGCGCGGGAAAGGGACGCGAAGGGGGAAGGCTCGTTTCCGTCTTTACAAGGAAAATGGGATTTCTCCGCTTAGGCGTTTCGAGGCAGGCGCTTTCCCGCTACGGCACGGGGCTCATGCTTCCTTTTGCTCATATCCGGTTCACCGGCGCTTTCTATCCGGATTACAGTATTATGACGCAGTACGAAGGAGGCCTTCTCTTCGACATGATGGCGATTCCCTATGAAGAGATGAGCGAATGGTACTATGTCATCGAGCTTGCCTCGCTTCTTTTTCCGGAAGAAGAGGCGGATGAAGAGGCTTTTGATATGCTCCTTTCCGGAGGACGCGCGGCAAAAACAAGGAACAGAAGGGTGACGGCTTTCGTGACAGCAGTCAAGCTTCTTGCCATTGCAGGCTTTGATCCTGCGCAGGACGAACCGGCTGGCGAGCACCATCTTTCTTCCGGCGCGCTTTCGCTTCTTTCTGCTTTCCGCGATTACAGATGGGAAAAGCCTTTTGAAGGGACAATTCCTGCCTCCCTTTTCAATGAAGCGGCCGAATACCTTGATCGTTTCATCACGGAATACTGCGGAATGACTCTTCATACCGCAGGTGCTTTTACGGATAAAAATACGAAATTCTGACAACTTTATCTGAGTCTGATGAGGGCTGTTTCCTTGGGAGACGGCCTTTTTTGATCGATAAAGGCTTGCTTTGCCTGAAAATGCATAGATAACTATTCAATTATGACCGTTTTTGCATATACGCATTTATAACTTGCAATATAACAAGGGTGCATATATACTAGTAGAAATAAATGGGAGAAATGGGAACTTTTTTTAATTAACAGAGGAGGAATCATATTGTTTAGCAGACTCCAGAGCACTCTTTCAAGAGTCGCACTCATCAAGCAGATTGCAGTCGGTCTTGTCATCGGAATCCTGATTGCAGTCTTCGCGCCGGGAGCTATTCCGGCCGTATCCATCCTCGGCGACCTGTTCGTCAAGGCATTAAAGGGCGTCGCTCCTGTTCTCGTTTTCTTCCTTGTCATGAACGCCATGGCACAGCGTAAGGAAAATGCAGAAGGAAGCATGAAGCCAGTCGTTATGTTGTACATCATTGGTACATTCTGTGCGTCTCTCGTAAGCGTTACAATGTCCTTCCTCTTCCCGACCACGCTGACTCTCCAGGTCGCTCCGGACACGCAGCTGGCTCCGCCAAGCGGCATCATCCAGGTCCTTCACAACCTGATCCTGTCCGTTGTCGATAACCCGGTCGCAGCGCTCATGAATGCAAACTACATCGGCATTCTTGCATGGGCTATCATTTTCGGCATTGCGCTGAAGAGCATGGGAAGCGGCACGACAAAGACCTGCCTCAATGATATTGCAGCAGCTATTACGAAAGTGGTTACCTGGGTCATCCACTTCGCACCGCTCGGCATCATGGGCCTTGTCGCTGAATCCGTCGGCACCGCAGGTCTTGGAGCACTCATCGGTTATGTACAGCTTCTGGGCGTACTCATCGGCTCCTACTTCATCGTAGCACTTGTCATGAACCCGGCTATCGTTTTTGCCCGTCTTCATGTGAATCCGTATCCGCTCGTTCTTACGACCCTTCGTGAAAGCGGCGTGTACGCATTCTTCACGAGATCTTCCGCAGCAAACATTCCTGTCAATCTGACACTTTGCCGCCGTCTTGGTCTCAATCCTGACCTGTTCACCATTTCCATCCCGCTTGGCGCTACCATCAACATGGCAGGCGCATCCATTACCATTTCCGTCCTGGCTCTGGCAGCTGCCAATACGCTGGGCATTAACGTGGATCTGCCGACAGCACTTCTTCTGTGCCTTGTCGCAACCGTCGGCGCTTGCGGCGCTTCCGGCGTAGCAGGGGGCTCGCTCCTTCTGATTCCGGTTGCCTGCGCATCTTTCGGTATCGGCAACGACATTTCCATGCAGGTCGTAGGCGTAGGCTTCATCATTTCTGTACTGGAAGATGCCTGCGAAACGGCTCTCAACAGCTCTTCCGACGTTCTCTTCACAGCTACGGCTGAATTTGCAGAACGCAGAAAAGAAGGAACCTTCCACAAGGAAGACATGGTTCCGCACGATGCTGCTGAATAAAATTTAAAAAAGAAGGCTGTGACAAAATGTACAAGCATTTTGCCGCAGTCTTTTTTATTGCAAAAGTGACTCCCTGTTTTAGCAATAAATGTACGCTTTTTGATATAAAAGGGAATATGGGAAAGGAAGGGGATGCTGGCGGCAGATACTGGGATTATTTGGCATCTGAGAAGATGAGAGAGCCTGAAACAGATAGAAAGGTGTTTAAGTGTTTCCGAATTTGCATTTTGGTATAAAAAGCTTGCATCATTGTATGCACTGAGTGTATACTAATGAAAATAAATGAGTAAAAGGAAATCATTTATTACTTTTTTATCAAATGGGAGGAATTACAATTGTTTAGCAGAATTCAGAGCACTCTTTCAAGAGTGGCACTCATCAAGCAGATCGCCGTCGGCCTTATCATCGGCGTTCTCATCGCCATCTTTGCGCCGGGAGCCATTCCGGCCGTATCCATTTTGGGCGACCTCTTCGTCAAAGCATTGAAAGGCATTGCGCCTGTTCTCGTTTTCTTCCTTGTCATGAACGCCATGGCACAGCGCAAGGAAAATGCAGAAGGCAGCATGAAGCCGATCATCGTTCTTTACGCAGTCAGCGCATTCTGTGCTTCTCTTGTTGGTGTCGGGATGTCCTTCCTTTTCCCGACTTCTCTGGTTCTGCAGGTGGCTCCTGAAACAAAGCTGGCTCCGCCAAGCGGCATTGTCCAGGTCCTTCACAACCTGATCCTTTCTGTCGTCGATAACCCGGTCGCTGCCATCATGAATGCGAACTACATCGGGATCCTGGCATGGGCCATCATCTTCGGCATTGCAATGAAGAGCTGCGCAAGCGGCACGACAAAGACATGCCTCAATGATATTTCCGAAGCGATTACGAAAGTGGTCACCTGGGTCATCCACTGCGCTCCCTTCGGCATCATGGGCCTTGTCGCTGATTCCGTAGGAACTGCCGGCATCGGAGCTCTCCTCGGTTATGTACAGCTTCTTGCCGTACTGGTTGCTTCTTACTTCCTTGTTGCTCTTGTCATGAACCCGGCTATTGTTTTCTCCCGTATTCATATGAATCCGTATCCGCTCGTTTTTTCCACACTTCGTGAAAGCGGCGTGTATGCTTTCTTCACAAGATCCTCTGCGGCCAATATTCCGGTCAACCTGTCCCTGTGCCGCCGTCTCGGCCTCAACCCGGATCTTTTCACGATTTCCATTCCGCTCGGCGCTACCATCAACATGGCAGGCGCATCCATCACGATTTCCGTCCTGTCCCTGGCAGCTGCCCACACACTGGGAATTGCCATCGACCTTCCGACGGCGTTCCTGCTCTGCATTGTCTCCACAATCGGCGCATGCGGAACATCCGGCGTAGCAGGGGGCTCGCTCCTTCTGATTCCGGTTGCCTGCGCATCGTTTGGTATCGGCAATGATATCTCGATGCAGGTCGTCGGCGTAGGCTTCATCATTTCCGTACTGGAAGATGCCTGCGAAACAGCACTCAACAGTTCTTCCGACGTTCTCTTCACCGCTACGGCTGAATTTGCAGAACGCAGGAAGGAAGGCATCCTCCGCAAGGAAGACCTCATTCCAAAGCACGATGAAGATTAATTTATGAAAGAGACTGCGAGAAATGTATGATCATTTCTCTGCAGTCTTTTTTGTTGGAATTGATGCCGGCATTTTCTTTTTAAAAATGGTATAATCTATCGTACGGCTTTTTCGGAATCTTTCCGAAAATCTCAACGCGTTTAATGATAAAAAACGCAAAAAATGGTAAAATAAAAAGAACTGTAATTTACCGGAGGATATTATGGAAAAGATCGGTCTTTTAGCCGGCGTCGGCACGCTTCCCGTCGAGTTTGCAGAAGCTGTCCGTTCGCAGGGTTATGAAGTCGTTTGCGTCGCGGTCATCCCCGGGATAGATCCGCGTCTGAAGGAAATCGCCAATGTCTATTACGACATCAGCGCCTTCAAACTGAATAAAATCATCAAGACGCTTGTGAAAGAAAATGTCAAGGAAGTCACCATGATCGGCAAAGTGACGAAGGAATGGCTCTACAAGGATCATGTCCTTCCCGATCTTCGCGCCATCAAGGTGCTGAACCGTTTAAGAAAGGCCAATTTCAAGGACGATACGATCACGCTGGCCATCGTGGAAGAGCTTGCCAAGGACGGGATTTCCGTTCTTGACCAGACAAAGTATCTGAAGCCCTTAATGCCCGGCCCGCAGGTCTTCACAAAGAAGAAACCGACGGAAGAGCAGATGGCGGACGTCGCTTTCGGATTCAAGGCAGCCAAGGCTATCGGCGCCATGGATCTGGGACAGACGGTCGTCGTCAAGAACTGCGCCGTCATGGCAGTCGAGGCGATCGAGGGGACCGACGCCTGCATCAAGAGAGGCGGGGCGCTTGCCAGAGGCGGCGCTGTCGTCGTCAAGACGGCCAAACCGAATCAGGATACCCGTTTCGATATGCCGGCCATCGGTTTGCAGACGCTCCGTTCGATGGAGGAGAGCGGCTGCGCAGTACTAGCCATCGAAGCGTATCACACGCTATTCGCCGAGAAGGATGAAGTGCTCAAGGAAGCCAATAACAAGGGCATCGTCATTCTTGCGGCAGAACAGGACAGCTTATGAAAATCATGATGTCAGCCGGGGAAGCTTCCGGCGATCTGCACGGAGGCGCTCTTGCGGCCGAACTCAAGAAACTCAGGCCGGATATTGAACTTTTCGGCATGGGCGGCAGCGACATGCAAAAGAGCGGCGTACGGATCATTTATGACATTAACAATCTGGGAATCATAGGCGTGGTGGAAGTCGTCAAGCACATTCCCTTCTTTTTCCGCCTGCGCGACACATTGAAGCAGGCCATGATCGATGAGAAGCCGGACGCGCTTGTCTGCATCGATTATCCGGGATTCAATATGCGCCTCGCCCATGTGGCCAAGGAGCTGGGGATCCCTGTCATTTACTATATTGCTCCGACAATCTGGGCTTGGAACAAGGGAAGGGCGAAGAAAATCGTCCGCGATGTGGCAGCTGTCGCATCCATTTTCCCGTTCGAAGCCAAAGCATACAAGGAAGCCGGCGCGAATGTCACTTTCGTCGGACATCCGCTGGCTGATACAGTGAAGCCGACGATGCCAAGGGAAAAGGCGCTGGAGTATTTCCGCGCCGATCCTGACAAGAAGCACATCCTTCTTATGCCGGGAAGCCGCGGCAACGAGGTCAGGGGACTTCTCCCCACGATGCTTGATGCGGCAAGGGAAATCAATAAGAAGGCGCCGAGCCAGTTCTTCATTCCCCGCGCAAGCACGATTTCCTTAAGTCTTCTTCACTCGATCATCGGGCATAATCCCGGAATCGACATCGAAATCACAGAAGGCGCGCGCTATGACCTCATGGGCATGTGCGACGCATGCATTGCTTCCTCCGGGACGGCAACGCTTGAGACAGCCCTGATGGAGCTTCCGACGGTTCTTGTCTACCGCCTCGCTCCCTTTACCTGGTTCCTGGCCAAGCACCTGGTCCATGTGAAGTATGCGGGCCTTCCGAATCTTCTCCTGCAGCGGGAAGTGACGCCCGAACTTCTGCAGGATGAGGTGACGCCGGATCATATTTCCTCCCTGGTTCTTCCGTGGCTCCTGAATCCCGCGGCCAGGGAAGCGAATGTGGAAGAGCTGCGCGATGCAAGGAAAGCGCTCGGTAATGGCGGCGCCGTCAGGAACGTGGCCAGTCTCGTATTAAAAACAGCAGGAGATCAGGAAATTACATGAATAATACCAAAAACAGCAAACTGAACAGCTACAAGAGGCTTCTGTCCTATCTCTGGCCTTACTGGAAGCTGCTTCTCGTATCCGTGGTCTTCATGATCGTGGTATCTCTGTCGAACCTTGTGGTCCCGTGGATCATCAAGGATGTCATCGATAAGGTGCTCGAAAGCAAGGACCTCCGGATGCTTTACATCATCATCGTCGCCATCATGGGTACATTCTTCATCCGCGCCCTGACGACATTCGGCCACCGATACCTCATGGGGTATATAGGGCAGGCCGTCATCATGGACCTTAGAAACGCTCTGTACCATCACCTGCAGAAGCTGTCGATCGCTTACTACGACCGCAGAAGAACGGGCGATATCATGAGTAATCTGACGAACGATATTTCCGCTCTCCAGACAGCCATCGTCGATAACTTCATCCAGATGGTGCAGGAAGGGGCAATCTTCATCGGGTCCTTTGCTTCCATGATCTACCTTCAGTGGAAACTGACGATTCTCTGTCTTGTCATCGTTCCGCTCGTATCCCTCACCATCAAGTTCTTCGGCAAGAAGCTCCACACGAGCGGCCGTTCCGTACAGGAAAGACTGGCTGACGTGACGAGCTTGCTGCAGGAAACGATCCAGGGCGTGCGTATCGTAAGAAGCTTTAACCGCGGCGACTTTGAAGAAGGCCGTTTCCGCGAAATCAACAAGAGCAGCTTCAAGGCGACTGTCCGTGCTATCCGCCAGCAGAGCCAGATGACACCGCTCGTTGAATTCCTCTCTGCGATTGCAGTCTGCGCCATCATCTGGTACGGCGGCGTATCCGTCATCGACGGCGTTATGACCACCGGCGAACTGATTGCATTCCTGATTTATGCCATCAACCTGGCCAACCCGACAAGAAGACTGGCAGAAAGCTTCGGCAACATCCAGAAATCTCTGGCAGCTGCTGACCGCGTCTTTGCCATCCTTGACGAAAAGCCGGAAGTGCAGGACCGCCCTGGCGCAAAGCCGCTCGTCGTGACCGAAGGCCGCGTCGAAGCACGCCATGTGCAGTTTGCTTATGAGAAGGACAATCCTGTCCTGACGGACCTTAATTTCGTCGCTGAACCAGGACAGACAATCGCTGTCGTAGGCCCCTCGGGCGCCGGTAAGACGACGATTGCAAACCTTCTTCCCCGTTTCTACGACGTAACAGGCGGCGCCATCCTGATCGACGGCGTCGATATCCGAGATGTCACCGTCGGTTCCCTTCGCGACAATATCGGCCTTGTGCCGCAGGATACGCTTCTTTTCAATACGACGATCAAGGACAACGTCCTCTACGGACGCCTCGATGCATCGGATGAAGACGTATGGGCTGCAGTCAGAGCCGCTAATGCCGAGAAATTCATCAAGGGACTGCCGCGCGGCATCGAAACGAAGGTCGGCGACAGAGGCCTTGTCCTCTCCGGCGGCCAGCGCCAGCGTATCGCCATTGCGCGCGCCATCCTGAAAGACCCGAAGATCCTCATCCTCGATGAAGCGACATCCGCTCTCGATACAGAAAGCGAGAAGATCGTGCAGGATGCGCTCGATAAACTGATGGTCGGAAGAACATCCTTCGTTATCGCGCACAGGCTCTCCACCATCAAGAATGCGGACCAGATTTTGGTTCTCCATGAAGGCGTCATCGCCGAAAAGGGCACGCATGATGAACTGATGGCCAAGGGCGGGCTGTATTATGAACTGTATACCATGTCTGCGAAAGTGGCGGAAGCCGAGCAGATTGAAAAAGAAGCTGAAAGCGAAGGAGAAGAATAATTGTACTGGTTTTACAACATATGCCTTGTGGCTTACTGGATTCTGCAGATTCCGATCCTGATTTACCGCCTCGTCTTTGAAGAGGGGTTCTATGACCGCCTGAAGCAGAGTGCCGGCATCATGCCGACCCCGACCCTCCAGCGGATCGCGTACCATAACGCCATCTGGGTGCATGCCGCATCCGTCGGCGAAGTGGTCGCAGCCAGCCCGATCGTCCGGGAACTGAAGAAGAAATATCCCGATGAGATGGTCGTCGTCTCCGTCGTCACGGCAACAGGCCACCGCATGGCCCGCAGGATCATTCCCGAGGCGGACGGGCATATCTTCTTCCCCTTTGACCTTCCGGTCATTACTGAACGCATCGTCAATATCGTCGATCCCAAGGCCATCATCCTCATCGAGACTGAACTCTGGCCGAATTTCCTTCGCCTGGCGTGGAGAAAGAAGATCCCGGTCATGATGATGAACGGACGCATCAGCGGACGCTCGATGGGAAAATATGCACTGATCAAACGCTTCACGACAAGGATGCTTTTCCAGATCCAGCGTTTCTGCATGCAGTCTGCCATCGACAGGGAGCGCATCATTTCCATGGGTGCCATCCCTGAACGTGTGACGATTACAGGAAATACGAAGTATGACCAGACGTATGCGACGGTCTCCGAAGAAGAAAGAGCAGCGCTCCGCAAGGAATTCCGCTTCGACGGAAAGGGACCGATCATCGTTGCCGGCAGCACGCATGGCGGCGAGGAAGAAATCGTCGTCAAGCTCTTTGGAAAGATTTTGAAGAAGTATCCGGATGCAAGGCTTCTCCTTGCTGTCCGTGAAATCACAAGGGCGCCTTCCGTCCGTTTCATAATCAAGCATCAGGGCTACACGGTCCTTCGCCGTTCCAAGATGGGGACGGATGAGGACGACGGCACAAGCCCGCAGATCGTGATCCTCGATACGATCGGGGAACTCGGACGTCTCTACAGCCTGGCTGACGTCGTTTTCGTCGGCGGAAGCTTCGTCAAGGTCGGCGGCCACAATATCCTTGAACCGGCAGCGCACGGCAAGCCCGTCGTCGTCGGACCGAACATGTTCAATTTCCAGGAAATCTTCGAACTTCTCTCCAGCCGCGGTGTGTGCCTGATGGCGCATAATGAGGCTGAATTTGAGAAGATCATGTTTGATCTCCTTGATCATCCTGAAACAATCAAAAAAATGGGCGAGGCGGCTCTTGAAGTCGTCAGCGAAAACCAGGGAGCGACGGACAGGAATATCAAAGCCTTCGCTGAACTGATTGAATCATCCGGCGTTAAGCTGGGAGGACGGCATGAGTCTTGAGGCCTATGTAACGAATCTCATGAAAGAAAGAAATCCGAGGGGATTTGATGCGGCATTTGCCGGCTTTCTCTCACTTCTTGAAAAGCTGTACTTAAAGGGCGTCAGGAAAAGACGCGCCAGGGAAACGGCCAATGCGGTCGAGGCGGGGATTCCCGTCATCAGCGTCGGCAATGTTACGGCCGGCGGCACGGGGAAGACGCCCTGCATCCTGATGATTGCCGAGCTCCTTCTTAAAGAGGGAAAGAAGCCTGCTATCATCAGCCGCGGCTACAAGAGCGGACTTGAGAAAAAGGGCGGCGTCGTATCTGACGGAAAGTCCATTCTCGTCAGCCAGAAGGAAGCAGGGGATGAGCCGTACATGATGGCGCTCCGCCTTCCAACGGTCCCCGTCCTTGTCGGAAAAGACAGGAAGGTGTCTGCGAAAAAGGCGGTAGCCCTTGGCGCGGATGTCCTTCTCCTTGACGACGGTTTCCAGTACTGGGGCCTTGACCGCGACCGCGACATCGTCCTCATCGACTGCATGAATCCATTCGGCTACTTCCATGCGCTTCCAAGAGGGCTCCTCCGGGAACCTTTGACAGCGCTGGGAAGGGCATCGCTTTTCCTTCTGACGAAGAGTGACAAGGCAAGCGATGAAGAAAAACTGAAAATCAAAAGGGTGCTCCGCCATTACGGAAGGACCACTCCCATCCTTGAGACGGCTCACAGCCCGTCCAAAATCGTGCCTTATGAAACGTGGAGAAAGCGCATCCATGAAGGAGAGCTCCCTGCCGTTTCCGGAAAGAAAGCATTCCTTGTTTCCGGCATAGGAAACCCGGCCTCCTTTGCAGAGACTGCCTCCGAAGCCGGCCTTGTAAGAACGGGTGACATGTCATTTCCCGATCACCACGCCTACACGGATGAAGATGTAAGAAAAGCCATCAAAGAGGCAGAAAGATCCGGCGCAGATCTCATTGCTGTCACGGAAAAAGACGCCGTGAAGCTCATGAACCTTGAAAGCGTCAGGAATTCGAAAATGCCTTTCTATGTGCTTGAAATAGAAATGACCATCAAAGGCCATCAAGAAGAAATATTGGAAGAACAGTGGGAGGAACTACTATGAAAATCGCATGCATTATTCCGTCCCGGTACGCCTCTACCCGTCTTCCGGGCAAGCCGCTCCGCATGATTGCCGGAGAGACGCTCGTGCACCGTGTGTATGAAAGAGCCGCCCTGGCAAAACTGCCGGACATCGTTATCGTTGCGACGGATAATGAAAAAATAGAAAGTGAAGTGAAGAGCTTCGGCGGACGCGTCATGATGACATCTCCGGATCATCCGACCGGAACCGACCGTCTGGCAGAAGTCGCTGCTTCGCTTCCCGATTACGATATCGTCGTCAATGTGCAGGGAGATGAACCCTTCATCAATCCTGATGTCATTGACAGCCTTGCCAAGATGCTCGCTGAAAGAGATGACCTTGACATGACGACGGCTGCTGCTCCTCTCAAAGAAGATGAGTATGACGATCCTTCCGCCGTGAAGGTCGTCGTGAACCAGAAAGGGGAAGCACTCTATTTCTCGCGCTCCCTCATTCCGTATCCGAGAAATGAATTTTCCGTGCCGCCTTTGAAGCATGTCGGGATTTATGCGTACCGGAGGGATTTCCTTCTTGCCTATGCAGGCATGAAGCAGACGCCTCTGGAAAAGACAGAATCCTTAGAACAGCTCCGCGCGCTGGAAATGGGTTATAAAATCGGAGTCATCCGCATCGATTCCGAAGACATCGGCATTGATACAGAAGAAGACTTAAAGAAAGCAAACCGCTTATTCGAAAGGAGCCACCAATGAAAACCATTCAAGTAGGAAATCTGACCATTGACGGAAGCAAGCTTTTCCTGATCGCAGGTCCCTGCGTCATTGAAGGATATGACCGCACACTGATGATCGGCCGTGAAATCAAGAAAATCTGCGAACGCCTCGGCGTCCAGTACATTTTCAAAGCCTCTTATGACAAGGCAAACCGTTCCTCCTTCAATTCCTTCCGCGGACCGGGTCTCGATAAGGGACTTGAAATCCTCGCATCCATCAAGAAGGAACTGCAGGTGCCGGTTCTCTCCGACGTCCATGACGTCACCCAGCTTGAAAAAGCATCCAAGGTCCTGGACATGATCCAAATCCCGGCATTCCTCTGCCGCCAGACCGACCTTGTTTACGGCGCAGCCAAGACAGGCGTACCGGTCAATGTGAAGAAGGGCCAGTTCATGGCTCCGGAAGACATGAAGAATGTCATTGAAAAAATGGAAGAAGCAGGCAACCCGAACCTGGCTGTCACCGAACGCGGTGCATCCTTCGGCTACCACAACCTTGTCGTTGATATGCGCTCCTTCCCGATCATGAGAAGCTTTGGCTATCCGGTCATTTTCGATGCCACCCACAGCGTACAGCTCCCTGGCGGCATGGGCGGATCCACCGGCGGCCAGCGCGAATTCATTCCGTACCTGGCAAGAGCCGCTGCCGCATCCGGCGTAGACGGCTTCTTCATGGAAGTCCATGACAATCCGCCGGAAGGTCTCTCCGATTCCTCCAACATGCTTTACCTGTCCTCCCTTGAAGGCCTCCTGAAGGACCTCATTGCGATCAATGACATCGTAAAACATGACAAAGGAGAGAAACTCGTTCCGGAAAGATAAGGGATACGGTCCCAAAAGAAGCTCTGTGCGGGCGTCATTCTCCCGCACAGCTTTTCTGTTCCTTGGAGAAAAGAAGCGTGGATCTGCGCATGATTTTCTATAGGATTCATTAAGTATTTCAAGTCAAATTATTGTATAATAAATATGATTCGGCAGAGTGGATGAATCATTCCCTGTCAGAAGTTCCGGGTCATCAAGAAAACGGGAGGCTGTATGTCAGTAATAGAGACGGCGTCGCGGGTCCTTCGGGATGAAGCGGCGGCAGTAGAATCTTTAGTCAATAAATTGGACGGTCAGTTTGAAAAGGCAGTCCGTATGATCGACGAGTCCAAGGGGCGCGTGGTTTTGACAGGCATGGGGAAATCGGGCCATATCGCCCGCAAGGTAGCTGCCACGATGGCAAGCACCGGCACGCCTGCCTTCTTCCTGCATCCGGCAGAAGGCATCCACGGGGATCTTGGCATGGTCACATCAGAAGATGTCGTCATTGCCTATTCAAACAGCGGGGAAACGATGGAGATTTTGAATATTCTCCCGTCCCTGAAAAGAATCGGGCCAAAACTCATTGCCGTCGTCGGCAAGACGAATTCCACGCTTGCCAAGAATGCAGATGCTGTCCTTGACGCAGGCGTTGAAAAGGAAGCAGACTCTCTGGGCCTTGCTCCGACAAGCTCGACGACTGCTGCTCTCGCCCTTGGCGATGCGCTGGCTGTATGTTTGATGGAAAACCGCCATTTCACGGCAGACAAGTTTGCCATTTTCCATCCGGGCGGCTCTCTTGGGAAAAAGCTTCTCATGACAGTCGAGATGGTCATGCACAAGGGAGAGGACAATCCTGTCGTGCAGGAAAAGGCATCTGTCAAAGATGCGCTCTTCGTCATGACGTCCAAGGGCCTTGGCGCCGTTTCCGTCATCAATGCGGAAGGTTCCCTGATCGGCCTTATGACCGACGGCGATGTCAGACGTGGCCTTGAGAGAGGCACGGATTTCCTGACAGTCCATCTTTCCGATGTCATGACACAGGAACCGATCGTCATCACATCCGGACGCCTGGCTGCTGAAGCACTCCATATCATGGAAAACCACAAGCCCCATCCGATCACCGTTCTTCCTGTCGTTGACGAGAACGGACGCGCGACCGGCATGGTGCATATCACCGACCTTATGAAACAGGGGGTCGTCTGATGAAAAATGCGGATAAAATAAAACTGTTTTCTTTCGACGTCGACGGCACGCTGACAAACGGGACGCTGGTCCTTGGGCCTGACGGGGAAGCTTACAAATTCTTCAACGTCAAGGACGGACTGGCCCTGAGTCTTGCCCACAGGATGGGCTACAAGACAGGCTTCATCACCGGAAGGTTCTCGAAGATCGTGGGCGCCCGCGCAAGGGAGCTCCATGCTGACTTCGTTTTGACCGGCGTTGAAAACAAGATCGAAGCACTGGAAGGCTTGCTGAAAGAATACGGACTTTCCTGGGAAGAAGCCGCTTACATGGGAGACGATCTGAATGATCTGCCTCTCCTTGAAAAGGTCGGCGTTTCGGGATGTCCTGAAAATGCCTGTGACGAAAACAGGGATGCCGCGGATTTCATTTCCCACTTTAAAGGCGGGGAAGGCGCAGCCCGCGAATTCGTCGAACATATTTTGAAAGCCCAGGGACGCTGGGATGAAGCGGTCGATTCCTTCAGACATGACTGAGGGGCCCGCTGTATTTTGAATCATTTCCGGAAAGAAGAGGAGCCATGTCATTCGATGTAAGATACAGGATTCTGAAAGGCATCAGCAATATGCTCTGCCGCATGTCATATGACCGAATCCTGTCTATAGGGCGCTTTCTGGGCCCCTGCATTATGAACCGCATAGCCAAACAAAGAAACCGGGGTCTGGAGCAGATCATGACCGGCCTTAAGGTCTCGCGCCCTGAAGCCGAAAAGCTGCTGCAGAAGGTTTATGAAAATATCGGTATGTCCGCCATGGAAATGATGTATATGCCGCGGCTCTGCAAAGAAAAAGCGCATATTGATGATTTCGTGAAGATCGATCATCCCGAGTACCTGGAAGAAGCATACGCTGAGAAAAAGGGAATCGTCGGCCTTACCGCACATATGGGAAACTGGGAATGGCTTGGCGCAGGCCTTGCCCTTCACGGCTATGACACGTCGGCCATCGGCAAGAAGCAGGCTGATGATGCGCTGATGAGAATTATCAACGATTACCGCACCATGGCGGGTCAGCATATTTACCTGACCGGCACGGGCGGCTACGAAATGATTGCCGCTGCGCGCTCGATGAAGAAGAACCATATCCTTGGCTTCCTTTCCGATAAGGACGGGAACAAGGTCGGCGTACCGGTTCTTTTTATGAACAAGGTCTTTTCCTTCCCACAGGGGCCGGCCGTCTTTGCCAGAAAGTTCAAGGCGCCGATCATCCCGCTTTTCATCGTAAGAAATGAAAACGGGAAGGGCCACACGATCTGTGTGGGAAAGAAATTCTATTACGAAGACACGGGAGATGAAGAAGGGGATCTTCTCAGGAACTCCCAGAAAATGGCCACGATGATGGAAGATTTCATCAAAGCCCATCCGGCAGACTGGCTCTGGTTCCAGCATCTCTTCTGGACAAGACCGGGAAAGATCAAGATGTACATGGATCTGAGCGAAGAGGAAAAGAAGCGTTTTGCATCCGGCATCTATGATAACTGGAACGAGACCAAAGGAGGCAAGGAATGAAGAAACACGCCAAGCTTTATATCACGATAGCGGTCATCCTGCTCCTTGCTGTGGGCATCTACGCTCTCTTCCGCGGCGACACGAAACGCATGAATGCTGCCGCCGGTTCCGGAAATCCGGCCATGGAATTCGATAATATCGATCTGAAGGAAGACAAGGACGGCAAGCCTGTATGGCGCTTCAAGGCCAAGCATGTCACGATGAGCCAGGATAAGAACATCATCGAGATGACAGGCGTCGACGGGTCTTTCATGAAAGATGACAACGAAATCGATCTGACAGCTGATACGGGCAAAATCGACCGCAAGGCGCAGACCGTTTACGTAGAAGGAAACGTCAAGGGAAAATCCAAGGACGGACTCGTCCTTTATGCAAAGAACCTGACGTATGATGGCAAGACACAGATCCTTTCCACGGATCAATTCTTCACAGCGGAAAAAGACAACCGCGTACTGACAGGTGACAGCTTCACGGGAGACCGGGTGCTGCAGCAGTTAACCGCCAAAGGACATGCGAAGCTCGCAGACAAGGAGGACGCAAAGTGAAAGTGAAAACTTTTTATGCAGCGCTGGCAGTACTGGCCATCGCACTAGGATCTGTCACGACCGCCATGGCCGATGACATCACAGCCGACGTCTTGACATATGACGGCAAGGCCAAGGTCGTCACCGCCAAAGGGAACGTGGTCATCCACGCTAACGAAGGCGCAACAATCACAGCCGCAGACGGCGAATACCATTTCGAAGACAGGAGTGCTTTCCTGGAAGGCGGCGTTCATTATGCCAAGAATCAGGAAACATTGACGGCTGACAAGCTCTTCCTTTATAATGACAAGACCGCAAGAGGCATCGGAAGCGTTTATTATCATGACGACGCTGAAAACAGGACCCTCAAGGGCGACGATGTCATGTACAATTCCGATACAGGCTTTGCCAAGATCGAAGGAAACGGCTACCTCGAATCTCCGGATGGAAGCCTTGCCGCTCCTCATATCGAAGGCAACCTGAAGCAGATTAAAGTCGTTGCCACCGGCGGCGTCAACCTTTCAAGCACACTCCATAATGCAACAGGCTACGGCGATCAGGCTGTCTACACCAGAACCGGCAGGAACGGCACTGACGGACGCCTTGTCCTCCAGGGCAATGCATGGGCCGTGCAGAATGGAAACCGCTTCGACGGACCTGAACTCATCCTCATGGATAACGACAAAGTCGTAGAAACGAAGGGCAGAAGCACCATCGTCATCACAAATACAGGGGGCAGCGATAATACGGCAGGCTCCGGAAGCGGACAGGAGAGCGCTCCAACCGGTCCGGTCACCGCCAATACGCCAATCGCAGGCCGCCCTGAGTATGCAGGTTCATCCATAGAAACAAAGTAGAAACCAAGGGAAATCAATGAAGATAGAAACACATAATCTGATCAAACGCTACGGCGAAAAAACTGTCGTGAATGATGTCAATGTGGAAGTCGAGCAGGGGACGATCGTAGGGCTCCTGGGGCCTAACGGAGCCGGCAAGACGACCACATTCTACATGATCGTCGGCATCATCCAGCCGGATGAAGGGGACGTGACAGTCGGGGACACCTCACTTGTGGGCCTTCCGATTTACAAGCGCCACCAGTTCGGCATCGGCTACCTGCCGCAGGAACAGTCTGTTTTCACGAAGATGACTGTATGGGAAAACCTGATGTCTCTTCTGGAAACAAGAAAAGATCTGACGCCGGAAGAAAGAACCGCCAAGGCGGAGTCTCTTCTGGATGAATTCAATATCGGCCGTGTCCGCGATACAAAGGGCGGAGCACTTTCAGGCGGTGAAAGACGCCGCGTGGAAATCGCGCGCTCTCTGACGATGGATCCTGCCTTCATCCTTCTCGATGAACCGTTTGCAGGCGTTGATCCGCTCGCTGTCGAAGATATCCAGAGCGTCGTCCTCCACCTGAAGACGAAGGGAATCGGCATCCTCATCACGGACCACAACGTCCGCGAAACGCTGCGCATCGTCGACAATGCTTACATCCTGTCGGAAGGACGCATTCTGTTGCACGGAACGGATGCTGAAATTGCCGTGGATCCGGTAGCAAAGAAGAACTATTTGGGAGAGAATTTCACTTTATGATGAAGAAAGATATAGAAGGAGGGGAATTCCGATGAGAATATTGGACAAATACATATTAAAAGAATTCCTGGCTCCGTTCCTCTTTGGCGTAGCAGCTTTCACAGCGATCTTCCTTGGTGCAGATACCCTTTTGAAAATTGCAAGCTACGTAACAAAGTACGGCGCATCCTCGGAATCCGCGCTGAAGATTTTCATCCTGGCGCTCCCGAGAATTGTCGTCTACACATTCCCGATGGCTGTCCTTTTAGGCGCCCTTATGTGTTTCTCTCGCCTGTCTGGATCGAGCGAACTGATTGTCATGCGTTCTTCCGGGCAGAGTTTCCTGCGCCTGGCTACGCCGGTCTTTCTTTTGTCCCTTGCCATCAGCATCTGCGCCGTCGCATTCAATGAATACGTCGTGCCGTGGACAAACAGCGAGTACCAGTACGTACTGAACGTGGAAATCCGAAGGAATCTCAATCCGGGCGTGACCGACCATGTCGTCATCCGTGACGTGCAGGGCGGCAAGATTGTCCACCTTCTTTATGCAAGAAAGTATGACCCGCAGACAAAGCAGCTGGAAAACATCACTGTCCAGGAATTCCAGAATGAAGAAGTCACCCGAGTGGAAAACGCACCGACCGCTGTCTGGAAGGATGGTGTCTGGTACATGACGAACGGCGTCATCTATGAGCTCACCGGCGACGGTGTAGACCGCATGATGCACTTCGAGAGCCAGGCCATTCCTTATGCACAGTCTCCGGAAGATATTCCGAAGGAAAACAAGGATCTTGATGAAATGACGATCCGCGAACTCCTTCTGACAAAGAAAGCCTATGCTGCCGCTCATGCTGACACCACAGGCATCACGATGGAAATCTACCGCCGCTTCTCCCTGCCGATGGCAAGCTTTGTCTTCGCTATCGTAGGCGCTCCTCTGGGCGTACAGAAGCAGAGATCTTCCTCTTCTGTCGGATTCGGCATTTCCGTTGTCATTATTTTCCTTTACTATGCGATCATGACATTCCTCGAAGCACTCGGCAAAGGCCACCTCATGCCTGCATTCCTCGCAGTCTGGCTGCCGAATATGATTGCTTTCGTCACAGGGTGCTACCTCATATGGAGGGTTGACCGCTGAATTTCACTTGAGTTATGAGTCCCGGTCTTCCGGGACTTCGCCGCGTCCGGAAACCGGATGATTATATAAGGTAAGGAGGTCACTATGTTCATAGGCATCGCCATCGTTCTTGTCCTGATCAGCATGGGCGGACTCATCGCCTTTCTCGGGGACAGGATAGGCTCCAAAGTAGGCAAGAAGAGAATGACTCTTTTCGGCCTGCGCCCGAAGTATACCTCGATCATCGTGACCATCATTTCCGGCGCCCTCATTTCGTTCTCGACCATTGCCGTCATGGCCGTGGTGAATGAAAATGTCAGGGTCGCTTTATTCGGCCTGTCCAAATTGCAGACGCAGATGAAGGACCTCAATCAGGAAATCCAGCTCAAGAACAAGGAACTTGAATCAGGCAAGCTCCAGCTCGAGGCAAGGAACAAGGAGTACGAGGACGTGACGAGAAAGTCTGAAGAAACGTCCAGGGAACTTGACCGCGTCGAAAGCCAGAGAGTCTATATGGAAAATGAACTTTCCACCGTGCAGGAGGCGTATGATCAGGCGCAGGCCGGCGTTGAAAAGTCCGCTGCTGAAATCAAGAACCTTGAAAAGACAAAGAATGAACTGACAGGAAACATCAATACGCTGACAGAAGAAAAGCAGGAACTCCTGAGCAATATTTATGCGCTCCGCGAGGGCCAGGTCATCCTGCGCGCCGGACAGGTGCTGACAAGCGTCACTGTCGATGAAAATATGAACAAGGAGCAGACGGAAAAGGTACTGGACAGCGTTTTGAACGATATCAATACCATGCTCAAGCAGCAGATGAATGTGACGGACCAGAACGCAGAACTCATCCGCGTCAGCCGTCAGGATTTCGATACGGCTGTCAATCAGATCGCAGGATCCAAAACAAAGAAACTCGTTCGCATCGTCGCTGCGCAGAACCTTATTCTGGGCGAGCGCCTTGTCGTTGATTTCGATATCCATGACAGTATCCTTGTCTTCCACAAGGGAGAAACGATTTATCAGGGCAATCTGGATAAGTACAAGGACATCAGGAACTATGAGCTGCAGGTCCTCCGCTTCCTGAAGGATCTCAATGTCTATGCAAGAAGCCAGGGCATCCTTCCGGACCCGATTACGGGCAACGTAGGGGCTCTTGAAGGACAGGAACTGATGGAAGTCATCCAGAGGGTCAAGGAGTATGGCGGAAACTGCACACTGTACGTCACGGCGCGCCGCGATATCTACAGCCAGGGCCCGCTCCTCATTGACGTACGCGTTGAAAGGAATGACGGAAGATGATTTTAGCCGCTGATCCCGGTTCAGAAAAAACAGGAATGGCAGTCGTCGAAGAAGACGGCTCGCTCGTGATCAAGAAGGTCATCCGCACGAAGGAATTCGAGAAAGAAGCGGAAGACCTTCTTTCAAGTCACCCCGTTTCCGCCTTCATCATGGGAAACGGGACGCATCATAAGGAAATCCAGAAGAGGGCAGACGCTGTCCTTGAAAAGATGGGACTTCCCTTCCGCACGATCCTTGTCGATGAAAAGTACACGACGGAAATGGGAGAGCAGTGGTACTGGAAGGACCATCCTGCCAAAGGCCTTTCCCGTCTCATCCCCAAAGGCATGCGGACAGTCCCGGTTCCGATTGACGATTATGTGGCCTGGATCATCGGCTGCATTTACCTTGGGAAAGTGAAGGCAGAAGACGTCGGTCACAAGAAAGTATAGGTCTCTTTTTCTCTCTGTAAAAAAGAAAAGAAAAACACTTGACGAAAAGCGCAAGATGTAATAAACTATTGAGGTGTTACGGGGCATAGCGCAGTTGGTAGCGCACCTGCTTTGGGAGCAGGGGGTCGCCAGTTCGAGTCCGGCTGCCCCGACCAATATGGCTCAGTAGCTCAGTTGGATAGAGCAACCGCCTTCTAAGCGGTGGGTCGTGGGTTCGAATCCCTCCTGGGTCACCAGAAATCAAAAACGGCATCTGCGGGTGCCGTTTTTTCTGTCTGTCTGTGAATGAAACGGGAGAAGAAAAGACGTTTCATTTCCATGCAGCGAAGCGGAGATCCTTCGCTGATTAATAAATATACCGTATATAACGAATATAATGTACGGCTTTTAATAAAATAAAAAAATATAGTTTTTCTCTCTTGATTTTTACAGATAAAGAGTGTATTATCTGATTTTGACTTGAGACGAAAAGCAGGGCTTTTTTGCGTCCAAAAACAGGCTTTGAGAAGGTATGGAGCAAAACGAATAAAAGGACAAAAGAGCCGGTTTGATCTACTATTTCCGACATACAAAGAGACCTTGTCTCTGAATTCCTAGGAGGTGTCCTGACTTGGCTACAAAGGCGGCACAGCTTGAGCAGTGGCTGAAAGATCTCAAGGAGAGAGTCAACGCGGATGGAAATATTTCCTACAATGAAATCATCAATTTCACGAAGGAAAACAATTTGACCCAGAAACAACTGGACAGCGTTTTCACTCTTCTTCATGATCATCATATTGAAATGGTTTACGATGAACCAGAGGAAACGGAAGAGGGACCGACAGAAGCAGATTTCGCAGGAGAAGAAGGGGAAGACATCCTATCTGACAATATGCTTCTTGACGGTGATGACGATACACAGGAAGAAGAAAAATCCTGGGACGTGGAAGATACAACGGATGCTGATTACAATGCGGCAGCCGGCGGCGTAAGTGATCCGGTACGCCTGTACCTGCGTGAATGCGGCTCCAATCCGCTTCTTTCCGCAGAACAGGAAATGGAACTGGCAAAGACGATCGAAAAAGGCAAGAAGGAAGATGCGACCCCGGAAGAGAAGGAAGCAGCTCTGGAAGCCAAGAAGGAAATGGCAAACGCCAACCTCCGTCTGGTCGTATCCATTGCCAAGAAGTACCCGGGACGCGGCATGCCTTTCCTGGATCTCATTCAGGAAGGAAATATCGGCCTTCTGAAGGCCGTCGACAAGTTCGACTACACCAAGGGCTATAAATTCAGTACATATGCGACATGGTGGATCCGCCAGGCGATTACGCGCTCCATTGCCGACCAGGCAAGAACGATCCGCGTGCCTGTCCACATGGTCGAAACAATCAATAAGATGAACCGCGTAGGCCGCCGTTTCCTGCAGGAACACGGCCGCGAGGCAACGAACGAGGAACTGTCCAAGGAAATGGGCATCAGCCTTGAAAAGATCAGGGAAGCCAAGAAGGCTGCCCAGGATCCGATTTCCCTGGAAACGCCGATCGGCGAAAAGGAAGATTCCCATCTGGGAGACTTCATCGAAGACCAGAAGACAGCTTCCCCGGAAGATGAAGCAGCAGCAACGATGCGCCGCGAGCAGGTCTACAGCATGCTCGATACGCTGACCGAAAGAGAAAAAGGAGTCCTCGCCCTGCGCTTTGGCATGGACGACGGAACACCAAGAACTCTGGAAGAAGTCGGCAAGCACTTCGGCGTCACTCGTGAACGTATCCGCCAAATCGAAGGAAAGGCGCTGAAGAAGCTCAAAAAGCAGGCGCTCCCGATGACCGGATATTGATCATTTGTCAAGCATTTTCCCTTGCAAAGAGAAAAAAAGCGTGATATAATGACAACGTTATTCTGGATAGTCCTCTGCCATATACGATCGGCATGAATGTCCTGTGAGAAGGAGGAAAAGATCGTGAATATTATCGAAACACTCGAGAATGAACAGCTGAGAAATGACATTCCTGAATTCCGCCCGGGAGACACCGTAAGAGTTCATGTTAAGGTCGTTGAAGGCAAGAATGAAAGAATCCAGGTATTCGAAGGCATCGTTATTGCCAGAAGAAATGCCGGAGTCAGAGAAACTTTCACAGTTCGTCGTATTTCCTACGGCGTAGGCGTAGAAAGAACATTCCTGGTTCATTCCCCGCGTCTGGCTAAGATTGAAGTAAAGCGCCGCGGCATCGTTCGTCGTGCAAAACTCTTCTACCTGCGTGGTCTGTCCGGCAAGGCAGCAAGAATCAAAGAAAGAAAATAAGACATGTAAAGAACTGCGGCTCGTCCGCAGTTTTTTATTGTCCGGATTTCATAGAGAGTCTTTAAAAGTATATGCTTATTTTTTTCGCGGTCTGTTTTTCACCGATTGTAAATGTGTTAAAATAGTACTTGATGCAGGGAGGTTCAGGGCAGCTTGCTGCCATTTCTCGAAAGGGGAAAGCTATGAAGTATAAAATCATCCTGTCCGCCGCTCTTCTGGCGCTGGGGCTTGCATCGTCTGTTTCTGCCAATTCCATCAAGCACGTATTCGTTGTCGACGAACTGACACTGGAAGTCGAGATGGCTGATCCTCTGACAGAAGAGGAGCTCCACCCCGCCAACTTCATGTCGCCGTCCTACAAGTCTGAATTCCAGGTGAACGGGGGCGTCCATGTGACGGGGCTTCCGATACCGCAGAAGTCTGATGGATTCCATTACAATATTTACCGTCTGGCCGTAGACGGGCTTGATGCAGGCCCGATTTACCAGATTTCCTACAAGGGACAGAAAGCCAGGACGTTCAAATTGTATGAAGGCCGCGAGCAGCAGGACCGGTATCGTGACCGCTACGGAAGTTATTTTTAGAGAGGGTAATTATGCATATTGTTCTGGTTGAACCGGAAATTCCGGGAAACACAGGAAATATATCAAGGCTCTGTGCCGCTGAGCATCTGACGCTCTACTTGGTGGAACCCCTCGGGTTTTCCATCGATGACAAGCACCTGAAGCGTGCAGGGCTGGATTACTGGGATCTTCTCGAGGTTCATGTTCATCCGAACTTTGAATCCGTGAAGGAAATGCTGAAGGGCCGCCATTTCTACTACAACACGACAAAGGCGGTCAAATCGTATACGGATGTGTCTTTCAATGAAGACGATGTCCTCGTTTTCGGAAAGGAAACGAAGGGACTGCCGGAAGATCTCCTTCTGGCGCATGAAGAGGACTGCATCCGCATCCCGATGATTGAAGAAGCCCGGTCGCTCAACCTGTCGAACGCCGTTGCCATCGTTGCAATGGAAGCGCTCAGGCAGACCGGTTTCCCGCATCTTCTCCAGAAGAGCGGACGTTTGTTCAAAGGAGGCAGTGATAGTCATGAATACTTATGATGCAGCGTATGCACTGGCAAAGGAGATCAAGGAAAGCGATGAAATGAAACGCCTGACCGAAGCAGCCGAGAAAATCAAGGGTGATGAAGAAGCCAGGAAAATGGTGAAGGAATACATCATGGCCCAGATGAAATCGGACTACGCAAGAATCGCTGGTCAGAAGGAAGACGAGGAAGCTTACAAGCACTTGCAGGAACTGGCTGTACTCGTCAGCAACAACAGCAATGCGCAGGAATACCTGCAGGCATTCATTCGCTGGAATCAAGTAGCTGCGGATCTGCAGAAGATCGTATCTGAAGCAATGTCGCAGGGTATGGACGTATTGGAACTGGATAAATGACAGACTACGCAAAATTTTTCGACGGAATCCTGAATGAAAGGCAGGTAAAGCTCAACGAACCGATGAGCCGCCACACCACGTATGGTATCGGCGGACCGGCAGACGCATTCGTCATGCCGACAACAGAAGACGAATTAATCGCAGTCCTGAAAAAGGCGCATGAAGAAGGAATCCCGGTCACCGTCATCGGCGGCGGCTCGAACTGCCTTGTCAGCGATCTGGGCATCCGCGGCATCACGATCTGCATGAATCGCATGCAGCAGAACATGACCTGCGAAGGCACATGGATCACTGCCACTGGCGGCACCGGCACGGGTACTGTATCCCGTTTTGCTGAAAAGAACAGCCTGCGCGGCTTTGAATGGGCAGTCGGCATCCCCGGCACCGTCATCGGCGCTGCTTTCATGAATGCGAACGGCTATGGCAGCCAGATGAAGAATGTCGTCGAAGAAGTCTACGCAGTTTCAAGAGACGGCCTGCTGAAGAAGACCTATGGCTGGGATGACCTCCATTACGGTGACAGCGACAGCATTTTCATGCATAACGGCGATATCATCACAGGCATCAAGATCCACCTTGCTCCGGGAAACCCGGATGAAATCAAGAGAAACATGACCGAGCACCAGATTTCCCGCCGCACCAAGCAGCCGCTGGAGAAGAGAAGTGCCGGCACCATGTACCTGCGTCCGCCGGGATACCATGTAGGTCCCATGATCAAGGATCTGGGACTCATCGGCTTCTCCATCGGAGACGCTCAGGTTTCCACCAAGCATCCTGACTTCGTCGTCAATAACGGCAAAGCCACCTGCCAGCAGATTCTGGACGTTCTCCATGAAGTGCAGAAGCGCATCCAGGATCAGTACGGCGTCCATGTACCGATGGATGTCCGCATCCTCGGCGAAGGCGTTTTCCAGGAACGCTGATTGGTCAGATGAAATAAAATAATGAAATGAAGAGAGGCTGTGACAAAATGTGTAATCATTTTGCCACAGCCTTTTTTTATTGGAATATGCCATTAAAGGATACTAACAAATGTATTTATGGGTTCTGTCTGAAAACATCAAAGGATGCTTCGCCTTTTTAGAAACTGCACCCTTGAAAACCACAAAACCAGCCTGCGGCTGAGGAACTACATCTCATCCGTCTCGTACACTAACTTATTAGGCATTTGTGCAATTGCCATTATTGTCAACTGGTATTACGAGCCACCTAGTACAATAGAAGTGTAGTAGATAGGTCGCTCCTATCCGCTGCACTTATTGCATATAATTAGGGGAGTAGATGGCTTGACGGCGACCCACCGGTCCGTTTACTGGACGTGGAGAAGAGGGTCAGCCTTCCCCTTATTATGTGTG
>OGOY01000142.1_pt1 | contig 87223 bp, 112 predicted proteins | sample 1552811 | NCBI WGS metagenome assembly OGOY01 (sample SAMEA2580132, study PRJEB22360) | human gut metagenome | biome: human gut; feature: human-associated habitat; material: faeces | place: Denmark | collected 2008/2010 | reverse complement strand
AATGATACAATATATCATACCATGTACGCCCTGTACAATATAAAACGTAATGTATTATTGTATATAAAATACCTTGTACAATATACCCCCGTATTAACCATACCACCTTTAAAGTGTATGCAATATGCATTTTTGCCCGACGCTAGTCACAGAACTTGGAACAAATTTTAGAGGTTACTGTGGTGTAATGCATAACACTTGAACTTGGAGCATATTTTACAGGTAATGTGGTGTAACACGTAACACGCTATGTCACAGGATTTGGTGAGGTAATATTTGTAACAGGATGTGGATAAAATAACGTTAAAGCGTTGTGTCACGTAATATGAATTTAATGTGAAGAAAATAGGTAAAAATCGAACGCAATGTGAATTTAATGTGAATTTTATCGAACAGTATTTAAAGGTTTCTTCATCTGCTTGACAAGAAACTAAAGGTCACATAAAATATTATTAACATGATAATGTTAAGAATGTTTTATAAAGGTTTTATGTCACACAACGAAAGAAATTGAGTTGTGTTAGTACTCTAGATTGAAAATCAGAGTACGGTAGTTAAGTATAACTAGGTAATTCCTTAAAAGTTTATATAAAGAATTGTATGTTTTAGTCCAAATAGGTAACAGAATGTAGGGAACTGGTAACTCCCTTGTACTGTTACCTATTTTTTGTTACAATTTAAACAAATAGTTCAGAAAACGAGAGGGGTGTAATGATGTTATTATTTAACGAGATTAAAAAGGATATAAAAGAAGGTTATAATTACGTTGATTATGACAGCAAGACATACAAAGGATATAACGTTCATACTATTTTAGATAAAGAGGAAGTTTTGTATTACATTACAAGTGAAACAAAACAGGTTACAGTACACTTTGAACGTGACTATTTCCTACATATGAGATATGGTGAATTGAGTAGCAGTGTAATGCAACATATTTATTTTAATATGGTAGATAAATTGGAGGATTAAAACATGAGTAAAAATATAAACTTAGATGGAGTTAGTAATATTGTAAATAGTACAAAAGATTTAGAGTGGTTTATGACCCAGTTTATACGCAAGTACGAAGAAATGGCTGAACTGCAAGACGTAGCTTGTATAGACGAAGAAGTAGAGGATTTAAAGCTAGAACTTGAAATGTACCATGCAGAGGACAGAGTAAATAGAGAACGTTTAGACACATTAGAAGGTAAATATAGTAAATTACGTGACATGTACTTGGAGTTATATGTAATGTATATCCAAGCCAAGAATAAAGGCAAAATAGATAAGAGCATGAAAACTAAGCACAGAGAGTTTAGGAAACAGATGACAGATGAAAAAGTTTATGACGAAATGGAATTACCATTTTAAAGGGGGTTATGTAATGAATTACGATAGAGAAATATGGGAAGGCTGGACTGTAAGAGATTTTATAGAGGAACTAGAACCACAAGTTAATATGATAATGAGTGGTAATAGCTGGGTAGAACCATTTAAAAATAAAAAAGAGTTAGCAAAATGGTGTAGAGAAAACCAACCTTATTATAAGGATGAAATAAAAGAAGTAACAGCCTATTTTGCTAATAAGTATTTATAGGAGGTAATAGAATGAATAGCATAACGAACTGGAATAGCAATTTACCTGGAGGTTTTGACCGATTAAATATGTATTTAGATACATATAAAGGAAATAAATATGATATACCTATTTTAGATAAAGAGGATTATATACCTAAAGATTTAGTGTCTTATAAAGAGGTAACACACCCAAGTAAAGCGTCAATGGAGAAGTGTATTCACTTCTTCCTTGATGACTACCATTTTGAGGGAGTGTGGAATAGTCCTGTTAAAACACTAGCTAGAATACAGAAAATAGGTAAGAGTTTAACTCCCGACTTTAGCATTTATGTGGATATGCCTAAAGCATTACAGATATTTAATGTGTATCGTAATCGCTGGTTAGGTAAATTTTGGCAAGATAATGGCGTAATAGTAATACCTACTGTGTCATGGGGAGATAGAAGTACCTTTGACTTCTGTTTTGAGGGTGTACAGAAAGGTAATACAGTTGCAGTGTCGACTGTAGGTGTAACAAAGAAAAGCTATGACATATTTGAAGAAGGGTTTATTGAAATGTGTAATAGGTTAAAACCAAGTACAGTTTTAGTACAAGGTGAAAAGAAACTAATGGATTTTGAGAATTATTGTGACGTAATGTATTATGACACCTATTGGAAGAAAACCCGTAGTAAATTGGAGGTGAATTAATATGGGTGGCAGAGGTCAGTACATGAATGGTAAATACAGAGAAATAAGAAGACAACGTATTAAGAAAAATAATAGGAACAATAGAAATGCTAACTATTATATGAGTAAGAAGGATGCCCAACGTAATTTTACTTTGAGTGAAATGGCTATAATAGATGAAGTGGTTAGTGAACTGAAGAAGCATGATTTAGCTGTAGATGCTGGTTTTGGTAAAAGAGTAAGAATTAAATTCTATAATGACCCTAAAAATAAGAAAAGTTATAAAGTGGGTCAAGATAAAATAGGTAGAGTACTTTATTTAAATAGAAGTAGTATGCATAATAGGAAAGAATTTAACCGACATCTACGTGGGGGTAAAGACTGGTATGCTAAAAATGGTAAAGCATATGAAAAAGCAGTCAAGCAGAATACCCAGTTTTATGACATGGATAAAGAATACCTTAGCCAAATGGTTGAAGCTCTAGTAAGACCTAAGAAAAAGAAAAAATAGGGGTGATGTAATGCATATTCAAAATAGACAGACATGGCTAGATAAAATTATAAAGTTTATTACAAGGATAAGTATTTTTCTTACTATATTAATGGTAGTAATATTTATTCCTTATGGTGTAATGGTTGCAATTTATTACTTGATATTAAAACAATATCTTGTTACATTTATATACATAGCTGTAGTTATTCTACTGTTATATATTCATAGTAAGGTGGTGTAATAATGCAAAGTATAATTGATACTATTTTAAACAGTGATAAGGAAGAACTTGCAACAGAGCTTAAAAAGCTAAATGCAGGGATGTTAAATTCCTTTATATTACACATGAAAATGTGCATGAAGGGTTTAATAGAATATAAAAACCAACTTTTAAATAGTGATAAAAGTAAGGAAGAATTAGAGGACACTCTTAAAAAGACATACAGAACATTACAGAAATATGAGGACGTAATTTTAGTGGCTCAAGAGGTTCAAAAGTCCTACAGGACTACTTCAAAGTAGTTTGACAGTGTAACAGCGTAATGTTACTATTAAAGTACATCAACAAGTTAACACAGAAAATTAAAAATAAATAAAATTATAAGGAGGTTCATAAAATGAACAAAGATTTAAGAAAGGCTTTAGAATTAATAGTAAGTGAATTATCAAATGGGGAATTAGTTTTAACTGATGTAGTTAAGGAAGCAAAAGATGAAGTTGCAGAAAAAAGAGCATCTAAAAAGGATAAAAAAGTAGAACCTAAAGAAGAAGTTAAGGAAGATGACACAGTTGAATCTGAATACTCTATGGAAGAATTAAAAGCTATGACACAAGTCGAATTAAAAGCGTTAGCTAAAGAGTTAGGTGTTTCAGTTAGAGGTAGTAAATCTGCAATACTTGGTAGAATACTTGAAAAATTAGACGTTGCAGAAGTTGAGGAAGAAGAACCTGTAACAGAGGCTGAAGAACCTGTTACAGAAGAAGTGGAAAATGATGACGCTGTACAAGAAGCATTAGAAGAACTTGAATTAGAGGATTTAGCAGATTTATGTGAACAAGCTGAATTATCTACTAAGGGTAAAAAACAAGCACTAATAGCTAGACTTATGACAGCACATAACGCTGGTGAAATAGATTTAACAGATTTCTTTGAGGAAGAAGACATAACAGATGAAGTTGACGAAGAAATTGAGGAAGATGCAGTAGATGAAATGCAAATTGAAGAAATATTGGAAGCTCAAGATTTAAAAACTATAAAAGCTGTGGCTAAAAAGTTAAAAATCAAAGTGGCTTTAAAAGATAAAAAACCAGCTATAATAGAAAAAATAGGTCAATATGATGCAGAAGACGTAGTAGAAGTATTAAATGACATGGGTCTTATTGAACCTGCTGATGACGAAGAAGAAGCGTCAGAAGGTGTAGAAATGCCTAAGTTTGAAGGTAGCAAAAAAAGAATAAAAGCGTGTGAAGCGTGTTGGAAAGAAATAATGTCAGACCTAGAAAAAGGTGACATAGAAGAAGACGATATAAGAGAGTTCTTCGAAGACAGATTTAGTGGTAATAAATCAGAACTTAAAAAGATAGCTAAAAAAGATTGGGAAGATTTAGCAATAGAATACGCTGAAATAATGGCTAACATGTTTGATGATGACGGAGATGACGTTGAAATGCAAGAACCATACATGGTAGATGAAACTCCTTATTGCTGTGGTGTACCAATGAAAAAAGTGGATGACACACACTTCTTATGTGAAATAGACGGAGAAGAAGTTGAACTTGAAGACGAAGAATAAGGAATAACATAATAAAATCACACATCTTACAGAGGACTAGAAACCTAGTCCTCTACTTTTACACATAGTAAGGAGGAATACAATGTTATATGCTAGATTACCCATTTATTTAGACATTGAAGGTAAACATAAACATAACATAGATACAGAAACATATACACATTATACAGATGTAAGGCTTTACCCCGAAGATGAAGCACAAGACCATAACAATACTTTGGAAGCTAAAGTCATGTTTATTATACGTGACCAACTTGGGAACATCTACAAACCTAAAGAAACAACTCCAATATTTGAATTAAACTTAGGTAACAGTCTAAAAAATGATAAGAGCTTTAAAGATAAGAGCTTTAAAAATAGCTACCTAAATATAATAGGTAATATAATGATATTTATTACAGCTAAAGGATTATTTACAGATATTTTAGAAACAATGCCAACACCATTAGGGATAATGCAAATAAATAATAAGTTAGTTTATACTTTTGAGTTGTACATGAGTGGTGATAATATCCCATATATAAAAGATAAATTTAATATGGAAACTGTTACATCACGTGACCAGCTTGAAATTATATTTGAGGAAGAAGAACTATTCTTCAAGCCTGTAATATTTTTAGATGAATTAGAGAAGGGGGAATAAAAAAATGAAATGGCTAGATGACGATTATATAATGGATACGTGGAATAAGAAATATCGTAATGTTGTTCAAAAGGATGAAAACACAGTTAATAGTGAAACATTGCATAACTGGTTTAAAAGAGTGTGTAATGGAAATGAAGAACTTATAAAACGCATGGAAGATATGAAATTCCTATTTGGGGGAAGAATACTTGCAAACAGAGGGTTAGTAACAAAAGACCATAAGGTTACATTAAGTAACTGTTATGTGTTACCTCCTGTGGAAGATAACATTGACAGTATATTTGGGACAGCAAAAGATTTAGCCACTATTTTTAGTAGAGGTGGAGGTGTTGGAATAGATATTTCTAAATTACGTTACAAAGGCGCACCTGTACGTAATAGTGCTGAAACAACAACTGGGGCAGTTAGCTTCATGCAATTATATGACATAACAACAGCAATAATTGGTCAGAAGGGAAGAAGGGGTGCATTAATAATAGCAATGGATGCTGAACATCCCGATGTTGAAGATTTTATCAACATTAAAAAGGATTTAAATTTAATAACAAATGCTAACATAAGTGTTAAGGTGTCAGATAGATTTATGCGTTACGCAGTAGAAAACCCAGGGGAAAGCTATACTATGATGTGTAAACTTATAGATGAAGAAACAGGAGAAACATGGCATACACATAGGATAACTGTAACACCTAGTAAAATATTAGAACACATAGCAGAGAATAACTGGAAAATGGCAGAACCAGGAGTTCTATTTTGGGATAGAATGAAAAACTACAACTTTATAGAAAATAATCCATATATAAATATAACAGGAGTTAACCCATGTGGCGAACTTCCATTACCCGATTATGGGAGCTGTAATTTAGGTAACATAAATTTAAGTGCTTATGTCAGAGAACCCTTTGAGGAAAAAGCATGGTTTGATTTTACAGCATTAACACATGACGTTCCTATTTATGTGAAGGCATTAAATGATGTTTTAATTGAAGGTAAAGAATATCATCCATTACATGAACAACGTGATGCAATACGTTACTACAGACAGATAGGTCTTGGCATAACAGGATTAGCTGATATGTTAATAAAAATGGGTATAATGTATGGGAGTAAAGAAGCGTGTCAATTAGTAAGTGAAATATACAGGGTAATAATAAATCAATCTGTAATAGCTAGTGTGGATTACGCAGTAGATAATGATTACTCAAGTTATCTAGGGTTTAATGTAGAGAACTTTTGTAACTGCACTTTTGCACAAAAAGTGTTAGATAGAGAAACAAAGGAATATGTAAAAGCTAAAGGTAAAGTATATAACAGTCAGTTTTTAACTATTCCACCTACAGGTAGCGTTTCAATCATATTAGGTAATTGTTCCAGTGGTGTTGAACCTAACTTTGCATGGCAATACAATAGAAAAATAGAAACAATATATGACGAACCTAGAAAGGTACTTGTTACAGCTGGTATCATTAAAGAGTATTTAGACTATGTAAAAGGTAAATTAGATGTTGACATGACAGTGGAAGAACTTTTAAAAACTGATTTACCACCATATTTTGTAACAGCAACAAATGGTGTAACATATATGCAAAGAGTGGCAATGCAAAGTGCTTGTCAAGATTATATTGACGGAGCAATAAGTGGAACAGTAAATTTACCTAATGATGCGACAGTGGAAGATATAGCGAACCTTTATAAAGAAGCATGGTTGCAGGGATTGAAAGGTATTACAGTATATAGAGTTGGAAGTGAACGTGAAGGTATACTTACAGAAGTAACACCTGTTACAACATCAGAGGAAACAAAAGTAGAAATTCCACGTGGTAAAAAACTTGAACAACTAGAATTACAACGTGGTGAGAAAAAAGCAATAGCACCCGACACTATTTATTATAAAGAAGAAGTAAAAATAGGCTGTGGTGAATTAAATCTATTCATAGGATATTCTCCAAGTGAAAAAGCGTTACAAGACTTTTGGGTGAAACGTAAAGGTAATGGAGGTTGTGAACGTAATATTGAAAGTACAGTCATTTCTATGTCATTGTTACAACGTGTCGGGGGAAGTTTTGAAATGTTAGAAGAATCATTTAAAGGCATAGGAAGTTGTAACAGTTTTGTACATGCAAGAAGTAAAGGGGCAAAATTAAGTAAAGGTTCAAACTGTGGTCAAGCAATATTCAATACTTTATATGATTTTGTGAAACGCATGGAAAAAAATGAAGGTAGATATGTACTTAAACAAAACTTTGCAGAAGGCGACCCTAATTTACCTGTAGTGGTTAGTAATCCTTGCCCTTCTTGTGGTAAACCATTACACAGACAAGGTGGTTGTTACACATGTGATGAATGTGGATATAACAAATGTGATTAGGAGGTGTTACACATGAGTGTTAATTGGGTGCTTGTAGCAATATCTATTATATTTGGAACTGCTTACATGATAGCTAAATACTTTATTTATGATAGGGAATTGTATAGTGATATTATGCTAGAAGGTATTCAATTTCTTCTAATAAGCATTGATACAGTTAAGGACATGGCGTTTATATACATTATATTATATTATTTATTGTATAAAATATAGGAGGTGTTACACATGTATGAAATATTAAAAACTTTGGATAAACCAGTAATGAGTAAGTTAATGATATTAAAATTAGGGGGTATAGTATTATGGTAGAAGTATTATATTGGAATGAAAGTGTTGTGTTAAATGCATTAGCAGAAAGTTTAGTTATAGGTGGATTACCTAAATTTGCTGGTGTACCAAAAGCCGAAGATTTATGGAATGAGATACATCATCTAGCAATAGATTTAGATTATCTATGGGCAAATAGAGATGAAATAAATTATAACGCTACAAAGAAAATATTGGAGCATAGATATTCAAGTAATATGTTTTTAAATACGGATATAAATAAGTATATAAAACGTGGTCTTATCTTAGGTAACGTAAAAGCTGGTAGTGGTCATAACTGTATGTTCAAAGGGGTTCAATTCAATATGATAATACACATGCCATTATATTGGTTAAAAGAATATCAACGTTACCACTTTACGGACATAATATCATCACAAAGTACAATGCACTGTGTAACACAAATGGAAATAAAAGAACATTGCACAGATAAGGTAGACCCTATAATACTTGATTTAGTGGGTCAAAAAGTAGCTGAATTTAATACATTATCTCCAACAGAGGTGGGTGCAAGAAAAGAAGCGTTTGAATATATAGTGGCAAACCTTCCTAGTGACTTCCATTTAGCAATGGGTATTACAATGAACTACTTACAAGCATTAAGTATGGTGAAACAAAGAGAACACCACAAACTAGATGATTGGAGTAAAGATTTAGTACCATTTTTAAAAGAAGAATTACCATTTTTTAAATTATTCATGTTAGGGGAGTGGGACTAATGTCTTTTCGATTAGGTAGGAGATACGTACACATTGAAACAGGTCAAACATTATATATCGTAGGTGTCGTCAATACTGACACCTATGGTGTATGCTTAGTAGGTGAAACACAAGAAGGTGAATTAAAACCTGTAGGTTTATTAGAAGAAAATGCAATAGGCTGGGTAGAAGCAGAAGGGGGAGATAAATAATGCCAAAATTTGATATTGTAACAAGATGCAAGGATGATGCAGATTTATTAATGCCATGTAAATCTACAATGGGTAGTGTTGGTTATGACTTGAAATGTGCAGAGGATATAATAGTACCTTCTACATTGAAACACTTTTTAAAAGAAGCACATTTAACTGGTGGTGTAACAAGGGAAACACCTCAATTAGTAGACTTAGGAAAATTATTAGTACAAATGGAAAATTCATATGGGCAAAGAATAAGACCTACTTTAGTACCTACTGGTCTAAAAGTGTACTGTGAGCCTAACGAATATTTTGCCGTAAAGAGTAGAAGTTCTTACCCTTTAAAATATATGTTATTGGTAGCTAACAGTGAAGGTGTTGTAGATAGTGATTATGCAGATAACCCAACAAATGAGGGTGAAATATATGTACAGGTATTGAATTTATCACCTTTTGACGTGTGTATTCCTAAAGGAACAAAGATTGCACAAGGTATGTTTATTGCTACTGTTCCACCCGAAAATGGTGTAGTTAAAAATGCTTCAAGACAAGGAGGGCATGGTTCTACAGGAAATTAAACTTACTTGTCACTTATCGAGTAACATGTTATTATTTAAGTATAAAAATTAAATAATAGAAAAGGGGAACTAAAATGAGAAAAATAACAGTATTAAAGGTAGAACCTAACAAAGAGCCTTACACAGTAGATATTGAAGGTAATGATTCATGGGAGATGTTCTGTAACATGCGTAATGAAATAAATGCAGACCTCGGTCAAATCCTTACTTGGAATTACTCTAATGATAGAAGCGTACTTCTTTTTATAGATGAAGAAGGAAAGCTAAAAGATAAAGAGTATTGCAGAAGTTTAGGGTTAGATTATATAGCTGGTACATTCTTAGTAGTAGCCTATAATGAATCATTGGATGATTACGAAAGTTTAAAAAACTTGGAATTAGAAGAACACACTAAGTATTGGTCACTATAAAGTCAACAACAGGGTAACATGTAAGAGTGTTACCCTTATTTTTATAAAGGGGGAATAGAAATGTTAGTAATTTTGTTAACAGGTGTTAGTGGTTGTGGTAAAGATACCATAGCAAAAGAATTATTTACTTTATATGCAAAGGAAGGTAAAAAGGTACAAATAGTGCATAATGCCGACCCAGCAAAAGAAATGATGAAAAAGTATTTTGGAATAGACAATTATAAAAATGACTTAGGTAAACAACTGATAATGGGGTTAACAGATTTAATTTATACAGAGGCAAATTACTATTATTTTGAGAAAAAAGCAATGCAAAAAGTGGAACATGACACAGAAGTTTTAATCATACCCGATTGGCGTTACATGAATACTTTCCAATGGTGGCAAAGTTATGGAATGTGTAATGTTGTTTCAGTATTAATAAAACGTGGCATAGAATTTTTACCTAAGTATTACAGTTTAGAGGTAACAGAAAAAGAAGGTAAGTTACTAAAAGAGTTATGTCCCGATTATGCAGTAAATAATAAAAATGCTAAGGCAACAGCACAACACTTAAAAGATTTATTTAGTAATTTGGAGGACTAGAGTTATGGATGAATTACTAAGAATATATCACTCAGCCGAAAATATTAGTGTTAGGGAAGCTAATAAAATAAAGAAGGATATACTTGCTTACATCAATGAGGACTACCCACATCATTATGAAGCGTACAAAGAAAAGGATTATATAGAAGACCTATTACAAGACAGGATTCGTTTCATAGAAAATATGTCGGCAAAAGAACCTTTAAACGAGGAAATGTTACAAGACTTAGCAGATATGACACAAGAAGGTACAGCGTGTTATGAAGAAAAATTAGACGGAATAAGATGTGATTTACAAATAGATAGTTGTTACGCTAGGTTATTTAGTAGAAGAATATCTAAGAAAACAAACTGGTATTCAGAGAATACTCATAACTTTCCTGTTATAACAAATCATAGGTTACCTAAAGAATTAAATGGTACAGTACTAGACGGAGAATTGACAGCAATTAATTTTAAGGAGATTTCTTCATTATGTAATTGTAAATGGGATGAAGCAATATTTAGACAGCTTCTTTTAAAAGAAGAATATGGGTATGAAGTTGTGCAATATAACGCCTTTGACATTTTGTATTACAAGGGAATTAATGTAATGCAGTTACCATTACGTAGACGTAAGGAATTGTTACACACAGCAATTCACGGTTTACACGAAGCTGGTTTATATAATGTAATAGAGCATGAATGTAATACAGGAAACATAAGTGTATTGATTGGACGTGAAGATAAAGAGCGTGTAATGGAAAACCCAATGATGTACCCTTATTTGTATGAAAAGGTTAAAAGTACAGACCTCAAATTATTCGGGTTTGAATTGAACGCTTTAGAATACTTTGACTACATTGTGTTATTTGGAGGTGAAGGTATAATGATAAAACCTCTTGATGCAAAATATTACATGAAACGTGGTAGAGAATTTACTAAAGTAAAGAAATTCGATACATGGGATGTTATAATAATAGGATTTACTGAACCTACAAAATATTATGAAGGTAAAGGATTACTAGACCCCGATTATGAGTGGGAATGGTATTGTGACGCAGAAGATGACAGTGTAACACATGAAAAAATGACAATGGAAGAAGCACATTCACAAGGATTATTACCTGTTACAAAAGCATATGCACAAGGTTGGATAGGTACTGTACGTTATGGTGTTGTTATGACACATGACGAATTTGAAAAATGGGAGAAAATAAATCCTAAAGAAGAACGTTTAGTTATAAAATTAAAGGATGACAAAGTAATATTAGAAATGGGTGAATGTGGAGGTATGACAGATGAAATAAGACAGGAATTAACAGATAAACAAATATCTTTAATAAACACTGTCATGGAAGTAGGAGCAAATGAACAGATGAAGAAAACAGGAAGTTTAAGACACCCAAGATTTTTACGTTTGAGAAATGATAAAGAATGGGAGGTATGCACATGGAAAGACCACTTACATTAAGACAGAAACTAGCATTACAAAATGGAGAACCTACAAATAAAGAGTTAGGTATTTCTATCTTGGATAAAGAAGTACATTATGACATCAGTTTTTTAGAGGTAACAAAATTAGAACATTCACCTTTAGCTTTTGGCTTATTCCCTTTAGATGCATTACCTAATGTTAAGGGACAGCTATTAGATGTACAAATACAAGTTTTAGGGAGATTAATAGGTTGTAGATTATCAAAAGATTTTGTGCTAGAAGAAAATCCTAAAATGCAAGGGAAATCATTATTTAAAGTACACTTTAATGAGGGAACAATACTTGTATATAATGAAGATGGGAGAATAACACATGAAAAAGAAAAAGCGAATAAAGAGGATAAATAAACAACCAATATGGTTATGTGCCTACTTTCCTAATGGTGACGATACCAATTTATATATTAAGGCATTTTCCAGCAAGAGTAAGGCATTATTCTATGTAAACTTCTTATGTACACAAAGGTACAAAATTGTAGAAGCATATATAGATGAAGGAATAACACAATTATATAAGGCATTTAATTTAGATATTGACGAATTACAAACATTGGCATCACAAAATGAGGACACAAGATTAAATTAAATGATATAATGAGGGTATAGAGTATTACACTTTATACCCTTTTTTATGGTATAGAGTAGAAAGGAGAAAACATTGTTACAACGTAGAGGAATACATAGAAAATTAAGTGTAAGATTACGTATACACGTTAAGTTACAGGAAATAAAACGTACAATAACTTGTTACGCAGACAACGGGAATAAAGTGACCACATCATATTTAGTTAAATTGGTGTATAAATTCTGTGAAATGTATTCGGATATTCATTATTATCCTTATCAAGAGCAGTTTGCCAAGAGGATAATACGTTCTCTTATAACAAATGACGGAGAGGAAATATCAGCTTTATTCTCCCGTCAAACAGGTAAATCTGAAACAGTTGCCACAACAGTTGGGGGATGTATGATAATCTTACCTACACTGGCAAATATGCCTATGTTTGCAGATGATAAGAGATTAAGTATGTTTAGAAAAGGATTATATGTAGGAATATTCGCACCAACATTAAGACAGGCACAAACAACATTTAATAGAATGAAAACTAGGTTGTCATGTGCTAATGCTCATGCTGTCTTAGAAGAACTAGGATTAGATTTTACTACAGCTAATGGGCAAACTGTTGCATTAACAAATGGTAGTTTTGCTACCAGTATAACAGCATCCGAGAGAGCCAACATAGAAGGGGATTCTTATATGTTAATTATATGTGAGGAATGTCAAGATATTTCATCTTTCAAGATTAGAAAATCTATACACCCTATGGGAGCATCATATAATGCTAGTATAATTAAAATAGGAACAGCTACTACATTTAAAGGTGATTTCTATGATGTTATAGAACGTAATAAAAAAGACTATAAAGAAGGTAGGTTAAAAATACGTAACCACTTTGAATATGACTATAAAATTTGCCAAAAATACAACGAAAAATATCGTAAGTATGTGGAAAAAGAAAAACACAGACTTGGAGAACATAGTGATGAATTTAGAATGTCATATGGTCTTGAATGGATATTAGAACGTGGTATGTTCATTGACATAATACAACTTGAAACGTTATGTGGTTTAAAAGATGCAAGACGTGTAAGAAAGGATTTAACTAAAGAACATGTTGTAGGGATAGACGTTGCAAAGAAAGAGGATAGTACTGTTATAACAGTTATTGAGGTAGATTGGGATAATCCAATAATAATTGAAACACAAAAAACAAAAAGCAACGAAAGCATCCAATACACAGTATACAAAACACGTATAAAAGACTGGTATGAATTACATGGGGATAATTATGACAAACAGTATTATGAGATACTTAATTATCTAAGGAATTTTAAAGTTAAAAAGATAATGATTGATGCAACAAAAGAAGAAGGTATGTGTGACAGACTACAAGTAAACTTGCCTGGGATAGAAGTTGTAGCCTGTATATTTTCAGCACAATTTAAAGATAGAATGTGGAAGACCTTAGATAGTGGTATTAAATGTGGACGTGCCACATACCCATGTGATGAAGAAACACAGGCAACAAGAGAGTACCAAAAATTTATAGAACAAATGGGAGAACTAGAAAAAGACTTTAGAGGTCAAATAATGGTGTGTCAACATCCCGATAGACGTGGTGCTCATGACGATTATTGTGACAGTTGGGCATTAGCAGTTTTAGGGGCACATGATAAATGCGAAGAAATAAGAGTGCAAGGTTACCAAGAAAATAAAATATTTAGTAACCATAATAGAGGTATGTATACTAGAATAAATAAGTATACAGCACGTAGAAGAAGATAGGAGGTAGTGTAATGAACTATAATTACGAGTATAACAAAGGTTTACGTATTGATGAACTTAATAGTTATAGGGCAGTATTAAGTGAACACTTAACGGATACAGACAGAGAACTTTTAGATGAATACATTGAAAAATGGAACTTTTACGAAGGTTATCACTGGGAAAATATAGAGTTACAAGATAAACCCCAAGTAACAAAGAATTACTGTAGGGCGTTTGTAAATAAGTTTGTAGCCTTTGAATTTGGTAAAGAAGTTACGTTCCAAGTGCCTACAGAGGAAGATAGTGATGAAAGTACTCCAGCACCTGTGACAGATTTTTTAAATGAAATATGGGATAACCATAACAAGAAAATGGAATTGTTAACTGATTTAGGTCAAACAAAAGCTGTAACAGGTATAGGTTGGCTACAAGTGAAATATGAAAAACCCGAGGATTTAAATGACCCTTTTGATGAATACCCTAAGGGGCGTATACGTTTAATAAATATGTCACCTTTAACTGTATTTCCGGAATATGACCCACATGACCAAGAAAAATTGGTGAAATTAACTGTAATGTACCCTGTGGAAACACAAGTACCAACATTATTTTCTATACGTAACAAAATGAAAACTAAGGTGTATAAAATGGTTTGGACTAATGACGAATTTCTTGTGACACTTGGAGGTGAAATACAAGAAAAAGGTGCAAACCCATATGGATTTATACCTTTTGTTCCATTTATAAATTATCCTATTGCAAATAAAACAACAGGAGCAAGTGACATAGATGACATAATCCCTTTAAATGTGGAACTTAATCAAAAGAACTCTGACATATCGGAGATAATAGATTATCATTCAGCACCTATCACAGTTGTGTATGGAGCAGACATTGGAACACTAGAACGTGGTGCAAATAAAATGTGGGGAGGATTACCTACAGATGCACGTATAGAAAACTTAACAATGAATACGGATTTAAATGCAAGTACAGCATATATTGCAGATGTGAAAAAGGCAATACATGAAGTAGGATGTATTCCCGAAAATGCTCTAGGTGATATAGGAGCAATAAGTAATACTTCGGGCGTTGCATTACAAATAATGAACAGTCCCTTATTGGAAAGAACTAATGTAAAACGTATGTATAGTACAGCTGGGTTACAAAGAGTAAATAAGATGATTATATTTATGGGAATATTTCATGGTTTATTCCAAAAACCAGCAGTAGATACTAAAGATTTATATAGTACAGAGGTTGTATGGAAAGACCCACTACCAAAGGACACTTTAATAGAGATGCAACAATTACAACAAGAAATGAATATGGGTATAGAATCAAGACAAGGAGCTATGCAACGTTTAGGTAAAGATAGTAAAAAAGTACTTGAAACTATGGCAGAAGACTATGAAAAACATCCCGAATTTTATGGTCAACCTAAAAAAGAAGAAATTACACTTAATAGTGGCATGACAAATGGTGAAACACCTCAAGAAATGAAACGTAAAGAAATGACAGGAGAGAATAAGAAAACACCTGTAACAGAGGGTAAAATGTAGCTATTACATATTACAAGCAATTTTATGGTGCATTTTGTGCCACGTTATGTTACAATTACATTAAAAATATAAAAGTATTATCAAGGAGGAAAGATATAACATGAAAAACAAATATGGTATTAACGCAAGATTTATAGAAGGAATTAAAAAGGCATTGATAAGAAATGTATTGGCAGAAGAACCAGCATCACCAACTCAACCAGTGGTAAATTATGAAGAACTAATTGCTAAAGCAAGACGTGAGGAAAAAGATAAACTTTACCCACAAATTGAAGCAGAAAGAAACAAGGCAACAGCTATTACGGAACAACATAACGATTTACTTTTAAAACACGCCCAATTACAAAATGAAAATAAGGCACTTAAAGCTGAAATTAAAGAACTAAAAGATAGTGATGGCAAGGGTGAAAATAAAGAAATCGCTAAGTTAAAACAAGAAAAGGCAACACTGGAAAGCGAGTTAGAAAAATTAAAAGGGTCAATAGTAGATGAACCTACTTTAAGACAACAAATAGAAGATGAGGTAAAAGCACAATACGAAGTTGAATTGTATAAGGTAGAAAAAATGTCGTCTGACGAGTTTAAGGGACAAATAATACCCGAACTTGTAACAGGTACAACTAAAGAGGAAGTTGACGAATCTATACAAAAATCTAAAGAGAGATTTTTAGAGTTGTTAGGGGGAACAAAACCTCAACCACAACAACCTCAAGCTGGTAGTGTAACACCCCAACAAATACCAACACCACCAGCTGGAAACCCTAACATGGGTGAGTTCGTTCAATCTACTCTAAGTGAACAGGACATTTACAACATGACACCACAACAATGGGCAGAGTATCGTGTTAAATTAGGATTAAAATAATAGGAGGAATTGTAAATGTTACAAAAATCTAAAAGAGGAATATTATCAAAACTATTAACTAAAGTACATGCAGAAGGTGGTGTACTTAATACAGTTGTGTCACAAGGGGCACAGTCTAGTCAACCAAATTATGTTCCTGGAACAAATAAATTGGAACATGCAATAAGAGCAGTTTATTCTAAAGAAATAGAATTTAAGGCTATGCCTAACATGAGATTTTTCCAATTTGCTACAATGAAAACTGAATTAAATGTTGAACCAGGTTTAACAATATCTATGTTAACTTATGACAACATAGCAAGAGGTGGAAAATTAACAGAAGGTGTTAGAATGGAAGGTAAGGCTATGAGTTCTAGCATGAAAGAAATAAGAGTAACTGAATATGGTAACTCTATAACTGTTTCTGAATTAAACATAAGAAGTAACTTTGATGACGTAATGGCATCTGCGACTACTTTATTAGGTAGAGATTACGCTATAGTTATGGATTGTATGTTAAGGGACGTTGCCCTTTCTAACGCTCAAACTGTTTATGCTGATAAAGCTGACGGAACTAAAGTAACAGCTAGAAAAGACTTGGATGAAACATGTAAATTTAAAGTTTCTACAGTTAAAGACTGCCTAGAAATATTGGCTACAAATAATGCACCTAAATATAATGGTGCTGACTGGATATGCTTCGTACATCCACATCAATCAAGGGATTTAAGAGATGACCCAGCATGGATAAATGCATCTAACTATGGTTCACCTAATTTATTATTCTTAGGAGAAATAGGTAAAATAGATGACACTAGATTTATAGAAACAACTATATTAAACAATGGTGCATCAGCAGAAGATGACCCTTCTTATGATGTTACACTACAAAAAGGTAAAGATGCTACAGGACAAACAACTGGTGATACAAATAAAGTACCAGTATATCAATCTGTATTATTTGGTGACAAATACGTAGGTTTAGCTATTTCATTACCAGTTAACCTAAGAGATAATGGTGTAATAGACTATGGTAGAGAAAGAGGTTTAGCTTGGTACTCAATAATGGGTGCTGGATTATTACACGAAAAACATGGTGTAGTTATAGAAACTGCTTAATAGGAGGTGTTAGGTATGGCTATGACACAAAAAGAAAAAGAAAGATTGGCAACTGCATTACTTTATGTAAGACAGAAACCAATGGATGTAGTGGATTTAATAGAGAAGTTAATAGATAAAAAAATAGAAGAATCTAAGGCACAACCAGGTGTCTAGGAGGTGTTATAACGTGGCAAATTTCAAGAAAAAATCTGACAAAGACGTTGTTGAGAATTTAATGGAAGAAGTTAAACAAGAACAACCCGAAATAGTGTTGGATGATAAAGATGAAATAGAACCGGAAGAATCTATTACAGTAGAAAAACCGGTTGATAATAAACCCACTAAAAAATATACAATAAAGGTGAAACAGTATACTAGAGTATTTATAGGTCAATGGTATACATTTGAACCTAAAAGAGTGTATAGAGTGGATGAAAATGTAAAATCTAAACTACAAAATGCTGGATTACTACTTCCTTTATAGGGGAGGTGTAACACATGAAAGACTTGTTACAAAGTTTATACTTTGCATTAGGTAGAGAAAATTCTACTGACCCCGTTTGTAAAGCCATTACAGACGAGGAAATTTCACATCTTGTAACAACTATTGCAGAGAGTAATGGAGTAGACTTAGAAGACTTTGATGCGACTAAGGCTTCCTATTTACAAATGCTAGTGTTACGTGACGTGTATTGGAAATTAGCTTTAGCTTCTGCCCCTATGTATGAAATATCAGTTGACGGATTAAAAGTAAGTAAACAAACTAGGTTTGAACACTACTTTTCCATGATACAACAACTTAATAGTCAAATCGGAGATTTATTAGAAGGTAATCCAAGTTTAGGATTTGCTTCTGTCAAAGTTGAAACTGCTGTAATACAAAAGGATTATGTCAATGCGAATTTACGCAACCTTGTGAGAAAGACAAAAACGAGTATTACAGTGGATAAACAAGATGACAAGTACACATATTTGGAAATAAAATTTAAAGATGCTCACGTTACACGTTTCCAGGTCTATTACAACCCAACCCTTCCTGTTGTAGACGAGTATGAGGGTAACACTTTAAGTAAAGGTTCAATTCTAGTGCGTGACAGTTTGGACGTAACCGATAATAAATTAAAAATTCCTGTTCTAAAGGGTTACGTTGCTGTTGTAATAATTGCTCCTAATGGCACTAAGAACTTTAAACAAATACAAGTAGGTGAAACTAATGGCACAATATGATGAAGTAAAATCGTTAACATCGGATGTACTTGAAATATATTCCGATTGGGGTACTGCAAATATTACATTACAGAAATTTCAAGGGGGAGAATATGATGATTTGTATGATGAAGGTACAGCGTCATATTCTGAACCTTATAAATGTATAGGGCGTTACAAACCAACACCTGTAGAAGAACAACAAACTGGAGTAGGTTTAAAAGAAGACGAACAATTCTATACTGTCTATGTAGTTAAGGACACACTTGATAAACAAGGTGTCACAAGTATTGAAACTAGAGATATTTTAGAATATAACGGGAATAGATTTGACATTCTAGCTGTTCAGTATTCTGCTGTAATTGGAGATTACGCCTTACAATATAAGATTTACTGTAAAGGTAAAATATTTAAGATTAAGGAGTTGTAACATATGAGTAAAATGACAGGTGATTGGACTAAGTTACAAGCTAAGTTAAATGATATTTCTAAGGGTAAAGTCAAAGACGATATGGAAGAACAACTTCAAGATTCGGCTAATGATTTAAAAGAAGCTATGCAACAATACATAAGAGGGCAAGAGGGTAATTGGCAACCTCTAGCACAAGCAACTATAGACAAAAAACATGATGACACAATTTTAATTGAAACAGGTGAAATGGTAGATAGTATAGAAGTAACACCTCAAGGTGAAGACCAATATGTTATATCTGCAACAGGGCAACGTAACCAAGAAATACTGAAATACCACGAATATGGAACGTCACGTATGGTCGCACGTCCTGTAGTAAGACCTGTATTCGAGAGAGAAAAGGGTAATGTAAAAGCAGAATGTAAGGATGCTTTTATTACATCCTTAAAGAAGTGAGGTGTTACGTATGAATTATGGATTACGTGAAATAGACACATCATTTAAAAATATGCTTAAAGAAATATATGGGGGTTATAGAATAGTTCATTATAACCCCGATGTAGATTGGGTAAAAGAAACTTACCCCTGTGTGGCATTTAAAACAGAACAAAATGCTGACACAGCATACAAGGATTATAATAGTTATGACATAGATGACCAATACATTACGGATAAACCCGATTATACTCAGATGTTGTTAACATTGTACGTTTTGGCAAAGAAACAACAAGACATAAATGTAATGATAGAAAAATGGTTAGATGCTCATGGTACACATGCTTCAACTATGGATATAACAGGTAAAGACGGAAGTGTGAAAACTGTATTTATGGAGAGAAAAACAGCGTTTTTTACGTCAGATGAAAACTTGGACGGGAAAATATATTATCGTAGGGTGTTACAGTTTACGATAGATGTACCTGTGGAATTACCTTCAAGAGAATACAATAAGGTCGAACGTGTCATAGTAACTAAGAAGGAGGTACGAAATGGCTGATAACAAACAAGTAGTCAGACCGGGTTCTTATTTAAAAAGAGAACGTGATATAGTACAAAAGGCTACAACTGTTACACCTTTAGTATGGGGTGCGATAGGGTCAGAAGATTGCCCTATTGGCGATAGTGTAGTTGAAGTTAAATCCTATAAGGATTTTAAAGATAAATTCTGCATGACAGATGAACAGGCTAAACAGTCTAAACTAGCTTTAGCTGTAAATCTTTGGTTCTTACTAAATAGTAGTAGTATGTTTGTATATAATGCTAATCCTTATACAACAAAGGCTAAAAAATTAGTAGGAGAAAAAGTTACTTTTGAAGCTAAATATGCTGGGTTATGGGCAAAAGATTTAGCTATACAAGTAACTGATGATAGTATTACAGTTAAGTACAACGATGTTACAGAGGTTCTTGAAAAGAAAGTGGCTTCTGTAAATCAATCTAAATTTATACAAGTTACAGGAACTGGTGTAACAGACACAGATTTAGCAGGATTAACTAAAGAAGCAGTTGCTTTAGATGTTATAGGTATAACTGCACCTACTGAAGATGAAGCTAAGAAACAAACTAACATGGATACTTACCTAGAAAAACTTATGAGAGAGGACACTATTACAATAGCTACTGAATACGTGTATTGTGAACCTAAATTTATTCAAAATAGTGCTAAAAAATTAGAGGAAGAATTAGGTATAAAATTACTCCCAATATCTTCTATAGCATATGTGGATGTAACACATGACTTACCTACATATGACGGATATAGAGGTATGGTATGTACTCCTAATATTACTGTAATGAACCCTATAACTGGAGTGATAGAAGAACAACCACCTACTGTTGCAATACCAGCTATATTTGGTAAATTAGTAACTAAATATGGTATACAACAAGCACCCGCTGGTGTTGAAGCTATATTACCAAATGTTACAGGAGTATCACATGAGTATACTGAAAGAGAACAAGGTATATTAAATGCTTCTAACTTTAACTGCATCATACCTAAAAAACGTTATGGTGTAGTGTTATGGGGTAACAGATTAATAAACTCTGACCAAGACAGGGATTATGTTTCTGACTTACTTTTGGATGACTATATAGATAACTGGATAAAAGCCGACACTGAAACATTTGTATTCAAAAATGCAGATGACATAATGTACTCTGAAATTACAGCAAGGATAACAGCATTTTTAAGAGAGTTATGGTCTAAGGGAGCTTTAGCTGGTGAAACACCAAATGAAGCCTTTTCCGTTAGATGTGACAAGGAATTAAATGCTGACGCTAAAAAAGGTGAAGTATATGCAGAGGTAGGCTGGGCTAAAAAATATCCAGCAGAATTTATTTACACTACTGTTAAATACATGAGTGTGTAAGGAGGGATGAAACATGTTTAGAGAATTACTAAAACAATACTTGGAAGAACATCAAGTACATGCTATGGCTAGAACATCAGCAGAAGACCCACTTAGAGGTTATAAATTCAGAATATCTATTCCAGGACTTCCTTCCTCTTGTGGATTTAAAAAAATCGGTGGATTGAAAGATGAAATGGGTGTAATAGAATATGACGAAGGTGGATATGACCATACGCATAAATTAAAAGGTAAAGCAAAAGGTGGAGAACTTACTTGTGAAAAAGGTATGTTCCCTTCTAAACAAGTAGAAGAAGTGTTTAGAAACTCTTTGGCATCAGATGATGATAGATGTACTATAGTAGTGGCTTTACTAGATGCAAAAGGAAACGTAGCACGTGACTGGAAACTAGCAGAATGCTGGTGTTCAGCATGGGAAGCTGGGGATTTAGACGCTTCAAGTGAAGATGTATTAGTGGAAACTATTACTATTCAATATGAATATTTCTTAGACTAGGTGTAAGGGTATTTTAGGTCACTTGACAGCTTACAGTGGGTTACGTTAAAATTAAACCATACTGTAAATCTAAATATTCTCATTTGTTCCTAAAACGCCTAGGTATTTTATATACTTAGGCGTTTTTGTTATAATGTAGGTAAAATAGTAAATAAGGAGGAAATAAAATGTATACAGAAGTAGATAATTTATTAATAGGTATTAAGGATGAAAATGGTGTAACACACACTGAATTTGAGTACAGAGAAATGACAGGGCATGACGAAGAAGCGTTAGCCAAACCAAAAGTAAAAGATAATGGAAGTGTGGCATTACGTACAGTTTTAGAGAGATGTATCATAAGAATTGGTGGTATAACTAAAGATAGTGTAAAACCAAATAAATGGAAAGAACTTATACAAGGTATGTATATCAATGACCAAGATTACGCTTTTATGAAAATTAGGGCGTTATCAATAGGGGACACTTTAACTGTTACAAATAAATGTCCTAATCCAAGCTGTAAAAAGAAAATAAAAACGGAGTTCGACATAGACGAATTTGATATAATTCCATATGACGGAATTGAAGACATAGAGTTTGAATTACCTAAAGGTTATTATGACAAAGAAGGTAATAAACATACTACAGGAACAATAAGAAGACCAGTAGGTTTAGATAGAGAAATATTAGATATTTCAGCAAGAAATAATTTTGGGTTAGCAAATACACTTTTATTAGCTAGATGTATAAAAACATTAGGAGATGTAAAAATACATGACAGCGTAATAAAGGATTTATCTATGAAAGATAGGGACTATTTATTAAAACTTTTAGCTGAACACAGATGTGGATATGACATAGGAGAATTTGATATTGAGTGTCCCGAATGTGGTGAACAATTTACTGTTACACTTAATAACGCAGATTTTTTATAGATGATTTTTACGGGAATGATGCTAAACTTATCGCAGAAAACTATTACGAAGTCCTTAAAATGGATACGCATTATATTTCTATGCGTTACCATTGGGATAAGAATACAATATACGATATGACAACACAATCCCGTAGGGAGTACATTGATATATTAACCCAGCATGACCAAGCCGAGCAAGAAGCTATGGAAAAGTTAAATAATAATTATTAGATAGCGAGGTGTAACATATGGGTGAATTATTCGGGTTAGGTATACTCCTAACCCTTCAAGATAGAGCGACTAATGGTGTTCACGTAGCAACACACGCTTTAGAAGACTTAGAAGACCAAACTAGGGATGTAATAAATGCTGTTTCCGACCTTGACAGAGCCAATACTGGTTTATCTTCCTCTAACCCTTCCATGACACTTACCGAAATGGCACAAGGTATGCGACAATACACTTACTACTATGACCAATACGGACGTAGACATAGATACCATTCCAACCAGTTTAACCGAGAATTAATGCGTATGACAGGAAGTGCCAATGACATGGCACGTTCACTAGAAAGTAGTATTAGACCTTGGGGTCAAATAGCGGGTATGACGCAAAGTGGTAGACGAGTTGCTAGTATGATGCAAGGTATAGCAAGAGAAACAAGAACAGCATACAGAGCATTAGTTGGTTTTGACGCAGAAGGTAGACATGCAATATCAGCTAGTGAAACACAATCGGCATTAGACCGTTACAGACGAACAGTTAATGATTTACAAGCTGGATTACACAGTATGTATCAACGTGGTGAAATAGACGCTTTAAGTTATCAACAAGCTGTACGTAATATGGCACAGGAAAGTAGCCGTATAGAGAGAATAAATCAACGTGGATTTAGAAGTACCCGTCAGTATTATTCTATGTTACAACGTGCTGGTATACATACAAACGCAATAGAAAATCAACGTGGTATAGCCTTAGAAAGAAATCGCTGGAGAATAGAAGCACAGGCAGAACAAATATTATCTATGAGAACATCAGCTTCTAGTTTAGGATTAACCTTCAGTAGAATGTCACCTATTTTAGGTGCTATGACACGTAATTCTTTTGGATTAGTAGATGCTTTCCAACGTGCTGGTAGAGCGTTTAATCCTCTTGTAATACAAGCACGTTTATTTAATGAAGGGTGGAGTGGTAACGATATACAACGTTATATGACTTCTATGACAGCTTTTGCAACAGGATTTACTACTGTATTCCCTATATTAACATTAGGGGTTGTCGCATATTACACAGCATTGGGAACTTTAGCTTACAAACAAATACCAGCTGTACAAAAAGCATGGGAAAGATTTAAGTCATCAGCTTTACAAGCATTACAACCTTTATTAGAAGAAGTGGGTAAAGTTATGACAAAAGTGCTAGACTTAGGAACAGCCTTTATGGAAAGTGTACAGAAATTCCAAAAGGCACATCCTATTATATCTCAAATTGCAACCTCTTTGGCATTAATATTGCCTATACTTACTTTAATAGTTAGTGGATTTTTAGCAGTATATAAAGCTGGAGGTTTCATATGGCAACAAATCTTAGCCAATGCCCAACAAGCTCAAACCGATTTAACAGGTGTAGGATTAGCTATAGGATTTATAGGTTCTGTTGCAATATACCTCGGAACAACTATTGCAATGTTCCAAGCATTATATAAAAATTGCGAAGGATTTAGAAAAGCTGTAGATAATACAGTAAAATCGGTTAAGAATTTTATAAAAGAATTTAAAGAGAACCACCCCACTATTACAGCGTTTTTTGAAAATTTAAGTTTTGGACTATTCACAGCATTTGCTGGTGTTACATGGTTACAAACAACTTTTGCAATTTTTGCGAAAGTATTAAGACCTTTATCACCATTAGTTAATAGACTTACTGGAGCGTTTGGATTATTACGTTCTGTAGGAACACGAGCAATAAATCTTATATTAATACCTTTTAGGTTGTTTATAAATATATTACAGCACCCTATTACATTCCTACGATTAATAGGGCAAACAGGTAGTCGAGCCTTCCGTTTAGTACGTATGGCATTAACTCCATTAATAGGATTAATACGAAACCTCCCAGCATTGCTTTCAACAGCTTTTGGTGTGTTACGTAGTCTTCCTGGACTAATTGCTGGGGCATTTAGAGCATTACCAGGAATAATTTGGGGAGCGTTACAAAGTGTATTTACACGTGCTTTAGGATTAATAACACGTTTTGGAGCATGGGTACTAACATATGCACGAAACCCTTTATTACTATTACGTAGTGCATCACAGTTGGCACAACGAGCAGTAGTTGCATCTTTCCGAGGAATGGGTGTTGCAGTAAGATTCTTTGGAACACTTATTACAAGTCCTATTACAGCTATTAGACAATTAGCTGGAGCAGTAAGAGGTTTATGGAATACACTTGTTACTAGACTTCCTTTTTCTCCTTGGATTATTGTAATAGGTATATTGATAGCTGGAATAGTAGCTTTATGGAAAACAAACGAAAACTTCCGTAACGCAGTTAAAAATATTTGGAAAGATGTATGTAGTTTTGTTACTCAAGTAGTAAATGGTGTAAGAGAAGCTATGGAAGGTAAATTAAAGCCTGTCATAGAAAATCTTAAATCCATATTTTCATCCTTGGGTACTATATTCGGAACAATATTTAGTGCAATAAGTGAAGTACTTAAAGTATTCTTCGGAGATATTACAGGAGGATTTGAAAAATCGGGAAGTGCTGTAGAAACTGTAACAAATTTAATTGTGGGAGGATTAACTGGAGCAATTAATATATTACAAGCAGTGCTTACACCTTTAGCCGAGGTATTAAAAACAGTGGCAGACTACATGAAAGAACATTCAGAAGAAATAAAAAATGGCATGGTACAGGCTTACCAATTTGTAGCTTCATTATTACAGGCAGTTGTAATGCCAGTTATTCAAGCTGTAACAGACTTTTGGAGAGAACATGGAGAAACAATAAAACAGTTTGTATATAATGTGTATCAAGGATTAGGAACAGTAATATCAACTTTAGTATACGGGGCATTTACTGTGTTACAAAGTATTGTTCAATCTGTAACAGCCTTTTGGGACGAACATGGCGAAAGCATAAAGAAAAATGTGTATACAATATATAAAAATTTAGTACCTATAATATCGGGTGTTATGACAGCAATAATGACTATAATATCTACAGTAGGTAGTGCAATAGTCAGCTTTTGGGAGCAACATGGTGAAAGTATAATGCAAAGTGCAAGTACTATATGGAATGGTGTATGTACTGTAGTTGCTGTAGCATGGGCGTTTATATCAAACGTAATACTTCCAGTTGTAGGAACAATAGTATCAGTTGTTATACAAGGATTTGCAAATTTAACTAGCTTTATAATGTCACATGCAGACACTATAAAACAGGTATTAACAGTAGCGTTCCAATTTATAAGTACAGCAATAACAGTAGCCGTAACAATAATAGGAACAACAGTTCAAACAACATTCACTGTAATCTCGGGTATCATACAATTTGTTAGTCAAATACTTACCGGAGATTTTGCTGGAGCATGGAATACTATATGTAGTACTGTAACATCTGTAGCTAGTACTATTTGGAGTTGCATTACAACAGTATTTGGAGGTATTGCAGATTTCATTACAGGTACAGATTGGTTAAGTCTAGGTGCTAATGTAGTACAAGGGTTAATAGACGGAATTGTAGGATTAGCTTCAGGTGCTTGGGATGCAATATGTCAAATAGGTCAAACTATCATAGACGGATTTAAGAGCCTTTTAGGTATACATTCACCTTCTACTGTAATGGCAGAATTAGGTAGATATGTAATAGAAGGGTTAAAACAGGGTATTTGTGACGCTGGTAATTTCTTACTAGGTGCAATCAATCAAATAGTAGGTTACTTTACTCGTATGAAAACACGTATTATGTCAGCAATAAGTAGTTTAGTAAGCGGTATAGCTTCTAAAATAAGTGGCATGGTAAGTAGCTTTACTTCTAAAATATCTAGTTTAGTAAGTAGTGTAGGTAGCAAGTTATCAAGTATGGTAAGTAGTGCTAAAACTAGAATATCTTCCTTTGCATCTAGTTTAAAAACAGGAGCAATAAGAGCTAAAGACAACGTGGTTAATGCAGTAAAAACTATGATAAGTAGAGTTAAAGGTCTAGGTTCTCAATTCCTTAGTATAGGTAGAAACATGATACAAGGTTTAGTAAATGGTGTAAAATCTAAAGCATCAGCACTAATTCAATCTGTAACAGGAGCAGTAAAAGGTGCAATAAACAAAGCTAAATCTTTACTAGGTATACATTCACCTTCAAGAGTATTTAAATCTCTAGGTATAAATACAATGGAAGGTTATAATATAGGGGTTACACAAGAAAAACCTAAAACTGAAAGGGCAATAGAATATGCATTACCTAACGCTCAAGATTTTGACATGAGAGAACGCATAGGAAAAATTGCAACACCTGTAATGGCTACAACAAATACTGCAAATACAAATAATACAAATAATAATAACAGGACTTCAAATGATACAATAAATTTCAATATTCAAGTACAAGACGGAAAATCTTTCACAATGGAAGACGCAGAAAGAATATTTGATATGCTACAAAAGGTTAAAAATAAGAGAGATTTATTTGTATATTAAGGTAATTAGCCTATGTAATAGAGATTTATTTATTTTATTGCATAGGCTATAATTATATTAAATGGAGGTGATAAAATGGGTGCTGGAGCAAAAGTAAAAGGTTACTTAAAAAATTGTGAAACAAATGAAATAAGGAAGTTCATGTTTAACCCTAACAGTGTAGGTTATGACATAGATAAAGAGTATAATACCATGATTTCTCCAGGATTGTCTTACCCTAAAATTGAATATGGAAAGGGTAGTGTTATATCAAGACCTTACTCTTTATACCTTAGAGGTAAAGATACAGAAGACTTTATATCCTATTTAGAGGGTTTAGTAACACCTAAAACAAAATATAGTGAACCCCCTATAGTTATTTGTGTATTTGGAACTTCTGTATGTAAAGGTTATATAAACACTTTAAAAGTGAAGAAAACCCTATTTGATAACAATTTGAAATGTATAGAAGCTACCTGTGACATAAATATAGTGGAGGTGAGAGATAAATGATTTTTAAAGGCTCACGTTACGAAGATACACCTACAACTATTAGGGATAACACACAGATATTAACCCGTAGAGAATTGGTGACAGATGAAGAACACTATCGTTACATTGTAATAGAAGGGGACACTTTAATGAATATAGCATATAAATGTTATGGTGACGAAAGTCTATGGTGGAGAATAATGGAGAGTAACCCTAAATATAAAACACCTTTAGATGTAAAACCAGGTGATTTATTATTAATCCCTTTGAGAAATGAGGTGTAATAAATGGTATCTTTCAGCGTAAATTTAAATGGTAAACAATTTACTACAGAAATGAAGGAATTTATCTCTAATATAAAAATGAAAAAAATAAGCACAGGTGCATCCTCTTTAGAAATACAAATAAATGACCCCGAAATGACTTTTATAGGTGATGTAGAATTGTTTAAGCAAAATGTGCCTGTTACTTTTTCTTTTAAAAAAGGTAAAGGTGATAATGAAATAGTAAATTTTGTAGGTTATGTTGCTCAAGTAAGTGTGGAAATGTCAGATGACATTCCTAAGATATCTATTACATGTTCGGATGAAAGTTACAAACTAGATAGGAAGAAAAAATCTAAAAACTGGGGTAACAAAAAACGTCATGTAATAGCTAAAGAGATATTCCAAAGCTATGGATTAAAAACTGTAATAGATGAATCACAGGATAAACCTTCAACAAGTGACAGTAATTCCAGTAGTTCGGAAGTGTCACAAAGTAATGAAACAGATATGTCATTCTTAAAGAAATTGGCAGATGAAGAAGCAGATGATTGGTTATGTTATGTATTTAATGGTACAGGGTATTACTGTAAGAAAAAATTACTGGAAACACCTAAGAAAACACTTGAATATAGAAAAGGAGAATGTTCCATAAAATCATTTAAGCCAACTATAAATAGCGTGACTAAACGTGTTCCAGTGTATGAACAGGATTATGATTTAGCTAAACAAAGTGTAACGGAAGTTACAACAACTAAAACTAAGAATAAGCAAGGGAAGTGATGATATGCCACGTGTAGGTGACGGGAAAGATGAAGTTGCTGTTTTAGAAGGTGACATAGACACTCTTGAACCTTATATGGAGTTAGATGCAAGACAGACCATACGATTAGAAGGGGTAGGAGAAGCACTAACAGGTTTATATTATGTTACAGAAGTTGATTTTGAGTTATCGGGTACAGAATTTAAACAATCATTAAAAGTAGAACGTAATGGATTTGGTGATTATACTAAAGCCTATGACATAGCCATAAAAGGTAAAAAAACTGTACAGAGTGACGCAGTCAAACCTGTAACGAAAAATAAAACACATAAGGTTAAGAAAGGTGATACGTTATACAGCATTTCAAAGAAGTATTACGGGAGTAGTAAGTATGCCGATAAAATATATAAGGCAAATAAGTCGAAAATAAAAAGTAAAAACATTTTAAAAGTAGGAATTGTGTTAACATTACCATAGGAGGTGTAATACAATGAAATACAGAGGTAAAGTAATAAATAATACAGACCCTATGAAAATGGGGCGTATAAAAGTATACTGCCCTTTAATTTATGGGAATAGTGAGAGTGCATGGTGTTATCCTTGTATTCCTTTAGGGTTTGAATACCATATTCCCCAAGTGGGACAAATGGTATGGATTGAATTTGAGAAAGATGACATAAGCAGTACACCAATCTATGTAGGAACGTGGGGTGAACAAGATAAATGGATAAAGATGTACGAGGAATAAGTTTTCCTTTTAGAATAGGAAATAAAGGTGGTATTGTAATGAGTGAAGCTAACTTACAAGATGTAGAGCATATAGAGGAAAGTATTGAGCAAATATTGTGTACGTGTTTAGGCGAAAGAGTAATGAACTATGAATTTGGTTCAGAACTAGATACTGACATATTTAAGGCTCAAGATTCCTCTTTATACTCTTTGTTACGTTACCAAATAATGGATGCATTACGTAAGCATGAACCACGTATAAACGTGGATGAACAAAACATTACAATATTACAGGAGAAAAGTGTAATACAAGTGGAGATTAAGTATACATTAGTAGATTTCCCGAATTTAGGATTATTATGCACATTAATTAATTTAGGAGGTGCTGACTTTGAAAGTAAGGGATAATGTTGATTATACAAACCGAGATTATGCTGGATTTAGACAAGATATGATTCAAAGATTACAGCAATTAATCCCGGAATACACAGATACTTCTGACAGTGATGCTGGTATAGTGTTAATTGATTTATTAGCACATGGGTTAGACATTTTATCATATTACAATGATAAAGTGGCGAACGAAGTATTTTTAGCTACAGCAAGGGAACGTAGTAGTGTAATGATGATAGCACAAGGAATCTTAGGTTATGAAATACAAGAGAATACACCTTCCAAAGTGTACCAAGTATTTGAGATAATCCCGACAGAGGATGACACTATTATTCCAGCTGGAACATTGTTACGTACTAAAGGCGAATATGGAGAGCCCTCTTTATACTTTGAATTAGACAATGACCTTATTATACCAGCAAATTGTACAGGATTAGAAAAAGATGAAAAGGGAGAATATTTATATAAAGTGTCATGTACACAAGGATATACAGTAGAAGATGATGTATTGGGGTCATCTAACGGGACAGCTAATCAAACGTTTACTGTTCCAAGAAGTGGTGTAATAAAAGATAGTGTAATAGTTAGTGCTATAAGTGAAAATGGTATGACAGAAGAATGGACTAGAGTTTCTAACTTTATAAATTCATCTCCTTTAGATAAACATTACACTGTTACATTGGATGAAAATAATGTAGCAACAGTACATTTTGGTAATGGACGTAGTGGTAAAATACCAGCAGTACATGTTGACGGATTAACTGTAACCTATAGAATAGGGGGAGGAACTGTAGGTAACGTAGCACCTAGAGTTATAAATAGAACTGATGAAAATTTGGCTTATGTAAAGAGTACATTTAACCCAGCCGAACCTTATTTATTAGGGGTAGATAGAGAAACATTAGAGGAAATAAAATTAAATGCTTCGTCTTCCTTTAAAACACAATGGAGTTGTATTACAACAGAAGATTATGCAGACATTTTAAAAGGGCAAGAATACGTTTTAGATGCTTATTCATACAGCGAAAAATCTAAACCATTGGATATAACAGTATATGTGTTACCTAAAAATTATGGGGACATGAATGATGACACATTGAAACAATTACGTAAATCTTTAGAGGAAGTTTACCTAAGCAAAAAAGCATTAGGTGTAACAGTTTCAATAAAATGGGCAAAGATACAATATGTAACATTGAATTTAGACATTACACTAGAGGAAACAGCATCAAAGGCTATGACAAGAAGTGTAATAACAGACACCCTATTCGCCAATTATAATTTAGACACTAGAAAAATTGGAGAACCAATGTATTTGTCACGTATTTTATCAGATGTATTAGATATTGAAGGCGTTTTAGATGTAACAGGGTATTTAGATGACAATAAAGCCAAAATAATCCCAACAGAACCTGGAATTGTGACAGCGTTACAAACTATTAATACAACAATGAATGGAGGGGTTGTATAATGGATTTTGGTAATTATTTATATAAACAACTTCCAGCCTATTATCGTTACAGGGATATTGAAACAGAGTACACTTTAGAGCGTTATCTAAAATGTTTAGGTGAATATCTAAATGTTGTATTTGAGGAAACAGATGACATAAAAGATTTATTAGATGTGGAGAAAATGCCTAGTAAGTTTTTACCTTATTATGCAAAAATGTTTGGCATAAAAATATATGACGATATATCAGAAGACTTTCAAAGGAAGTTACTAGCTAACATTGTTCCAATACTTAAACGTAAAGGAACACGTGACGTAATAGAATTTGTTGCAAGGGAATTAACAGGTTATGACGTTGACATAACAGAGGGTAATGAATACGCCTTTAAAACATGGGTAGATGAAATAGAGCTACCTTTAGGGGCAAAACAATCTTTAACTTTTGCCGAAACTCAAACAATACATTACAGATATGCTGGTAGTGAATTAACAAGTAGGTTTATAGTCTATGTTGAAATACATACACTAGAAATGGAAGCAACAATATCAGAAGAATTAATTAGAAGGTATTTAAAAGACTTAGTACCAAGTTATATAAATGTGGTATTCGTATTAAATCAGCATTTAATTGACGAGGAAGATTATAACGAAGAAGTAAATGTAACAGTTGTAGAAAGTGGATTTAGAGATACAGAAGTTGTAACAGACAGAACATATGGTAATGTGCAATATGAACATTATGACCGATTAAAATTCCTTCCCGAAATAGAGGACGTAAAATTGCATGTAACAGAACTAGATTTTGGGTGTATAACAGAACAAGAGCGTTACACTGTATACAGTATTATAAGTGAAGGAGATTATACAGATGAAGTGACAGATTTATCTAATTCGGGAGGTGTTACACCTACGCCAACACCAACACCGATAGACCCCGAACCTGTACCCGACCCCGACCCTGGTATAGAAAAATTGACAGATTTAACAGGTGCAGTTGTTATGGGTGACTCACGTTTTGTAGCTATGCAAAGTTATGGTGACAGATATTTTAAAGATATGACAGTAGACGCTAAAAAGGGTTGTTCAGCTAATTACTTTTATAATGCAAAAACTGGCGTAGATAGAATAATGCAATATCCAAAGGATGCAAAATGTTTCATAATTTTATTAGGTGTAAATGACCCCGAAACAAGTGGTCAATTTTACATGAAAAATATGTTAACAGCATTACGTGGAGAATTTCCAACAACGCCTGTATATGTTATACAAGAATATCACATGGGTGAGAAATTTAGTGACGGATATGATTACACTACAATGAATAAAATGATTGACGGGTTTAATACTGCAACAGATAAGGTATGTATAGATTTAAGTATACACCATATTGATGCAAGTAAAGGTTTGTTAGTCAATAATATACTAGATAGTCAATACTCTAGTGACGGATGCCATTTAAACCAAGCAGGTTATGATATTTTGTGGGGTAATGTAAAAGCTACAATATTAGACACAGAAAATAATAAAGATGATGGTAAGGGGGATACATCTTTAGAAAAAATAGGTGTAACAACAGGTAATGTTAATGTTAGAAGTGGAGCAAGTACAGATTATGACGTTATCGGTACATTAACAACAGGTACACAAGTACAAATAGTAGGTCAAGACAGTACAACAGGTTGGTACAAAATAAAATACAATAATGATTATGGTTATGTGTCAAATAAATATGTACAAATAACAAGTGAAGGAGGAAGTGAATTACCTCCTATACCTCCCGACACTAAAGACCCTCTATATGTACCCGATAGATTTACGGGAAAAGTAACTAATAACTATCAATTAATGGCAAAAGCATATGAAATATTAAGACACTATAACACATGTTATCTTTATGGTGGTATAGGGCAAATTGTAACGCAAAGTGTAGTAAATGCTAAGGCAAAACAATATCCTAGCTTCTATACTTCTGCAAGAAAGGCAAACTATACACAATATATCAATAGTAGTAAGAGATACTGGGGATTTGACTGTGTCAATCTTTATAAATCTATTTTATGGGGTTGGAATGGCGACGAAAGTAAATCTTTTGGTGGTGCAAAATATGCAAGTAATGGTGTACCCGATGCATCAGCAGACGGATTATTCAGTTACTGTACAAGTAAGTCAAGTACAGGCTGGGACAATATGATGATAGGCGAGGCATTATGGATGTCGGGTCATTTTGGATTATATGTAGGTAACGGAAAATGTATCGAATGTTCCCCACGTTGGAATAGAATAGGGTTAGGTACAAGTTGGGGTGAAGAATGGAATGGTGTAATGCTTACAGGTGTATCAAACTGTTCTAATTGCCCTACAGACATACACACTAGAAAATGGACTAAACATGGTAAACTTCCATACATTCAATACTTAACTAAAAATCCATTTATAGATTCAAGTAACACAGAACAAGCTGGAGATACAACAGGTACTTTAGTAGGTGAAACATTCTTAGCAAATATTACAGCTTATTATCCCGATTCTTCTACACTAGAAGGAGGTTACCAAGATGCTATAGGTAATCCTTTAGTCGGATATCCCGACCAATTAACATGTGCAGTACCTAAAAATGTGCCACTTGGAAGTAAAGTAAAAGTACTTGGCACAGGTACTAAGTATGACAACCTTATATTTACAGCTACAGATAGAGGGGGAGCAATAGTAGTAGATAGTGACGGAACTTATCATGTAGACCTTTGTATGAAAACTGCTACAGAAGCTAACACATTTGGAAGACGTAAAGGTAATGGTGTAAAAGTAATAATAGGTGACGTTGTAACATCTACAAGAAAAGTTGCCATTACAAAACAAGGATGTAGCATACGAAGTGGTGCTGGAACAAGTTATTCTGTGTTAGGTAAAGCATGTACTAATTATAGATTTACAGTTTTAGACGATAGCAAAGACTGGATTGCTGTAGAGTATCATGGTAAAGTGGCATATGTGAGTGCATCTGTAGTTAGTATAGTTATGGTGTAATGAGTATGCTATAATATTATCAAAAGGAGGTATAGTAATGGATAAAAATAATTTACATGCCGTAGGGCAATTTAAAGACAAAGTTTATGACGCAAAGACTGGAGAATTAATAAAAGAAACAGAGTGGAGTAAAAATACCATAGTCAATAACATAAATAAAGCCATAGCATATGCTTTAGCTGGTAAAGGTGGATTATGTTATTGGGCAGTAGGTAGTGGTCAAGCAAGTTGGAGTGATACTAATTTACCTAGTCCGTCACCTACTGACACACAACTTAGTAATGAAATAGGAAGAAAAGCAATTCCGTCATCTGCTTTTAAATTCTTAGACGCAAGTGGTAATGTAACAGCTGGTATAACAAACGTGTTACAAATAACACTTACATTCAACGCTAGTGAGTGTAATGGAGATTGGAGAGAGTTCGCCATAATAGGTGGAGATGCAACAAGTGAATTAAACAGTGGTATAATGATAAACCACAAAATACACAAGCTACAAAGTAAAACGGAAAATCTACAAATAGAACGTAGCATGAGGTTTACATTTAATAATAATAACTAGGAGGTGTAAGATATGTCAGATAGATTCGCATTAGGTTCCTCTTTCAATGCAGATGCCAATTTTAAAAGCGTAAAAGTTGGTGCTGGAAGTTATGTACTTGAAACAGAACTTAATGAACTACAGGACATTTCTTACTACAGACAACAACAATTTGTAAAAGATTACATAGGTGACGGTTTAATGAATATAGGAAGCCTGTCTTATAAAGACGGCTTCCTTACATTAGATAATGAAGTTGCTGTAGTAGGAGGTTATTTAATAGACATTACACATTTATCATGTGAAATACTAAGAGGTCATCACGCTTACCTTAAAGTTTGGGAAGAAGAAAAATCTTATACAGACATTATAAAATTTAAAGGTAACGCTCAAGAGAGTAGGGTGGTAGCTAATAGTATGTGGGATGAACGTGTAAATGAAGAAACAACAAGAAGAATACAAATAATGTATGACTTGGTGACAGATAATTCAGATAAAAATGCGACATACCTAGATATAGGGTATTTAGGAGCAGATACCTTTAATGTAACAGTAAGTACTAAAGGGCATAACACCACTAAATTTACTTATGAGTGTATAGCTAAAGAGGGTCAAACTGTTATAGATTTCCCTAGAGCGTATGCTTTTGGTAAAAGTACAATGCTAGTATTTATTGACGGACTTCTATTAATGCCCGAAGACTATGTGGAAGTAGACAGTAAATGTATTAGATTCAATATTGAAATACATGAGGGACAAAAGATTTTCTGTTACGCAGAGAATTATATAAAACCTATAGTGGGTGAAGGTCATGCTGAAACACATATGGTAGACGGAAATGACCCATTAGATATTACAGACCTAAAAGACGAAGAAGATTTACTAGATAAGTTAAGAGGTTTATTAGGTAAAGTTGTAATAGACGGAGGGGGATTTGGAGATTTAGATACAGAGCGTGACACAGTATATAGTGGAGGTTTATTTACGGATAGTGCAGATGTACTAGACCCTAGTTTACCCGATACAGGAAATGATGCTAGAGAACTTGAAATACAAGTAAGTGGGAATAAAGTGTTACAGTATCGTTACAAAGGTGAAACGTTATGGACTGACTTAATAGACTTTAAAACGTTACAAGGAACAGAAGTAACAGGATTAGATTTAACAGGTGAAAGATTAATGCTTAAAAATTCCAATGGTACTTTTGGTAATGCAATAAATTTTCCTAATGTCATAGATGCTCTAACATCAACAAGTGCTATAAATCCATTGTCTGCTAATCAAGGTAGAGCATTGAAATCCTTAATAGACAATATACACACAGGTGGTGGAGAAGTTGATACATCTAAGATTGAAGCTAATCTAAAAACATATGTGGATACCCTTATTTCAGATGCCATTGGAGGTGAGTATTAATGAGTACATTAAGTGATTTATTTAGTAGTATAGGAACAGCTATACGTAGAGTCACAGGAGAGAGTGCTAAGTTAAGACCCACACAGTTCGCTAATGCAATAAATAAAATGGCGTATGTTGATAATGGGAAAGTGACAGGTAGAGTTGATAGAACAGAGGTTGCTACACCTACAGTCAGCTTTAATGTAGATAACGGGTATTTCACTGTAACACAAAATCAACCAGCAGGATTAGTCGCACAAGACATTAAAAAGGCAGGTTATCAATTACCAACTCTTAGTGGTTCAGTTGTAACACCTTCTAACCAAGACCAAATTGCTGTAAGAAAAGGTAATTATATAGGTGGAGATATAACTGTAAAGGGTGATGCCAATTTAAAAAGTGAATATATATTACGTGGTAAAAGAATAAATGGAGAAGAAACGCCTATAAGTATATTCGGTGTACAAGGTACATTAGAGAGATTAAGAAATTTACCAAAATATCATGACGAAGAAATTTATGGTCAGTTAGCTTCTGACTGTGCTAAAAGTTATCACATAGCAAGACGTGTTCTAGGTGTAGAGTTTAAATATAGTCAAGCACATGGAATATTTGGTGACGGAGTGTTAACTGATTCAGAAGGTAGATGTTACATGGACTGTTCTACTTTAGGTGGATTAGTCGCTCGTAACATACCATTTAATAAAAGTCCTTACGCTAAAGCCTATGGTAAAGCTAATGTAACACTAGCAAGTTTGGGATTAGATAAGACATGTGTTTCTAGTTTAAATACTGCTGACCCTTATTTAGACATGCAGACACATGAGGACTTTAAATTTTCATTTAAAACAGGTTACAAAAGTATAAGAACAGCAAGTGAATTGGCAGAATATTATTATCAACAAGGTAGAACATTACACGTATATGAACCTGGAAACCCTCCGTCATCATTACCTTCTGATGTAAGAGCTGGAGATATGCTATTTTGGGCAAAAGCTACAGCAAATGACCACCAAAAATCACGTTTCATGGGAATATCACATGTAGGAATATTTGCGAATGACCCTACAGTATATTTTCAAGTAACAGGAAGTGATGATGCAGTAGGTAATACAATATTCGCTAGTAACTTTGCAGACAACATGGATGAAGTAGTTTTAATAGTAAGACCCGATTATAGTCCAAAAAAATATGTAACGCCTAGTGGTGTAAATTTATTACCTCAATATGCTTTTGATAGTTTACAGGTAAGTGTAACTAAAACAGTAAATGGGTTAACATTTAAGCCACAAGCCAGTGGAGGATTTACAGTTCAAGTAACAGACACTTCAGCACGTACAGACCACACAACATTTTACTTATATGGTAAGGAACGTCCTATTACATTAACCCCTGGAACATATAAATTAAGTGGTACACCAACACACCCACAAGTTAACTCAACAGGAACATCACTGTTATGGGGGTTAAGTGTTAAAAAAGCTGACGGAACAAATATACCTAATACAACGGGTAGTGACCATGTATGGGACAGAGGTGCAGGTGATACGTTTACTGTAACATCTACAATACAGGTATATGTATATTTCTTCGTGTCAAAGAGTTTAACAAATACAAGTACGTATTCGGTTAAACCAAGTTTAATTAAACAATAAGGAGGTGATACAAAATGGCAGTAGATTCAACTTTACAATTTAAAAGAGGTAAGAAGAATGATTTACCTTATGGCTTAGAGGGTGAACCTCTATACTGTACAGATACAAATGAATTATATATGGGTCAAGGTAAAGACCTTCCACCTAAACTGATAAATGCAAATGGTACAGGAGGAAGTGGAGGTACAGAAATAGATGATAACTCCACAGGACTCACTACAACATGGAGTGCTAGTAAAATAAACCAAATGTTTGAGGATTTAAAATACACTCCAATAAAGATAAATTCATTTAGAGCTGACCTTTCAACTTTTGTGTATGAAGTTGGCACAGTGTTATCCAATATAGTGTTTAACTGGTCATTAAGTAGAAAAGCTACTGATATCATTTTAACGGATTGTAATGTACAGCCTACAGATGACACAGCAACTTTTACTGGAACACTCAATGTTACAAAGACATTCACACTAAAGGTAACAGATGCCAAGAACGCTACAGCAACAGCAAGTGTTACAATATATTTTGTATCACCTATATATTATGGAACGTTCTCTGATAACCTTACAGAAGCCTATATTTTAGGGCAGAATAAACTGGTACAAACAAAAGGTAATAAATCTGTTACACTAACTTATAATGATAAAAAGGTGTTTTATGCATACCCTAAAGCATATGGAACGTTACGTGACATAAAAGACGGAAATGGGTTTAGTTATATAAATGATTTTATAAAAAGTGAAATGACACTTAAAGGCGTAACATATTACGTTTACACTATAAAAGGTAAAGCATCTGCAACAGGTATAACATTTACATTTAGTTTTTAGGGGGTGATTAGATGCCACAAGTAGGAAGTAACTTTGAATATTCGGGTAGAAAACCTTTAGATGCTAGACAGTTATGTGACAGTTTGGAAGCATTAAAAGCTAATGTAAACAATATTTTATACCCACCAGGTTTTAAAGTGTTTTGTTTATTAGAACATAAGGAATATAGAAATACTGCAAAGATGAATGAAACACCTGTGTGGGAAGAAAACACCAATGGGGGTAAAGCATGGGTAAGACAAGTAAAAGAACCTTCTGATAAAAACCTTTTATGGGTTAGGGAAGATGATGAAGTACCAATGTTAGACGGGAAGTATACTATGGATGACATAGCAAACATGTTAAAAGCATATACGAAAAAAGTAGATGCTGTAATGGATATTGTTAAAACATTACAAAAGGATGTTGAATATATTAAAAAACATGGAACAGTAGTTAATCCCGATAATCCCGATGCTGATGTTGAGGGTGCATTAATAACAGATGACGGATGTTATCTTATGACAGATGATGGATGTTATCTAGTAGTTTAAGAGAGGTGATAATAAAATGGCAGAAACAACAGTGACTAAAAAGAAAATAGCTGATTTATTGGAACTATTAAGTTTAACTCCCGATTCTGATTTTATACCTGTAACATCGGGAGGTGTAACAAAAAAGGTTTCAATACAAAGTATTATAGACAAAACACATGACACTTTTAGAGTGTTAGGCGATGACAATGTTAAATACATTTTAGAAGTTGTAAATGGTGAATTAAGAGCTGTACCCGAGGAAGTGTACACTAAAGCAGAAGCAGTAGAAGGTGAGAACACTTTATATGACGGACTTGTAATAAATCAAATGTACGGAGGGGGAACAGGTGTAGAAACAACTCCTGTGTCACATTCATTTATAGAGCTATACAACTTTAGAAATGACGATTTAAATTTAAAAGGTGTGTATCTTTGGTATAGAGCAAAAGCTGGTACATGGGAAAGTCTACCACTTAAAGGTATTGTTCCAGCGAAACACAGCTTCTTGATAAGATGTGGTAAACATCAAGATTTTTATGCTGACGGAGTAAGATGTAACATAACAGATTATGATATGTCATGGGATAAAAAACTTGTTAATAAAGGGTTCTCTGTTTACCTTTGTCTAGGTGCAGATACTCCCGAAGATAATCCAACAAGACAAACAAAGGATGCGTTGGGAAATGTAACAGCAACTAATGGACGTTACATAGACTTACTAGGTTGTGGAGGTAAAAATGCAGATGAAACAGTAGTGGCATATGAAACACGTTATCTACACTGTATGGATAAAAATACAGCTGTACATAGAGTGGATTATGCTAATGCATCTTTAGATAGTACAAAGAACATAGGAAGTAACGCTTTAGTAAAAGGTAACAATGAAGCAGACTGTGAACCTATAAATTACTTAACATGTAACGTGGATATTTATAGACCAAGATGCGTAAAAGACGGGCGTTGGAATGAATTTTATGACAAACCTAAACAAACAGCTACAACACCTTCAATGGTAAACATCTGTTTTGGTAACGCTGAAACAACACGTACATTCACTTTCCAAACACCATTAACAAAGGAAGGTTTTGTGAAGTATAGAAAAGAAGGTGAAACAACTTGGACTAGAGTTGAAACAACTACAGAAGTGGCATCACATGTAGACGGAGATACAACAGTACACAGAGCTATAGTGCATGACATACCAGTGGGTAAATATGAATATCAAGTAGGTACAGAAGGTTGTTCCAGTGATATATTCACTTTTGAGGTGAAACAGTTTACTAATGAAACACCTATAAATATGTTATGGACTACTGACCAACAGTCATGGACGGAGAGAGAATATGACGTTTGGAGAATTGCTGGTAAAATATTAAACCCTAAAGCATCACAGTTTGACTTCCATTTAAATACAGGGGATATTTCTCAAAATGCGTCACGTACTTTTGAATGGAAATACTACTATGATTATGCTAAGGACATAACACGTAACATGCCACATGTAATAGCTTGTGGTAACAATGACTTAATTGCCAAGAAGTTCTCGGATGCATTTAATTATTACATTACAAACGAAAATAAACATAGTAACAGTGTTTATTGGTTTGATTTAGGTTACACTCATTTTGTAGTGTTAAACAGTAATGAAGATAAAACGTACATGAATGGGCAAGGAAGTATAGGAGGTTACGCTGACACTAACGCATATTTACAAGCACAAGCAGAGTGGTTAGATACTCACTTAACAGAAGTGGAAGCTAGACCAACAAAACCACGTTGGGTTATCCTTATAGCACATTTGAGTCCATTTACAGTAGGACGTGCTAAAAGATTACAACGTTGGGTAGCTACAATAGAAAAACATAAAGTAGATTTATTCCTATGTGGTCATAACCATGCTTACAGCAGAAGTAAAGCGTTATATACAGGATTTGATTATAATAAAAGTCCAGCATATAACGATTATGTAATAAAATCGGGTAAAACAGAGCCAACAATAGTAGATGAATTTAAAGCAGACGGGGTAACAGAAATAAACAGAGTAGAGGACATAGCAAATGGAACAGTTTACATACTTAATCAAGCATGTGGATTTAAATTAACTGGTAAAGAAAAACCTATTACATTACATTCCAGTATTCAAGGAACAAAACATGATAATGGTAATCGTCAACCCTGGTGGATTGCTCAACAGTCATCACCTACAAACCCATGTTACTGTACTTTGAACATAACAAAGGATGCAATACAATATAAAGCTATTGCAATAAAGGGAATTGTAACCTATGATGAATATAAGAACACTATTGTTAATGAGGATTTATCCAAAGTAACAGAGGAAGTGTTCGATACCCTAACAATAAATTACGCTGACAGAAATAAATAATTTTAGGAGGTGTTCACGATATGTATGTTTGGGATGATAAGAAAAAACAATACGTGTCAGACACTCCAGCCAGCCGAATCCCTGTAAAGGATTCGGCTGAACTCTTTGATAGTAACAATGTTGAAGGGGCATTAGCAGAATTAGCTGGAGAACGTGACGCACAGGGTATAACATTGCAAGACCATACAGGTAGAATTGAAAATCTTTCCGAAGCTGTTGATTGGTTAAAAGTTAATGGTGGAGGTAGTGGAGGTGGAGGTGCTGGAGGTATAGTAATGCCTACTATTACCACTTCGGATGAATTAAATCAAATTGTACCTAAAGGTCAAGAAATAGTTATAAATGTATTCTTTGCATCACCTAATTTAGGTGGAGGTGCATTAATAGTATTAATTAATAATAAAGAAGCTGGAAGTTATACTATTAGACAAGGTATGAATACAATTAATTTGGGTAAATTAGATGCTTTACGTAACAAAATTGTAGTGTATGCAAAAGATAGGGCAAACTTAATGTCAAATGACTTAACCTATAACATTATAAATGGTGGGGTTAGTTTAACCCTAGACTTTGATTATTACGCAGATTATCCAGCAGATAAGGATATCCTAATGCGTTACACTATAGACACAGACCAAACGGATATACAACTTGATGTAACAGTGGATAACAATAAATCAAGTGTAAAATGTAAAAATGGATATAATGAATACTACTTTAAAAACTTAACAGTAGGTATACATGCTGTAACAGTTAAAGCAGTTAGTGGTCAATTTATTTCAGAAACTTATAGTTTTAACTTGGTAGTTATAAACTCTGATAGTTTATATGTTTCATCTACCTTTGGCGAAAATCCAACATGTACATTGGGTGTTCCCGTTATAATTGATTATCGTGTATCTTATAAGGATGACACAGCTGTTACAATAGTTCTAACACTTGACGGAGAAGTAAATAAAACGCTAACAAGTAAAAGAGGTAGTTATGCTTGGACTTTAAATGATATGCCACTAGGTAGTCACAGTTATAAAATAGAGTGTACTTTAGGTGCAGATACTGTTTCACTAGAAGGTACTTTTGTTGTAGAACAAGGGGCGTATACTCCATTACAAATAAATAAAGAGGGGTTACGTTATCAAATGGGTTGTGCTACAAGAACGAATCGTGATGATGACAAAGAACAATTTATTTATGATAATGGAACAAGTCAAATAACTACTACGTTACATGGATTTAACTTTGAAACAAATGGTTGGGTAAATGGGGCATTGTTATGTACAGGAGGGGCATACGCTGAAATAGATTATGCTTGTATGGAAGATAATGCACCTTACGGACTTACAGTAGAAATAGATTTTAAAGCTACTGATACAGGTATTCAAAATGCAAAAATTTTGGAATGTAGAGATGCAAGTACTAATAAAGGTTTCCATGTCGCCCTTAGAGAAGCCATGTTGAACTCTATTTCAAATGAAGCAAGGGTTTATATAACACCCGATGAAAGGACAACTGTTTCATTACAAATAGATAGACAGGATAAATTTGCTAAGATTTATGTAAATGGTATTATTACATCTGCATTTAAATTAAGTGACAGTGGTAGTGGTGTTAGTGCTGTACTTGAAAACTTTGCACATAGTGGAAAGATTTATGTAGGATGTGACAAAGATTTAGGTAACAATAGTAACTGCGAAATTTATGATATTAGGGTATATGCAAGAAAGGTTTCTAATGATGACATAGTTAAAAATGTTATAGCACAGGAAAGTGATTTACAGAAACAAGAGGAATTGTTTAATTTCTGTTTCAATAATAATACACTTCCAACCATGAGGTTATATTCTGATGAAGTTGAAAATAAAGTGGAAAATATGACGCAGTTTAATAAAATAACAATGAGGACAGTATACACAAGTACTAATACAGAAAAATTTGGTCAACCTTTTGAATTAAAATACTGTAAAGTGTACTGGCAAGGTACATCTTCACTGGATTTCATTAGAAAAAATTATAACATTGAGCTGTATGATGATGATTTAAAGGAATACTATTATAGTCCTTATCAAAATGGGGTACAAGAATACTTATTCTGTTTGAAATGTGACTACATGGAAAGTTCACATGCACGTAACGTTGGTATAGGTAACTTAGTAAATAAATATTGGTACACAAGTAAGAACCCAGCACAATTAAAAGATGCAATGGTACAAAATGCTGTACAAGGTTTCCCTATGTTACTTTACATCAATGACGAATTTATGGGAGTTTACAATTTCAATACAGACCGTTACAGCAATGCAAGTTTTGGTTACACAGGTGATAACTGTTTAGCCTATGAAGTTTCTGCCAACTCCGACACAACAGCTGGGGCATTTTTCCAGTATGATGCCACTAAGCATGACGGCAGTGAACTAGATTATTATAAATCGGATTTCCTTTGTTTATACCCACCTACAAGACGTGCAGGAAATGATACAATGGATGAAATAATCGACCTTGTAAAATTCGTAGATAAATCATCGGACGAAGAATTTGTTACGAACATAAATAACAATGTGTATTTCAATAAGGAATACCTGTTACGTTACTTAATTTACTGTCTTGTAATGGGAGCAGTAGACTCTTTAGGTAAGAATATGAAACTTGCAACATGGGATAATGGTACAACATGGTATCCTCAAATTTATGACTGTGACACAACAATAGGATTAAACAATGAAGGGGTTCTAGCGTTTACTGAAAGTAATATAAAAATAGAAGCTGGAACATATAACACAAGTAGTTCAAGATTATGGTCAAGATTAATAGAGTTAATGTGGGCAGATATACAAGCCGAATATACAAAAATGCGTAACACTACATTAACTTTGGAAAATATTTATGAATGTATCATAACTAATGAAATGGATTTAATTCCAGCCACTTATTATAACTCTGACTGTGAAACAAAATATTTACAATTCGGTTCATCCTACTTAAAAGTGTTACATGGTCAAGGTAAACAACAAGTAATGGAATGGTTACGTGCTAGACTTTTATATATTGATACTTACATGAACTATTGGGTTACAACTTCTGACTATGTAAAATTACGTTCCAGTAAACAAGGCGATGTTTATATAGACTTGGAAATGTTTGATAATATGTATGTACAAGTAAAATGGCGTAACACAGGTAACGCTGATGATGCACAAGCAATACAAATAAAAGAAGTTAAAAAAGGTGAAGTGGTAAGATTTACATTTAAATCTGTTACGGCAACAGACCAAGAAATTCGTATTTATGGAGGTAAGTACATTAAATCTTTAGGTGAATTGTCAAACCTTGCACCTACTACTATCGAAATAGCAAACGCCCCAAGATTAACAGAAGTGGTTTGTCACAGTGAAAATTTAAAAACTATAGATTTAAGTTCATGTACTAATTTACGTACAGTCAATTTAAAGGATTGTACAGGTTTAGGTGTAGGTGACCAAACAACTAAAACTCTTGAAGTTATAAATTGTGGGAATATAAAATATGTAAATTGTCAAAACACACAATTACAAGGCGTACACCTTAACCCTAAAGGTAGTAACATAAAAGAAATATGGTATCCTAAAGCTGTACAGGTTGTAACATTCTCTAACTGTCCTCAACTAGAAGTAATAGGGTTAGAACAAGGACATAGTTGTAAAGAATTGACTTTAACAAATTGCCCTAGTGTAAAAGCCTTTGGGGATTTAGAATATAATGAAGCAGTTAGTGACAATACATATTCTAATGGCTGGTTTTTAAGTGGGGTACAAAAAATAAGTTTGGATAATTCTATGATGGCTCTTAAAAATTTAGAAGTGTTATATCCAATAGGTTTATTAGCTATCACAGTTAAAAATATGCCTAAGTTACAAAGTATAAAACTTGGTGTTAACAGTCCAATAGAGTATACAACCAAAGATAATGTGCATGGAACATATGATTATACAGGTAATATTTCAAAATTAAATGACGTAACAATAAAGGCAACTAATACACCTAAACTTAAAACATTATATACAACAGGTATAGGTAGAAAATCATGTGATACACCTTCTTGGATGAGTGGCGTTTATATACATACAGATTATGAATCATATTTAGGGGTATCTAAAGGGAATTATGTAAATAAAGCTGGTAATTTTAGATGCAAAATCTTAGATTTATCAGATACACCTATTGAAAACTTATTCTTATACCTACCTACAGAGGTTTTAGGTATAAAAATACCAACAACCATAAAAGGTATCAGAGTAAGTCACTATTTTGATTACCTAGATACATATAAAGGTAATAGTTTTGAAAAATACTTATATATGGAAGTTCCAGGAAATTTAGGTGTGGCTAGTAATGGAGATGCCACTCTTTCTAATAGTGCATATGTGTGGAATACCCCTATTTCAGCACCTTATTTAATACCAAATATATGGTGTAACACAGAAGCAAACAAGGATTATGAACCTACCTTTGATGAGCCTACATGGAACTTTGAAGGTTTAGGAGAAGTAGAAGTGTTTAGTACAGATGTGTACCCAAAAGGGTTAGGAAATAATACTTTTTATTCTACTATAAGTTCTATAAAAAATAATGTAATGAACTACACGCTTAAAAATGCAAAGATTAAAGGAACAACATATGCTATGTCATTACTTATGTTTACAGCTTTGGAAAATGTATCGCTAGATTATTCAGCATTTACTGGAAGAAGTTTAAATTATGCCTTTGCAAACATTAATCAATCTGTGGTAGTAAAAGTACCTACAAATTTAGGTAATGTGGCGTATTATGATGCTGTACTTTTAAATGCAAAAAATAATGGAATAGCATGGACTGATGCTTTAACTCTACTATTTTTAAATAGCATAACAAATGCTACACAAAGTAGTGGAATGGTATTGAAAGAACAAACAGATTATGATACAGACGGAATTGTAATAAATAATAATGAAGGTAACTATGGATTATGGTTTCAAAATTCTAATATCAAATACATTAAAGAATTTAATACACCAAATCGTGGAAATATATCTAATTTACTTAGCTGTACTTCATTAGAACGTATAGGAACTCTTAACCTTTCCAATGCTGTTAATGCAACAGGTGCAGTGTTCAGCAACTGTACAGGGTTAAATAGAATAGACTTAATTAAACTACCTACTAAGCGTGGTCAAGTTATGCTAACAAATGGATTTAATGGGTTAAAACTGTCTTACCCTTTAAAAATTACAGGTTCTAATTTATTGGGTACAAACTTATTTAGAGATTGTAAGTTTAAAGCCTTAGACTTATCTGAATGCACTTTTAATGGTGCTTTAGAATATGGATTTAACGATACAACAATACAAGAAGGAAGTTTAGTAATGAAAGGAATATGTACTAGCTTACATAGTACTTTTACAGGAGTATCTGTACCTACTTTAGACATTACAGAATTAAATATATCAGAATGTACATCAATGAGAGGGGCATTTAGTAGAGCGAACATAGGGAATTTATTAGGATTACCTACTACAATACCAAATACTGTTACGGAATGTTCTAGTATGTTTGATGCTTCCAATATAACACAGGCAACACCTAATACTATACCAACTTTCGCAGACGGGTCAGAATGTACTACTATAACACAAATGTGTTATAACGTTAAAGGTGGAGCGTTACAAGTACCTTCTGTATTTTCTATACCACCAAAGGTAACAGGAAATATACTAAACCTATTTAATGGTGACGTTAAAATGCCCGAAACTTTTACTTTAGACTTTAGTAAAATGGAGTATTTATTAAATCCTGGTGGTGCATTAAATCTTATTCGCAGTAATGACATTAAGGATTTAAAAGTTATATTACCACCTTATACTTACAATAAAACAGTAGGGACAGAAGCAGATACTACCTTACAGGCTTTCCTATGTGTTAGTGAGGTATCTGCATTAACCAACTTGCGATTCGATTTAAGTAAGTATAAAGGTACAAAATTAGGTACAACTTACTTCTTAGGTGATAAAAAAATAGCCAACTTAACAATAGATAATTTGGATTTAAATGTAATGGATATGCAATTAGTTCATAACACAAACCCAGTATTTATTAAGGATTTCACAGTAGCTAAACAAGGTAATAGTAGAGATGTAAGATTCTTGGCTCGTACTAGAATGGTGTATGAAACATATTTAAAATTTGTTACGGATGCTTTGGAAGAATTGGATTGTGCTAATAAAATGACCCACTTGACCCAAACCCAAGCTTTGTATTTAGGTACTACTTCAACAAGTCCTGTCTCAACCTCTGGATTTTTTACAGATTATATTCCTGTAAAAGCAAAAACTAAGTATACTCTAAAAATTAATGACATACTCAACAATGTAGCAAAGGGAGGTACTGTTTGTGTATATTGGTATACAGATATTGATACACCATTAAAAGGAGGAATTAATACCTTCTCTTATGCAGATTGGGAATCTAGGTATGGAACAACTGGAAGAACATTCGATAGTTATGTTAATAAACTGCAAGGTAAATATTTTAGAATTGGGTTTACTAGGTTAGAAAATACAGATTTAAACGGAATGAACAAGTATATAGACCAAGATATTATCTCATTTAAAGTAGCGTCCCCAACCTCTACACCCAAAACTGTAACATTTGGTACTTTAACCAATTATGCTGGGTCTACTTCATTAACTACAGCACAAAAAGAAACTTTAACAACTAAAGGTACACTTAAAGGTTGGAATGTTGTATTTGTATAGAGAGGTGATAATATGTATGTAAAAGAAGAAATTACAAGCACTGGCGATAAGATAACGTATATCTACGCAGACGTAGGCAAGAAAATACTTGTAAGTGATAATATATTGGTAGATAAAGTAGCTTTAGGTATCTATTCTAAACCCGAAGATTTCATAGAGGTAGATGACGCAACGTATGAACCACCCGAGGAAGAACCTAGTGAAACAATAGACCCATTGGCTACACTTAAAAAGAACCAAATTTCACTTAGTAAGAAAAACTTGGCAAAATATTTAGAAGAACATCCACTATTAAGTACCTGTAAATATGAAGAAGGAAGATACTATAATGTAACGGCAGAAAAACAGCAACAATTAACAAGTAAAGTTTTAATGGCGACAATGTATGCTCAAATAGGTATGCCTTATAATTTAACTTGGAATGATACAGGGGATATATGTGAGAGTTGGGAACTGTCACAGTTACAAAGACTATCTATGGAAATAGATGCCTACGTAACACCTTTAGTATCATTACAGCAAACTATGGAAGTAGCAATAAATGAATGTACTATAACAGAAAACGTGTTGAAAGTAAATGTGGAGTATACAGATGAACAAGTTAAAAAATGGTTGGAAACACATACTCTATAAAAACTCTGTAATATTCTTTATATTTGGCGTTTCTTATGTATTCCTAGAAGTCTTTTACAGAGGACATAGTGCAACATCTATGTTCTTTGTAGGAGGTTTATGTGGATTGCTGATAGGATTAATCAATGAGGTTACTCCTAAAATGCCCGTTTTATTACAGATGTTATTAGGAAGTGTTATTGTTACATTCATTGAATTTGTTACAGGTTACATACTTAATATAAAACTTGAGTTACATATATGGGATTACAGTAACTTGAAATTTAATGTATTAGGTCAAATTAGTTTGTTGTTTAGTGTGTTATGGTTTTTCCTTAGCTTCATTGTTATACACATGGATGACATTTTAAGGGATAATGTACTAAAATAGATAACAGGGTGTTATGCCCTGTTATTTTAATAATAGGAAAGATATAGTATAATAAAAATATGGAGGTGAAAGTATATGACTACAGGTAACAGAACACGAAAAGGTCAGATACAATTTAAGCATGGATTTGCTAAAGATGTGCCAAAGCGTATGTCAGTAGCAGAACCTGGATTTTCAGTAGATACCTTAGATTTATACATAGGTATGGGTTCTACTAAACCACCAGTAAATATCACTGGGGGATTAAAAGAACAAATAAAAGCAGTACAACAACAATTAGAAGAATTTGGGACAAGAAAATTTCAAACAGATTTAATAGATACAACAACATTAGAAAAAGTAGGGAGTATATTTATAGATACAGAAGGTATTAAATTCGTAGACAATGACGGGAACATTTTAATAAAAATTGGTTCTGATTTTGACTCCGTTTTTCAAAGTGTTACAGCAACAGATATAAATTGGGAAACATTACAATTATTACGTGTAACAAAGGAAGTACCAAGTACCTTATATGTAACTCCAAATGCAACAGGTGACGGAACAGGACGTAATACTTCAAATAAAGCTGACAGTATAGAGGATATTGCTAGATATATTAAATCCTTTGGGTGTTACTTAGATAAATATGTTACAGTAAAAATTGAGAATGGAGATTATTACAATTTAGACAAACCCGTATTTGAGGGGTTAATAGGTAATGGAAAGATAACATTAGATTTTAGTAAAGAAGTTAAAGGTCAGTATGCAATAAAAGCCTGTAACAATACAGTGTTACTACAAATAGAGGGGCAAAGATATAATCATTTAAGTGATGTAGGAGCAGTATTAGATAGTCCTAAAGGATGTAACGCTTTATTAGTAGCAGATAATGCGACAATAAAAGTAAAAGGTATACGTAGTAAAAAGATAACAGATACAACATTTATAGACACGTTTGCTTTAGTAGAAAATGGGGGTGTCATATTTGTTAATAACTGTGACGTGGCACAATATGAAAACCAATATTATGGTAATAACATGTTTACAATACATGACCAAAACAATATAGGTAATTGTACAAGACGTTTAGCTGGTACAAGTGGTGTAATGTATTACGGAGGTTATAGAATAAATCCTAAGAATAGTAATGAATTAGATTCTTTATCTTTTGTGGCGTTACATAATTACACTTCACCAAATAATTCTACAGGTAAAGATAGTTTATATGTACCATCAGCAAGTGGTGGAGGTAGTACAGACCCCGGAACAGGTGGAGGTGAAAATCCTAACCCACCTGTTACACCACCAGAGGAAGTGCGTAAGACAGTAAGTAAGGTATTTGATTTAACTAATCTACACACTACAGTGAGTGGAAGTGGTCTATTTACAAGTGCTAAAACTAAACAAATGGGTCAAGGTCACTGGGTTAACTCTAATGGTAAAGCATACCAAAATCATACAGGTCACGGTACAATTCCAACAGAAGTTAAAACTTATGTATCAGATGCAATAGAGGGTACAGTTGAAATATCACTTACATTACACAGAGTAAATTCGGGTCATGGTTATGCTGGAGCAGTACCAGTACCAAAAGTAAAACGCCCTAATGGAGCATATTACAATGAGGGCAAAGGTGTTGCACGTAACAGTAACATCACTTTAAATTTACCTAGTGATATTGTTACAGCAATATGTGACGGAAGTATGACAGAGGTACAAACTTATTCTTCTAGTCAAAATGATTATGCGTTCTTTGATGTGGCTTCAATTAAAGTAACGTGTACAAAGATAATACAAGTATAGGAGGTAGATATTTATGAGTAAATATTTAGTAGGAATAGATGCTGGGCATAGCTTAGTAACAGACGGGAAAAGAACCCCACCAATTTTAGCAGATATAAAAGATGCTAAAGGTAATGTAATAAAGAAAAAAGGTCAAATAATACATGAATATGAGTTTAATAAAAAAGTGTCATATGCATTAGGTGACGCACTTAAAAGATGTCACATAGGTGTATCATATTCGGGATTTAAAGATAATGTAGATACACCTTTAGCCACTAGAGCGAAACATTTTAATAATTTAGGTGTAGATTTAGTTGTATCTAATCACTTTAACGCTAGTGGTAACTGCTTAAAATTCCAAACTAGAGTAAAAGGGTTATTAGTATTAAAAACTAGAGGTTGTTCTTCTAAATCCGTTTCTTTAGCAAATAAGGTACATGCCGAATTAAAAAAAGCATTACAACCCGAAAGAGATTATGGTGTAGTACAAGACACTGAAATGTGTGGATTTACTCTTGCAATACTTAGACAAACACATGCACCAGCCATTTTAGTGGAATATGGCTTTATGGATTATTGGAAAGAAGCTAAACACATGTTAGATGAGGATTTCATTGAAAAATGTGCTGAAGCAACAGCAAGAGGTGTATGTAAACAATTAGGCGTAACATATATAGCTAAAGGTGTACAACATCATACTGAATTACCTAAATATGTTAGGATAATAAAACCTGTCAACTTTAGAAGTGAACCAAGTTGGGAAGATGATGTTGTTATAAAAGAGTTAGAAGTGGGAACAGCTTTAACTGTTTTAGACAAGGTTAAAGTAGGTTCTAGTTATATGTATAAAACACCATATGGTTACGTTACAGCAAATGAAACATGGGTAGAACCTGTGTATGAATATTAGGTTGACAATCTTTGGTGTTATCGCTATTATATAGTAAAAGTTAAAAAATAAGGAGGTAGGTAATATGGCATATATAGTTGCAGTAAGCCATGAAAATTATTTAAAGGGAGGAATTAAGTGTGGCACTTATGAAGAAGCACTTAATAAATGGAAAGAAGAACCTTGGAGAAACATACATGACGAAGAAGGTAATTTAGTTTTCCCTATAGCTAATCAATTTCCAATAGGCAGACATGACGCAAAAATTGAAATAACACAAGATACTGGAATATTTAAAGCTGATAACTTAACTCAACCTTTAATGGATAAAATGACAAAAGAAGAAATAGTGTTACAAGAAGGAGTAGAAATAGAAGGCAATATATTCTTCGGACATAACATAATAGCTTTTCCATACGCAGATAACGGACTTTGCTATATAAATAAAAAATACGCCAAAGTTGTATAAATTATACAATTAAGGAGGGATGCTTTATGGAAGCATTAGTAAGTCAATATCTTACAGGAGAATTAGCTTTATTAGTAACTTGTTTAATGATTATAGGGAAAGTACTTAAAACGTATAAATACCTAGATAACAGATGGATTCCTTTAGTATTATTACCAATTTCTATTGTTATAGTTTTCGGTATAAAAGGAATTGATTACGTTAATTTTTTAATCGCAATTTTATGTTGGGGTGTAGCAATAGGTGTACACCAAACATATAAACAAGTTACAGGAGCAAAGAGTGATGTAACAGACAAGAAGTAGGTGAGCGTTATGGATAACGAAAAATACCTACTACAAGTGTTACAGGATATTGCTCAAATGAACTCTACTTTACAGGGAATACAAAATGACATAAAAGACATTCAGAAAATCGTTAAAAAAGTGGACGTAATAGAAGAAGATGTAAAACATCTGCAAAAGGAAGTAGATGACATAGAGGAGATATCAAGTAAAGTACTCCCCTTGGAAGAAAGGGTTAAACATTTAGAAGAAAAACATAAAGCAACAAGTGGAGCGATTATAACAATTATTTCTGCTTTAGTAGTGGAATTTTTTAGTCACTTCTTATAAAATTTGGAAGACAGCTGTAATGGCTGTCTTTTTTTGTTTCGGTCGCTTGACAAGCGTTTAAGGACACGTGTAAAATATTATTAACACTTGAAAAGTGTTTAAATAAATATTGTTAGGTTGTTAAACCTAACGTAAAGAAAGGAGTTATAAGTATGATAGTAATACAGGATAAGTGTTACATTAACGAAGCCGATTTAACTACAAAAGAGATTGAGGAAATTAAAGACGATTTAACAGTGGAAAACCAAGCATATTATAACGCTTTACGTTATTCGGGGTACAACTCAACTCACATACCTAAGAATATTTATTTATATTCCTATGATAGGAAAAATCACCAATATGTAGTCCCTAGAGGTTATGGCTATACCATGCTAGACAAATACATTGATAAATCCCTGGAACATACTGTAAAGTTCCCACAGAGCCTAATACAGCTAAGGGATGTGCAAAAAGAAGCTGAAAAAGCGTACTTTAATGACACAACAAAAGGATTAATTGTATTAAACACAGGTATGGGTAAATCAATATTAGGGTTACATATTTCTTTTATGTTACGCCAAAAAACTTTAATTGTGGTACATAAAGACGATTTAGTAAAAGGGTGGCAAAAAGATGCAAAAGTAGTATTTGGTGATAAGTTTAAAATGGGATTAATAAAAGCTAAAAAGTTTGAAATAGGAGAGCAAATAACAATAGCCACTATTCAAACTTTAAATAGGTTAGACAGTGATAAGCTACGTTACGTTACAGAAGAATTTGGGTGTGTCATAGTTGATGAAGTACATAGAGCTGGGAGTAAGCAATATGATTTAATCAACGAATTTAAAGGGGCATACAGAATAGGATTAACTGCTACCCTAGAGAGGTCAGATTCTTTCGCCAAAAATATATATGCTATGTTCGGTGATGTAGCTTATTATCATAAAGTTAAAAAATCGGAAGACATATTACCTGTAAAAGTATTTATGCGTAACACAGGTATTCGTTACATTCCTAAGTGTTATAAAAAAGGTACGAAGTATGTACATATTCCTAAAGAAGAATGGCATTTATATCACCCACTTTATAATGTAACGGATGTGCCACATAAATTACTTAAAGGTATAAATTATTTTGACATAGAAAATAACATGGTAGAAAATACCCGTTACATGAAAATGGTGTTACGTGATGTAATAAGTGAAGTAAAGAAAGGTCATAAATGTGTAATGGCATTTAAACAGAAACAGCACATAGATTTATACGCAAAATATTTGGAAGCTGAAAATATAAATCATTACAAATATTATGGTGACAGCAAAGATAGCAAAGATGTAATGTTACAGGAAGCAGAAAAAGCAGATGTGACACTTGTTACATATGGAATTGCGACAGAAGGTACAAATGTTAAGTCATGGCAGTCTTTATTTTTAGTAGCTTCAATAAATGATGCAAAGAATACAGAGCAGATAGTCGGAAGAATACGTAGAACCGATAATAAGAAAAAGGAAGCCTATGTGTTTGATTATTATAGTAATGATGTTTGGGGTACACGTAGACACAAAGACACAAGACGAAGACGTTACCTTGATTTAGGCTTCACAGTTAAAGAGGTGTAACAATGAGATACTTTATATTAAGAATTTTAAATAAGTTAGGATTAGTACATAGTCCTAGCAGAATGTGGAACTCTAGGAAATAGGGTTCTTTTTTCTTATTGACAACTTTTTGGACGTAACTTATACTTATTATTAGATACTGAAAATAAGAAAAACGGAGGTAAAGAGATGAATATTAAAGAATTAGTAATGGAGTACAATAATATTAAAGAACAATGTAAAATAATGGATGCAAAGAAAAAGGAATTAGCAAACAAGATAAAAGAAATAGCAAAAGAAAAAGGAACACAAGATGCTAAAGGTAGTAGTTATTACACTACTGATGATAATTGGGTGTTAGGTAACATAAAAGCCACAACAATTAGATTTAACCAAGATAGGGCAAAAGCATTTTTAGAAGAACATCACAAAGATTTATTGGAACGTGTCACAGATACAGTTGAATATATAAATGAGGATAAAGTTGTAAAACTTGTTTCAGAAGGTTTACTTACTGTAGAAGAAGTGGAACAAATGAGTAACATTTCAGTAAGTTATAAAGTGGATTTAAGACAGCAAGAAGTAGAAGAAGAACCTAAAGAAATGCCAAAGGTTACGTGTAAACCACGTGTAAAAAAATTAGTCAGAAAGTAGGGATAACATGAGAGCTAAAGTTTATACATTAAAAAATGGAGAAAAAATAAAATTATATCCTATCAACGTACTAGCTAATGAATTAGGAAGAACATCACAAACTATACGAAAATGGGAAGTAGCTGGTATACTTCCTAAGCCAATTTTTAAAGATAAAAATGGTAGAAGAATGTATAGTGAAGAACAGATTGAAACAATAGTTAGGATAGCTGAACAATGTAATGTAAGACAAGGTTACAGCGTTGCTAATACATCTTTTCCGAGAAAAGTGCATGACGCTTTAGGAGAAGTAAACAAGCAATATTATTAGGGGGTGAATAAAATGGCAAACTTAGATAAAGACCCACAAATAGAATATGTGTGTTATGAATTAGTTGGTAGAAAAGGTATATCATATATTCATAATGTGGCAAATGTAATATATAATCAGTATTACGTTTCCCTACAAGACATGGATGAAATGCCTGTAGCAATAATCCCCTACCAAAGACTTTTGGAATTACGTATAAAATACAAAGATTAGGGGTGAATAAAATGACCAACTCATATAAAAAACCTCAAATAAATACAGTAGGCTTGGGTTATTTTGTTAAACCAGTAAGTGACCCGTCTTTAACTTATACAGGTATTAATCCTAGTATTGAATGTGCTGTAATTAAGGACACACTTATAGACTATGCAAGTGACAATTTAGATTTATTAGAGCAAGGTCTTGTATTAAGAATAGACATAGGGTTACAAGATATGCCCGAAGAAGTATGTAATGCTTGTATGGAAGCAGTGAATATTTTAAATGCAAAATATGGTACAGCTTTTTATAAGTATTCATTTAAAAACGAAGGTAATTATACTTATATTATAAAAGAATTAATAAGGGGTGAATAATATGGCATTAAAAAAGAGAGCCAAAAAAGAGGAAGTAACAGAAACTACTAATAATGCAAGTATAGCTAAGGAAGTAGTTCAATCAGAAGTGTTAGAAAGGGCATTATATTATGTGACATTAAAATATTGTTTAGATACCACATACCTTTTAACTGGTTTCACTATGAAAGCTAAAGGTATAACAATAGTGGTAAGTAACAATGATGTAGATTGTGCCTTCACTATTACAGGTGTTGATATTGTAGAAGCACTTATTAGTGGGGATGTAGATGTAAAAGATTTAGTATAATAAAGGTACGTCACAGCGTAACAGTTGTGGCGTATTTAATATAAGGGGTGATTACATTGGCAAAGAAAATAATGAAAAAGAAAAATAAGGAAGCATACGAAAATACAACTGTAACAAAGAATAAAGAAACATTAAAAGAAGGAAATCCTGTAACTAAATTTATGCCTAACGTAGTTGGATTAAGTGTAGGCGTTACATTAAATTTAGGAGATTTTCAATCATTACGTGTTGACTGCTGGATTTCTCAAGAAGTGCATGAGGGTGAAGATAGACAGGTAATAGTGAATGACTTGACAAAAGAGTTACAGGACAATATAAATTATGTATGTGATAAATTCACAGAAGAATAAAATTGAGAGGTAGTGAACATACAATGAACAATATTACATTAGGAATGAAACGTGACACATCAGACCTAAAAGATTTATTTAGAGAGCGTAGGAATCAAGCACAAACAAGTGCTAAAAAGGTTTTAATAAAGAAGAAACAAGTACAAAAACAACCACAAAGAGCATATATGGTAAAAGACGTAGAAAACTATTCAAGTGCAGATATTCTTTGGTATTATAAAGATAAGTTAACAGCAAAAGGAATAAAGTTTTACTCAAGCAAAAAATTGGATGTACGTTATATGCGTAACATAAAAATTGCACAACAGACAATGGATAATGAGTTTATTTTAAAGATGTACGATTTTTTAATAGATAGTGGTCAAAAATATTTAGATATGCGTAAAACAAATCCCGATATAATTATTTCGGGGTGGGCAAATAAAATAATATCTGACACACAAGATTGGATAGACGGAACGTATAATGAAACGCCTAAAAATAGTAAGTTTAAAAACAGGGAATATGAGAAAGTTGCAGATGAACAAAGTAGTATAGGAGAGTGGGAATAATGCGTCCAATAAGAACAACTTTAAGTAATAAAAACTTGATAAACATGGGAGTGCCAAAAGCACTCCTAGATTTATCTTTAGAGGATTTAGATTTAAGTGAAAAAATCCTAGATTATGTGCAAGGGTATATTGATAATATTGATAACAGCTTTAAATATAACAAAGGGTTATTTTTGTATGGAAGTAATGGTACAGGAAAAACATCTATTGCATCAATAATAATAAAGGAAGCCTATAGACACCGTTATACAGCAAAACGTATGACATGGGTAGATTACATGACACTTTATACAAGAGCATGGGGATGTAACAACTTTGAATTAAAAATGCATACAGAAGATGTAATAAAGGACATTAAAGATAGAGAATTTTTAGTTTTAGAAGAAATAGGTAAAGAACAAGATAATAAGTTAGCCATGACATTATTGGAAGACTTATTACGTCATAGAGAAGACAAAGGATTTCCAACTATTATATGCACCAATTTAGCACCTAAAAGTGTAGTTGAAAGATACGGGGCAAGTATAGAGTCTTTAATAAAAGGTAATATGACACCTATAAAATTAGTAGGTAAAGATAATAGAAAGGAGTAATTGAAATGTTACATGGAGATATAAGTAACCAAACAGCACCAATGTTATATGTGGATTTAGATGAATTAGTTACATTACAGGAAGTTCCCCCACATTCTTTGTGGGGAAGAATACTTCCCTTTAGAAAAAAGGAGTATAGATATGACCCAGCTAAATTAGCTTTTATATTAAAGGTTGTACACAGAACTGATATGAATGTGGTATTTGTAAGTAAAGATAAACATTTTGCTAATTACATGATGAATAGACAAAACTTTTTTAAAGTATTTGGTAGTATTAGATTGAGTGTGAGGGTAACATATATGACACCCGAAGTTTTGGAATTAGTGTTAAGTACAAGATGTGGTTATTTTGTTTCGGATAGTTATGGTCTAATTGACACACCTTATATTTATTCGTATGATGAAATTAGAAAACTTATTTTTTAAATTAGATTGAGGTGAGAAACATGAGTGTAGAAATTGGGTTAATTTCAAAATTACTTGAAACAAAGGACTATGACATTTTAAAAGACAAGCAAATAACAGCAAAATACTTTGAAAAGGAATATCAACCCTGTATTCGATTTATAGATGATTTTTACATGAAAAATGGAACAGTACCTACAATACGTATATTTGAGAAAAAATTCCCGGATATAGAATTAGAAACGTACGAAGATAGTGTAGGTACAGAAGAACCCCTAGCATATTGGTGTGATGAAATACGTGACAAGAAAACACATAACACTATAGTAGGTTATATGAATGAAGTAGCTGATATGTTAGATAGTGGTCAAGTAAGTGATGCAGTAAAAAGTATTCGTAAATTGGTAAACAAAGTAGAGTTAGATTTAACAGAAACAACAGCAGTAGATACAACAAAGGATATGGATGATAGAAAGAAACGTTATGAAGAACGTAAACGTAATAAAGGTATATTAGGAATTGAAACAGGTATTAAGTTACTAGATTATATGCTTAAAGGGTTACAACCTAAACAACTTATTACACTCATGGCGAAGACTTCAACAGGGAAAACATGGCTTTTTATACTATTTGCATGTTACATGTGGTTACAGGGTTATCGTGTAATGTTCTTTACAACAGAAATGAGTGAGGAACAAATAGAAGACAGACTAGAAGCTATGGCTATGGGAATGTTATATTCAGAGTTCAATTATAGCGATTTTAAGAGTGGTAAATTAACACCCGACCAAGAAAAGATTTATTATGAATTTTTGGAAACAAAGAAAGGTTTAGAAACATTCATAATAGATACAGCGACAACTGTTTCATCTATTAGAGCAAAAGTAGAATTACAGGAAGCTGACATAGTATTTGTAGACTCTGCATATTTAATGGAAGATGAAGAAGGGGCAGAAGCAGACCACATGCGTGTAACACACATATTTAGGGGATTAAAGAAGTTAGCTAAGAGTTTGGAAATTCCTATTTGTGCAAATACACAACAAGATTTAAAGAGCAAAGGTGGACTTGAAAGTGTAAACTTTGCAAAAGCTATTACACATGAATCGGATGTTGTCATGCGATTAGAGCGTACTGAAGAAATGATTGAGGATAAAGAAGCTAAAATCGTTTTAGAAAAACAAAGAGAAGGTGTATTGGGAAGTGTAATGTTAAATTGGAACTTTGACACAATGAATTTTGGAGGTATATATGTGTCACAAGGTGAAAAAGATTACACAGAAAAAGAATTTGAAAGTGGAGTTCTAGGTATAGATTAAGAAGGAGGATATTAAGATGTTTCAGTATTTTTTATTAAAATCAAAAGTGGTATTGTTCAATATATTAAGTATAGCCTTTGCTGTTGTTACGTGGATAGATGTGTATTGTATCTTAACACGTAACCCCGTCTTCGGGATTTATAGAGAAAGTTTTGGTTATGCAATAGCAGATTTTATAACATGTTTAGTTTTATCTTATTTAAGAGATAGTGCTGGTTGTGAATTATATGATGTAATGGAAAATGCAGAATATTACGCTTCATTACCATTAGAAGAAGACGAAAGGGGAAATAAAGATGAAAACTAAAATAACTTTAAGAGATTTTGTGGAGAATTGTGTAGCACCTAATTCCATATGTAGATTGTGGATTCCGTATAAGGGAGAAGCTCGAAGCATAAGTCACGCTTTAGCTAAAGGTGAATTAGAAAGAGAAACTTTTATGAATTGGGAGTTGTTACAAGGTAAAGTTCCTCAAAGTAAGTATTTGGATTGTACTTTCCAATATGTATCTGATATTTATTGCGAAACATGTAGGGAAGCTATAAATATATGTATATATGATGATAAAATAAAACCCGAATTATATAAACGTGATACACCTAAAACTAATTGTATAGGAGGTACAACATGTATAGAGTAGATTTTCAAATTGAAGTAGATGGAAGTGTTTGTATTTATGTACAAGATGTAAGATTTCATTTTATGGGAGATACTCCACAACAAGCACAAGAAATGGCAACGAACTTTGTATTAAAGATGTTACAAGACGCTGGTAGAATAGGATGTTAAGCAGAGAACAAATATGTGACCTGTTATGGGAACTAGGTGCAAGTGAAGTGATAGACCACAGTAGTAATAAGTGGATACGCTTCACTTGTACTGTTCATAAGGAACAACACCCAAGTGCAGGTGTAAATGTAGAGCATAACATATTTAATTGCTTCTCATGCCATGCAAGTGGTACATTAGATTGGTTATGCTACTTATCAGATAAAGATAGGTTTAAAAGCGTAATGAACGCCCGAAAATGGTTAGAAAAAAGATACCATATTAAGTTTAATGAAGTGGACGAAGACACAATACACCAAACACTTTTAACTTATGACGAATTACAGGAGAAAAAGCGTAACGTAACAGAAAAGGAAACACACAAAGTATTGCCAATAAAAACATTAGCACCTTATAGAAGTGGTAAAGAAACATATAAATACTTCTTTAAGCGTGGGTTTACTAAACAGACCATGATAGATTTTAAAATAGGGCGTGACGTTACAAATAAGACTGTTACAATTCCCGTTTTTTATGAAGACGGAAAGTTAGCTGGTATTGTTGGACGTTACATCAGTAAAAATCGAAGAAAAAATGAGCGTTACAGGGTATATGAATTTGAGAAAAGTCATGTAACGTTCCCACAAAATAAATTGGAAGTAATAGATGACACAATAATTTTAGTAGAAGGTATATTAGATGCATTATGGTTGCATCAGTTAGGGTTTCCTAATGCACAAGCAATTTTAGGGAATAAATTAAGTCCTACACAAGCCAAGTACTTAAAGTCTAAGGCATCAAAGTTTATACGTATGTTTGATAATGATGTAGGAGGTGCAAGTGCTAAAAAAGCGTATGACAAGTATATGGCAGATGTAACAACATATGATGTGATTTATCCCGAAGGGTGTAAAGACCCACAAGAATGTAACAAGGAACAAATTGAAACAATGTTACAAGGTGCAACATCTAAGTTAAAAATAAGGTTCAAAATGAGGAAATAAATCTGTACACTCGTTTGACACGTGTGTTGGACGAGTGTATAATTTAAGTACATTAAGAAAATGTGAAATTAGTAGATTACTGAAAGAGAGGTAAAGTTTATGAGTTTATTTAAAAGAGGATTTGACGCAGTCAAAGAAGAAGAAAAAAGACGTGAGGAATACCAAAAAAATAAAGCTGGTATATACAGATTATATGTTAAAGAAGGAGATGCCCCTATAGTGTTCTTAACAGAAGAACCGGTTAACTTCTATGAACATAATGTAAAAAACACACGTAATGGTAAAACATATTTTGATAGTGTAATGTGTACAGGAGATGATTGTCCTTTATGTGACACAGGTGACAGACCTAGTTTTAAAAGTGCTTGGATAGTTTTAGATTTAAGACCTTATGAATATGAAGACAATGGCAAAAAGAAAACAATAGAACGCCAATTAAAACTTTATGTAGTAGGCACTAAAACTGCTGGTATAATACAAAGAAAATCTCAACGTTATGGTCTTGCTGGTATAAAATATTACTTAGAACGTATTGGTAAAGATACTAATACGACTTACAATTTAGAAAAAGACGGAAGATATAAAATATCAGAAGAAGAAATAGAGGAATTATTACCTAAAGAATATAAAGAAATGTATGACGGAAGTGAAGATAGTTTAATGGATATTATCGAAGCCGAAATATCTAAAACAGCTTCTAAAGGTAAAGATTTTACACATGACACAGATGACGAGGTCGAAGATGATGATGACGAAATACTTGGTGTAGATGATGAAGACGAAACGCCTAAACATAAAAAGGCAAAATCCGTCTTTAAAAATAAAAAAAGTAACAAATTTAAATTGAAAAAATAGGAGGGAAAGTAAAATGTCTGTAACAAAATTATCAATGAAGGAAGTTATAAATAACTTTGAAGAAGAAACAGGTATGAAACAAAAAGAAATTAAAGAAGCTATAAAAGTGGTAGCAGATTTAGTATTAACTACAGTAGGTGCTATGGAAGATAATGAAGCATTTACTATACCACAATTAGGTACTTTCAAAGTATACGAAAGAAAAGCTAAAACTTGTAAAAATCCTAAAACTGGAGAAAAAATAGAAGTACCAGCTAAATTGGCAGTTTCATTCAAACCAGCTAAAGCATTAAAAGATGTTTTAGAAGGCGAAGAATAATAGGGTATGAAACTATAACTGTGGACTATATAACTTTAACTATGGTATAATGAGGTATATTTATAAAAGGAGGTAGTTATATGAGAAAATTAAGTACTATTCAAAAAAGAGAAAAATTAAATGATGTATATGCGGCAGATGAAATAGGTCAAGGAGGGGCAAATCATAGATATATAATTTGCAAAGAAGGTGAAACTTGTTGGTGTGATGGAAGTAATTTTATAGGTGTTGTAGCTGAGATACTTTTACAACATGGAGTAAGAAAAGATAAGAACTCACAACATGGAGTAATAGATAGTGATTTATTAGAAATAGTAAGAGATAGAATGAAAGCTTTTCAAGCTGGACAATTTGCCAGTGAATATAATGAAAAAGCATTAGAACATATAGAATTAGCTTTAATGTATCTTAATCGTAGAGTTGAAGATAGAATAGAAAGAAATGTTTTAGGAAAAAACGAGAAATAAACCAATATGAATATACTAAATTTACCGGAATTTGAAGTTATATACCCGAATAATATAAATAGATGTAATCACTCACAAAGAAGGAACTCAATTAAGAGTTCCTTTTTAAGTAAGGAGGAATTAAGTTGAGATTTTATGAAACATATTTATTAGGTAGAGAACAGATTGAAAATAGAAAATCGGTTATTGTTACAAGTGAAACACAACTAAGATGTTTAGGTTATAAATTATATGATGTTATGGAGTTTGCGTTTGATACAGAAACAAATACAGTAGATTGGTGTAATGCAGATAATCCATATTTTAAAATAGTGGGTATATCAATTAGCTTTGGTATTAATGATAGTTATTACATTCCTATTGGTCACCGATTCGACCCTACTCCACAGCTTCCTTTGAAGACTATAGTTAGGCATTTACGCCCAGCTTTTGAGCGTACAGATGTTACAATAGTGGGACATAACATTAAATATGACATGCACGTAATGAAACGCATTGGAATTGAAATAAAGACACCTTATATATTTGATACAATGATAGCGTCATGGTTATGTAATGAAAATGTAGATAAAGGGTTAAAACCTAATGTGTTACGTATATTTAATCATCAAATGGAAAAGTTCAATGATGTAGTCGCTAAAGTACCCAAAGAGATAAAAAAGAAAGCTGGATTAAAAGCTAATCAGAAAGCTACATTCGATTTAACAATGATAGGGGATAGTGCTAATTACGCTACAGAGGATGCCTTCTTTACCTTCATGTTATATTTACATTATTTAGAGGAACTAGAGATAACAGGTATGACAAAGATATATTACAAAATGTACCCACCTTTTATACGTATTTTATATGACATGGAAGAAAGAGGTATAACAATAGATAAAGAAGCATGTGCTGAAATGAATGAAAAAATGCAAGAGGACATAGAAGACTTAGAATATCAAATGTTAGAATTAGTTGGAGTTGATTTTGATATAAATTCATCACAACAATTAGCACAATTATTATTCGGGTATGACGGATTCAAAACAGTAAATCAAGACTTATTAGACGTAAACTTTGGTTTCCCTGTACAAAGTAGAACAGCAAAGGGTGTTCCTCAAACTAACAATGCAACATTAGTAGCCATAAGTAGAATGGAATATAAGAATAGTAATAAAATAATGGGTGTTAAATTCTGTAACCTGTTATTGAAACACAAGGAATTAAGTAAACTGAAAACATTTACACAGAAATTCTTAGAAGTATGTTATCCCGACGGAAAAATCCATTGTTCATTCAATCCTGTAGGGACAGATAGTGGAAGAATTAGCTGTAATTCTCCCAATTTGATGCAAATACCAAATGCAGGGGAAGACGATAGATATAACATAAGAAGTTTATTTGTAGGTGATTTAGATGAGTATGACCAAGAGGATATTATATCTTGTGACTACTCAAACCTAGAAGTACGTGTTATGGCACACTTTAGTAAAGATGAAGGGTTATTAAATGCCTTTGAGCATAAAGTAGACTTACATGGTAATACAGCAAAATTAATGTTTAGATTAGACTGCGATGCAAATGAGGTTAAAAAGAAATACCCTAAGTTTAGACAAATGGGTAAAGTAATAGCGTTCTTGTTACAGTATGGAGGTAGTGTCATGGCACTTGAAAGTACACTAAATAGTAATGGTATGTTAACTGAAATGTTACAAGAATTAAAAGGTTATACACATAAAAAAGATTTACCCGATACACTTGCACCATTTTGGGGTTGTAAGAGTACTAAAGAAATGGCTCAATCATTAATGGATTTATACTTTGAAGCGTTTCCTGGAATAGCTAAGTTTATGAAACGTCAAAAGAAGTATGCACATCAACATGGAAAAGTGTATACAGTGTTAGGACGTGAACGTAGACTGCCACAGATACAAAGTAGCAATTTTAGAGAAGTGGGTTATGCTGAAAGATTAGCATTAAATGCACCGATACAAGGTAGTGGTGCTGACATAATGATAAATGCACAAATAAATATAGCTAGGAGTGAACGCCTAAAAGAATTAGGGTGTAAGATGTTAGTACAGATACATGACGAACTATTATTTAGTTGCCCAAAGGAAAACTGTGACGAAGCGATAAAGGAAATACGAGAATGTATGATTTATCCTTTCGGGCGTGACAAGTTATTAAATTTAGCACTTGATATTGGTTCTGCACATGGGTCTAGTTACGCTTGTGGGCATTAATGCAATGTGGGTATGTTTGACAGCATACCCCATTTTTTATACACTTTAATTAAACTAAATGTATTGGAGGAATGATGTATGAGATTAGAATTTAAAGATGCAAACAAAGAGGTTAATTTAGAAACTTTTGAAAGTGACAATGTAAAAGAGGTAGTTAGTGTGTTACAAGTATTATTACAGGAAAAAGTTGCAGTACAAGATAAACCCCCTACAGTAAAAGGAATAGAAGAACCTACTAGAACCCCTAAACCTGTAGACAATGACAAAATGGTAAAATCAAAAGTTTATCCTTCTTTATGTTACGTGGAGTGTAACAGATTATCTACATGTGCTGATGCTGGTACAGATAAGTGTCAGAAATATGCATGGTTAAATAGACGTGAACGTGACACAGCCAAGTTTAGATGTGGTCATTCCATGAATATATCCGACTTTCCTTTAGATATTGCAGAATACACTTGTGGATGTTGTAATGCACATTACAATATAAGTTGTAGTGTAGACGGAGAACACTTCACTGTAAACTGTGGTAAGTGTGAAGCTCCTATAGATTTAAAATGGAATGCAAGACGAGAAATATTCGATAATTTATAATAGGAAGTAACCCTTGAAATAAATCAAGGGTTATTTTTTTAAGGTTATTTTACTTAATTGACGCTTTAACGTTATTTCTATATAATATAAGTATAAATAAAAATAAAAAGTGAGGTGTAATAAATGACTAAAACGTTACGTGAGTTAATGGAAGAAGACAGACTAAAAAGAGAACATAAAAAAGAGGAAAAAGCTAAAAAGAAAGCAGAAAAAATGGCTAAGTATTATCCTTTTGGCAATAAAGTATTTACTTGTACTTATATGTTAAAAGGACTTGTATATACAGGTACTATAGAAATGACAAGTAAACCAAAGAACTATAAGGACTATACTAAACTAAATAGCATGTTCATTTATGCTTATTGGGTAAACCAAATTTTAGCTAAACATAACAGAAGATTATTATGTGGTGAACTAAAGAAAAATGATGTGTTTATCCTAAGCGTAACAATGAGGGAGGTGAATTAAATGAATAAGAGAAGAACTACAGTATATGTGGATGAAAAACTGTATACAGCCTTTAATGTATACAAACAACAAACAGAGGAAAACATCACATTTAGCGAATTTGTTAATAAGGTCATAAAAGAACACTTAATTAATCCTTTTAACTGGAATAATCAAGACCTTTACAATTTTTCAATGAATAGGGAGGGACTATAATATGAAAAAAAAGACGAAAACAATATCTAAGAAGACAGGAACAAGTAGTATAGTGGCAAACATCCTTGAAAGCATTAAAAAGGAGTTTAAAGATGATAATATAGTAAGTACAGCTTCAGGCATGACAGAATACAGTTTAGAGGGTATAAAAAGAATACCAACAGGTGACCCACAATTAGATGTAGACTTAGGTGGAGGTATACCAATAGGGAGAGTAATACACATAAGTGGTGAATATTCTTCTACTAAAAGTACTCAGTCATTACACATGTTACGTAATGCACAACAAATGGGATTGCCCTGTGCTTTAATGGATTTTGAGAACACTTTAGATAATGCATATTTACAACAGTTAGGTATTGATACAGATGACATGGTTTATTCTAACCCTGCCTCTTTGGAAGAAGTAGAACAACTTATGCAGTCATTACAAGAAAAAGGCATTAAGTTTATAGTATGGGACTCTGTTGCTGTAGCTGAACCTACAAAAGTATTAGAGAGTGACACAGGTGATAGTGTACAAATGGGAGTGAAACAAAAGCTAATTGGTGAGTTCTTAGGTAAGTTCCAAAGTATAAATAACAGATTTACCCGTAATGGTGAAATGCCTTGTACTTTAATTTTAATAAACCAAGTTAGAGAAAAGATTGGTGCATATGGTGACCCCGAATATGAACCAGGAGGTAGAGCAGTAGGCTTTTATACTTCTGTACACATTCGTTTCCGTAAAGGTGATTGGATAACAGAAGGTACAGGTAACAATAAAGAAATTGTAGGTCAAGTAGTGAAATACAAAATAGTTAAGAACAAAACATACAAACGTATGGTAAGTGGTGAGTTTGACTTCTATCAAGTAGATAGTGAAATAGCTGGAGTTAAAGAAGGGTATAATGACACATTTAAGTCTGCAATAATGTTGGCACTGTCATATGATTTAGTTACACGTGGGGGTGCTTGGTTCTATATTGATAAAGGACTAGATACAGAAAAGAAATTCCAAGGACTAGAAAAACTAATAGAATACTTTAGAGCAAATCCAGGACTAATTGATAAGTACAAAGAACAGATACTTGAGATAGAAAGGAGAACTAAAAAGTAATGTTTACTAGAGGTTACAAAGCTGTTGAAGAATCATTACGTAAGAAGGCACGTTATGTAAGACATTGTAATAACTGTCAATTTTATTACGCAGATTTATATGACAAAGAGGAATACTGTCAAAATGACAGCGTAACAGAGTATGACATTGTTATAGAAGGTACTACTTGTTTTTGTTCTTATTGGCAACCTCCAGCTTTAGAGAAAAAAGAAAAAGAGGAAAAGAACGATTATCTAAGTAGATTTAAGAAAGGAGTTAGAAATGTTAAAAAAGAAAAAGAGTAAGAAACAGGAAGAACGTATTGCAAAACAAATTGGGGGTAAGACAGTTATAGCAAGTGGAGCGTTATGGTCATGCAAAGCTGATGTACGTAACGATAAATATTTAGTGGAAGCTAAATATACAGATACAAATTATTACACTCTTAATGTGAGAACATGGAAGAAAATTGCACAAGAAGCTATAAAAGACGGATTAAGAGTACCTGTAATGTGTATAGATATAAAAAAGAAAAGTTATGCAGTACTTAGAGTGGATGATTTTATCTTTTTAAACAGGGGTAAAGCATTAGAAGGGATGTTACACAAAAAAGCTAAAAGTGTAAGATTATCTTATGACATGCCTTTTGGGTATCACGAAGTACATTTTGGGGATATTGAATTATCTATTATTCCTTGGGATTACTTTTTAGACATACAAAATAACATAATGGAGGTGTAACAGTTGGGAGTAAAAGAACTACTTAATTCTTCCAAATATAACAAGGATAGTATTACAGCTAGAATTGATAACTACCTTGCTACAAATGTGGAAGAGAATGATAGAGCAGTAGATGTAAACAGTCCGTCACAGGTGTTTAAATGTATGCGTTCTTTATACTATGCAAGAACTGGAGCAGAGAGTGATGGATTTATAGACCCACGTTTACAACGTATTTTTGACAATGGAACACACATGCATCTACGTACACAAGAGTATTTAACAAAAGAAGGTTCACTTGTAATGGATGAATGTCCTTGCATAGATGCAGAAGCAAACATACAAGGTCACACAGACGGAATCCTAAAGATGACCGAACAGGAATATGCTATACTAGAATTAAAGAGTATGAACTCTATCCTCTTTGGGAAGCTGAAAGAACCTAAACCCGAACATATTGCACAGGCTATGATTTATATGTACTGTACAGAATGTAGAAGACAGGAACTTGCTGTTATGACAGATAAAGAATTTAAAAAGTCAGAAAAGAAAAGGGCAGAGTTTTACAGAAGTAGATACCAACATTTAAGAGCTGGTAAGAAATACACTAAAGAGGAAAAAATACAACATAACATTGATACAAACTTGAAATTGGATAACTTGTTACACACAATTAAACGCCCTATAGACAGGATAGTTTTCCTTTATGAAAACAAAGATAATCAAGAGTTAAAGGAATTTGTCATAGAATATGATGACGATTTAATGTGTGACATATTGGACTTTTATGACCAAGTTAATTATTACGTGGCAAATAAAAAAGTGCCACCTAGAGAAGGTACAAGTAAAAGTTGTAATGTATGCAGATTTTGTGGTTATCGTAATGAATGTTATGTAGTTTAGGAGGTGTTATAGCTTGGGTGACTTTTCTAAGCATCTTTTCTCAAAAAAAGGCTATCATGTGTGCTACTCAAAGAATAATAAAAATCCGTATTTGGTATATAACGAATACAAACCCTTTAATGAGGGTCACACACATGTACATACGTATGAACAGGCATGTTTAATAGTTGATTATGCGATAGCAAGGAAAATACCAAAAGAATGTAATGACTATTTATTGGTATCATTGTTACGCATAACAAAGGATGCAAGATTTAAGCGTATGATACAGGGTGCTTTAGAAAGTACAGAATATAAGGAATTTGTTGAAACAGAAATTAAAAAAGGACGTAAGAAACGTAGTTATAGAAACTTATGTGGTAAAACGTCCGTAAGAAAATAGGGAGGAATATACTATGTTTAAAGATTGTGCGTTTGAAGGTAGATGTAGTAATGAGGATGTAGAATGTGAATTTTGTCAATATAACGCTTATGCGTGTTCTCAAGATTTATTTGAGTGGAATGGCGAGGGTGAAGAACCAACACAAGTAGAGTTAGATAATGCAATATGTCATTAGGTGACAGCCATGAGTAAAAAAATAGTTGGCAAGAAGAAAAAAATAAATCCGATGCAAAAGGTGAGAGAAAATGCATCATTAATGGATAAGTTAACAGATGAAATAAAAGAACAAGGAGCAACTGTATTTACACCTAAAGATTTAGGAGGTGATTTACAGATAGACACAAACTACTTATCCTTACCTTCGGACTTAACTGAAATTCCGTCACGTGAGTTAGGTAAATATTTAAATGCTTTTACTCAAAATAAGGCGTACATGCGTACTCTTTATAACTGGCAAGAAATGAGAGTGGAAGATGTGAAACGTATTTATTATGACGCATATGTGGAAGTGTATGACAGCCACACAAAGTTAACTCCAAAGGCAAGTGAAAAGTCTAAAGAATTATTGTGTAACAATAATGAAAAGGTAAAAGATAAATTCTTAGAATATAGGAATCAGAAGCTAAAATTAAGTATGTTAGCAAATACAATAGCTTCATATGAGGAAATGATATTTTTAATTTCACGTGAAATTACTAGACGTAACGGAGATTTTGACGAGGATAAAAGATTAAGTAATTTAAGATAGGGGATGTATATAATGACGCATGAACAGGAGCAATTAATATTGAATAATCTTGATTATGCTAAGGCGTTACATCACAAATTCTGTAATGAGCATGAAATTAGTGATAGGGATGACTATTTACAACAAGCTAATTTAGGATTAGTAGAAGCATCTCTAAAATATAAAAAAGGTAGTGCAAAGTTCACTACCTTTGCTTATTACAGCATGGAAAATAATATGTCACGCTTTTTAAAACGTAACAAGGTTAATCTTGAATATAACAATGACATTACAGGGGAGTATGACACACAATTAGATGCAATGGAAGACGATTTAGAAATGTCACAACTTATAACAAAGGTTGTTAAGATAGCACCCCTTTATTTAAAGGAAACAGAAGTAACAATGTTACAAATGGCTTTAGTGTTACTTATGGAAGGTGAAACAAAAGAGTATGTAATGAAGATGTTAAAGGTGAAACGTTACACTTTTACCAAAATTTTAAAAGTGGGTGCAAATATAATTGAAACTTTACGTAAAAAGGAAGTGACATTATAATTAAAAGGTAAGAAACTATATAAAGGGAGTGATTATATAATGCAAAAAGTATTTTTAGGTGGAACTTGTAATGGTAGCAAATGGAGAGATGAATTAATTCCAATGCTAGATATAGATTATTTTAATCCAGTGGTAGCTGATTGGAATGAAGGATGTTACCAAGAAGAATTAAGACAAAGGGAAATATGTGATTATTGTTTATATGTTATAACTCCACGTATGACAGGGGTATATAGCATTGCAGAGGTAATAGATGACAGTAATAAAAGACCTAATAAAACTTTATTCTGTGTGCTAAAATCAGATATAAAATATAGACTTGATATTAGATGGAATGAAGAAACAGAAAAATTTTGTATAGGGCAAGAGGAAGCAGAAAAACAATTTGATGAAGGACAAATGAAATCTTTAGATAGAGTTGGTCGAATGGTAGAAAGCAATGGTGGTAAATATTTTAAATCATTAGAAGAAGTTGCGAGTTACCTAAATAAAGGAGGTGCTTTCAATGAAGAAATTAATAACTGGAAAGAAGAAAAAAGAAGCAAGTAAAAGAGGAAAGAGAAGCAAGAACAAAGGGGCAACGTATGAACGTAAGATAGCTATTATATTTAAGGATAACCTTAATATAAATCTTACACGTACCCCACAATCGGGAGGATTTGCTAAAAAGAGTAATAAAGCCGAAGAATTTAAAGGTGATTTAACATGCTTAGAGGAAGATAAAGAGTTTATTGCCCACATAGAATGCAAAAACCAAAAATCTGTGGCTATGAGAAAATGGTTACAACAAGCAGAGAGTGACTGCCCCAAAGGTAAAATTCCTATAGTAGTATTTTATTTAGGTCAGCAAATTAAAGACGGACATGTAAAAGAAGAAGCTATGGGAGATTATGTAACACTTAGTTTACCCCATTTTTTAGAATTATGTGGTGACAAATTAGTTAAGGAGTTGAATAAAAATGGTTAAAATAATCATACTACTATTTGCTGGTATCTATGTAGTTGCTCGTTGGATTTACATGCATCCTGTTTGTTTAGTGTGTGGTTTATCCATGTACCCTACTTTTGATGACGGCTCAATTATTTTAACAGAACGTGTTAGTAACCTAGAGATAGAAAAAGGAGAAGTTTATGTGTTTAAACGCCCTACTTCTGACGGAAAAACTTTAAGAGTCATTAAAAGGGTTCACGATTTAGAATTTAAAGACGGAAAAATGTTATGTTACATTTTAGGAGATAATCCTTCTATGTCATATGACAGCAGAGAATATGGTTACATTGATTCCGAAGAAGTTGTTGCTAAGGTAACAAAGATATTACGTTACTAATGTGTTATAATGACATTAGGAGGTGAAGTTAAATGGAGAAAGAAAAAATAGTATTAAAAGTTGCTGGAAAGAGTGCTGTACCAAAACTTGCTGGAAGTATAGTATTATCTATAGAAGATGATAAGGAAGTTGAACTTCATGCAATCGGAGCATCAGCTATAAGTCAAGCTGTAAAAGCACTAACAAGTGCAAGAGGAATATTAGCTAGTAAAGGTTACGATTTATCTTTCGTAACAGGTTTTGGCTCAACTGAAATAAATGGGTCAGAGAAAACATTAATAAAATTTAAAGTAAAGTGTAATTAAGGAGGAATATAAAGATGCAAGATAAAAATAATGGAAGAATACTAGGTATAAGAATACCAAATGATATGACAGATAGAGCAGTAAATATGCTAATGGATGCTTTAGAAGAATTTTGTAGTGATGTTTCACTTATAGGAAAAGAAGTAGAGGATAAAAGAGTAGAAAAACCAAGTATAAACCCTTTTGATGAAAAGGTAATGCGTATAGGTAGAGAGTTTACTTTTGACTCTGCTCACCATTTATTAAACTATGACGGAGCTTGTGCTCATGTACATGGTCATACTTACCATTTACACATCATGTTACTTGGTAAAGTTAAAGACGGATTTGTAATAGATTTTAAATTACTTAAAGAGATAGTAAAGGAATATGTAATAAATAAACTAGACCATAAAGACCTAAACCAAGTATTGGATTTTAACCCTACAGCCGAAAATATCGCAGTTAAGATATGGGATGTTTTAGACCCTGTAATAGATGAAGCGTTTAAAGGCAGAGTGGTTTTAGAACGTGTTAAATTATATGAAACTCCAGGTTCTTTTGTAGAATATGACGGAGGTTTAGAATAATGACTGAATTAAAAGGTTCTTTACCTATTACCCAAATGTTCTATACAATAAATGGTGAAACAACACATTCGGGAGTTCCTACAATATTCATTAGAACATACGGATGTAATGTAAAATGTGTTTATTGTGACACACCACAGGAGGGCAAATATTCTGCAAGATTGGAATTAACTAACATAGCTAAACGTGCAATAGATATGGCAAAAGAACATGAAATTACAGATATATGTATAACAGGAGGTGAACCTCTTGTATATAGTAAGGAAGTAGATTTACTAGCCGAATATTTATCAGAGAAAGGTTACACAGTTTATATAGAAACAAATGGAACTTTACCTATTCCACAAAGTCGAAGTTATAATGTAATAATGGATATTAAAGTTCCTTCTGCTAATATTTTAGACGGGCGTATTAGTGATGTAACACAGGATAATTTAAAATCTTTAAAATATAGAGATGAAGTTAAGATATGTTTTGGGAATTTAGCAGATGTAGTATATGCTTTTGATGTAATGGAACGTAATATGAAAGAAGACTATGCAGGATTTCCTTATGAAGTTTTACTTAGTCCTTTATATGGAACAGATGAAAAGATTATACACCAAGTCATAAATTGGGTATTAAATACTGAAATGTCATGGATAAGTAAACGCCATATTCATTTCCAAACTCAACTTCATAAGGTGTTTAATGTTGAATAGGAGGTGTCGCAAATGGGAAGAAAATGTGACAAAGAAATATGTAAAGCATTAGGTATCAAACCAAAACCTAATAAGAAAAAAGGCAAAAAGAAAAATTGTAAACCAAGATAGTAACAGATAGGTAGCTGTAACAAGCTACCTATTTTTAGGAGGTAAGAAAATGAAACAGTTAATTTTAAATAGTGGGGGATTTGATAGTGTTGTTCTACTAAACGCTGTCATGGATAATGAAAATCCGGATAAAGAAAAAGAGTGTCTATTCTTTAATTGGGGTCAAGCTAATAAAGAACAGGAATTAGAAAAAGCTAAAAAGTCATGTGACAAATTTGGTATACCTTTACATGTAATAGATATACCTTCTGCCCAAATTTGGGGTAGTGTAATAATGGATAAAGATGACCCTTATATTCCTATGCGTAACATGGTGTTTTTATCTATAGCTGTCGCTTTTGCACAGAAAAATGGGTTTGATGAAATATTCGTAGCATTTATTAAATTACCTAATAAGGAAGATTATTACGTAGATAGCACACAAGAATTTGTGGATAATTTAAATACTACTATAGAAGAAACAGGAATTACAATACGTATTCCTATAATAGATAATTTAAAAACTACACTAGGTTATCTTGCTAAACAATATAACATTTCTAAGGACGATTTTTTCTCTTGTAATACCCCTACACCCGAGGGCGAACCATGTGGCGTATGCCAAGACTGTATACTTGTAGAAGACATTTATCATAGAATATTTGGTGAGTAAGTATTGTTTTTTACCTTTTTTATGGTTATAATTGTATTGTAAGGTGTAAAGAAATCTTACAATATTTAAACCAAAGGAGGTATTGATTATGTTGTTAGTCAAAAAAGTTTACGCTACAGGTGGAGGAATGAGAGAGGCGGCTCAAGCTGGTTACGGTGTTGCACCAGGGTATAGAAATACTTATGGTAAAAGAGCTAATAGAAGACAAGGTGTAAGACAAACTATGTCTTATAACAGAGCTGGAAACAGAAGAGCAGAACAACTTAGAGGAAGAAACCCTAGAGGTTAATATCTATGTTTAAAGTTTATGCTTCAAACGGGGGCATGAAAGAAGCCCTACAAGCTGGGTATGGGGTTGCTCCCGGATATAAAAAGAATGCTTACAGACCAGGGGGTAACGGAGGTAATGCTACACAAGGTAGAAGAATAACAAGAAGTTACAACCAGTCATTACGTGCTAGAGGATTAAGTACTAGACGTAAAAAGAACCCAAGAGCATAATAACAACTGGAAGCCATTGGTACAATGTATCAGTGGCTTTTTTGTGTTATAATCAACTAAAAGGAGGTATGTAACATGACAGATAAAATTAAACAAGTGGAAGCATTAATAGATGAAATTTATAGAGTGTTAGATGTGGAGATAACAGAACGTAACATAGATACTCCACATAGGATTGCAAAATTTTGGTGTAACGAAGTATTTGCACCTAAAGATACTAAGGAGTTAGATAAAGTAATGAAGTTATTTCCTAACCCTGTTCCTTTAGAAGGTACACCTAGTCCTGTAATATGTGAAATGGAATTTAGTAGCTACTGTGAGCATCACTTATTACCATTTTTCGGTAAGTGTAAGATAGAATATACACCAGCTGAAAAGATTTTGGGGTTAAGTAAGTTTAACAGGATAGTTAATTTCTTTAGTGAACAACCTCAAACACAGGAAAACCTAACTAGGGATATATGTGTTTACGTAAAGAAAATAACAAATGGAAAAAATGTAAAGGTTACGTTGTATGACACAACACACACATGTGTTGAGTGTAGAGGTGTCAGAGGTAAAAGTAACACAACTACTACGTATTTTATAGATTAGAGGTGATATATCATGGCTAAAAAATTGAAAATAAAGAAGAAGAAAAAAGTGGAGGAAGTTGTAACAGAAAAACATTATGAAACATTAGACGAGGTTGTTGATAAGAATAGACCTTATTCAATGATTTATTCGGGTGTTGAAAATAAGAGTTACTTTGAAATTCTTTATAACGCTGGGATAAGGAATTTTCTTATGTCCTTCCATTACGTCCAAAATAAACATTTAAATATGGATTATTACACTAACAAAGGTATTAAGTTATTTATAGACTCGGGGGCATATACGTATATAACAGACCCAAAATACAAGGAGTTCACTGTAGAACAATGGGAGAAACAAATAAAACAATATTTAAATTGGGCAAGAAAACATAAAGATATTATATTTGCTATAGCAAACATGGACTTAGAATTTTTAGTGGGTGAAGAACAAGTAAGAGCATGGAACGTTAAATACTTTGAACCCTTTATGCTTGAAACAGGAATACCTGTATGTTTTATATGGCATGAAACGAATGGAGCAGAAGGTTGGGAGTTCTATTGTAAAAGATACCCATACACTGGACTTTCTTTCATTACAGGGGCAAATGACCTGGGTATTGCATTACAAATGTTTAAGGTAGCAGAGAAGTATGACACGTTAGTTCATGGTATGGGTATGACACGTACCAATGAATTACAGAAGTTACCTTTTTACACTTCTGACTCAACTACATGGTTAGTAGGATTACAGTATGGTGAAATAAACTACTGGACTGGTACTAAAATGACACGTCTTAAAAAAGAAAAATGGAAAGGTGAATACTTACCTAAAATTGTTTCATTAGGATGTGACAGAGAGAAATTGCTAGAAGAAGATATTGAGGAAATGATTAAAGCTAACATTAAGGCTTTTATTGATGCCGAAAAATATATTCAAATGAAATTGCAACCTAGAATGTATTGGTTAAAAGCTAAAGCTGTTACACAAAGTATGGATGATATTACCTTCCCCGATATTGATTGGTTACGTTCTGAACAGCCAACAGATTTAGAAGAATGGGCGAAGAAATTTAATGTCAATCCTAATTTAGGTTTTGATGACTTATTAGCTATAATACAAGACATGACAGTTATATTAAATTGGGATGACGAAGAATTACAAGAATATAAAGAAGAATACTATAAAGAGGATTACATTCAACACATGCATGACACATGGGTTAACACCATTGTTACAAGTTTTGAGCAAAAAGTGGAAGACCTACAAACATTCTTTAGAGAGTGTATTGAAGGTAAAAATGATAGATTATTACAATATGGTACAGGTTTTGATAGAATTGCTAAAGAACGTGAGCATTACATGGAAGAAGAAGAATACGAATATCATGACATGACAGAGGATGAATTAGCCTATGAACTAAGTAATAGTGGTTTACTTCCCGAGCCTTCAGAAGACGGGACAGCACCCGAAATTGATGAATTGGATGATGAAATATACAGCAATTTAGATATTGTTCCTGTACGTGATGAAAAAGGAAGATTTTTAAAAGGGCAAAAGAGAGTACGTAAACCTAAGAAAGTTTATTCGGATAAATACCCTAAACTATTCTGTGACACTTGTTATTCGGCTTCTACTTGTCCCGAATATGCCCAAGGTATGGTATGTGCATTTAAAAAGATGTTTGGTAGATTTGATACACGTGATGCTAATGATGTAATGGATGCTATGTACAGTATGGTAAACATGAACTTGGAACGTATGCAAAGAGCATCAATATTTGAAATGCTTGACGGAGGTATTCCTACTGCAAATGTAACGAATTTAATAAATCAAAATATGGGATTGTTACGTCAAATAACTGACATGCAAAATTACGCCCCTAGAGAGGTAATAAAACAAACGCATACAGTAAGAAGTGACGGAAGTAGAGAAACTGTTACACAAGTAAATAACGCAGGTTCTAATGGAGGTATTCTAGCAGAATTATTTAAAGATTTTGGTAAAGCTGAAACGGATAATGATGATGAAGTAAAAGATATAATGGCAGAAAAAGAGAAATTGGATAAAGATAATGTAATAGATGTAGAAGGTAAAGAGGTAGATTAACCCTACTTGACAGCTTTATAAGGACACAATATAATTATATTGTAAAGATAATTATTTGATGACTAAGGATTTATCCTTAGTGTAAAGGATGATTTTCTTTTTCCAACTTTATATTCTGCTATAAGGATTTCATAATAACACGTTTTTCCCCTGTGCTTTTTATGAAGGTAGTAGAATCCCCCAAGAGTATATATTTTTATTTGTGACTGCAATTTAATAAGTTTGGAAACTACTCAATATTTCACCAGTAGGTTATGTAGGAAACGGAACTACTAACCTACTATTTTTTTGTCTATGGGTGTGTTACAATGTAAGTATTAATAAGTAAAACATACAATATATAAATGAAAGGATGATAAATATGTATAGAAAGACAAGAAAAGATTTTATGGAAATTAAGTTAATGAGTGAACAGGAACTAAGGGTAGCAGTACAGTACGCAGTTGAGGAATATATAGAAGTACAACAATATATAAAAGATGTGGAAGACAATTTAGAAGAACGATATAATAATAAGGAAATAACATATTTTGAGTATAAAGCCATGTTACCTAAAGTGGATTTATATATAAGTAACTTACAAAACATTGAAGGTTATATAAGACAAGCGTGTAAGAGATTAGGTATTCCAGCAGAAGAAGCTAAAAATGTAAGAAAAGTGGAAATGAAACAAAAGAAACCTTTATTTAAAAGAAAGGTAAAATCAGTAATACAATTTAAATAGGCAAGTAAAAAGTGTACCTAATGAAAACGAAAGGATTAAAAAACATTAGGTACACTTAGTACAAAATTATAAGGTTTACAAATGAGTAATAAGTATTGGCTATCTATGTTTACTCAATATAAGGGTAGCATTATTTTAGCGAAAAATCAAGGAGGTTAGAAAATGAAAGGATTTGAAATTGTTTTAGTGAACTACAAAGAGAAGGTGTATATACCTTTAACTAAGTTAAGACAAATGGCAGAATTTAAAGGAGATGTAACAGTTGCTTTACAACCTGTAGACTCTTGGTTAAAACCACCTATAGGCTATGCAGTTGAACGTATACCAGTTAAAACATATAGGTTAACAGATATATTAGCTTCAAAAGATTTTGTGGAAGTAATAGTACCAAAACCAACACTAATAGCAAACCAAGGTATACTATTTAAAGACAGTATAAATCATGAGTTAGCTAAGGTATATGCTGAGTTAGGTGTAGATTTAAAAGAAGAAATGATTTATTGGGAGGATTAAAAAATGAGCAAAAAATTATATGAAGTAAGACACATAGGTTACGTAAAAAACGTGACAGTAAAAGAAATAAAAATAGAAAAGGAATCCGAGAAACAATACGTAATAAGTGGTACATCTTGGACTAGATTAAGTAAAGCAGATTTAGATTGTTACTTGGCTTCACGTAACGCCGTTTATTCACATGACAAACAAAAGGCACTAGATATTTATATAGCAAGAATGGACGCAATGAGAGAGGATTTATTACAAAAAGTAGATGACATAACAGAAGGATTAACAAAAATAAATGCCAATAAGGTTGTAAAATCTAAAAAGAAAGGATTGAAGAAACGTGGAAGAAAATAAAATAGCTGATTTAGTAAAAAAAGGTGACACAGTTATTTATAAGCAATATTCAGCATGGAATGGTACTTGTTACAAGTTATGTCATGTAAAGAATGTAACGAAAGCTGGTAGAGTAAGAATAGAGGAAACAAATGAGTTAACAGACCTTTTTGGTAATATAAATTATAGTACCAAAATATTACCTGTATCACAGGAAACGCTTTTAGAATATAACAATTACAATTTAAAACGTGCAATACGTAATGCATTAAATACACTAAATAGATGTATTATGAATGTAACGTCACATTATGATGACACAGAGGAATTAGCACAGCAGGTTTATTCTTTACTTGAAACAGTGCATAACAAAGTAGGTACAGAAGTAACAGGTGTTGATTTAGTATTAGAAATGGATAAATTAAAAGATTTATTGCAGGAACTCAAAGTGTTAACTACAGAGGATGCAGATGTAAAATAAAGATATAAGGGGATGATGTAATGAAAAGATTAAAGACGTGGTTAATTGAAGCACTATTATTGGCAGTAGTACCTTTTATAGTCTTACTGGTTATGTTCATAGGTTTTTGTTACAAGGGATGAAATAAAAAATGACGCAGAAGAAATAGGTAGCTTTTATAAGGTAATACTATAAGATATATAGGGAGGGTAGTTAAGTTATCGCTTAATATACCCTTTTTCTATACTGTCACAAAAATAAAATTTCGCGGGTGAAAGTGTAATATATTAATAGATATAGATATAAATAAGTATAGATAGAGTATATAAAACCTACATTCTTGTATATAAGCGTATTTAGTGTGTATACACTCCTCTAGTGGTACAAAATTGGAGGTAACGTCACAGGTGTGGCATAGGCTACAAATACGGACTGCACTAGGTTTGAGAGCGTAACGGTGTATAGCGTAACACAGGGTGTCACACTTTAAAAAATAAAGTGAAGGAGCTATTTTTATAGGGGTAAATAATCAAAGGATTACCCATTTCCCTTTAAAAGGTAAAGCATGACATAGGTGTACAGGGTGTAACGCTTTAATTCATTAAGGTTTGTGACGCTTGGGTATGGTAATGGTAGTGTCATGGTTAAAAAATAGGTGTCATGACAGTGACTTGTTACGTGTAATGGTGTGTGTTACAATATAAGTATAAAATGAAATAAGAAAACAAAACGCAAAGGAGATTGAGAATATGAATGTTTTAGTATCAAAGATGTTTTTAGAGGAACAACCTTACTATATTTATCTTGAGGGCGAAATGTTTCAAATACGTTTAAAGGAAAACCATTACGTAATGGCAACTTCTTTAAGTGAGGATGACATACTAGCAAAGGTAAAGGTGTTATTCCAAAGATATAACACACCGGAAGTGTTACAACAGGCGTTACGTAACACAGACATGAGATTGGCAGAAGCTGAACGTAACAGAAGAAAAGGTCAATACAAAGAAGCTGGTGACAAATATGAAGATGAAATATTGGAAATGGTAAAAAGCATGACACAATATAAATTAGGTAAGAAGCTCACTAAAAAGAAAAAGGTAAAATTTAAATTAAGAAGTAAATAGTCTATATAAAAGGCAGTGTGATTTTATCCTCTGCCTTCTTTTATTCCCTTCTGTACTCCAGCATTATTACGTAACACGTAATATATTAAAAATCCCCTCTATACGCCCACGTAACACGTTACACTATGCTTATTGATTAATTACCTTATGAAGCTGTATAACACGCCTACATACGCCCGTATAACTCCAGCTGTAAAAGTATGACCCTATTGTATACAATATGCGTTATATGTAATATGCTTTATGTATACAGTATTTTAGTATGTATATATAGCGTGTAGCTTTATAAATCCAGCTTATTTTTATAGCTGTATGCTGTATACAATTACCTATTTTTATCGTGTAGCATTCTATTTGTAACGCCTGTTTCAAAAAAAATTTTGAAGCTGAAACCGTTGCAATTACTAGCTCCCAAAGAATGTTACACGATAAGTTGAAAAAAATCCAACACACAAACATAAATTTGTGTTAGTATATAAGTATAAATTTAATATATAGTTAGTTAGTGAGTTAGCAATACAACTCACGTGCACCTTGAAAAGTTTATAGTGTTACAACCTAATGACCAGCGTATTACGCTAGTTATATAGCTTGTGACCCGTAGTGAGTTAGAAGACTGTATTATCATTTTATTTTAACACCCGTTCTAACTAATAAAGCAACTATGCACTGTAAAATTAGCTACCTAAAGTATCAAGCTACTCGTTGAATGTACAGACTTGATAACCTCTTGTATATTCAATCCTTGAATAGTGCTATTAGTAGAAGTTGTACACTCTTTAGAGTGTGCTTCCTGTAGTAGTAAAGAAGACTTAAATTGTAGCAAGTGCATAAAGTACTTTATTAAATACGTAGTGCTCACGTACAGTACAGCGTGACCCGTCCAAATCCACTCACGTATTACATACATATAACGCTATCTTATCCATAACGCCCGTATGTAATAGCACCTTGATAATTGAATACGCCCACGCACACACACACACGCATAGATAATTATTATTTTATATCAAGCGTATAACGTGTGTATTCATTGCTATACGCTTTAATAAGCTAATAATTATTTATATAGCTTGTATGCTTTAAAATTTGACTGTAAGCACTCTTTATAACCTATCAAATAACATACCTATAATTTACAGCTTACAGTCCCTTTTTAAAGCATACAAGCAATAAGAGTTAGTTAATAAAATATAAAGAATAGGATGTGTGATGTATGAGTAATATGAAAAATATAGAAATCGGGTTAAATGAAATAGTGGAATATTATCCAATGATAACTGCTGATTATGATTTGGAATTTGACGATGAAACAACTAGAATATTTGAAGTTGATGAAAACGGAAAATACCAAAGTGAAGTAGAAGATTTGGCAGTAATGTTTGAAATCTTAGATAAAGCATTTATATTAGGAGAACATACTGATTTCTATTGTCCCGAATTTTGCTTAACAAATAAGGAAAACGTAGAGTTTACAACTTTAGTAATCAATGCAGAAGGAAATTTCCCTTATGATATGTTTAATAGATTAATCGTAATACCAGCATATTACGAAGGCAAATATTACAAAATAGTGTTAGATGTTGCAAAAGCATTGGAAGATTAGTCATTGTTCCTAATCCCAAGTGTAACAGCTTGGGATTAGTATAGAGTGACTACTCTACAATAAATAATAAAGGATGTGTGATGTAATGGTAAAGAGAACAGAAATATTAATGAGTTTAGAAGAAATGGTAGATGTAATGCCACAAATAACTTTAGACTATGAAATGGAATTCTTCGTAGAAGATATTAAAGTTTACAATTTAGGTAATGACCATTTAGCAGATAGTTCAGTGGAAGTTACAGACTTATCTGAAATAAGCAAAATAATATTTAGAGGATTTTCTGATAGAGATTATGACATAATGACAAATGTAGAAAATACTCCGGAAAGAGTTTCTACTCTTAGAAGTTTAATCTTAGACCAAGGAAGTGTATATAATGTAGAACCTATCACTAGATATTTAACAATACCTCTACATTATAAAGGAAATTATTACAAAATAGTGTTAAATACTCCAGCAGTTTTGGAACGTGATGAACACCTTGTAATGCACAAACCGGTCAAATATGCTAATCTTAGAAAACCAAGAGTTAGAAAATAGGAATTTAATTGCTGTTCCAGCTTCCAAGTGTAACAACTTGGAAGTTGTGTAGAACGATTAAGTTCTAATAAATAATATAAAGGTGTGTGATGATATGTATAAAATAGCAAATTTTACTGAGGTTAATGAAACTAGAACAGTTAGTGATGTAACAAGAGTTCCACGTAACGGGGATGTAATAGACAAATTCCTAAGTTGGGACACAGATGCTTACAGTACTGCAAACCAATGGACTTATAAAGATATGCTTTTTAGTTACAATACTTTAATAGCTGTAATTGGTGAAGGTAAAGACTTATATGTAACAAGTACAAAATATTCAACAACAACAAGCAAGTTACAAGGTCAAATGAAACGCCAAGCTGAAATGGATTCATTTAATATTCATGTCATAGACCAAAAGGAATTAGAAGAAATGGTCGAAACTAGATTCCAACCTATAGTTTAGCATTGTTAAGGTATCTGTTACATGTTACACTTGTAACAGGTATCTACTAGAGTGCTAAACTCTAAAAAATAATAATTAAAAGGATGTGTGATATTTATGAAATTCTCAAAAGTAACAACTAGAAAACAAATGATTAAGGTAATAACTGATATTGCCCCACTACTTAGCAAAGACGGAGAAGAAATAGCAAATTACTGGTTAGATGCTTTAGAAGGAAAAGAAATGCAAGTAAAAGAAATCAAAACAGGATTTAAAGCAGATTTAAAAGTGGAAAACTTCAAATCAGAAGACTCATTCAATAAAGCATTGGAAATGTTAGAAATAATGCCAAAAGAAGAAGCTAAAGTGGAAGATGACACTAAAGCTGAAACAAAAGAAGAAGCTAAAGGTAATGACAAGAAACAAAAACCTAGTCAAAAGGAACAAAATGAAAACATTAAGTTAGTTGGTTACAGATACACTAGACCAATGTTCCCCGAAGTGTTACACGATTTAGAAGGTTACATGCTTACTAGAGTTGATGCAAAAGACCAAAAGGAACTTGAAGAAATAGGCGAAGAAAATTTAGTAGTTGCAGTATTCTTCCCAGAGTGGGAAAATGGCAATTACATTGACCCAACAGATTTAGTGGATGACAATATATCTGAAATACTACAAGCACATGGTTTAGACAGCTTCCCTAACAGACTTGATTTACAACAGGTATTACATTTAGATGCAGAAATGAAAACAATGGTAACACTTAGCTTCTATACAGAATTACCATATACAATGTCAATCAAGAATAAATGGTTTAAAGTAAATAACATATTACATTGCAGAGTTAACAACTTTGGTCATGATTATGCAATTTATAAAGCTGAGAAAATCAAATAGGCATTACATGTAACATTGTTACAGCTTCCAAGTCGAAAGACTTGGGGGTTGTATAGAGTGTTACAACTCTAAAATATGTGAAAAGGTGTGTGATGAAATGTTTAAAATATTTACAAATGGTGTTGAACCTACTTTAGCTGATATGGAAGAAGTAATAAAAAGTGTTATGTGTACTTATAACATGAATTTATTCCAACAAACGGATGTTATCTTCGTAGGAAGTAACAAAGATAGACACGTAGAAGTTAGCAGAATGACAGAAGCTGGAAATTTAAATGTAACAAAATCATACATGAGTAAAGGTTGTTTAACTGAAAACTTAGATGTGAAATATTACTCAAATGGTGATTATATTCACCAAGAAAAAATCACAAATGACCCAAGTTGGGTAGTTGAAACAAAACGTCAATATTATCCACATGGTAATGTATTAAAAACTATTACAGTATATGTTAATCCTAAAACAATAGACTTGGTTGATTTTACTTCCTACTTTATGACACTGTTGGAAGAACAATATAAAGATAGTGAGTTATAAGGAACGCTCCCCCGTTCCTATAACATAAATACAGTTTTAGGCTGTTCCTACTACCAAATACTTATGAGCTTGTGTTTGGTAGTAGCGTAGAGTGTAAAACTCTAAAAAAATAATTATGTGAGGTGTGAGAGTATGAATTTAAATGTAATGAGCATTTATGAAAAAGGAATTACAGAATACTTTACTAAGTATTTTGAAATTGAAATGCAAGGTAAAGTAACAGTAATTTGGGGTAACCTAAAAGGAGCAGACTTTGAAACAAGCAGTTATATAGAAGAAGACGGAAGACATTACAAAATGAACTTCTTTAATGGTTGTGATTCATCAGAAGGAGTAATGATAACAAACATAATAGCAGAAGAAGGTAACCATGTAATACAATATGAAGTGGTAGATGCAAATTGTCCTTATGCTTTCCAAGAAAAATGGGAAGTAACAGATGAAGAACTACAAACACAAGTATTAAAGGGTGTAAGAGTCTATTTAAATCCGGAAACATTCAATTTCATAGATTTTATTACAACATTAGTGGAATATAAAATAACTAAAAATTTATACTAAAAGAAAGAGGTGTGAGAGTATGAACATGACACAAACAATATGTGAAGTGAAAGGAATATTAAGAAAGGAAGACGTATTATTCCGTTATGTAAATAATTTACCGGCTGATGATAGTTACCAAATAATTGTAGAAACAGGTATTACACAAAATATTTTAATACACAAGGTAGATAATGAAATAGAATTGCTATTAACTGTGACATTCGGCAATGTAATATTAGCAAGACGTGTAAAAGACGTAGAAAATTGGCGTAATGTAATGAAAGAATTATATAGCTTTATACATCAAACATGGGATGCAGATGACTACCAAAGAATTGAGGTGTTATAAATGACTTTCGCTTCAATAGTAATACTGGCTGTTATATATTGTTTCCTTCAAGATGAAAAGGAAACAGAAGTGGTAAGACGTAAAGATAAACCACTTGATACAACAACTTGGGAAATAAAACGTAATAAATAATAAGGGGAGGGCGTTACAGAAATGTGACGCTCTTTTTATAAGAAAAGGGGTAATGAAATGTTAGTATTAAATAATATAATGAGTATGGAGAACAAAAGAAAATTTGACGTGATAGGTTTTGTACAAAAGAAAATAGATATGGTGTTTGCTGTTAAAATAAGAGAAGTTGGATTTAGAAAATTTGTAACAGACGGAGAAGCTAAAGAAATTGGGCGTAATGAAGAATGGATTTTCGTGCATGTAAAGAAAGGAACATTTGTAAGAATATTGGAAAAGGGTAAGGAAGGTGAAAAGAAAAAAATAACTTACATTGTGACACCAAAGGTTAATCCTTCTAAGGTTAAGATGTATGTACAGACTTTGGCAGAATTTTAAAACAGAGTGTGTTTGGAAGATTAAAAGGAACAGGCTGAAATACGCCTGTTTTTTTGTGCCTTGGAAAAAAGACCCCTCTTGGAAATCGCCCGTCGGGTGGTTGGTGATAAAATAAAAGCCTTTAAAAAGACCCCTCTATATAGACCCCTCTATAGGCTACCCCTTATATAACGCCCTTCTATATAACCCTATGTATATATACCCTGTATATACAGTACTCTATATAATACGCCCTATATATGTACATATATACACTATAGAATACCTATAATATGTATATATA
>OGOY01000140.1_pt1 | contig 87368 bp, 74 predicted proteins | sample 1552811 | NCBI WGS metagenome assembly OGOY01 (sample SAMEA2580132, study PRJEB22360) | human gut metagenome | biome: human gut; feature: human-associated habitat; material: faeces | place: Denmark | collected 2008/2010 | reverse complement strand
TATATTCCAGGCTCATCAAGCTAATATCCAAAGCCAGATACTCTTTGAGCCGCGCCCATAAGCCCGGTTTCAAGGTAGACACCCATAATTCGTGTTTTCCATCGTGTCCTTTTTTCAGAAAGCTTTTTCCCCAGCCATATCCACTGGTTCCCTGCAGGTATAACCGGACTCCCCCACGAGGAGCATACAGCCGGAAAAATCCACCTGTCTCCAGTGTATACTGGTGTCCCTCGTCATCCATCATATATTCGTAAGCCAGATCGGCTCCCAAAGCGATATTATTCGTCACAAAATAACCTGGCGAAACAATGCCTTTGATGGTATATCCCAGATTGACAATCTTCCCGTCATAGGTCACTAATTTCCCGCCTCCGGTGTAATTCAACCGGGCTCCGATCGTCATTTCGCCTCCATATTGTGCTTTGAGGGTCATACCCAAGCATAAAAATAAACCGAAGAACAGTATTTTCTTCATGATCTGTTTTATTTACCTGCACAAGCTATTCATTCAAGCTCTGCGTCAACTTCTTCACCAGCTTATACTTATTAAAAAATTCCTTCAACACAACCCGCAGAACCGTATAGGACGGAATCGCCAGAATCATTCCCAAAATACCGGCCATACTACCGGCCATCAAAATCACCAAAAATATTTCCAAAGGATGGGCGTGTACACTACTCCCATAAATAAAAGGCTGAAAAACAACATTATCGATCAATTGAGTCAACAACATCGCTATAGTCATATAGATCAACAGCGGCAGCATCTGATCGTAAAAATCCAGCCCCAAATTCAACACGACTCCCACAGCCAATCCGAAAAATACCCCGATCATAGGCCCGATATACGGTATCACATTCAAAACTCCGGTCACCAAACCGATGACAACCGCATTACTAAAGCCCAAACCGACAATCGTCAGTCCGATCGTATTCAAAGCCATAACCCCCAAAACTTCGAGCAATAATCCGACAAAATAACGGACCAGTAATTTTTGTATGGAATCCAAAGCATTCCGGGCCTGTTCTTCGAAGCGGGAAGGAAGCACCGCCATCACCATCCCTGAAAACAAGCGGCTATCCTTCAGAAAGAAAAATAAAATAAACGTAATGGAAAAGAGAGCGACAAAAATATCCGTCATCGTTCCGGCTACCGTCCCGAACCAGGTTTTCAGCTGACCGACATTAAACACTTTACTCAATAAATCCGTCACATAAGCATCCACATCCTGATCCTCATCCATCAAACCGTAATGCTTCATAAAATGTCCGGCATCCTCGATCGGGCTTTCCAATTCGGAAACGATATTAGACACACTTACATTGCCCAACGACTGAAATTCACGGATAGCGAGCGGGATAATGGTACTAAAAAAAAGAATAAATAATCCCCAAAGGCAAATCACCGTGATTCCGGCTTTCAAACCATCAGGCAAACGATAGCCCCGGATCTTCACCCGGCCTAATAAATCGATAATCGGCCTGCCGATAAAAGAAATGACAGCTGCCACTAAAATATAAACGATGACAGAAAAAAAATACCAGGAAAAGAAAATTGCCCCAGCTAATGCGACAATTCCTAACACATATTTGGTGACTGAATTCATTCCGCTCCCTTTTTTCAATTGCTTTTCTCCTCTCTTAATTTTCCAAAAATAAATAAAAACCTTTGATTATTTTCTTAAATACCTCAATTTTTAAAAAGATCGATCAAAACCGGAAATGAAGGGGTTTATCCTGTCTGTATTCCATATACGGTAATAAAAGTAAAAAGTAAACGCATATAAACGGCAGTCCTCCAAGGTGACTGACAGGAACCGGAAGTTCCGCCAGAAAGATATCTCCACGGATCCACCAACTTTAAACACCCAAAAACTCCTTGAACACGATAAACTTTATAAGCCTCTGCCCCCTCTAAACCGATTTTTTTTAAAGATTCAGAAAAAGAGCGAAGAAGATCAGGTTATTTTTAAAAACCTTTATATCTTTAATACGTTAATTTTAGATCGAAACAAACCGTTTAAAAACATGTTCATACGCCTTTGGCATATCTATTATGATGGTTTCAGCCATTTACCCAAATGGGGAAAAATATTGATCGCAATAGTTGTGGCCAAACTATTGGTCCTGTTTGTGGTATTTAAATTCCTGCTCATGCCGAATTATCTCAATACGACCTATACGACGGAACAGGAAAAAAGTAATCATGTACTCAACGAATTAATTACCAAACCTTAGCTTATGATATCAGAATTAACCACTACAACTTTGGTCGAATGGTCACGCTGGCAATTTGCGATGACCGCCATTTACCATTACATGTTCGTACCTCTCACTCTGGGGTTATCCTTTCTACTGGCTATTATGGAAACCATGTGGGTCAGGACCGGTAAGGCCGAGTGGTTGAATGCCACCAAATTCTGGATGAAGCTTTTTGCAATCAACTTCGCCATCGGTATAGCTACGGGACTGATATTGGAATTCCAATTCGGTTCCAACTGGTCGAATTATTCCTGGTTTGTCGGGGATATTTTCGGAGCTCCTCTGGCCATCGAAGGTTTGTTCGCTTTCTTTCTCGAAGCCACTTTCTTCGCCGTCATGTTCTTCGGCTGGAACAGGGTAAGCCGTCGTTTTCATCTGGTTTCCACCTGGATGGTATTCATCGGTTCCAACATTTCCGCTTTGTGGATCCTGGTAGCGAATGCGTGGATGCAAAACCCGGTAGGCATGGAATTCAACCCGATGACAGCCCGCAACGAAATGTCGGATTTCTGGGCGGTACTACTCTCACCGACAGCCATGAGTAAATTCTTCCATACCGTCACCTCGGCTTATACGCTTTCGGCTTGTTTTGTCGTTGGAGTAAGCGCCTGGTTTATTCTGAAAAAAAGACATTTCGAATTTGCCCGGAAGAGTATCCTGCTGGCCTCCGTTTTCGGCTTCCTGAGTATCATCGCTACGATCTTCACGGGCGACATCAGTGCCCAGGATGTTACCCGTACCCAACCGATGAAACTAGCTGCTATGGAGGGACTCAACGAAGGAGGGAAAGGAGCCCCGTTTACCTTGATCGGCTTGACTTGCACCGATCCTCAATTACCGTCCGAACGTATGAAAACGGTAAAATACGGTATTACCATTCCTAAACTTTTATCCTTCCTGGGGTATCATGACTTCGATGCCTATGTGCCCGGTATCCAAAATATCATGGACGGCTACACCTCCGAAGACGGAAAAGTATATCCTTCTATAGAGCAACGCATGGCCAACGGCCGTCTGGCGATAGATGCACTGAAAACGTACAAACAAGCTGTTAAAGACAAAAACGATGCGCTGGCTAGCCAATCTTTACAGACACTACGGGCCAACTTCCGGGATTTCGGTTACGGCTATCTCAGTTCGCCTTACGACACGATCCCTCCTGTTCCTCTGGTATTCTATAGTTTCCGGCTGATGGTAGGTCTGGGCATGCTATTCGTTTTGTTGTTTATCTGCTCCTGGTGGTATGCCAAGAAAAGAAAATTCGAAAAATTCAAGTTCATCCCCTATCTGGCTATCGCGTGTGTTCCGTTGGCATATATCGCTTCGCAATGCGGATGGATCGTAGCTGAAGTAGGACGTCAACCTTGGGTGGTACAAAACCTGATGCCCACGAATGTGGCCATCACCCGCATCGCTTCGGGTTGGGTTGTCACCACCTTCTGGATGTTCGCCATTTTGTTCACCTTATTATTGATTGCCGAGATCGGAATCATGTTCACCCAGATCAGGAAAGGGGTAAAAGAGTAAAAAATGAAAAATGAGGAAACCATAACGGCCTGAAAAGTTATAGTCCTCACAAACGATAAATAATAATGGATTATGGATTTAAATATATTACAACATTACTGGTGGATCTTGATCTGTATATTAGGAGGTTTACTGGTATTCTTATTGTTTGTACAAGGAGGACAAAGTCTTCTTTATACCATAGGAAAAAATAAAGACGAACGGGATTTGATCGTCAATACCCTGGGACATAAATGGGAATATACGTTTACCACATTAGTGGTATTCGGCGGAGCTTTCTTCGCCAGTTTTCCCCTATTCTACTCAACCAGTTTCGGAGGAGCCTATGTCGTTTGGATGCTGATCCTCTTTTGTTTTGTCTTGCAAGCGGTATCTTATGAATACCGGAATAAAAAAAACAATTTTCTGGGCAGTCGGACTTACGAAGTATTCCTGATGATCAACGGATTCGCTGCGCCTCTTTTGTTGGGAGCCGCTGTAGCTACTTTCTTTACAGGTTCCCCTTTCCGTCTGGGTGTAATGCATGATGTCGAATGGATGACACCCTGGCGCGGTCTGGATGCCTTGTTCGTCATCACCAACTATTTCCTGGCTCTAGCCGTTTTCTTCCTGGCACGGACATTAGCAGCCCTTTATTTTATTCTTACTATCGATGATCCGAACATCCGCATACGCAGCCACCGGCAAGTGAAATTCAATGCCGTACCGTTCGTTCTCTTTTTCCTGTTGTTTATCGGTTTTATTTTTGCCGGTGAAGGGTATGCAATCACCCCGGAAGGAAACATTGCATTAGTACCCTATAAATATTTTTATAACCTGATAGAAATGCCGCTGAATGCCTTGATATTCATTATCGGAGTAGCAGGAGTACTCTACGGCATCATCCGAAACTGGATATTTCCCCGATGGACGAAAGGAATCTGGTTTGCAGGAGCCGGAACGATATTGACCGTTATCGCTCTGCTGATTCTGGCAGGTTTCAACCAAACCGCCTTTTATCCCTCATATGTCGATCCTGATTCCTCACTGACTATTTACAACGCTTCTTCGTCCTTATATACCCTGAAAGCGATGTCCTACGTATCTATTATCATACCTGTAGTAATCGCCTATATCTGGTATGCCTGGCGGACGATGACCCGGAAAGCCATCGACAAGCAGGAATTAGAAGAAAGTGAAAATAAATATTAATCCACCGATCCCTCCCAGGGAGGGATCGGCATTATGCCGCACAGGCAATGCAAAAACTTTTAAACCATATCCGGTGCCACGATCCTCGTTCCCCTAACTAACCGGATAATTCAGTACCGATGATACCATCAAAGAACGGGAAATGAAAAGTCTGAAAACCGATCTCACCCTTTTCTGATTTTCACTCAAAGCCTTATCTTTGCGCAACTGAAAAATTCATACGTTCATGAACAGAATTAAAGGTATCCTATATGCTATCGTCTCCTCTTCGACTTTCGGACTGGCCCCTTTTTTACGCTGACCCTACTAAGCTTCGGCTATTCATCTTTTGAAGTATTGACCTACCGTTGGGGGATCGCTTCCCTTTGCCTGATCGGATTCGGTCTATTGGCCGGGTGTAATTTCCGGTTAAGTAAAAAGGATTTCGGGGTCGTCTTTTTGTTAAGCCTGTTTCGGGCAACGACCTCATTCAGCCTGGTGATCGCCTATCAGAATATTGCCAGCGGTGTAGCTTCGACAATTCATTTTATGTATCCTTTAGCTGTAGCGCTGGCCATGATTTTTTTCTACCATGAGAAAAAATCCGGCTGGGTCATTTCGGCAGTACTCCTATCCATTCTCGGAGCAATCCTCTTATCTTCAGGCAATATAGCAGGTTATAACGCCAACGTGACGGTAGGTATTATTTGCGCCTGCATCTCTATTTTCTCTTACGGAGGTTATATCATCGGAGTCCGGAAAACACGGGCTGTAGCGATCAACTCCACCGTACTCACTTGTTATGTCATGGGATTAGGGGCATTGTTTTTCATTATCGGCGGGTGCCTTACAGAAGGCATCCGGTTAGAAACCCAAGGAAAGGTATGGCTTTATATTCTAGGCCTGGCTTTACCGGCAACCGCTATTTCCAATATGGCCTTAGTCAAAGCAATCAAGCATATCGGTCCCACATTAACTTCGATCTTCGGAGCGATGGAACCGTTGACCGCTGTTTTTATCGGTATAGTTGTTTTCCATGAAACCTCCACGATAAGCGGTATTTTAGGCATGCTACTCATTATTATAGCAGTCTTCATCGTCGTCGTCAAAGAAAACCGGAAGTAAAAGGAAAATAACCTTAGGTATCCGGAATAAAATCGCAGATTTATACCTGTAATATGTATATCACTGCCTAAATTCGAATCAAGGCTTAAGGATTCTTTTAACAGAACTTTCAGTTTGCCCGACAGTCGGGCAAACTGAAAGTTCCTAAACAACAAAATCCTATTTTTGAGTTCAGTATTTCCGAATCGGCGTAATCACCACCTGGAAAGTATAGTCCTGATAAGGCAACAGATAAGGTTGTAACGGCCAGGCACCCCAGCTATTGATACATCCCAATCCCATTTGTTTCAGGTCAAAAGACAAGGTGGTCAATCCACGTGGTTTCAATTCTCCGGAATGCCGCTGATCTTTGTCCCAACCATCATCCAGGTCTTCCGGCAAATAATTCAAAGCAGAGGCTGAGAAAGGAACATCCGAACGAATAGCCAAACCACGCCCATCGATATCGGTCAGTTTCCACCAACGGATATCCGATTTCGTACCGGATTCCTGCGGACGGATATAAGGATAATACTGATCTTTCACCAACTGACGGTAACGGCCCAGACGCTGACTCTCATTCCGGTCGTCATAATTCTCAACAGGTCCCCGGCCATAATAATCGATCCGGTCGAATCTGCCCGGCATCACCAGTTGCATACCGAAACGGAACAGGTGGGGCATATCTTTCTTCTCCTTGTCGACAGCAAGCTGTTCACTGATCCGAATCTCCCCGTTTCCACCGATAAGATAAGTCATGGTCAATACAGCTGCCAATCGGGGTAATTCATAAGTTGTCACCACCTGAACCCGATTGCCTTGTTCCTCTGCCTCAAAGCTCTTCAATTTCAATCCGGGATTCTTCCAATCCACAAAGCGGCGGTGAAGATTCGCCCCGAAATCATTATCTGTCGGAGCCCGCCAGAAATTGGGCCGTAAAGCATATCCATATTCGATCATCTCATACCCATTCAGACTGATCCCCTCTATCCAGCCGGACCATTTTCCAAAAGTTACCTGTACTTCTCCGGCACTCACGACAGCATGTACCAAATCTTCATACAGAGAAGCCTTTTGCCCGGTTTCGGCCAATTCAACCTGAAACAAAGGATAAGGGGTAATCTCCAATTGTTCTTCCGCAACCGCATAACCTGCCGGAAGTAATTGCCGGGCTTGTTTCAGGCGATAGGTCACATTCAGCAGAATTTCACCTTCAGCAGGAAGATCCGTTTCTTTATACCCCAATACGACCGGTTGTGTTTGTTGCGGGGCGATCTGCAAATCCATCACAACACCCTGTCTCACCGGCTCTCCATTCTGTAACAATTGCCACTCCAGGTAATAATCCGAAAGATCGGTAAAGAAATTCTCATTATACACATTTACGATTCCTTTCCTAAGAGCTGCCGGCGTAGTCCATATCGACTGATACATCTTCCGCACTTCATACATATGGGGATTCGGCACCCGGTCCGGACTGATCAAACCGTTGCAGTTAAAATTCTTATCCGAAGCATCGTAGCGGTTGTAATCTCCCCCGTAAGCATAAATCATTGCGCCGTCTGCCGTATACTTCCGAAGTCCCTGATCTACAAAATCCCAGATAAAACCGCCCTGCAAATTCGGGTATTTCCGGATCAAATCCCAATATTCTTTAAAACCGCCCAAAGAATTTCCCATGGCATGCGCATATTCACACTGAATCAGTGGTCGTGAATCCCCACTCTTAGCGAAATTTTCCATCCAATTCAGGTCGGCATACATCGGGCAAACAATATCCGTATGGGCTCTGCGTCCTGCCTGTTCATATTGTACAGGACGGCTGCCATCTCTCTGTTTGATCCAGTCGTAACAAGCCACAAAGTTCGGTCCGTCACCGGCTTCATTTCCCAACGACCAGAAAATAATCGAAGGATGATTTTTAAAAGTCTCCACCATCCGCTGATTTCTTTCGAGGTGAGCCTTGGCATAAGCCGGTTCCTTGGCCAGTGTCCGTTCGCCATACCCCATTCCATGAGATTCGATATTGGCTTCACACACGACATACAACCCATATTCGTCACAAAGGTTATACCATTCGGGATCGTCCGGATAATGACACGTCCGCACGGCATTCAGATTATTCTCCTTCATCACCCGTATATCCTCGATCATTCTCTCCCGGGATACCTGATATCCGGTCAAAGGATCCAATTCATGGCGGTCGGCTCCTTTAAACAAGACCGGCTGCCCATTGACCCATACCTGCCCCAATTCTTTCTTCAGTTCGATTTTCCGGAATCCGACCCGTTGCGGAACAACTTCCAGCACTTTTCCGGCATTATTTTTTAAAGTCAGCAACAAAGTATACAGATTAGGCTCTTCAGCACTCCATTTTGCCGGATTTTTCACTGCCATTTCAGTACGCACAATTCCTTTTCCATCGGGCTTGACACTCGTTTTTTCTACGATATTTCCTGCTTTATCTTTCAATTCGAGTTCCACTGTCCCGCTGTTCCGGGACACTTGGGCCACGACATTCAAAGACCCGTCACGATACGCCTCATCCAAATCGGGAGTGATAAAAATATCCTTCAGATGTAACGGATTCCGGGCATACAACCAAGCTCCCCGGGCAATTCCGGATAAACGCCAAAAGTCCTGATCTTCAAGATAACTCCCGTCACACCAACGATATACCTGCATCGCGATCAGGTTCTTTCCCGGCCGTACATAACCGGTTATATCGAATTCGGCTGCCAGCTTACTATCTTCGCTATAACCGACAAATTTTCCATTCACCCATACATATAAGTTCGAAGTGGCAGAGCCTACATGCAGAAACACCTGCTGTCCTTTCCATGAAGCAGGAATTTCAACGGTTTTTCGATAAGAGCCCACATGATTATTCACCGTTTCTATTTTCGGAGGATCAGGTGTAAACTGATTCGACCAGGCATAACCCGAATTACGGTATAAGGGATCTCCGTATCCATTCATTTCCCAGATTCCGGGCACCGGAAAGTCCACCCAATATTGATCCTCGAAATCCAACCGATAAAAGTTTACAGGCCGTTCGGTTTGATCCTTTACCCAGTTAAACTTCCACATCCCGTTCAACGATAGAAAATTGGATGATTCTTCTCTTACTCCTTGCTCAGCCATTTCCCTGGAAGGATAAGCAAAATAATCCGCCCTTGCCGGTGCACGGTTGATCGCATTCAACTCCGGATCGAGCCATTCCTTCTTTTGAGCAAACGTTGTCACAGAAAGGCATAAGCCTAAACACAATAACAGTTTTTTCATAAATTATAATATTAAATGCCAATTTATTCTGCTCAAAAATAGTCAATATTACACCTATCGAGGTAGAAAAAGAATTAAAAAAGGAAGAAAAATATACGAATAGTCTGAAAGTGGTTGTATGAAACCCTCATTCCAGCGTCATTTTCTCTGGTGTACAAATGTACATGAAGGTTTCATAACATGCTTGTCATTCATTATTGCCGATCTGTATTTTCGTTAGGAATACACGACTCGGGTTTTTATACAAATGTTTGGCAAAACCTTTACGGCCACTTTCTGTCACAAATCCACACGTAGCATTATTCGCCATAGTCAACTTATCTACTCCGTCCGATATCACCAGCCCGGATAACTCTTTTTCCGTTATCAACATAAAGTTCAAAGTTATTCCTCCCATAAACTTCGTTGTATTCATTTCAGAAGCTTTATAATCGGTATATCCCAGCCCGTGCATAATATCTTCTGTCTCTGATGCTGCCGGATTCAAACAATAATATTTAGAATCGTTGTCAACATACAATATGACATCGATCTCACTCAAATGAGCTTTATAATCGGCCATATCATAAACCACATCTTCTGTCGGATTATACAGCCATGCCACGTTCTTTCCAGTCATTGTTATGCCATGGCGGTTATTGATGTACCTGATCATCTCAAATTTTTGATCCAACACTTTTGTGGTTCCGTCATTCCGGGTAACTTTCAGTTTTATGCCCAGACTTTTACCACGCAGCGATTCGTCATCCGGCATAATCAACGGATATTTCACCAATACGGTAGATATCTCCCGGGAAAAATAGCCTTCACTATCCAAGGATAATGCTTTATCTTCATCCACCATAGCAAAAGTAACGTCTTCCACGATAGGCCGGATTCCATCTTCCGAGGTAATCTCGATCCGGCTCAATTCTCCTTTACTGGTTGAAGCGACAAACTGAAATACAACTGTTTCTCCCGGTTCGGCTTTAATAGGATTATTGGTTTCTATGACGGTAAGGTTCAGCTCCCCATTGGATTCCAATACATCATCCATAGAACAGCTTCCCCATAAAAACAAAACCGGTAACAATAATAAATATATCTTTTTCATAATTCTATACTTTAATCGATTAAAGTGGTTTTTGTTCTACACTGGTATTATGCTCAAACTCAGCACGCGGTATCGGGAAACAAAGCTGATCGTCTTTTTCATAATTATCGTTCCAGGTTTTCAACAGCCGTTTGCCTCCGACTCTCATCCGCACGGCAAGATAGTACAAGGCTCCATTCTCCATACCGATTTCCCGGAGATTTTCATTGAAGATTTCATTCATCAGACTTTCCCGGTCCGGATAATCCGATGCTTTCAACGGCGTAGCTCCTGCCCGGTTACGGACAATATTCAGGACATCCACCACGTCTTTCACAGGACTGTCGGTCCGTAACATCGCTTCCGCCTTGATCAGGTACATCTGAGCTACACGCATATAATACATCGGACAGTCGCCGGTGGATACATAATGCTTCTTCCAGATTTGTCTTTTATATTTTTCCCCGTTCAGATTAGTAAATTCCAGAGAATCGAAAGTCACTTCATACCGGGGATCCTCTTCCGGAAAAACCGCAAGATACGCACTCGACGGTTGATAAGTCCCGCCACCGAACATTTTAAACAAACTCCCCACATTATCATCCATCGCAGGAGGATTCTTCATGAAACGGGTAAACAATAACTCTTTCGAGTCATATCCATGCTGAAAAATATCAGCATAAGTATCCTCCATTCCAAACTCCGCACTACCGATCACTTCATTTGCCAAACGGATGGCTTCGCTATAATCGCCATCAGCCCCCCGGTTCATCAGTAAGTCGGCTTTAAAAGCTTTCGCGAAAGTAGCACACACACGGTACCTGGAATAAAATGCCGGAGCATATTTTATGGCATAGTCCAAATCTTCAAAAATCTTTTCATAAGATTCTTTGACTGTAGCTCTTGCCTGATTGTTGTTGGAAAGCGAAGAAGGTTCCAGGCGTATAATCGTCCCTAACCGGCTGTCGAGATCCCAGAAATATCCGTATTTCCGTAACAAAAAAGCATGCGCAAAGCCCCTCAGGAAACGGGCTTCGGCCAACATTTCCGTCTTACGGTTCGGCCCGAAAGCACTTTCCGGTAAACGATCGGTATAATAGATGAAATTATTGGCCGAATTCACAATCTTATAACCACTCTTCCAGGGATTTTCCGCATCAGAATTATCATCCAATACCTGCAAACGGGGTAATTGTTCCCCTTCCGTTTTTGAACGATAAAAAGCTGTAGGATCTAACAATCCTGTACGGAATTCATTATCACAAATGTAATAGGCACTCCATGTTCCCCATCCCTCCAGGTAGGAGTATACCCCATTCAAAGCGACCTTTGCCGAAGATTCATTGGTAATCGCATTATCTCCCACCAAATCATGAGGCGGAATTTCATTATCGAACATACTGTCACAACTTCCTAACGTCAGCAGCAAAAGTATCAACGACAAACTGCTATATATCTTATTCATAATCATGCTTATTTAATAGTTACTTTTACTCCGAAATTAAATGTTCGCGTTGTCGGATACATATCGTTATCGACAGAAGCGCCTTCGATCGCATCCGTACTGAAAGACTCCGGAGAAGGACCCGGATAAGAAGTAAAGGTATACACATTATTTGCAGAGGCAAATATGCTGACATTACCGAAAATCCTGGTTTTATCCACCCAGTGCCGCGGCAGGCTGTATTCAAGATTTATATTCTGTATTTTCACATAAGAAGCATCGTATACCGCATTATCTCCAAAGTCATTATAATAAAAATTATACCTGATGCTCGGATATTTATTCGAAGGATTCTCGGGTGTCCACCTTTTCAACGCTGTGCTCTGTGTATTTTGATTCTCCGCCATATTGAACATATTGGCTTCTCCCATCCAGATTTTCTGCGCACCATGGCTAAATGTTCCCTGAACACTTAATTTCAATCCTTTCCAGGACAAACGGGTAGCAAATCCTCCCTCAAAATCGGGCCGGGAACAACCGATCACCGTTTTATCTTCAGTGGAACCGGAGACTTTATTTACATACCCATCTCCAGACAAATCTACATATTTCAAATCGCCGGGCATCGTTTTCCGTCCGTAAGCCTCCTGGTAAGGTTGATCCGGATTCAAAGCCTCATAACGGTTCACTTCCTCCTGTGTCTGAAAAATACCATCTGTCTTATACCCGTAGATCAAACCCAAGCTCTTGCCTTCCTGAATCACTGTATTTCCCAGATAACTGCTCCCAGGATAAGAAACATATTCGGCATCGATATCCGTAATTTTATTTTTATTCTTCCCGATATTAAAGCCAACGAACCAATTCCAATCCTTATTATCAATAATATTAGCTTTTATTTCAAATTCGATACCTTTATTCTCGATATTGGCAAAATTAATCTGTGTAGTCTCCAGGCCTGTACTCAACGCCATAGTATAAGCATACAACAAACCATCCGTTTTCTTTTTATAAAAACCTAAAGTTCCGGAAATCCGCTGGTTGGGTAAGAATCCAAAATCAAGTGCCAAATCGACCTGTTCGGTAGCTTCCCATTTCAAGCGGTCATTCCCGATTTGTGAAGGCCGGGTGGCAGGCTGATTCTCATAGTCCGCATTTTCATAAAGTGTTCTCCAGCCATACTCACCGACATAAGCATTTCCGGTTTTACCCCATCCTCCTCTCAGTTTCAGGAAAGTGAAAATATTCGATTCCCGCAGAAAATCTTCTTCCGACACAATCCAGGCCGCAGCCACTGACGGGAATTTACCCCAACGATATTTAGGGGCAAACCGAGAAGAACCATCGGCACGGAAAGTACCTGTCAACAAGTAACGGTTCATAAACTTATACTCGGCACGGGCAATATAAGAAAACATCACCGAACCGACAGCTGAACCACCTTTCCCTCCATAATCCACCAAATCACTGCCTTGCCAGATTCCATTCTGTACCTCATCGTCCGGGAAATCCCGTAACTTAAAATAGGTATTATTCTGCCGGTCCTTATTATATACGATGGCCCCTAAAGCGTTCAGGCTGTGTTTCTCATTAAAAGTCTTGTTGTAAGTCAACCGGCCTTCGAACTCCATGGTTTGCCCGGCAGAATATGCCCAGCGTCCAACACCTTTCTGATCTCCCCAATAACCACTACCCTCTTGGGTATTACTGGAAGCATAAGAACTCTCTTCTCCTTTCCGGCGTTGATACGTATACTGGGTCAAAAGTTTCAATTCCGGCAGAATCTGAAATTCAAGGTTCCCCGTCAATCTGAAATTATCCTGACTATAAGTCGTCGTATTTTCCGTCATCTCAATAATCGGATTCTTAACATAATACACCTTCCCTCCGGAAATATAAGGATGCAAATACAAGGACCCATCTTCATTATAAGCCGGTATATCCGGTCGTGCTGCAGCTGCTGTTGACAAAGAAGCGCCGTTCACATGCCGGTCAGAAGTAGTACCGGAGAATTTTGCATTCGCTTTTATCCATTTATTGATATCGGCATCAAAACCCAATGTATAAGTATATCTCTGAAAATCAGTAGCTTTCACCATTCCTTCTTCGTTAGCATATCCAAAAGAAGCATAATATCCGAAATCCTGGCTTCCACCCCGGATGGAGAGCCGATGTTGCTGAGTAGAGCCATTACGCATGATATGTTTCATCCAGGGAGTATCTTCTTCACCGAAATATCCGGGAGCCGTGACCTTCTGATACATCGGATACAGATTTACATCCTCAAACCCATCGGCTTTAGCGGAATTTGTGATCGCCTCCAAAAACAACATCTTGTACTCGTCAGCATTCAGCGTATTTACATCCGATACCAGACGGGTAGCACTGTAATCATAACTATAATTAATAATCGGTTTCTGATTTCTTTGTCCGGCTTTCATCGTAATCATAATGACTCCGGCAGCTCCCCGGGACCCATATATCGCTGCTGAAGAAGCCCCCTTCAAAATATCGATACTCTGTACATCATCGGGATTCAATTCATTAATATCGAAATCCGAAGGCATAGGCACATTGTCCACGACAATCAACGGAGCCAAAGCTCCTGTCAGGGAAGGTACACCCCGAATTTCCAGCCGGGCAGCGCTACCCGGCGAACCGTCGCCATTCAGGATACTCAAACCGGCCACCTGTCCCTGCATCATATGGGCAATATTCGTTGCAGTAGACTCCTCGATAATTTTAGAGTCAAAACGGGCTACTGCTCCGGTCAAATCTTTTTTCGTAGCCGTACCGTAACCGATCACCACCACCTCATCCAGATCGCTTTGATCATATTCCATAACTATATTGAACTCCCCGTTCCCCTGAACAGTTAATTCTTTATTTTTCATTCCGACATAAGAAAATTGTAACACCATTCCCGCTTTCGGAATATTTAAGGAAAAATTCCCATCGACATCGGAGGCGGTACCTATCGTCGTGCCTTTCAATACGATAGTTACTCCCGGTAAAGGCATCCCTTCCTTATCAGTCACCTTGCCTTTTACCGTTACTTCTTCGACATGCTGCGGTGTTGCTGGCTGTTTTACCAGTATAATATAATCGTCCATGAATTTATACGACATCCCCTGGCCTTGCAACACTTGTTTCAATATCTCTTCCAGTTCTACATCGGTAAAATTTGCTTTTACTTTCTTACTCAAAGTCAACTGATCGTCATTATACACGACCGCCTTATTTGTCTGACGCTGGATTTCTTTAAATACCTCTTTTAGTCCGGTTTCACCCAACCGCATAGTCAACCGTTGCTGTGACCAAACCTCTGCCGAGACTGAAGTCGCAAAAAAGACACACATCAAAAAGGGTAATTTCATCACCCAAAATAATTTACGCGGCTTGTTTTTTGGCAGAGCAAGCCACCAATTCGCACTTTTTTTCATAAATTTGTAAATTAATTATTAAATTTATTTCCCCAAGGGGAAGATTTGTCGGTGCGCGCTTCCAACACGCACCGATTTTTTATTTTCTATTTACTACAATAGTCCTCTCGTTCAAAACAAATTGAACATTCGTAATCTCTTCTATAATATTCAAAACATAACGTATATCATTATATTTCTTAAAAGCACCGGAATATTTCAAAGTTTTCAGTTCTTCAGCAACAAAAAAGAAATCCACATCGTACCAACGGCCCAGCCTGCGAGTGAGTTCTTCCAAAGGCATCGAATCAAAATTCAGGATGCCATCTTTCCAGTCGACATACTGCGACACATCTACCTTTCTAACTGTTCCCCGCCGGGTAGTCGTCTGATAAACATATTGTTCATCAGGTTGTAAGATCTGTTGCCGATGGTCCGTCTGCACCCCGACCTTTCCATGCACTAAAGTTACTGCCGCCTCCATCTCCTCCGGATAAGCCATCACATTAAATCCGGTTCCCAATACGGTCACGCTCATTCCCGATGTCTCCACCAGAAAAGGATGTACTGTATCGGCAGCTACTTCAAAATAAGCTTCTCCCTCCAGAAAAACCTTTCGTTGTCCGCCTGTAAATGCTACCGGATATTTCAATTTCGAAGCCGAATTCAACCACACTTTCGTACCATCGGATAATACCAGCTTATATTCTCCACTCCGCGGAATAGTAATCGTATTGAAAAGCATTTCCTCCTGCTGCATATCCCCGGCCTTTTGTTCATATGTCAGCTCCCCTTTTCTCTTTCGGATCAATGTCCCATCTTTCCAAAGCGAATCCCTGCCCCATTCCTCCAGGTTCACCTGTTCGCCACTAGCCAATGTCAACACGGCCTTATACGATCCAGGCAGGACAGCCGGCTGTTGCGCCATCGGCGATATTTCACTACTCCGATCTTCCCACGGCCTTTCGATCAGTCCTATAGCGATCCCGATCGTAAAAACCGCAACAGCGGCATACCGCCAAAAATAATTTCCGGACAAAAGGAAACGCCGTTTATTTCCGGACAATTTCTTTTTCAGTTTTTCCATATCCTCCCGGACACGTTCCGGATTCCGGAATACATTCTCTCCCTCACCTCTTTTCAAACGCTCACGTATCCGGCAATATCTCATATAGTGGCGTTCATCCTCCGCCAACCACACATTAAGTCTCTCCTTTTCCTCCGGCGTAATTGTTTCTGACAATTCAGCCGTAATCAAGCGTGCTATCTCATAATACGCAGACAAATCTTTCATCGCTTATCAAATTTGTATATAAAACACACAGCTGATAAAAAAGATGAATGAAAAATAATTTTTTTTGAAAAAAAATGGTTTATCCTTGTACCTCAAACCAGGCAAGTAATAACAATAACGATCCTGTCAATTCTTTCCGAAGGATATTCAAAGCATTGTATTTCAGGGTTTTTACAGAATTGACCGAAATTCCTAACTGATCGGCGATCTCTTGATTTTTATCTCCTTTTACAACCAAACGCATAATCCGGGCAGATTGTGCCGGAAGACGATCGATAGCCGAATAAAGCGCTTCAATAGCTTCCTCTTCAATCACCATCAAATCGAAATCGGCATCTGTTTCTTCCGAAAACCTCCCGGCCAGATCCACCTCTTTCCGATGGTCCCGGATATAGTTCAGGCACTGATTTCTGATAGTAATATATAAAAAAGATTTCACAGCTGCAAAATCTCTGAAATCTTCCCGTTTATTCCACCATTTGATAAAAGCATCCTGAGCAACATCCTTACTCAACATTTCATTATTAAGGTAATGGTTGGCAATATTACACAATCCCGGATACAGACTCACAAACAAACGTTCGAAAGCCTTCATGTCACCGGAACGCATTTTCCGAAAATCCTCAGCCTGTTTTTCTAGCATCTTACCTTAAATTAACCTAAACAAAAATATTGAAAATAAGAAAACAAAAAAAATATACCCTGAAAATCACGAAAAATTTAGGAAAAAAAACTTCCCCGAAAGTTAAATGAAAAACTTTCGGGGTTCAGTAGACAGATTAAATAAAATAGATATCTATTCAAATAATAAAAACTTTCGTCTCCACGACGAGTTTATTCCATATAACTGGAATTATCCCAGCAATGTGTACAGAGCTGTTCTTTAGGTAAACCAATCGCTTTCACGAGATCGTCCAAGCGCTGGAATTGCAGAGAATCCAACTGGAGATGCTGGCACATCACCCTCACCATCTCCTTATATTTCTCTGAATCCGGATCCGAGTAAGGTTTCAGTATTTCGTCCGTCAGTTCGGAAGTTCCTTCCAGGTCGCGGATGACACGGCGGGCAAATAAGTCAAAGGTCGAACGGGAAGTGGAGAAATTAAGAAAACAACAGGGGTAGATCAAAGGAGGACAGGCGATCCGGATATGTACCTCTTTCACTCCGCATTCACGCAATTTCACGACATTGTCTTTCAACTGGGTACCCCGTACGATAGAATCGTCCAAAAAAACGATCCGGGCATCCCGCGTAAACGCCTCGTTCGGTAACAACTTCATCTTAGCGACCAAATCACGCATATTTTGATTTTGCGGCATAAAACTCCGCGGCCAGGTCGGTGTATATTTCACAAAAGGTCTTTTATAAGGAATCCCCTTCTCGTTGGAATATCCGATAGCATGTCCCACACCCGAGTCCGGAATTCCGGCAGCAAAATCAGGAGTCAATTCATCACGTTTCGCCATAGCAGCCCCACAACGGTAACGGGCATCTTCGACGTTGATCCCTTCGTAATAAGCAGAAGGATAGCCATAATAAACCCACAAAAAAGAACATATCTGTTTTCTGCAACCGGCAGCAATAATCGGTGTAATCCCGTCTTTCGAAACCCGTATCGCTTCATGCGGTCCCAGATCACGGACTATATTATAGCCTAAATTGGTAAACGAAGAGCTTTCACTGGCCACAACATAACCGAATTCATTCTTACCGATAATGATGGGAGTACGGCCGAACTTATCACGGGCAGCATAAATACAACTGTCTGTCAGAATTAAAAAAGAACAAGACCCCTTGACCATACGGTAAACGTTCTCTATACCTTCCTTGAATGTCTCTCCTTTGTTGATCAGAATACTGACTACTTCGGTCGGGTTGATGGCCGACCCGGACATTTCGGCAAAGTGAATCTTTTCCTTCAACAACTGAGCGGATATCTCTTCCAGATTATCGATTCGCCCTACCGTCACTACGGCAAAACGCCCCAAATGCGAAGTTACCGTTATCGGCTGCGACTCCATATCACTGATCACCCCGATCCCCAGGTAAGAACCAATGAAACGTCCCAACTCCGGCTCGAATTTATTCCGGAAATAAGCACTTTCTATACTGTGAATCGACCGGACAAAATCCTCTCCGTTATAAAAAGCCATACCGGCTTTCTTCGTTCCCAGATGTGAATGGTAATCGGTGCCGTAGAAAACATCGGCAACGCACTCTTTGCGTGATACGCAACCAAAAAATCCGCTCATATAATTGTAGTCATTGATTTAAGGCTACAAAATTACAAAAAAAGTAAAAAGTAGAAAGTAGAAAGCGTTCAAATTCTCCCCGCAAGAGCAGGTTCTTATAAAGCAAGTTATCCGATAAGAAAATAAAAAGCAAGATCTGTTTTCAAAATTCCAAAATAATACTTACATTTGCAACGAAAATCACATCTATATGCGTAAAAAGCCGATCTACTAAGCACAGAAGGAGTGCCTGGAGATTTTTTTGCCTGTATCGGGTGTATTCAAAAAAAAGAGTTATGAAACGACGAAGGTAACATTTTGGAATGTTAAACATTTGAAAAACAACATTTTAATTCGGATTATCCGCTAAAGAGGGTAAAGTATGTCCGAACAGTTCTTTGACATGTTGTGTTTTTCAAAATAAAATGTTTAACTATAAAATCCAAAATGTTATGAATTCAAAAAGTCGTTATGAATTAGCCGCTTCGGTATGTCGCGGAAAAGTATGGCTCGACAATACAGCCCTGGCAGCCATTAGCCGAATGTACCGGAAACGAATAGAAAATGCAACCTCTAAACTGGAAGCGACCGTCGAACAAGGACGCTACGCTTCATTCAGAATCGATCAGGCGCTCGATCACCCTAAAGCCTCCCGTCTTGTTTTACAACAAATGATTGCTTCATTGGAAGAGGTCATCGGTCAATTATTTATTTTTGAAGCAGGTAGCCGCATCAATACGAACCGTTATACCTGTCTTATTTCACAATTCCGGGAAAAACAGGCTTTAGCCAAGCGCGCACTTGAGCATTCAGATAAAAACAATACCCCGGAAGTGTTTGTTTAGCAAACTTTTCATTATTTTTGTAGGGTCTCTTCGGGGACTTACATATTTCGATGAAAGTGTTTCGCTTTTATCCTGTGCTGAAAATCTGGTAAATTTAAAGTAAACAAGGAGAAGCAATACAAAACACTCATCACTTGCACGTTATTGCGTCAAATCACGTAATACTGTCAAGTGTGGGGTATTGTTTATTTGTTTACAGGTTTACCAGAACCTTCAGCACAATAAACCGATAACTCCACACTTTCTTTATATTAACGAATCACTATCCCGGAGTTAGATAGTAGCTCAAACATCATGAAAAAAATTTTATTCCATTTATTTCTGCTGGCCTCATTATTTATGGCAGCTTGCCATGACGATAACGGAGGTCCCTCTTCTATTGTCATCGACAAAGATCAGCAAAACCAGACAGCTTACGCCGACGATACAGAAAAAACCATCCGGTTCGAAGCGACAGAAGCCTGGCATACCGAAGTCGACTACACAGCAACAAAAGCAACGGAAACCGTAGAAAAATGGGTAAGTCTCGATCCAGCCAGTGGCGAAGCAGGCGAAATCACCATTAAACTCGCCTTATCCACCAATTACACCGGTACTGACCGAAAAGCGACGATCCACATCATTTGCGGAGGTACGACGATCACGGTCATCATCGAACAAAAAGGAGAAACTGAAAACGGAGAGGTGCCGGATGAAGATTCTCCGGCCGATGGAGTACGTAAAATCTCTGAAATCATTACTTCCACCGACGGCGAACCGAATCACATCGTATTTACCTACGATGAACAAGGACGTGTACAAGAATACTCACTGTATAAAGAAATCTCCGGTCAGAAAAAAACAGAATACGTGACGACTCTGACTTACTCAGAAGACCGGATCGTCAAGAAAACCCAAGCTTACAATGACAGTTATACGACAGGAACAACAACCTATTCGCTATCCGAAGGCCGTATCGGCAAAGCAAGGGCGGAAACCGACAATTTCGATTGTGACACCTGGTACTACGACTCAGAAGGCAATATGACCAAATATATCGAAAGATATACGATTACGATGGGAAGTGTCGATCAGGAAGGAAATACAGGAGCAACCGTCGAAGTTCTCGATTCGACTGTCACCACTTATATCTGGCAAAACGGAGTGGTGAAAACCATGCATTACTATCCGGAAGACAATGTTTCCAACGATATCATCACCTCGGAATTCGAATATTACGATCTGGATGAAATCCGGCCATTACCATCGGTAATAAAACTACAATATTACCCGGAAGAACTGGCGGGTGAAGATCTGACTTTATTTGGTTATAACGGTAATGTTCCTGCCCGGTTCATAAAAAAAGTAACTACTTCGGGAGACCGGTGGAATAAAGACAATGGCACGACTACTTATCGCTATGTAACCGATTCTAAAGGATATGTGGTCCAAATCTACAGCAAATGGGAGTCCGCGCAGGGCAAGACCGATGCAGAAGAAAAACTGGAATGTGAAATCATTTATGAATAATTCTACGGCATGGTTGGATTGCCTGGCATTCGAGGAATCAGGCATAAAAGCCTTCGGCTGTTTCGGAAAACGGAGTGCTTACCTGATGAGCAAAGAAAAAGACGGGTACAACAATGACGAACATGTCTTCGAATACCGGACAGACAACGAAGGCTATATCCGGGAAATCACCGTTACAACTTACGATGGCCAACACCAGGTAAGCAGTAAACGTATTCACACCATCAGCTACATCGACGCAAACTGATTCTATCGTTTCATCGATCGGAATCATTCCCCTATCTTCCCGCTGAAAGCCGATTCGCTTCATATAGAGAAGATAGGGTTTCTTTATTTCGCCATAACAACCGGGGAAGCGTCTGATATGATTCACTTTGACCGGCGATCAAACGGCTTTTACATCATAAAGTCAACTTTGTTAGCGCCGGACATTCTTTATTTAAAGTTTATTTTATAATTTTGCAGCTTGTTATAAAAAAAGTGTGCTAGTCATGAAACGGATTGATTTTCAACCGGTATTATTCGATACCCTAAAAAATTATTCGAAAGAAAAATTCTTTACCGACCTGATGGCCGGAATTATTGTCGGAATCGTTGCTCTTCCATTAGCCATCGCTTTCGGTATTGCTTCGGGGGTAAGTCCCGAACAAGGTCTGATCACAGCCATAATCGCAGGATTTATCGTTTCCTTCCTGGGAGGGAGTAACGTACAGATCGGAGGACCGACTGGGGCCTTTATCGTTATCGTTTATGGTATTATTCAACAATTCGGTATCGAGGGTCTGGCGATCGCTACCGTTATGGCCGGAATCATGTTGGTCTTGATGGGAGTATTTAAACTAGGCACAATCATCCGCTTTATCCCTTATCCGATCGTCGTCGGATTTACCAGTGGTATTGCACTTACCATTTTCACGACTCAGATCAAAGATCTGTTCGGATTAACCATGGACAAAGTGCCCGCCGATTTTATCTCCAAATGGATTGCTTATTTCCACAGTTTCGACACAACGAACTGGATTGCACTAGGGGTAGGAATCGGAAGTATCCTGCTCATTATCGTCACTCCCCGGTTTTCTAAAAAAATACCGGGTTCGTTGATCGCCATCATTGTCATGACCGTTATCAGTTATCTGTTACGCCATCACCTGAATATCACCGGCCTGGAAACCATCGGCGACCGTTTTGAGATCAATGCCAGCCTGCCGACTCCCAACGGCTTAGCGTTTAATATCGAAACCATCAATCAGCTTCTGCCGGCAGCTTTCACCATCGCCATTCTGGGAGCCATCGAGTCTTTATTATCGGCCACCGTAGCAGATGGAGTCACCGGACATAAACACAATTCCAATACAGAGTTAATAGCCCAGGGAGCAGCCAATATCGTAGTTCCTTTCTTCGGAGGGATTCCAGCCACCGGAGCAATTGCCCGGACCATGACCAATATCAATAACGGCGGCAAAACTCCTGTAGCCGGTTTGATCCATGCCGTTGTATTATTATTGATACTCTTGTTCCTCGGCCCCTTGACCAAACATATTCCGATGGCTTGCCTGGCCGGCGTTTTGGTTATCGTTTCTTACAACATGAGCGAATGGCGTACATTCAAATCATTGATGAAAAACTCCAGATCGGATGTCGCTGTATTATTGACTACTTTCTTATTGACCGTCATTTTCGATCTGACCATCGCCATAGAAATCGGTCTGTTACTGGCCCTGGTACTCTTTATGAAACGAATGAGCGAAGTAACGCATATCACGGTTGCCAAAGACCAGCTCGATCTGTCGAACGAGGGCGAAATCTACCATGAAGAAGAAAAACTGATCGTACCGCAAGGAGTCGAAGTATATGAAATCGACGGCCCGTTCTTTTTCGGTGTCGCCAATAAATTCGACGAATGTATGAAAACCATCGGCGACAAACCCCGCATTCGTATCATCCGGATGCGCAAAGTACCGTTTATGGATACGACAGGGCTGCACAACCTGGAAAGCCTTTACCGTTTATCTACGAAAGAAAAAATACAGGTCATCCTCTCCGGAGTAAACGAACAGGTTCGTGCAACTTTGGTCAAATCTTCCTTTGCCCGAACCATCGGCGAAGAAAATATTTGCAGTAACATTCACGAAGCATTGAAACGGGCGGAAGTATGTCTGAAAAGTTAAAGCGCTGACTTTTCAGACACCCCGGTCTGCATCAGAATCCGAAATCATCGAGTATTACCTCTTTTTTCTCTGCTTCCTGAAAAGGTTTAGCTTCCTGATGCACCGGATTCCCTTCGATATAAATGGCGCGGAACGGACGTACCGGGCAGACATATTCACATCCCCCGCATCCGACACAAATATCGGGATTCACGGAAGGGATCGTCAAGCCATTTTTATAAGGAATCATAGTCACGGCCTGAGTAGGACAATGTTCGGAGCAAGCCCCGCAACTGGTCTCGTCGGTATTGACGATACAATTTTCGCGGACAAAAACCACCCGTCCCATCTGCAGCTTATGCTTTTCCTCTTTGGTAAGCGGCAATAAAGCCCCGTTCGGACACACTTCAGAACATACCGTACAATCGAAGTTACAAAAACCATGACCGAAATCCATTTTCGGTTGCATCATCCCCCCTAAACCATAATCCATAAAGGCAGGTTTCAACACACGCGAAGGACATTTGGTGACACAAAGATGACAAGCCGTACAATGTTTCAATAAATGCTCTGCACTTTGAGAACCGGGAGGGCTCAACGGATGCTCTCTTTGCCAGGATTTATTGGCTTTAACGACAGCCTTTCCCTGAGCCAGCACTTTGTTGGGAAGAAGTAAAGACAAAGCCCCTACGGTAGCCACAAACTGCCGCTTAGAAGTATCCACCGGCTTTTCCGGCGTCTTCCGCCCTTTCTTCCACCCCAATCCGTATTTTATACTATGCTTATGGCAAACCGACAGACAATTATAGCAGTCCACACAACGGCTCTGATCTACCTTTTTGGCCTTGCTATCGATACATCCCGCCTTACATTGCCGCTCACAAAGCCCACATGAAACACAGGCATCGGCCTCTATCCGTATCCGCCCAAAAGAATAACGCGATAAGAAACCCAATAATGTTCCTACCGGACAGACAGTATTACACCAGGTACGGCCATACTTCCAGGCCAACCAGCCAATCCCGCAGAAAGTCAGGAGCCCGATGAAAAGAGAGGCCATACTCAATACATAAATATCGGTATGATAAAATGTATAATTACCGAAACTATTGAATACCCAGGCCAGCAAATTATTTACAGCCAAATAAACAGGCCGGAAAACATTTACCCCCATCCGTCCAAATGCACTATATGGATCGAGCAGGCTTAACAAAACAGTAGCACCGAGTAAAAAAGCCAACACCACTATTCCCAACACCCCATAACGCAAAACGCGTTTTTCACGGGTATAATGATAATGCTTTTTACGATTTATTCTCTTCGCTATCCAAGCTACGACATCCTGAAAAATACCCATCGGGCAAATCACCGAACAATAAATACGCCCGAATAATAGTGTCGCCACCAGCAGGATCAATACAATTCCGAAACTCCCCGCCAATAAGGCCGGGACAAACTGTATCCGTGCCAGATTAGGCCATCCTGTAGTTAAACCGGCAAAATCCAGGAAATAAAAGGTAATCACGACCCCCATGACTACCGCAAACAAAACACGTAATTTTTTTAGCATAACATCCCCCACCTTTAGCCTTTTACCTTTAGCCTTTAGCTTTTTGCTTTTAGCTTTTTGCTTTTAGCTTTTTTACCTTTTTTTCAAATCTTAATCCTCTTCACTTTCAAGCGATTGATGTCCATCGTACCGATTTTAAGCTCCTCTCCTTTAGCCAAATGTCCAACCACCTCCAGAGGCATCTTTTCCACCTGATTGAAAAACTTAGTAGCTGCCGTATCTACAGCGACAATATCCGGCGACATAAACAACCCCTTGGCCAGCACCACGTCGGCTTCTGATTTTCCGCGCGGTCCATTGGTTTTCATCAGACGGTAAGCATCCACGACATTCAATACCGCCGGCTTACTGATTGTGCAAATATCAGCGATACATTGCTGCAAATCATTGCGATGGAAAAATCCGCGATCCCAGACAATCCCCATATGATTTTTCATCGAAATGGTCATTTTAGCCCCACCGTGATTTTTCAAAATAGGAACATTGATCCACACATCACAATCCAAAATAGCCGAATGTATTTTAGCTGTTTTCAGGCTTTTGGCCTTAGGTAGTTCCACTTCCCGGTAATAAGATTCCTCATGTGCCGGCATCACCTTAGCACCGGCCGCTTTGGCAGCCTCTTCGATTCCGCTGTTTTTATAACATTTCCGCCAGTCATCGCAAGTATGATCGAACACAACCACCTCCTTTGCACCGGCATCGAAACATTGCTTAATAATTTCAGATACCAATTCAGGATTGGTATTTCCTGCCAATTCGGGCACTTTATCCCAACCGATATTCGGTTTGACAACCACTTTTTGTCCGGCTTTGACAAATTTCCCCATACCTCCGAATTCAGCGATTGCTTTCCGGAACATTTCTGCCGGTTCACCACCCATTACGGCGACCAAATCGCATCCCCCGGCCTGAGAAGTATTTTGTGCCATGATATCCATCACTCCATCCCACTTCATTGTCACAGCAGCCCCTGTCAAGGCTAGTGTCTTTAAAAATTCTCGACGATCCATAAAGTCTGTTTATAAAGTTCGTAAAGTTATAAGGCCCATCATACGCACGAACAACTCCTTAATCCGTCCGCCATGGAAAACGAAAACACATTTCATTATACAGGCAATAGTCGGCATTCCCATTGACAGCAAAAGTCTTCACTACAGCAGCCCCCGCACCGAGCAACAACTGTCGGGCATAATTCAAGGTTGTTCCGGTTTTTACCCGGTCCTCTACCAATAATATTTTTTTCCCTTTTACCTCGAACCGGATTTCCTCCAACAATCGGGGCCGGTCGTACAATTGTTTTTGATCGGCATCCCTTAAATGCAATTTCAGCAACTGCATATCCAGATTCAAACGCTGATTCAGCATCGCTGCCGGAATAATACCTCCATTCGCAACAGCAACAATCAAATCGAATCGTTCTTCGAAAGTAATCTCCAGAAAACGCTGTCTTACTTCCTCAAAAGTCTTAACATTCATATTTAGCCAACCCTTTCAGGATTACCCAGCCAAGCACCACTTGCAACAACATTCCCGGGAATCCGATTTTAAAATCTTGCAATGCAGCAGACAAATCCGAAGCGATCAACCATTCGGCTATACCACCGAGCACCTGATAGGCCACCACCACCGCAGCGACATGCAATAAAGAAACCCGTTGACTTCTGTCGGCTACAATAGCTCCCACCAAAGCCAGTAACGTAGATTTTACCAACAAAACAGGTAACATCCCTGCCGGCGGCATCCCGAATAAGAGGTGATTACACAAAGGTGACAATACAGCAGTCAGTATACCCACTTTCAAACCGAATTTATAAGAAGCGATCAAAGTAAAAAAATAGATCGGTAAAAATATTTTACCTCCATCCGGCATTAAATGGCACAATTGGGGAAGTAGCATATTTCCTCCGACAAAAAGGACCGCAAACAAATAGGTCCGGACATTCACAACAGAAAGATTTAACTGACGAAATTGAGATACGATCATCATTTTAGTGCATATTTAAAATTTAACCACTTCAAATATACAAATTTTTCATAGTTTTGATCAATCGCTATACTTTTTTCCGATTGAAATTAAAAAAAACAATGCTTATCTTTGGAACATGAAAATTTTAGGAAATATCATTTGGTTACTATTCGGAGGAATCTTCGTCGCCGTCGAATATTTCATCGCCAGTATCGGATTATTTATCACAATCATCGGTATTCCCTTCGGGCTCCAGACAGTCAAACTCGGTATATTGGCATTATGGCCCTTCGGAAGCGAGATCGTACACCAAGAATCGCCCCACGGATGCCTTTCTACCCTGATGAACATCATCTGGTTTTTTATAGGCGGAATCTGGATTTTCCTATCGCACATTTTTTGGGGAGTCCTGTTTTGCATCACGATTATCGGTATCCCATTCGGAATGCAACATTTCAAATTAGCCGGACTGGCACTCACTCCTTTCGGACACGATGTAAAATAAAACCTTTTATCTTACAAACAATATGCTGACTCCGATGACACAATAAATCAAAGATTCTGCCACATTCACCGCCAAAGCCACCTTAGGGTTTTGCATCAAGCGACGAGCTAACCGATCCGCCACAGCAGCTACCATTGAAAAAATCAGGAAAGCCTGAACCATAAAAACAAGCCCTAACAATAACATCTGAGGAATGGGATTTTCTATCCCTTTATCTATAAATTGCGGAAAAAAAGCCAGAAAAAACAAGATTACCTTAGGATTCAATATATTCATCAGTATCCCTTTCCGGTATAGTTTTCCACTGACAGCAGCGTCTCCCGACAACTCGAAATGATTCTCCCGACGGGCCAGAAAAGCTTTTACTCCAAGATACAACAAATAAGCAGCACCGGCAAACTTCAACATCGTAAAAGCTACAGGAGAACTCATCAGCAAAATCGAAACACCCAGACTGACAGCCGTTACATGAGCGATCAAGCCGGTACACAATCCGGCGGCAAAGACCATCCCGGCCTTTCGTCCCCGGGTGATACTCTGTGTAATCACAAAAAGTATATCCGGTCCCGGCATCAAAGTCAGCAGCACTGCCGCACTAATAAATCCCCAAAGGTTCATAACTATAAATCAGATTCTAATTATTTTCAGCTAAAATTAATGCTAATAATCAAAAAAAATTAATTTTGTGAGAATAATTTAATCAATAACCATTAAAATCCATCGATCATGATTTCACTGATTATCCTGGGTATTATTTTTCTGTATGCCATTATATCTTACAATACGCTGACCCGAAAAAGAAACAATGTCGACAACGCTTTCGGTTCGATCGATGTCATGCTGAAAAAAAGATTCGACCTTATTCCCAATTTAGTCGCTACTGTACAGCAATACGCGAAACACGAAGAAGAGACATTTACTAAAATCACAAATTTACGGACGAAGAGTTACGACTCCCTCACAGCTGAAGAAAAAGCAGATTTTGACAAAACATTCACTGCTGCTAAAAATAATTTCTTTATGGTAGCTGAAAACTATCCGGCCTTACGGTCTTCGGAAAATTTCATGCAACTTCAAAAAACACTGAACGAGACAGAAGAACAACTTTCGGCTTCCCGCCGGACCTATAATGCAGCTGTTACGGATTACAACAATTCGGTGATGACCTTTCCATCCAACATCATTGCCAACCTGTTCAGTTTTACCAAAAAAGAAGTATTCGCTATTCCGGAGGAGGAAAAAGTGAATCCGGATGTAAAAAAATTGTTCCGATCTTAATCCACAGTTATGGAACAAAACTTTCAGGATATTTATGAACAATTGCAATCCCGAATCCGACAAGCAGAAGATAAGAGACTGCAATTAAAAGCGAAAGGAACGAAAAACGGGCTGATAGCGGGGGGTATTACCCTTGTGGCAGGAGTTGTCGTCAGCCTGATTATCGGAGGGGGATGGCCGGGTATCCTTATCGCCTGTATTCTCGGCTTGATCGTACTATTTTCTTGTATTCAGTCCAAGTCGGGAGAATTATGTGCTTATTATAAAGAAAATATCATCTCGTCCATTATTTCCTATCTTTGCCAGGAAGCAAGTTACCGGCCGGAAAGCGGAATCGCAGAATCGGTCTTTATGAACAGCCGGTTATTCAGCACCTCTCCCGACCGTTATCGCAGTGAAGATCTGATTTGCGGAAAAATCGATAAAACCAGTTTTATCTGTTCGGAAATTATAGCCGAAGAAAAACGGGTCACGACCGATTCCAAAGGCCGCAGGCAGGAACACTGGATAGATATTTTCAGAGGTTTCTTTTTTATAGCCGACTTCAACAAAAACTTTCAGGGCCAAACGGTTGTTTTCCGTAACTCCTGGTTCAAACTCAACCTGGGCAAACAGAGAGTCAAACTGGAAAATCCGAACTTTGAAAAGCAGTTCGACGTATTCTCTACAGATCAGGTAGAAGCCCGATACATCCTCACTCCTAATTTAATGGAAAGATTACTCGAACTCGATTCCAGGTTTCCGGGGAAAATAACGGTAAGTTTCAGGGATTCTTCTGTCATTATCGCCATTCCCGATCAAACGAATCATTTTGAAACCAACATTTGGGAATGCCAGTTGAATACGGATAAACTGAAACGGGAATTCGGGACCTTGGTCAATCTATTTCAAATTATTCATGATTTAAACCTGAATCTGCGTATTTGGACCAAAGATTAACTTTTTATTGATTTATGTTACTAAATATCATTTACTTATTAGCAGGGTTTATTATTTTAGTGTATGGAGCCAATTTGCTGGTCGATGGTGGTGCAGCACTGGCCCATCGGCTGAAAGTACCGAATATCGTTATCGGTCTGACGGTAGTAGCCTTCGGTACCTCGACTCCGGAACTTGTAGTGAATATCATTTCATCGATCGAAGGAAGTTCCGCGCTGGCATTAGGTAATGTTCTGGGAAGCAACATATTCAACATCATGGCAATCCTGGGAGTAACCGCCTTATTCGTCCCTATCGGAATCAAAAGATCCACAACATGGATTGAAATTCCGCTGGCTGTACTGGCAGCAGTTCTTATCCTGATATTGGCGAACGGTGAGCCGGCAGGTATCATCACCCGGGCAGAAGGATTTTGTTTACTTTGCTTTTTTGCCGTTTTTATCGCCTACACCTTATTTATTGCCAAACGGGGTGGTCAGGAAACCGAAGAAGTAAATATCAAACCCTACAGCCTGAAGAAATCCGTACTTTTTATTTTGTTAGGTCTAGCCGGCCTCGTCGGAGGAGGACGCTTATTGGTTGACGGAGCAGTCAGTCTGGCTCAGATGGCAGGTATTTCGGAACGAATCATCGGATTGACCATTATCTCTATCGGAACCTCCCTGCCGGAATTAGCCACTTCCTTGATCGCTGCCCGCAAGAAAAACGCAGATATAGCCATCGGAAATGTCGTGGGTTCGAATATCTTCAATACCTTCCTGATCCTGGGAGCTTCGGCCGGCATATCCCCTCTGAAGGTAACAACGGATAGTGTAACCGATTTATGGGTCAATATCGGAGTTTCCGTCCTGCTGTTTATTTTTGTTTTCACCGGCAAGGGAAGACAGATCAACCGCTGGGAGGGTGCCTTATTTTTAACCCTGTATATCACCTATCTGACTTTATTGATCGTATCATAAAAGACCGGCATGTTTTTTTATACCGTTATGAAAACCCCTATCGTATATCTCCTATTCATGATCGTTCTGTATCTGTCTTGCTCACCTCGTCCCCAAAGCCCGGCCGATATTCACACCGATCTCAGCAATAACAAGATATTACAATTATCCGAACTATTCGACAGGATCCGTTATATTCCTTTGGAAACTCCAGATACCGCTTTGATAGCCAACGTACAATCGGTCACTTATCATAACGGCCGTTATTATCTTATCGCCGAAAACACCCTTTATGTTTTCAACCGCCACGGGCAATACCTCTCCCAGCATAACAACCGGGGACGGGGAGCAAACGAATACAGCAGTATCTTCAAAGTAAAAAGTTCCATCGGTGATTCTGTGATCTATGTATCGGGCGATAACGGTAAAGGCCACATCGTCATGGCTTACGACAAGAACGGAAACTACCTGAAAACATTGATACAAAACCGATCCTTCAATATGGAATTTAACGTACTGGAGAATAGTATTATCATTTCGGACGGGCGAACTGTCTCCCTATATGACAAACAAGGGAAATTGGAAAACGAAATTCGGATCAGTCCTTTCGATTCTATCTCTTTCGGTACGAGCAATCATTTATCCGATTTCTCCAGCCAGGAGGTTATATTCAGTTGTCCCGGTAGTGACACCCTCTATTTTTTGGGTAAAAGCGGCATTACCCGTAAAATATCCCTGGATTACGGTCATAATCAAAGCCCGGAGCAATTCAAAAAATCGCTTTCGAACCCGATCACCTTCCCTTATTTTCACAATTTCATTTCCTTAGGTAAAACCGTTCTGGATCTCATCGTTATCGATCAGAAACAATACATGATTCAACTGGACTTAACCCGTCGGACCGCCACGGTATGCGATACCCTTGTCAACGATATCGACCACACAATACCCTATATCCCCCGGGAGATAGTAGAAAATCAAGGTTTGATGGTTTTACCGGCCCCGGTTTTCTTTCATTTTATCCAACCGGAACAACTTTCAGCTATCCCAGCCCTCCGCAACCTGACCGAAGATGCTAATCCGGTAATCGTCGTTTTAAATTTAAAATCCTCCTCTTTATAAAACAATAGAAATATTTCTCGGCCTATCTTCACAGGCAAATCACAGAAATCATTAACTTTGTATCTGTGAGAAATAATTGTTTTAAAAAAACATAAAATTTTATTGACAAAATTTATAAACACATGAAAAAGGGATACATTGTTTTAATCGTTATCGCTGTAGTTGTATTGAGTATTTTCTTTTGGTTTAAAGGGGCTTACAACGGTATGGTCAATATGCGCGAAGCCGTATCGGCCCAATGGTCGAATGTGGAAAACCAATATCAACGGCGCCTGGATCTGATCCCCAATCTGGTCAATACAGTGAAAGGGTATGCTTCACACGAAGAAAATACACTGACCGAAGTAGTCAATGCCCGGGCAAAAGCCACTCAGATGCAATTGAATATCGACCAGCTCGACGAAGCGACCCTAAAAAAATTAAGTAACGTACAAGGGGAATTATCCTCCGCTTTATCCCGATTGATGGCTATTTCTGAAAATTATCCGGATCTGAAGGCTAACCAAAACTTTCTTGATTTGCAAGCCCAGCTCGAAGGAACGGAAAACCGGATAGCAGTAGAACGCCGGAAATTCAACGATGTCGCCCGCAGCTACAATGCTTTCATCCTGCAATTCCCCAGAAACCTGGTAGCCGGAATGTTCGGATTCACCTCCAAACCCTATTTTGAAGCCAATGCAGGAGCTGAAAATGCTCCTAAAGTAGAATTTTGAGCAATGAAACCATCCGATTTTTTCACCCCGGCTCAGAAGACCGCTATGGTTGCCGCCATCCGGCAAGCAGAAAAAGATACTTCCGGCGAAATCCGGATCCATTTCGAAAATCATTGCCGGAAGAATGTACTCGACCGTGCAGCCCAGGTCTTTGCCGACTTGAAAATGCATAAGACAGCCTTGCGGAACGGTGTACTGATTTACGTCGCATTAGAAGATAAACAATTGGCGATATTGGGAGATGCAGGGATCAATGCGAAAGTGCCGGACCATTTTTGGGATGACATAAAAAACAATATGATAGAAAAATTCAAATCAGGACAGATTTGCGAGGGAGTTTGCGAAGCTGTCCTGACTGCAGGACAGCAGCTAAAAGTTTTTTTTCCCTATCAGGCAGACGATGTCAACGAACTGTCGGACGATATCTCATTTAAAAATTAAACATGAAACGATCAGTCCTTATTTTCTTTATATGCATTACTTCCTTTTTACAGGCTCAGGATCTACCCGAACCGATGCGCCCCAAACGGATAGTCAATGATTTCACTCAGCTGTTCAGTCCACAGCAACAACAAGCATTGGAACAAAAATTGAGAAATTTTAACGACACTTCTTCCACCCAGATCGCAATAGTAACCGTCCCCACCCTACAAGGCTACGCCCCCAGCGATTATGCCCAGCGTTTAGCTGAAAAATGGGGAGTCGGCCAAAAAGGAAAAGACAACGGAGTCTTACTTCTGATCAAGCCCAAGAGCAGGACAGAAAAAGGACAAGTAGCCATTGCCGTCGGATATGGATTGGAAGGAGTCATTCCGGATGCCATCGCTTCGAGAATCATCCGGAACGAAATTATACCTGAATTTCAACAAAACAATTATTACCGGGGAATTAACAAAGCGACAGATGTACTCATGCAGCTTGCCGGTGGGGAATTTACAGCCGAACAATATGCCCGCAAAAACGGAAATGGCAGTGCCGAAGTGATCATCATTCCTATCTTGATCCTATTTCTCCTGCCTCTGTTTTTCCGAAGAAAAAAAGGGTATACCACAGGTAGCCATGGAAGTGGAGGAATCCCTCCCATATTTTTCGGAGGTTTCGGCGGTGGCGGCAGCAATTTCGGTTCTTTCAGCGGAGGTAGCGGAAGCTTCGGAGGTTTCGGCGGAGGGAGTTTCGGCGGTGGCGGGGCCAGTGGAAGCTGGTAAAACGATAAATACAGATAATGCAAATACCGGACAGTACCATATGTTCACTCCTCAATCAAGGCGAGGAGAAAGGCATGGAATATTTGTTTACCAGATATTACAAGCCTTTGGTACTATGGGCGGCTTCTTTCCTGAACAACATTCCCCAGTCGGAAGATCTGGTACAGGACTTTTTTATCCGTTTATGGGAAAAAAGGACCCAAACCTCACTACAAGCAACCACCTTTAAATCTTTTCTTTACACTTCTGTACGCAATCTGGCATTCGACCGGATGGAAAAAAAAGATCCCCTGCGCCATGCTACCGATCTGAAGTCTTCCGACAAAGCCTGGGAAGAATACGATACCCTGGAAGAAGAAGTATTGGCCCGGGTCAAAAACGAAATCGATAAGCTTCCCGAAAGAAGCCGTCAAATCATGCAATGTATCTATTTACAAGGATTACATTATAAAGAAACTGCAGCTAAACTAGGCATTTCTATCGCTACGGTGAATACGCTTTTAGTCAACGCCCTCAAAAAAATTCGTCAGGCCTATCCCGATATAACCCAAAATATCATCCTGTTTTTGCTTTTATCCGACAAAAAAAGATAAAAAACCAAAAACACAAAAGATTAAATTCCAATTCATTATAATTATTTTTTCAACTATTTCAAAAAAGTTGTCTTTTCCATTCAATGAAAATTAATATTTTCCCGTACTATGGATAAATGCAACCGATATGCTAAATAAAGACAACATCGATCAATTACTTTTAAAGCATCTCTTACAGGAAAACGCCGTAGAGGAAGAACAGCTTCTGAAAGAATGGTTGGGACACGATCCTGAACATCAAAGGTACTTCGAAAGATTCCGTCGGCATCACATTCACCTTCAGGCTGCTATCCAATCCGGCCGTATTCAAGGTCAATATATTGAATTTGCATCCCGTCTGAAACGGCGTCATATCCGCCGTCTTTTTATCCGAGTTGCAGCCATCGCCCTGATTCTGCTCGGAGGCGGACTTTCCTTTTACCTGATCCATACCCCTTCACTGATTCCGACTTTAGCCGAAGTTCCGATTCATCCGGGTTCGTCAAAGGCGATTCTGCATCTTTCTTCCGGAACTGCGATTCCCGTAAACACCACTTCGCAGGAGTTAAAGGAAAAAGATGGAACACTAATCCGTATTTCCAATGAAGGAGTCTTGAATTACGCAGAATCAGCCAACATTTCGACTGCAAACCTGATAAACCGACTCGAAATCCCCAGAGGTGGAGAATTCAAAATCAAACTGGCAGACGGGACCGAAGTATGGTTGAATGCAGAGACAGAACTCCGATACCCAACAGTTTTCTCAAGCCTGGAAAGAAGAGTAAAACTTCAGGGAGAAGGCTATTTTAAAGTTGCTAAAAATGAAAAACAGCCTTTTATTGTCGAAGTCGGCGATATTGAAGTCAAAGTATATGGTACCCAATTCAATATCAGTACTCAAAATAAAGACAACATCGAAACCGTTCTGGTCAGCGGTAGCGTCAGTATCCGCCACCACGACCAGGAGACTCACCTAAACCCTTCCCAAAAGGCAGCCTATACCTCCTCCGGGAAACTAACGATTGAAGAAGTGGATGTTTTACCTTATATCACCTGGAAAGACGGAAATTTCATGTTCCAAAACGAGTCCTTGGAATCGATCATGAATAAATTAGCCAGATGGTACGATCTGGACGTATTCTACCTCAACGAGCAAACTAAAAATATTCACCTGTCAGGTATGATGACCAGATATAAAGAGGTATCGGAACTTTTCCACTATTTTGAAAAAATTTCCACCGCCCGTTTCATCATCAAAGGCCGGACCGTGACGGTAAAATAAATGTTCGTTTATTCAAAATAAACAGCCGGGAATGTACCACCATTCCCAGCTGCAATCAGATAAAAAGACAGCGGACAAAGCTAACTGTAGGCTGTCGGATTGTTTTACCTTAAAATACAAATTTATGGAATGTAAACGAATCTTTGTCCTTTCGGACTTAAAAAGATTAAAAATTGTCAGGATTATGAAGTTATTCTCAATTTTTATGCTGGTATTCACCTTGGGAGGTTTTGCTTCCGGATACTCTCAAAAGCAAGTCGTCACTTTGAATTTAAAGCAATGTGACGTCAATACGCTATTACAGGAAATCTGGAAACAAACCGGGTTGCGGTTCGTTTATAACGAACAGGATGTCGCCCAACTAAAACGCTTTGACGTTAACGCCCAACAGAAGCAAGTAGACGAAATTTTAGACCATATCTTCAAAAACACGCCTTATCAGTGTGCTTATGAAAGCGACGTTATTTATATCACCCCTCGTCCGGTAGGCGATCTTCCTCAAGTCAAACAGGAAAGAGTGAAACTTTCCGGTAATATCAAGGACAAAAACGGAAATGTTTTACCGGGAGTAACGGTCTTCATCGGTAACTCGGACATTGGTACTTCTTCCGATATCAATGGTAACTATCAGCTTGCCATCCTCAAAGGTAATGCGGTGGAAATCGTCTATTCTTTTATCGGAATGAAAAAAGTCACCTATAACTTTCCGGCAACGGAAGATGTCCGTCATAATGTCGTCATGGAAGAAGATCAGGTTGAATTGCAAGACGTTGTAGTTATCGGTTACGGAAGCAAGTCGGCAAGAAACCTGACCAGTTCCGTATCGTCGGTCAAAGCGAAAGACCTGGAAAAATATGCCAACGGAGCCACGACTTTCGACAACATGCTAGGTGGAGCAGTGAAGGGGGTATTGGTCAATCAAAACTCAGGAGAACCAGGTGCCAAAGCAACTTTAAACATCCGGGGAATCACTTCCCCGTTAAAATCGCAAAACAATAATGAACCCTTGTATGTCGTCGACGGTGTACCTTTCTTTGTCGAGCGCAGCCTGAATATGCTGAATCCGCTTTCAACTCTTTCCCCCAACGACATCGAAAGTATCGACGTATTGAAAGACGCTGCCGCAACAGCTATTTATGGTTCCAGAGGAGCCAACGGAGTAGTCATCATCAAAACCAAGGACGGTCACCGCAACGAACAAATGAAAATCAGTCTGGGATATACCTTGAGTGTCGGTAACCAAATTAAAAAATTCAAACCATTAAACACAACTAAATTTAAAAATCTCCAGGAATTAATCATTAAAAATACACTCGGAGCCATCAACAAAGCACAAATCACAGACGATAATATCATATACGGCCAAATCTATCCTGCAATCGATTATATGGCCAATACTTCCTATGATAATTACGGAAATATGATATTCGACGGATTAAAAGACGAGGCTTTCGGTGAAGAAAATACCAATTGGGTAGATGAGACCAATAATAAGAATGCACTGACTCACATGTATAATCTGGCTATCCGCGGAGGTGGAAAATTATCCAATTACTCCTTTTCTTTCAATGCAATCGACCAGGAAGGTTTGTTTATCAACGACGATATGCAACGTTACAACAGTCGTCTGTCCTTTGACTCGGATGTCTCGAAACGCTTCAAAGTAGGAGCAGCCCTGGGTTATACAATGACCAAACGCCATAGCGGAGCTGCAGGCGAAGAAATGGGTATTACCCGAGAATGGAATGTCAGACCCGATGTACCCGTATACGATGAAACGGGAGAATTATACCGCATCGACGGAACTCTGACCTGGGGTTTCCCCGTAGGTTTAGCCAATCCAGTCGCAAACCGGCAAAATAAAAACAAAAAAGAATCTTATCAATTCCTGGGAAACAGTTATCTGGAATACAAAATCTTCAACGGTTTGAAAATCAGAGGAGATATCAATATCTCTATGTTTCAGGATCAGTATAGTAATTACAACCCGCTGGTCGCCCAAGACGATTGGGGAGGCGGAGGCATGTCCACCCTTCAGGACGACCGCAGCAAAGCCGCCAATACTTCGATCAACTTCAGGGCCGACTATAATTTCCAGATAGAAGACCATTATTTCAGTTTTATGGTCGGCTATGGTTGGGACCGTTCTTTTAGTGAATATACTTCGCATTACTACATGGGCTTCCCGGATGATGAAGTCCTGAATAATGCGGGGTCTGCAACAGAAACACACTGCATCGGAGACGCAAAGTCCAAAAGTGCCCTCAATTCCATTTATGCCCGTGCCAGCTATAATTATCTCGACAAATATCTGGCAGAAATCAATTTCCGTTCTGATGCCTCTTCCAAATTCGGCCCCGGTAATCAAAGAGGTTATTTCCCTTCTATATCCCTGGGATGGCGGATGAGCAGCGAAAATTTCATGGCCGATGCAGAAAAAGTCGACGATCTGAAATTACGTTTCAGTTGGGGACAAACCGGTTCTACCAACATCAACGATTTCGTCTACAGACAATTTTATGAAAAAGGCAATCCTTATATAGGACAATCGACTCTGACTCCCGGTTTATTACCTAATCCGGATATCAAATGGGAAAGGACATCCGAATTCAACGGTGGATTAGATTACGCTTTCTTCAACCACCGCCTGTTCGGTAGCATCGACGGATACTATCGTTACACCAAAGGTGCATTGGCTCCTTCCCCCTATCCGCTCGAATCAGGTTCCACTTCCTATACGTCCAACTTAATCGACCTCTCCAACAAAGGCGTTGAGATTGAAATCGGCGGGGATATTATCCGTACAGCCGACTGGACCTGGACCTCGAAATTCAATATAGCCCTGAACCGGAACAAAATCGAAAAACTCAATGGAGCCGAGCTTTCCAGTAACGATGTCGATACCTATATAGAAGGTCAGCCTGCCGGCGTTTTAAAAGGATATATCGTCGAAAAAATATTCCAAAACGACGATGAAGTAGTTACTCTAAATAAAACAGCCGTAGCTCGTGGAGCGAATTATTACCAGGAAAAGTCGACCGGTATGGGTGACTTCAAATACAAGGACCTGGATGGGAACGGTTATATCGACAGTAAAGACCGGGAAGTTATTGCTACTCCTCAGCCTAAATTCTTCGGAGGATTTTTCAATTCGGTCAATTACAAAAATTTCAATTTGTCGTTCGTTTTCCAATTCTCCCAAGGAGCTAAAGCTGCTGTTTATAATATGATGAGCGATATGTATGGGTATATTGGAAATAACATCTATCCCGAACTCTATGGGAAAACCTGGAGTCCCGAAAATCCCGATGCTCGTTATGCACGTCTGGTTTATACCGATCCTTCCAAAAACTCTCGTTTCTCCGATCGTTACATTTACGAAACATCGTATTTACGCTTAAAGAATATTACTTTCTCTTATAATTTACCACAGAATTTCCTGAAGAAAATCAATGTACAATCGGCCATGTTATTTGTCAGCGGCTCTAATATCTGGACCGTGACCCAATGGCCGGGTATCGATCCGGAACTGATCAGTAGTTTCACTACTTCACAGATGACCCTGAATGAAGATCCCTATCCATTGAGTAAAACATTTACCTTAGGTGTTAAAGTTGAATTTTAACGATAAAATCTCATACTATGAAAACAACATATATTATTTCTACCTTATTTCTCTCTGTATTGATTTGGGCATGTGACCTGATGGGAGACGTAGATAAAGTAAAACCTTATTATAAACTGGAAGACCAAACCGCAATACGGAATGCCCAGAGTGCAGAACAGGTGTTACGCGGGGTATATACCCAATGGAGGGCCATGAGTCTTTGTAACTTCCGAAGCCATATCGGCCTGCTCGCCGGTTCATTAGCACTCTCGGGTAGTGGTGGATTGGCAGGAGAAACCGGTTTCACCGACAACAATGTACTGGAAGACAATAGTATCATCGGAAATGTCTATAATAATTTATATGATGTAATCAACGCGGCCAACTTTATGATCGAATTTTTGGAAAACAATACGGTAAAAGACCTGGACCCTGCGAGACGTATGGAAATATTAGGCGAAGGCTATTTCAACCGGGCCATGGCTCACTTTATGTTGTTACGCTATTTCGGGCAATTTTACGATACCGATTCTCCATATGGTATCGTCCTGTCCGACAAACCTTACCGGGAACCGTTAGCAAAGGCCCGCTCGACTGTAGCTGAAAGCTATAAATTTATCGAATCGGATCTCGATTCAGCTATATTATATGCTCCGGACATGCCTATGAGTAATTATACGCCCACTCATGCGCAGGCCGGAAAAACAACCGCACAAGCCCTGAAAGCAAAAGTATTACTAAGTAAAGGAGATTACGTAAATGCAGCCCTACTGGCCGATGAAGTGATTCAAACAGCCGGCAACTACGGATACGGGCTGGTTGACTTTATGAGTATCTTCAGCGATATGTTCGATTCTCCTGAAGTGCTGTTCGCTCCTTATGTCTCCAACTATGAAGAACAATGTAGTTTCATTTTAGACCGGACAACTTATAGTTCTTATTCTCAAAAAATAGCCGATGCGATGGATCCCACTCCAGGGAACAAAGAAACAGGAGAAGGTTACGATCCCCGTTTTGCCGCCCCGTTTCTTACACCGGACGTCATCACAACTTCTTTCAAAAACGGGAAATATCCTCACAGTACCAATGATGACGGCAAGAGCAATACCTACTACTTCCTGCGTTTGGGAGAAGTATATTATATCCATGCAGAAGCGGAAGCCCGGCAGGGAGGCAATCATCTTGCGGCAGCCCGTACCAGTCTGCAAACCGTTTTGGATGCCCATGTCCCGGGAGTATATGACGTGAGTACTATTCCTGACAACCAGCTTTTAGAAATGATCCGCCAGCACAAATGGATCGACCTGCTTTTTGAAAACCAAGAAGAGTGGTACGACATGATCAGGTATTATAAACACGGCGATTTAGACATCACCACCATACGCCCGAATATAAAGTCGGATAAACAATTGATCCTACCCATCCCGCAATCGGCCAAAGCAGGTAACAACTTACTCATCGAAAACCCTTAAATCCCCAAAAATGAAAAATCTGTTAACTGTGCTATTCCTTGTTCTGGCAATTCAGTATTGCCAGGCACAAAATAAATCTTTTCACATCACCGGCTCTATCCAAGGCCCATGTGAAGGGATGGTTTTCAAACTGTTGGATAATAGCTATCCTCCTCAAACAATTGCAACAACGGTCATTAAAGATCATTGTTTCGAATTGACCGGGGAAATTCCGGCACCCGGCTTTTATCGTTGGATCATCGATACGACTCCCGTAGGGAAAAAATCCTCGGAAGCCAACTGGTTGGCCGGCAATTTCTATTTGGAAAATTCGGATATCACTTTCCAGGGAGATATCCATACTTTACCCACTTATTACTGGAATCCGGAACGTAAAGGTAAGATGATAATCCAGGGTTCGGAGACAGAAGATCTGTATCAGTCATTCAAAACTTCTATCCAAGAACTGAGTAAAGCCAGAAATCAGGCAGACGGCGAATACCTCGAGCAATATCACCGTCCGGCATTAGACAACATCTTCAATACCGAGGAGGGCATTCGCCTGGCCCGCCGGATCTCCGAACTGGATCGGCAGATCATTCAGGCCACGATCCGATTTATCAAACAAAATCCGGCTTCTGTAGTGGCTCTCGATCAAGCCGGTTATTTCCTGCTCGGAGAGATCGACTTAACCTCCGGTCAGATCGAAGATCTGCAAAATACACTTTCCGGGGTTTGGGGAAATTGTCCCCGTATGACCGAATTCAAGGAAAAAGCAGAGATGGCCAAAAAAATCGCTATAGGAGCCCCGTTTCAAGACATCGAACTCACCGATCCGGAAGGGAAAAAAGTAAAATTATCCGAATGCCTTCCAACCGGAAAATATGTGATGCTCGAATTCTGGGCATCCTGGTGCGGCCCCTGCCGGGGTGAAATTCCTCATCTGAAACACGTCTACCAGAATTACAAAGACAAAGGATTCGAGATCATCAGTGTCTCGATCGATCAAAAGAATAAAGATTGGCAAAAAGCCATGAAAGAAGAAAAGATGCCCTGGATACAATTAAATGATCCGCAAGGAGAAAACGGACCGGCAATACAAGTATATAATGTGACCGGAGTACCCCATTGTATTCTGTTGGACAAAGAAGGTAAAATATTCAAAACCAATATGCGGGGCGCATACCTGGACGCCGCATTAGAACAATTAATTCCTTAATACGATGAAAAAAATATTTTTAGCTTTTTTATGCAGCAGTAGTTTAGTCGCTTGCCAAACTAAATATGACGGTTATATCCTCAACGGTAACATCGGGGGAAACAGTGAAGGCATGAAAGTACAGTTAGTAAACGAAGCCGTCTATCCTCCGGTCACCATCGACAGCACGGTTATTAAAAACGGCAGGTTCCAATTGAAAGGTAAAGTCGACCGTCCCGGTATGTATCAATTAATCATCGACAAAACCGGCCAGGATGACCCGTCCCAAATGTTAGCCAGCCGGTTTTACCTGGAAAATTCGGTTATCAGTTATTCCGGTCACGTCGACAGCCTGCGTACTTATTATTGGAGCGATGAAACCTTCCGGAAAGATCCGGTAGTAAAGGGCTCCGCCTCCCAGGATCTGTACGACCGGTATTTGAAAAGTATCGCCGATCTCAGAAAACAATCCGGAACCATAAATGAAAAGTATCTGGAAGTATATCATCGGCCGGCAATGGACGGCATATTCAATACAGAAGAGGGAATCGCGTTAATCAAACAAGAAAACGAGATCAACAAGAAATTAAACATCGCCCAATGGAAATTTATCGAAGAACATCCCGAAAGCATAGTAGGATATGATTTAGCCCTTCAATTCCTACAAGGCATGTACGTCAATTTAACCGTCCCTCAGCTCGAACAATTGACTGCACTCATCACCAAAGCCTGGGCGAATATTCCCCCAATGGCCGAAAACTTCAAAACCATAGCTGACAAAGCCAAAACGATGGCTATCGGCGAAAAATATCAGGATATCGAACTGATGAATCCGGAAGGGAAAATGGTCAAGCTTTCTTCCTGTGTACCCGAAGGAAAATATGTGATGCTGGAATTCTGGGCATCCTGGTGTGGTCCCTGCCGGGGCGAGATTCCACACCTTCGTCATGTATATCAGGAGTATAAAGACAAAGGCTTTGAAATCATCAGTATTTCTATCGACGAAAAGAAAACCGACTGGGACAAGGCGATGAAAGAAGAAAAAATGGTTTGGAAGCAACTGTGTGATCCCAACGGTTTTAACGGACCTGTCGCCCAAAAATACAATATCACAGGAGTCCCCACCTGTATCCTTCTCGATAAAGAAGGCCGTATCTTTAAAACCGAAATGCGGGGAGCCGCCTTGGATGCTGTATTACAGGAACTATACTGACTTTACCTATTCCCCCGGCCACCGATGTTGCCGGGGGTAACCTCCGTAACCATCAATAAGAATAAACCTCTCCTTTATAGGTGATTTTCAGAGAGCGGTCACTTCCCGGAAGTGGTTTCATCTCGGCCTTAACAATCTCTTCTTTCGGAGAGAACCTATTTTTCAACCGCAGATACAATAGTCCTTTATCAAAAAGATAATGACTCTCTGCATAACGGATCAGCGATTCTGCAATTTCAAAATTCAGTATTTCTTCCTCATCGGTCATACTCTTCCCCACACCGGAAACAATCCAATCTCCATCGTTAAAATTCCGGGGTGTTTGTTCTCCGTTATAATTAATTTTCAGACTGGCATCGGATATCCATTTCCGGTTTTGCAAAGCGGAAACCTGAAACACCCAGGTTCTTAAACCGGAACACAAAACGGTAATCTGTCCCTCATACGGAGCCCGGTAGCCCACAATTTCCCAGTGAGCTGTTTCAGTGGTTAATGCCAGATCGTCTGTTACAATCTTAAAAACCGAATCCTGTCCCTTCCATCCGACCCATTCGTGTTCATTCACTTGCTGAAGACGATATTCCGGGAAAAGTTCTTCTGCCCGGTCTTCTCCTTCCTCATCCAAAGCCGTCAAATAGGTGTTCATTCTCAAAGCAAGATCCCAAAACGACAAAATAGAAGCCATATTACCTTCCAAATAATCGAAATTTTGTTTACCTAACTGATAACCTGCATGAGAATCGTAGCCACACTCCTCCGAACAAGCTCCCAAAGAACCTATTAAAACAAAAATTAAAACACTGTATAACAACGATTTAAATATTTTCATAACTCTCACAACTTATTCCTTCAAAAGGAATTTCATATTTTATGTAAAATTAAGTAAAATATTTTAATAAACCAAACAATACACTTATAACAAATTCTATTCCAAAACTTATACCGATGAAAATTCTCTCAGCCAACCCGGAACTTTCCATCCGAATTTAAGTATAACAAGTATCATTAAAACGTTTAATTATGGAAAAAAACACTCGTAAAATCGAACCGGGTACACCTACTCCTGACCCGAAATATCACCTTGAAATTACAGTAGACGGCCCCTATCTGGTATATGGAAATCCCCCTCTTCAACAAGAGATCTTCGTTTTAAATAAAGAACAAATCCCCTGGGAATATGCCAAAGGGCATAAATACCCGACCGACAACGAACCCACTGCTTTATGCCGCTGTGGTCAGTCCAAAAATCATCCGTATTGCGACGGTTCCCATCACCATGCCGATTGGGATCCGACGCTAACTGCCGGCAATATCCCTCTTTTAGAGAATGCCGATCTGTATGACGGTCCCGGAGTCCAGTTGGCCGACAACACCGAATATTGTGTACATGCCCGTTTTTGTATGGCCAGAGGAACGGTTTGGCAGTTGACGGAAGATTCCGGTAACCCCGAAGCCCATGATCTGGCCGTACACGAAAGCATGTACTGCCCCTCCGGCCGGTTAAAACTCTGGGACAAAGAAGAGGAAAAATTTTATGAGCCTCCCTTAAAACCGGCTTTAGGCCTGATCGAAGACCCACAGGAAGAATGTAGTGGCCCGCTCTGGGTCAAAGGAGGTATTCCTGTGAATGGACCTGACGGCACCGAATACGAACAACGCAACCGGGTCACCCTATGCCGTTGCGGAGCATCCGCTAATAAACCCTATTGCGACGGAACCCATGTTACGGTCCACTTCCAGGACCACCTGCCCCTCAGTACCGAATCAGAAGAAAAAATGAAATAAATACAGATTCAAATCGTTCGGTTACTCTATTGTCTCAATCAGAGTTTCAGACAATGGAACAACCGAACTTCTCAAACTGTTAAGCATGCATAAATTCAGAATTATTTCCAACTCCGATAGGGCCGGTGTGCCAGCCTTACATTATAATAACGCAGATCTCCGGTCACTTCTTCTCCCAACCATTCCGGCTTTTCAAAAAGCTCATCCTCCTGCTTTAATTCAACTTCAGCCAGCAATAACCCTTTATTCTCCCCCAGAAACTCGTCTACCTCGAAAATATGCCCCCCTACTTTCACTAAATAACGAATTTTGTCAACCACCCCAGGCTCGCACAATTTCAGGAGTTCTTCTGCATCTTCCCTGGCAATCTCTTTTTCCCATTCATAGCGGGTAACTCCATGAACATCACTTTTACCTTTTACAGTAAGATAGCCCTGTTCACCTTTCACCCGTATCCTGACCGTCCTTTCCGGTACGGAGGACAAATAGCCCTGTACAATCCGAAAGGATTGGTAAGCATATGCTTTAAAGTCTCCCCGGACCAAAAACTTTCTTTCTATCTCTTGTGGCATATTGATTTCTTTTACAACAAAATTAAAGCAAAAGAAACACTTAAACAGCCAAAAAACTAAAAAAAGTCAAACTTGTCCGGGCAGCCCTGTTTAATTTACCTGTCTGATAGCCGCAACAGCTTGTGTCAATCTTTCAAAATCCTCCGGGAATACATCTCCAATAGTACCAATCCGGAATGTATCAGCATCCGAAACCTTTCCGGGATAAATGACAAAACCCTGTTGTTTCAGCAACCCATAAAACTCTGTAAACGAAAAACCCGGCTCCGGATAAAGAAAAGAAGTAATAATCGGAGACTGCTTTTCCGGTTCCAGCAAGGTGGAAAAACCAATAGCCCGCATTCCTTCCACTAATACCTCATGATTCCGGCAATAACGGCGGTAACGGGCTTCTATACCTCCCTCTGCTTTCAACTCTTTCAAAGCTTGAAAAAATGCCCGTACAACGTGAGTCGGTGAGGTAAACCGCCATTTTCCATGCCCTTTTTCCATTTCTTCCCATTGGGCATAAATATCCAGGGACAAAGAACGGGCAACTCCTTTGCATTTCAGCAATTTTTCCCGTGAAGCGAGAACAAAGGTAAAGCCCGGAACTCCCTGTATACACTTATTGGCACTACTAACCAGAAAATCAATACCCAGTTTTTTCATATCGATAGGAATCCCTCCAAAACTACTCATGGCATCAACGATCCAGGTGATCCCGCGTCCACGCAACACCTCTGCAATTTCTTCAATCGGATTCAATAAACCCGTCGTTGTTTCACTATGGACCAAAGACAAATGGCTGATTCCAGGATGATTTTTCAAAGCCTCCTCCACGATTGCGGGGGTAATCAGCTCCGTTTCTTTCAAAGCCACCATGACATAATCCAGTTTATAATAATCAGCAATGGCCGCCATCCGTTTGCCATAAGCACCATTCGCTATAATCAGTAACCTGTCGGTAGGTTTCACGACAGCTCCCAAAGTTGCCTCTACGCCATAAGTCCCACTTCCTTGTAGCAACACAGTTGTATATTCCTTCTCATCCAGTCCTGCCACCTCCAGCAATTCTTTCCGGATCACAGTAACTATTCCTTCATTGTAATCTTTATCCCAGGTACACCAATCCTGTAACATGGCTTCTTTCACCGTCTCAGAAGTACTCAACGGTCCAGGGGTCAACAGTAAACAATTTCTCATACACCTATTATTTTTTATTCATTAAATTATGTATCAGGTCCGGCAATTCACGGATATTATCCAGCACATAATGTGCACCGGCTGCCATCATCCGCTCTCTGACCTCTTGTTTCAAAGTATATAACTCCGGTTCAGGCATAGTTTTGTATTCCTCCTCGGTCAACCCCAACTCATTACTACCTGTAATTACTCCGACAGAACATACTTTTGCATTCAATCCTTCCCGGATATCGGCGATAGTATCTCCAACTTTAACCACCTCGTCAACAGAAGGAATCGCCAGCTCTGTCATGTTCCGGTAAATCATATAAGGAGCCGGGCGTCCGGCAGGCAAATGATCCGGAGTTACCAGACAATCTACAGTATATCCCTGAGCAGCAGCTCCGGGTTGTACAATTTTCATCATAGCGTCGGTATACCCTGTCGTTGAACCAATACGGATCCCTTCACGACGTAATTGTTCCATTGTCTCTATAACTCCCGGAACAGGAGTCGTAAAATCCTGAAGTGAAGCAAACAAATGTTTCTCAAAACTCTGATACATGATTGCGACATCATTCTGATTCCATTCCCGTCCATGTGCTGTACGAAACCTTTCACTCACTTCAGGCATTTTCAAAATAGCCTTTATATGTTCAATCTTTAATAATCCCATCGGTTCACGGGCTTGCCGGTAAGTGATCGTCACTCCCTGCTCCTGAAACACCTTCAAAAAAGCATTCAATGGAGCAAAACACCCAAAATCGACAGCCGTTCCGGCCCAATCCATAATGACACAACTAACTTTTTTCATGTCCTTAAATCAAATATTACTGTAATTAGAATAAAACCAATCAATAAGCATGAGCAGTTTCCAGAGGCATCACCTTTTCAGACGCTCTTCGTTTTGCCCGCCGGTACAGATAAACCCAAGCACCGACAAATAATACACTGCATCCCAAACCCACATAACCCGCCAATTGGTTATAAAACGATAACCAATTGATATCCGGATTTAAAAATTCCTTTATGGCTAAGACAATCACCGTTCCTAAATAACCGATGAAATCAATCAAATAAAAAAACCGACATTCCCCCGGATACGGAAACAAGCTATAAAACGATCAAAGAAAATAGTCTGAAAACACAAATAAGCAAGATACAAACAGAGACTTTGAATAAATAACCAAACTACCGGACTTAGTTGCAATGCCTCATATCTCAACGAAATAAAAGACATGGTCAGCATGCCCAAAATCACCAAACTCAATAAAATCAATAAAACCCGCATATTATTACGGACAAAAACCATTAATCCGAAGATAATCAAGATAATCAAAGTAACGATACTGTCCAATTGAGCGAATATCCATGAAGAATAACCACTCCCCGCAACATCAAATATTTTCACCAGAAAATCTTCCTTTATATCCCGTAAAGCCACCAACAAAAAATTAGCGACTAAAATAATAGAGAGAAAAGGCATATAATTTTTGAATAAAGCCCAGCGTTGCCTTCCATCCAAAGTCATCCGCTCTGCTTTCAAAGCCCTGTCTTCTTCGGAAGGTTTTGGCAGAGATTGCAACACATATCCCAATAAAGCCAGGCATGGCAAAGCACAACCACCGATCAGGGCAGGCATCCAAAACTCACTGACCTGCCAATGGTCCATCACAAACAATCCCAGGGATTTCGCTGCACCTGAACTAATCACCATGCTAATCCCCAATAAACTGGCTAGCATATCCGTTACCCGCCGCCCTTCTATAAAACTGAAAATCACTCCCCACATACATCCCAAAGCCAGCCCATTAAAAAACATAGCAAAGATATTACCCGGAGACGGCAGGATAGCAAAACCGACTAAAGCCAACTCAGCTAAAACAATCGCCCCCAAAATAAATTTTAAACGATGTTGTCCCTTTAACTCAGAAATCAATTTAATGCCGATAAACTTGGCCAACAAATAACCTAAAATCTGAGTAATAGTCACTACAACCTTATAATCCATTCCCCAAATACTCAGCCCATCAAATGTAGCAGCCGTAAAAGGTTTACGCAATGCATATACTAACGAATAAGAAAGCAGGGCCGCTCCTCCTGCCCACAGAATAAAAATAAAATCTGAAAATGATCTACGATCCCGGATAAAAGAAAAATTCATAGCCTTGTCTTTAACTGTGACAAAGTTATGAACCCAATGTTACGCCGACATTAAAAAAAATATGACGAAATAATGACGATATTCACTTTTTCAATGACACTACCACAGGCCACATCCTCGGTTGTGCCATATCCCTCCAGAAACAGTCTCTTCAAGCAGCTTTTCCGGAATAGTTCCCGGACGATCCGGATATTCCCGTTTCTTAGCATCCGTAACGATACAGGTATGTTCCTGCACCGGCTGTTCGGAGGAAATGACACCGCATTTCTGCATCAGCTCGTTAATCCAGGCGACCTGTCCATCTTTAAAAATCTTCAGTACCCTATTCTCCATTTCAAAATCATAAGCCGTACCGATTGAAAAGCCTGTGACTTGAAATCTCCCTTGACCAAAAATTTCCGTTCTATTTCCTGTGGCCTACCATTCTTCCTGATAACAAACCCGGCTCCCCGCAATTATTTATTAAAATAACTGTCTAAAAAATTCTTCAAATCGATGTGTGATTGTGGTCTGGCAAGCACCTGATTATCTTTTCCGATCACATAATAAGAAGGTATGGCCTGCACTCCGAACGACCAGAAAAAAGCCTGATTACAAGTGGTCATCGGATAAGCGAACTCATATTTTTCAACCTGAATCTTAGCATCCTTTTCACTGAGCAGACCGGCACACAGAAAAACCAGCTCCGGCTGCTCTTTCCAGCGATCATATAATTTATTCATCCACGGCTGGGCCAATACACATCCGACACACCCGGTAGAAGTAAATTGCATCACCACGATCTTGCCTTGCAGCGATGCGTTGGAATACACTTTCCCGGTCATGACATCCGTCAATTCATAAGCAGGAGCCTCATCACCCACCTTCACCTCCTGCACGAACTCGTCGAAAGAAGCGACATAGCGAATTTTATCTGCCTGAGCAGGATAAAAACAACTGTCCGGAATATCCTTCAGCTCCATATTTTCCAAAAATTCCGTATTCCGGTTTCCCGGAATTTTCCTGCCGTCCTGATCTCCCGAATTGGTATAAGACCAGTAAACAGGCAAACCTGTATGTTTTTCTATAAATAAAGCATACGTATTATAACTATGCATCACTTTATATCTTACATTGGCTTTCCATGACTCATTATCACTTTTCGAGGGAATAAGCGTGACATCATTATGCCGTTTGAGTACATAACAATCCTGCCCGTTAAAAAGCGTATCCGGCGCCCGCTCCACCCATACATCGACGATCCGGGAAGAATCGGAAGCAACTTCACGCAGTTTCTTACCATCCAGGATTTGCTGCATCAAATCGAGCTCCTCCTGGATCCGGGCAAAATAATCATACCTTTTCGCACCGGGTTCAACAGGAATACGCGTACCAAGTAACATATCCAGATATACACAAGCCATATAAGGCTGATCGTTCCGGTAGAGAACCCGGTTATCGATTTGTTCGAAGGTAAAAAAATAAGTACCCGAATCCCGTACTACCTGTTTAAAGAGAAAAGGTATCCGGCTGGCCAGCTCATCCGACAACTCCGCACCGTCAAAAGCAGCATTACTGACCAGGACAGCCGACACAGACTGTAGTTCATCCAAGCTTTTCACAGCAAGCCGAACAATCTCTTGCGGTTGCTGTGACCGACAGCCACAAACCACATAAATCATTAATATACAAAACAAAACATTCTTCATCATAATACAAAGATAAAAAATGTTTTCAGGTTTCAACAAATAACAACAAAAAAAAGCCGCTCCCCGGAAAGAAGCGGCTTCCCAAATCAAAATCCCGATACTTTACTTTTTACGTATCCCCTTCGTAGCAACCTTTTTACCTGTACCGGTAGCCGCGATCTTTTCGACAGGTTTACCGGATGAAGCGCGTTTCACCCGTTCGCCTTCCAAATACCGAACCACCGCATACTTGGCAGCGGCAATCGTCTCCCGGTTCACTTTTTCAATGACACTACCACGAGCCACGTCCTCGGTCGTACAATATCCCTCCAGAAGCAATAACTGTACGATCATATTATTGATATTCGTTTCTTCACTATATCCCTCTGCGACATACAACTGTTCCATATGTTCGGCGAATTCACACGCAAATTCCGGATAATTCGGCAAACTCATCAATTCCTCGAACGTCTCGCTGAAACTACTCAGTTCGATATTCAGATTGGGATTCACCAACAAAGGACTGAATTCTTTCTTCGGGTCTACAGGTACAAAATCCACCAGATTACTCATATCTACCTTACGGTCGATATCGTCCATCCGGCGATAGTCGGCTTTCTTCATGTTCTCCAGCTGATAGATAAAGAAATTATATCGCCACAATTCCGAACTATTCATTTCTCCTTTGAAAATAGGACGATATTTCTCGTTCAGCAGGCGTTTCACGCAAATTTTCCCTTCATTGATTTCCGGGCGGGTAATCCGTACCTCTTGAATCATCCGTTTCAGCTCCATAGCGGCTTTCTGAGGTCCGGTAATCTCCCGGCCTTTCTTGCCGATCTCCGTTGAAAGCATACCACATTGAATATTCCGGGCTTTCCCCTTACCGTCGCTCCCTCCGCGCATGATTTTCACCAGGTTCATCACCGATTCCAACTGTCCTTCCTCAGCAATAAACGGTTGCCCTCCCGGAGTACTGGCCAGAGAATCGAAAATCGCACTGAACATCTTCCGGTCGATCATCATTTCCCGGCTTTCTCTTTCCCCATACGATACGGTAGCAATAAACCGGTTCTGTATCATATCGAAAGAGACCGTTTGGATGGTATAGCCAACCCCGTCCCGTTTAAACTGCTTACCGCCGAAAATCTGACCGACTACTTCCGTAATATCGATCTTATCCAATAATTTGAACGAAGAAGCCAGATAATATTGCTTTTCATTTTCTACATAATCCCAATCTAAAATATCATCCAGATAATTACCATGACGGGCAATCACATCTACAATATTCTTATCTGCCGTATAACGCTTCAAGGTACGCTGGAAATTAGGACCATCCTGACTGGTCGCTTTCTCTTTCCTCTCCCCATGGGCATCCATATACAACAGGAAATTTTCAGGATTGTCCACCCGGGTTATACCTGCTTCCTCCTTCGAATAGTTTCCGGCACTCAGCATGATATCGATCTTATAAGGCATCGTGATATCACACATACCGCTCACCGTGCTCCGGGAATTGAGATCTTCGACATTACTGTCGGCACTACTTTCAAACAGATACTTATAATACTTGATATAATCCGGGTCGAAATCCGTCGTCCGCGAGAAATCACCGACCTCTGTACCGATCCCATACAGATTACCTTCGGCATCCTGAAACTCATGGAACATATCGCCCGCAATCAGTTTTACCGAACGGACCCCCTCGAGGTTATTCCGCAACCATTTCAGGATAAAAGCGGCGATCATTTCCGACTTCCCTACCCCACTATCCCCATTGATCTCGATAACAAAGATACTACCGTCGTTTTCTTCCACGGCAAACAAAGAACCGTGACGCGGATTACCGCCGATCTCTTTAATTTTCTCATTGATCACCGTCAGACGTGGTTTCTTGACATCCCCGAAATAATCTACCTTCTGTTTCAACGGCGTAACGATCGTCTTGATGTTCCCGTTCGGCCCCGGTATATCGAAATACCCGATCTGCGGGAAAGAAATCAGCTTTTCGGGAGCCCCCAGGAAACTGATCACATCCGGGACGAACCGGGTGATATCTTCGATCGGAATGTCTTCGGTATAATTCAGCCGGTAGTTATCGGTCAGGTATTTCATATATCCCTTCTGGAAAATCACCAGCTCCTTCACCATGCCATGTTTCACCACCTTACAGCGATAATCGTCCGAATCCATATTGGCGATAAACCGGGCCAAACGACCGATAAAAAAAGACGAATCGGGCCGCAAATCCAATAGCTTCAAATAATCGTTCGGTCCTGCCTCCCCAAGCCGCTTTTTCGAAATAGTCCCCGGACGATCCACTTTGTGGAACGGATATTCCCGTTTCTTAGCATCCGTAACGATACGGGTATGCTCCTGCACCGGCTGCTCGGAAGAAATGACACCGCATTTCTGCATCAGTTCGTTGATCCAGGCGATCCGTCCATCTTCGAAAGTCTCCAGCACCTTATTCTCCATTTCAAAATCTTTATAAATAGAAATACCGTGCTGTACCATCTCGTTGACACTGGAATTTTGTTTCATAAAAGCCGTCTCCACCAGCCGGACCATCGTATGGGTATAACGTTTGTAATAATCGGTTCCTTTTGTCCGCTTGATCATGCTGATATAGAACAACACCACTTTCCGGCTCACCCGGTGGATCTCTTTCTCAGCCACCTTAATATCCCGGCGCCGCATGATATAATCGTTGATTTCCTTCAATTGGGTGGGTAATATCTCGGTGATAAACTCCTCTGTAAACATCTTCACCTCCCTGTCCGCACAAGCTCCGATCTTATCGCTGAAATACTTCAATTTGGCCGATACCAGCCGATAGAAAGAATGATCGTTATGTAATAAATACAGAAACAGGATCTTATCGGTTACCGGCAAATTTTCTTTGTTCATCCCCGAAGCGATCGAATCCATCATATACCCCATACACTTCTGAGCCAGCAACGTCTCTTTAAATTCGGGCAGAGCGCGGAGACGGTTGATAAATTCATCTACCCAGATTTGCAGGTTCAGGTCACTCAACCGAATACCGGTGATTTCCTCGAATGTTTCTCCGGCTACCCGGACAATCTCCTTGCGGCTGGGTTCGAGGCTGTCTTTTTCAAACGGCAGATTGAAATGCAATAAAATTTCCCGGATATATTTCTTGATAATCACATTGATTCCTTCCAATTTCGATTTATCCAACTCCGGATTTCCGGTTGCATCGATAGCTAAAATCTTCACTTTACTATCCGAGAACAGAAGATGCTCCATTTCAATCAGAATTTCCCGCATCACATTTTTCTCCATCGGATCGTCCAGTACATTATAGTTGGGCTGGAACGTCTTCTTATTAGTGATATATTTCAGGATCACCGCCTTACTGTATTTCGAACTTACCGTATTGAAATCCAGGTCGGCAATGGCCGGCACTTGCTTATAAATCTGTGCCAGTAAATTTTCATATACCTTCGTAAAAGCAGCACTCCGGATAAACTCGAATACATCCCGGCAAGAACCGATCTTGTCGCCATGTAATTCGATGACCGAATTTACCGACCGGTCGATCGTCGTAATGCTCACTCCGCTACGCTCGGGAGAGGCATGGTACAAGGTCCGGATATCACGGATCTGCAAAGAAGGCGCTTTGTCTTTCCGGTATTTAGCGGATAAAGGATAATCGCCGATAATCGTATCAATCAATTCCTGAATTTTAGTATAAGCGAAAATCTCATCCAAAATCGTATGGCTTTCCACCTCCTTATAAGCCGCATCCAACCGCTTAGCCGCAAACAGTGTCCAATATTTCATAAAAATGGTAAAACCGTCTTCCAGTTCATATTTAAACACTTGCTTACTCTCCTCGGTATCGGCAAGAAAACCTCCGATAGCAAAGCGGACCAAACCGGTAGGATAGGGCACAGCAGCAATCCCCCGGTGTAACGCCAGATATTGGCAGAAACAAAGCAGATCGGCATAAGAAAACCCTTCCCCCACCCGGAAGTTAAACAAATAAGAACCATCCGAAGGCAACCAACTGACTTCCGTCCCTTCGAATTCAGCTACAACCCGTTGAGCCACCTCTTTTGCCCAACTCATCCGTAACATCGATTCTGAACGGAAATTCTTATTCACCCGGAAACGGTTCAGATTTTCCACCAATCGTCTCTGGTAATAAACGAAGAAAGGTTCGTTGTGGTATTTAAAATCGTCCGGCAGGGCCAATATATCCAGTTTATCCAAAGCTACCAGCTCATCCAGCAGGAACAGGTACAACGGGCTACCTTCAAATCCGGCGGTCTTATGCAACTGACGGTTTGCAACACTATTGGCGTTCGATTTTTCAATCCGTCCGATCTGTTCATTGATAAACCGGATCAGTGTCTCTTTGATCTTAAAGCGGGAAGCATTTTTCGGTAACTCGCTTTCCAGCGTATCTTTTATTTTTTTAGCTACCTGTGCCGTCTCCAGCAAATTATTCAACATCAGTAAAGAGTTGTTATTGCCGTGCGAACAGGAATTCAGCTGACGCACAAAAGCAGCGACCGCAGCAGCCTGAGGGGTCACCGCCAAAGCCCCTAACCGATCGCCCGTAGCCGACAAATTCTTGGTGGTCGATAACGATGATACCGCCCGGATATTGGCCTGGGCATTGATATTATTGATGATATACCGCGAGATCGTACGCCATTTCGGCATATGTTTATCCGTAACCTTCACACTGTCGGCATAAGCTTCGTCGAGAAAAAGAGTAATCTTACAAGTATTCATCAGTTTCAGGAACGAATTCAAAGCTTCGGTATTGAAATCCGTATAACCGGTCGGATTATTCGGATCGTTGATCAGAATCGTCGTATTCTCACAAAACAAATCCCAAAGGCTGCCACTATCGTCGAATAAAGCCAGCGTCGATTTGATACGGAGTAATTTATCCGTCAGCCGTTCATAGGCTAAACGCCCGTCAGGCAAATTCTCGATTTCGATATCGAAAGGATTGATATCGAAAGTATCGTCAGGCAGCAAATCCTTATATTCCCAAGCCTGCATCGCATTGTAAATAATATAAGGTTTCGGCTTTCCATTGGGATGAAACAACAGATCCCGGATAATCATCTGTACCGAATCGGAAACCGAAGTCTGTTCCAGATTGCCTAAAGCCGATAAGAATTCTTTCACGATTTGCTGATCCTCCACAGGCAAGGCCCGGTATTTTTCCCGGATCCCCAGATCATTGAGGAAATTATCGTAACGGCCTTTATTGTTAGCATCATTATCTACCTTCGTGATATAAGCCTGATATTTCTCTAAAAACAGGTTGATCCCGAAATTCTTATGAAAGTGATTCTTCAGGGTACGCTCATAATTGCTGGGAATAATATTCAGGATCAACCGGCACGCTTTATACACCTTATCTTCCAATCGGTGCAAAGGCTTTTGCAGCAGATAACGTCCATAAGTACGGATCTGGTTGCGTCCGCCGCCTTCCAATACACTCAACACCTGAATCTGGGGGCAATCCGAATAAAAGTATTGCCGGATCCGGCTTTCGAACTCATCGATCAATTCACGGGTTTGTGCCTGTCGTTTTTCTTCTTTATGGCAATTCTCCAGAAAATAAATAAAATCCCGTAATTTTTCCAGGGAATATTTATCCTGAACGATCTTCCTGGAGAACATATCCAGTTTAAACACATTCAACCGTTTCACCGCATCCCCGGCAGTCCCGATCTGTTCGGTCAGAATCTGATTGATCTCTTTCTCGTAGGCTTTGATTTGCAGCTCGATTTTTTCCCGGAATTCTGCCAGGAAAGAGGGATTCACATTTTCCAGAATCAACCGCAAGTTCAATTGCGTATTGGCCGGAGAACCCAATTTCTTGGTATGTACCTTATTCAGTGTATGGATAATCCCGTTATGAAAACAGAACACCAGAGAGGTATTGGAACTCCTCGATTCCCGCGAATCGTCGACAATCACCAGACGGGTCAGCAGAGGAAACCATTTTTCACCGGAGAAAGGATTCACCCGCATATGCCGGGCTTTCACCACAAAGACCGAGGTTGTATCCACCCTCATCTGTTCGAACAATTCTTCGGTAGAAGGATTCTCCAACACTTGTACACTATTCTTACCGAACACTTCTCCCCGGAGCAGACTGACCGCTTTATCGGCATTTCCCGAAACCACCGTCGTAATCATACCGTTCAGTCCCTTGAAATTCACCGCCCAACGCATCCGGTTGAGAAAGTCGGCCTTCTCAGCCCCGGTTGTATAATGGGTACTCTGGCCGATCATCTGCTCCAAAGTATCCATCAAATAATTCCAATGCGCTTCGTTCAGGTCACCGGTCACCCCGATCACATCCCGGTATTTCCGCAAATCGCGTACCTGCCCGCCCAATTGTACCTGGGAGATAAACTCGATATGGCTACTGCGCACAGGAGGAGTTCCTACCGAAAAATCATGAGTGTCTTTAATATTTTTCAAGAGAACTCTGGAATCAGGACTTACTGCTTCGGTATCCAGGAACTCATCGATCTTCTTCACAAACTCTCCCCGCCTTCCACTCAATTCGAAAGCTTTGGAAGGATGATGCGGACAAAGCATCAAAGCAACATCCGTATATCCCGGAATATCTTCCCGGAACTTCAACAAATAACGGTTGATCTCCGACTGCTGGACAGCCGGGTCATCGGGTTCTTCAAAACAAAGCTTCACAAAACTGGTCAGATTGTCATAAATATGACGCGGCAAAAAAATCTCTGCCCGTTCCCCTAACGATTCGTAAAGATTCAGTAATTGTCGGGCCTCATTACTCAGAAATGCCCTCGGTTCTCCTTTGATTTTCATTGTATGGTTTTAATTTCTACTCTTTTTTTCATGACAAAACCGGTCAGTTCGAACCTCTTCACTTTTATCGCAAAAAAAAGCCCGCCTTTCAGCGAGCTTCTTTATTCTATTATATTTTCCCCTATGCCAACAGAAGCCCGCAACGTAACTTTACGTTTAAAATTATCGTCCGTCAACTTCATCATCACAGTCATCATAGGTTTCTGTCTTTCATATTTTCAGGTACAATATTAAGAATTAATATACGAAAACCGGCCGGTTTGTTAAAGAAACGTGAAAATTTTAAAGGAAAACGTTTGAGTAAACTTCCCTTCCAACAACTGTATAATATTTAACAATAAACCACGGAGACGGAGTTTCCGGGCTATTTTCCGACAAAAAAAGAGAATCGCAATAAAAGCCACTTTATCACGATTTTCTCTTCAACCACCAAAACTCAGTCCTGAATCAGGCCATCAATTATTTCCCGGATTTTGTTCCATCAACTTATTGGCATTGATTTCGCTCGAAGGGATCGGATAAATCCGTTTATAAGGCAAATTGGCTTTATACAATTCGGGATCGGCGGCAGGAGCCATTTTTTCAGCCACAGCCCGATTGGTTTCCAGAAGCTGATCCACTCCCATCCGCCAGGTGGCGTACCATTCATGCCCATTCTCGAACCCCAGTTCCAGTATCCATTCCTGATAGATCGTCTGTAATATATCGGTCACTCCCGTAATAGCCGGTAATCCATGACCGGAACGTAAAGCATTCAGGGTAGCCAAAGGATCTCCTTTCCCGGTACGGGCTTCACATTCGGCTTTCATCATATAAATCTCTGAATAACGCATCAGGTAAGTGGGCATTGTTCCTTCTGCATTCGAAGCTTTCCGAATCGTCTGCTGAGGTCCGAAAACATCCCCGACTCCATTTTTCAGGATAACCGTTTTCCGGGGATCGTCCCCGACCAGTTCCATAAAAGACTCCGTAGGTCCCCATTTCCCCTCATTATAATACGCCTGTACCCGCGTGGCCTGATATTTCACTTCATCTGTCCCTGCAAATCCCCGGGTATAGATCAGCTCCTGATTAGAAAAATCGGTAAAAACAGCCGAATAGGGGGCCACCAATGCCCGTTCTCCGTCACCGATAAACGTATTGGCAGCCTCTAAAGCCTCACTGTATTTCCCCATATAGAAAAGTACTTTCACTTTAAGAGCCTTGGCAGCCATTTTCGACGCAAAATCCGAAGAAGTAAAATCCGGGGCGTTCGATATAGCATACTCGATATCCTTCAGGATAAAATCATACGTCTGCTGAACCGTCGAACGGGCTTTATAGACATCATCGGAAGTAGGGGGAGTCTCCCGGATGATCATCCCATATTTACTGTCCAATTTATCATATTCCCCGAACATCCTCAACAAATCGAACATATACCACCCCCGCAGAAACCGGATCTCTCCCATCATGGTGGTTTTCCGTCCATCGGTAAACAGATTATCGCTCATTCCTTCCAAAACAGCCAGTAATTTCGTCGACGAATTGATAATCGTATTAAAAGCATCCCAAAAAGGAGTATATGCCGCCCCCACCAGATTCAGTTCCGGCAAACGGTTTTCGATATAATAGATACTCACAACCACGCCGGGATTGTCGTTTCTTTGCAAAATACCGGCAGTCATTGCATGATTTCCGATCGACATATAAGACTCATACCCGATCTGTTCACCATAAATACCGGTCAAAGCGGTTTCTGCCGACTTTTCATCCGTAATCGCATTATCAGGAGTCAGATTATGCGGAGGCTCCTGGTTCAGGACGTCCGTAATCTGGCAGGAAAACAGCAGACTACCGACCATCAAAAGGATAAATATCTTTTTCATAAGCATTCGTGCTAATAATTAAAAATTAAGTCGTAACCCGATTGTATAAGAACGGACACCCGGATAAATATCACTATCGTAATTTCCTCCGTAGTTAGCCGTAGCACTACCTACCGTCGCCGGATCGATTCCCGGATAACGGGTGATAGTGAAAAGATTGGCGATAGCGAAATATACCTGTCCCCCTTTGTAATACCTGGCATCCCACAATACCGGCAAATTGTACTGGATCCGCAAATGCGACAGCTTCAAATAAGAAGCTTTGTGTACTTCCAGATTATTCGTCGCCGGAACCGGATCGTCGACATACAAAGCCGGTAAACGGGAAGACGTATTCTGTTCGGACCAACGGTTGTAAAGGTTATAATCGATCAGGTTGTTCAACGAACCGGAAATATTTTGCAAAGTATTGTTATACAAGCGTTCTGCACCTACCGAATAATTGAACATCAGATACAGGGATAAATCTTTCCAGGACACATTGGAAGAAAATCCCCCCTGAAATTTCGGTTCCGGATTAGCAATGATGACCCGGTCTTTCACGCTGATATGCCCGTCTCCATTCACATCCCGGTAAATAATCTGTCCCGGTTTGGTCTCGCTGCTATAATAATAAGTGGCAGTCCCGTTACTCAGCTCCTGTGCCTTTTTATTATATTCCTCGATCTGTGTCCAGGACTGGAATATACCGTCGGTCTGGTACCCCAGAACAGCTCCCACCGGATGTCCTTCGGCCAGTACTTCGGTACCGCTTCCCTGTACCACACCTTTACCGGCCCAGTCCTGTGCCCCTTCGGATACCAAAGATTTCACCTTATTGCGGTTAACGGCCAGATTAAAAGTAACGTCCCATTTCACCTCCGTCTCCCTGAAAATCTTTGCATCGACGATCCACTCGAATCCCTTATTCTGTACCCGTCCGACATTTTTATACATCCCGCTGAAGGGTTGCAGTGAAGTCGGAAAATCGATATACCACAACAGGTCGTTGGTGTTCTTATAATACCAGCCGATAGATCCGCTCAACCGGTAATCCAGCAAAGCATAATCGACAGCGATATCGAACTGCTTGGTCCGTTCCCAGCGTAAATCGTTATTTCCCAAGGTTGTCGGGATAATTCCCGGTTTTCCCAGAAAATCGTTCGGGCCATAAAGATCCTTATTGTTATAATTACCGATATTCTGTGTTCCCGTCACTCCGGCCGAAAGCCTTAATTTCAATTCGTTCACTTCTTCAATATCCTTCATGAAAGGTTCCTGATCGATTTTCCAGGCAAAAGCCCCCGAGGGGAAAAAACCGTATTTATTGTGCGAACCGAATTTCGACGAACCGTCGAAACGAGCCGTAAAAGTGAAAAGATATTTTTCCATCAATTGGTAGTTAAACCGTCCGAAGACCGAAATCAGTCCGTTTCCGGACGAATTTCCGCTTACATCGTAAGGAGTTGTAGCGCTACTCAGGTTATTCAAGATTTTGTCCATCGGAAAATCGACACCGGTAGCACTGAAATCACCTGCCTTGTAACGCTCGAACGAGACTCCGAACAAAGCATCCAAAGCATGTATCTCCTTAAATGTCCCCTCATATTTCAATGTATTATCCCAAAGGGTACGTACCGATTCGTTACTTCCCCGTACAGCTTTACCGGTATAATTGTTATAATAATTACCTTCCTGTAAAAAACTGGGATAATATTGGTGGGTGAAATTAAAGTTCTTAGCTACAGAGAAAGTTGAACGAAAACGAAGTCCCGGAATAATCTGGGCCTCTCCGAATACCGTCCCATTAAACCGATAAACATCGTTCCGGTTGGTAATCTTCGTTTTGGCCACCGGATTATCTGTCGTACCGATCTTATAATAACTACCGTCCTCTGCATAAACCGGGACATCCGGACGAAACTGTTTGATCTGCCACAACCCTTGTCCTTCCTGGGATTGATCGGTATACGCCAAACTTACATTGGTACCGAATTTCAATACCGAAGTCACATCCCAATCCAGGTTGATCCGCCCGGTATACCGTTTCAGGTCATCCCCTTTCAATACTCCATTTTGGAAACTCATCCCGAAGGAAGTAAAATATTTCAGTCTTGAACTTCCTCCCCTCACCGAAAGCTCCACACTGTTCGTTGAAGCTTTCTGTGACAATAGTTTATACCAATCTGTATCGGCATCCTTCAGGATAGTCCCTTCTTTAATGCTCAAAGCCGTTTCATTGGTCGGATCCACTTTTAACGTATTGATTGCAGCATCCATCATGACATTCCGGAATTCATTCGCATTCAATATGCTGAAATTCTCTATCTGGGTATCGAAATTGGTAAAATACTTCAGATTCAGCTGAGGCTTTTCATTCTGTATCCCCCGTTTGGTTGTAATCAATACCACGCCATTAGCGGCCCTCGACCCATAAATAGCCGCTGCCGAAGCATCCTTCAATATATCGATCGACTGAATATCATCCGGGTTTATGGCGATCATATCGGCTTGTTCGGCCGGAATACCGTCGATCACATACAAAGGTTCATTGGTACCTTCCAACGAAGTGGATCCCCTCACCCGGATCTTCACCGGTTCACCGGGTTTCGCCGAAGCCATAGACACCTGAACCCCCGGCGCTTTCCCCTGCAAGGCAGAAGCGACATTCATCACCGGTTCCTTTTCCAGATCAGCAGCCCCGACAGAAGATACCGAACCGGTTAAATCCCTGAGCCGGGTAGTACCGTACCCAACCACCACGACCTCGTCCAGCTTCCTGGCTTCCGGCTTTAAAGTAAAATTATAAACCTCGATTCCCGGCATAATCGTCTTCTCCGCCTCTGAATAACCGATAAATGAAGCACTCAACGTCTTCGCCTCAGGGTTTATCCGTAAGGTATAATCTCCGTTGACATCGGTAGCCACTCCTACCATAGTCCCCTTTATCCAAACATTCGCCCCCACAATCGGAGCTCCGTTCTCATCCGTTACCTTACCGTGAACAACCCGCAACGTTTCCGCATTCTGTTGTTTGTCCCTACTGCCCGGAACCCTAGCCACCGACTGTCCGGGAAGCAATAAAAGCCATACCATTCCGAAAGCTACAGATAGCCATATCGACCAACCTCCGTGTCTTCCTTTCAAAACCGTTTTCTCCATTTCTTGTCTCATAAATTTTCCAGGTTAGAAAGATTCGTTTTTTCACTAGTATTCGCATTTTTTATCAATAAGGTTTGGAAAATCATCGACAAAAAATTCCCTTATCCGTCACCGGACAAGGGAACCCCTTTTTTAGCTTTTCTTTCCTACCGCTAACTTATAGCTTCTTCGATTACTCTTTTAAAATCCATTTTCACTTCCTGCAAATTTTTTCCTCCATAGGTCAGGGATTTTTCACCGACCCGCACAATACCGAAAATCATTTTTTCTTCCTCGTCATACTCCTCATAACCCTGATAACCTTTGTATTTCAAGCCACATAAGAAATCAAGCAAATAGGCAAAACGGCCTTGACGTGCCGCCCGGTATGGCCGGACCACAAAACCTCTACCCGGGGAGAAACTCATCAACTGCTCGCTACCGTCCGGTACAAGCAGGACAAACTGATTTTCACCACAAACCTCATCGTATGCCTTCATCGTCACCACCAGCCCATCGTTCCACATACCCAGGACATACATCTCGAAAGCCCCCAGATCCGCGGTCGCCTGAACGGTATCCGAGACATCACAAACCAGGGTATAATTCCCCAGGCAAAAACGATCATAACAAACAGAAAACTCTTTCATCGCCGATCATTACTTATTTAATTTTTCTACAAAGCTCGCCGGAATATTAACCATGGCACACCCCAGCATATCGATACGTACCAACACCTTCGTCACTCCCTTGTGTCTGATCAGTTCACCTTCCATCCCCCTCAGCGAACCTTTCACCACCCTGACCAAATCACCGGCCTTTATATTTTCATTGGTCATTTCCACTGCCTCTTCCGAGAAATCCAGCAAAAAACGGAAGTCCTCCATCTGCTTATCCGGAATCACAGCAGCCCCCGCCTCTCCCTTCAGCCTCAGAAAAGCCACCACCCCTTTCGTCTGCAACACCTTCACCTGCTCCTGACGGCCTACCCGCACAAAAACCAACCCCGCAATCACCGGCACCACCACCCGCGACTTCCGGTACGTCCACTGCCTCAACACCGTCTGTACCGGCAAAAAACACTCCACACCCAGCTCTTCCAACCGGTCACGCACCTTCTTCTCCGCACGGGAGGCGGTGAAGACAGCGTGCCAATGAACCGTTTCCGTTTTTTGCCTATCTATTGCCATACATCCTTTCATAGTATCCCTGATAATCTCCGCTCGTCACCTGATCCAGCCACTCCTGATTATCCAGATACCATTTCACCGTTTTCTCTATACCCTCCTCGAACTGTAAAGAAGGTTCCCAGCCCAATTCATTTTTCAGTTTCGTCGAATCGATAGCATAGCGCAAATCATGTCCGGCCCGGTCTGTCACGTATGTGATCAGCTTCTCCGATGCTCCTTCAGGGCGTCCCAGTAAGCGATCTACCGTCTTGATCAGAACCCGGATCAAATCGATATTTTTCCATTCGTTAAAGCCACCGATATTATATGTTTCGGCAACCTTTCCATTATGGAAAATAAGATCGATGGCCCGGGCATGATCCACCACATACAACCAGTCACGCACATTTTCCCCCTTTCCGTAAACGGGCAAAGGTTTATTGTGACGGATGTTATTGATAAACAAAGGGATTAGCTTTTCCGGGAATTGGTAAGGACCGTAGTTATTACTGCAATTGGTTACAAGGGTAGGCATACCGAAAGTATCGTGAAAGGCCCTCACGAAATGATCGGAAGAAGCTTTCGAAGCCGAGTAGGGGGAATGCGGATCATATTTCGTTGTCTCCGTAAAAAAGGTGCCGTCAAACTTCAGGGCCCCATACACCTCATCGGTAGAGATATGATAGAAACGTTTCCCGTCATATTGTCCGTCCCAGCTTACTTTAGCGGCTTGCAACAAAGACAGGGTCCCCATCACATTCGTCTGAGCAAAGGTAAACGGATCTTTGATCGAGCGGTCTACATGGCTTTCCGCTGCCAGATGGATCACTCCGTCGATACTGTGCTGCCGGAACAATTCCAGTATCTTTTCAAAATCACAGATATCTGCTTTTACAAAAGTATAATTCGGCTGCTGTTCGATGTCTGCCAGATTGGCCAGATTCCCCGCATAAGTCAGCTTATCCAGATTAATGATATGATATTCCGGATATTTCGTCACAAACAGACGCACTACATGCGAGCCGATAAAACCGGCACCACCGGTAATCAATATATTCCTTTTAAAATCCATTATTTCCGTTTTAATTCATTTATACATTTCACAAGTGAATCCTTCCAGTAAGGAATGGTACAATCAAAATCCCGTTTCACTTTTGTTTTATCCAGCACTGAGAAAGCCGGACGTTTTACTTTACCCGGAAACTCATCCGAATGGCACGGCCGGATGTCACAAGTATTTCCCGATAAAGCAACGATCTCTTTAGCAAAATCATACCACGAACACACGCCCTCATTGGAAAAATGGTAAATTCCCTGATGTTGCCTGTATTTTCCCGTTTCGATGGCGTGAACGATCAAAGTGGCCAAGTCGGCGGCATAAGTCGGCGTTCCCACCTGGTCAAATACGACATTCAACTGCTCCCTTTCCACTGTCAAACGCTGTATGGTCTTTACAAAATTATTCCCGAAAGCAGAATACAGCCAGGCTGTCCGGAAGATCAGGTAACGACATCCGCTCTGCTCTACAGCCTGTTCTCCTGCCAGCTTCGTCCTGCCGTAAGCACCCAACGGATCGGTCGGTTCATCCTCCCGGTAAGGCAGATTCCTGTTTCCGCCGAACACATAATCAGTTGAAACGTGAATCAAGGTAGCATTCGTTTCCTTACAGACAACTGCCAGGTTCTCCACCGCCAGACGATTAATCCTATCGGCCGTCCCTTCATCTTCCTCTGCCTTGTCTACATTCGTATAGGCAGCACAATTCACCACTACGCTGATTTTCTCGTCCACCACATAACGCCGCACGGCATCCAAATCGGTAATGTCCAATTCCGCTATATCGGTAAAGATATAGCAATCTTTTCCGTTCTTCCCACCAGCCAGCCGCCTCATCTCATTCCCCAACTGTCCGTTGGCTCCGGTCACCAATATCCTATTCATAGAGATTCACATTATAGTCAAACCAATCACAGGCATCTTTCAGGCATGGATGGTGTCTGTCCTTTTCAGAAAGGATTATCTTAGCGGCCGGAATCCGCCAGTCGATTCCTAAATCCGGATCATCCCAGGCTAAAGCCCCCTCACTTTCCGGTGCATAAAAATTATCGCATTTATACTGGAAAACAGCTTCTGTACTCAATACCGCAAAACCATGGGCAAATCCCCGCGGAACGAAAAACTGCCATTTATTCTCCTCCGTTAATTCAACGGAAACATACTTCCCGAACGTAGGCGATCCCTTACGGATATCCACCGCCACATCCAGTACACGACCTTTCACCACCCGCACCAGTTTGGATTGGGCATACGGAGGTTGCTGGAAATGCAATCCCCTCACCACACCGTAACACGACTTCGACTCATTATCCTGGACAAAAACGGTTTTACATACCTGCCGTTCGAAATCACGCTGTGAAAACGACTCAAAAAAATAGCCGCGTTCATCACCGAAAATACGGGGTTGCACGATGACAACACCCGGTATACAGGTTTCAATCAGTTCCATATTTTAATTGATAATATCACACAATGTGTTTCAAGAAAAAACAACCTGCCAGGGAATATCACTTTTAAAGTTCTATCAGAGCTGCCACCTTATCAATAAAATGTTTAGTTGGCCTCATCATTGAATCAACTTCCTCTTTCGAAAAATCGAAAAAATCATTATAGTCACCTTTAAAACGCCAATTCAATAATTTCGCATACACACGAAATTCATCTACAGAAAAAATCCCGGTTCTCACCATATTCTCTGAAAATTGTCCAATTACGCCGGAATGGGATTTTGCTATAATATGTTTATAAAGCAATAAAGCGGAAGCAGAATAAAAACAAGCATAGTATAAACGGTTTATCACAGAATTCCACTGTGCGGCATCATACAATACGCATGCTGCCTTATAAACCTCCTAAGATTTTTCCAGTCTATAACGGACATAAGCAAGCATACTATCGTCACATTCTGTCATAACAAAACAGCTTCAGATTGTACACTTTAATAAAAAGGAGTAATGGCATGACGCGAATGCCAGTCTTTCATTCCGTAGGCAAACAACTGAATGACCTGCCCGGTCTTCACCATCAACTCACAAATATGATCCATGAAACGCTCTTCTTCTTTAAAAGACAATGTATCCTTCTGCGAAAGCACCAGAATATCCCAATCAGAATCCTCCCGGGCTTCTCCCCGTACCCGTGACCCATACAACCAAACCTGTGCCGTAGCATCCACCTCGTGCACATTCTGCTTGATCAACTCCAGCATTGTTTTATAAGCCACTTTCATATTCTGATTCTTTTTAGCAAAAAAAACAAATTCCCGGGCAAAGCCCAAGCGATTTTTATTATTTCTTCTTTCCGGAAAACTCAGCCGCCAATTTCAGAAGATATTGTCCATATTGATTTTTAATCATAGGTTGTGCCAGTTCCCGCATTTTCTCCGGTGTAATCCAGCCTTGCCGCAAAGCAATCCCTTCCAGACAGGCAAGTTTCAACCCCTGCCGTTTTTCAATCACCTCCACAAAAGTCGACGCCTCACTCAATGAATCATGTGTTCCGGTATCCAGCCACGCAAATCCCCGGCCCAGCAACTGCACTTTCAACTCCTGATCCTGCAGGAAACGCTGGTTCACCGTCGTAATCTCCAGTTCTCCGCGTGCCGACGGCTTGATATGCTTCGCCACATCCACCACCTTATTGGGATAAAAATACAACCCCACCACTGCATAATTGGATTTCGGCTGTGCAGGTTTCTCTTCGATACTCAACACATTCCCTTCCTTGTCGAACTCCGCCACACCATACCGTTCCGGGTCATTCACCCAATAACCGAAAACCGTCGCCTTTTGTTCTTCCTCTGCCATCCTCACCGCCTCCAGCAGCATCCGTGTAAAACTCTGACCATAAAATATATTATCGCCCAGTACCAGACAAGCCGAATCTTCCCCTATAAATTTCTCCCCGATGATAAACGCCTGTGCCAGCCCATCCGGACTCGGCTGCTCCGCATACTCGAAACGCACCCCGTAATCCGCCCCGTCCCCCAGCAACCGCCGGAATCCGGGTAAATCCTGAGGGGTTGAAATAATCAAGATCTCCCGAATCCCTGCCAACATCAGCACGGAAACCGGATAATAAATCATCGGCTTATCGAAAATGGGCAGCAATTGCTTGCTCACCCCTTTCGTAATAGGATAAAGCCGCGTACCGGAACCTCCGGCTAATACTATTCCTTTCATAATCATTCTCATCCCAATGTTACATTATTCTATGAAAGCCAAGCAATCTTCTATGTTTAAATATAGAAAATAAATATTTTAGAACCATTAAATTGCTCTTTACTATCATAAATAACATCACAATTATTCCCTTAATATTTAAAGACTACAGTTATCATATAACCTAAAACAACTAATTAAAAGTTGTCCTATTAATACAACTTTTCTATTTTATTTTTTATTTTCTCAATAATAAACAATTCTTCAACTCTTTTCTTTGCATTCATAGCCATTTCCTCTCTCATTTCCTTATTACCAAGTAATGTATCTATTGCTTTAGCAAAACTGGCAACGTCAGCATTTGCAACTTCTATTCCAGTCACCCCATTTAAATTTACCCAATTAACCCCAGAACCAAATATTGTAAAAGTAATTGCGGGAGTTCGACAATACATCGCCTCTGCTAAGGCAACACCGAAAGCCTCGTTTTTCGTGATAGAAGGGAAAGCAAAAATATCCGCAGCATAGTAATAAGCCGCAAGCTCTTTATCAGAAATTCGTCCTATAAAATAAACCTTACTTGTTTTATTCAACTCTTTAAGCTGTTGAGTTAATTCCCCTTCACCTCCAATTAATACCACACAATCACTATACACAAGCTCTGCGGCTGCAATTAAATACCTCAATCCTTTATATTCAGAGTGACGACCGACAAAAAGTACAATAGGTTTATTCCCATACCTCGACTTAATTTGTTCAATCATATCAGAACGCTCTTCTGTCAATTCAAATTTTCCAGGATCAATTATATTAGGTATTACTATAACTTTATTTTTAACAGCTTGCATTGGTCGAGATCCTTCAAAATACTTATTACTCGTAGCAATCACCAAGTCAGCTCTATGCAGGCATCTCTTTTCCAAGGGTTTAAAAAAGAAATATATAAATCTCTGAGCAATAATATCGCTATGCCAATGAACAATAAGTCTTACATTTGGAGGCAAACATTTTAAAAGCACATACATCCCTAAAGGATTAGGTGCATGAAAATGAATAATATCCGGTTGATAAGTATTTAAAATTTTCTTTAATTCTTTGCCGTAAGTAAATGAAAGAGGTTGACTTAAAATCGTCTTAAAAACCGCAACCCGAAGGACATCGATACCTTCATACTGCTCGGAAACAGTTTCATTTTTATTGTTAAAACAAAAAACTTTTTGAGAATATCCTTCTTTCTCTTTAATAAACTTTACAATGTTATAACAGACATCTTCTATACCTCCCACATAAGGATAATAGAATTTTGAGATATGCAATATCTTTTTCATTCTCACAATAAGGTTTCTATAATCGTATTTTGAAATTTGTCAGGAGAGAACATTTTTGAACTTTCATATGACCGACAAGCCATTTCATTATATCGTTTCAGATCAAAGATTAATTTATCAACGGCTTTAGCTATGGCAGAGCTGTCTTTTATATCCACAAGAAAACCGTCCTGATCATTTTTTACAATTTCGGCTTGTCCACCAAGATTGGTCGTTATTACAGGAATACCTACCGACTTTGCTTCAATGATTACAGTTGGCAGGGCTTCTGCAACGATGGTAGGTAAAACCAATACATCGATCTCATGTAACATTTCATTTATAATATCACGACAGAATCCCATAAAACGCACCTTACCTGCCGCCTTTCGTTCCAATTCATATTTCAAAGGACCATCCCCATAAATTCTAAATTCAGCACAAGAACGATCTACCATTTGTGCTGCTTCAACAAAATATTCAACTCCTTTTATTGGAATTAATCCTCCGACAAACGCTATTACAAAATGATTCTCATTTTTTATGCTTTTCCTCAGGTTATTGAAAGGTCGAGGATTATATTGCATAATAGTATTTCCCAAATTTTTATAAGAAGATAAAACAGCGTATGAGGTACAAATTATACTATCGGCATATTTTAAATAAGGCAGCATCATTTTAAACTGGATCCCCTCACACCTCTCAACCAAATGGGCATGGAAAACATAAGGAATCCCATATCTTTTATATAAGCCATTCGCCAAAGTCAACCCTTTTTTAGAAGCGGTATAAGTAATAAGTTTAGCCTTATCAGGCGGCAAAGCTTTACATAACTTATTAAAATTCGCTTTAAAATATAACTTAAGGGTTATGGCTTCAAAAAGCTTTTTAAAAAGCACCGGGATTTTTAAAGAACGCAATAATCTTGATTTCAAAAAAACGACCGGGGATTTTTCAAACCTTTCCTGTACATATTTTATATAATTCGACCGACTTGTATAATCTACAAATATCAAATCGGCACGATTCTGTAAAATACCTGCGACAGAAAGTGTTATCTGTTGTCCCCCACCAAAATCGACTTTACTTGAATCATCAATTATTACTACTGTTTTACGTTCATTCATGAAGATCTAACAGCTTTACTTGCGATAGGTAATTTAATCGACGACAACATCAATAATATCATCAAAAACACACCAGCCAATGGCTCTGAAAAAAAAGCCAACATAATCAGTATGAAAAAACAAAAACGATGTGGGAAAATTTGCTGCTTATATAGGGCAAAAATTAATATCAGAGAAACGGGAACTCCCCAATTAACAAAAAACTGTAAAATACTATTTGTATTACCTCTTGTTTCTGTTTCAAGTCCATCGACCTGAACATTCTGCATTTTCATCAAAGCGGTATTCCGCTCCTCATTCAATCCTATGCCGAACCAAGGATATTGCGTGGCGATTCGGGCAGCCATCAATAAATCATATGTACGGGCAAGGGATGAAATATTTTTTCCCGGTTCGTTGAACTTTGCATGCACCTCCATATACAACAAGGGAATAAACATACTGATAATCACTATCATTCCCAAGGTTCTCAGCAATCCTTTACCGCGTAAAGAAAACGTCGATTTAAATTTAAAAAACAAGATTATAGCGAAAATAATGAAGCCGGTTGTTGAAAATGTTGTAAATAAAATAAATACAGGTAAAAAAATACTTTTTATAGATCGATCTTCTTCTATCAACCGATAGTATATCAACATATTAACCGGAATTTGCAGAACTCCGGGTTCCCAAAACATACCTTGATTACGAGGTATCACCCAACCATTGATTGAAAGCTCTGAGTAATAATTAAAAATTAAACCTATTGTATTGACGGGGAAACCACTCTGAGATTTAAGCATTACAAAAATCCCCGGAACAAGCATATATAGAAGAAAATTAATTGTAGCCAACACCACAATCAACTGCAAAACTTTCACCAGATATTTAGCAATATCTTTATAATCGTTTCTAAATGCAGTTATTAATAAAGCGACAGTTATAATCCGCCCAAATATGCCGATGTATTCCGAAAAAGGACTACGAGTTAAAACCATATTGAACAGACCTATTCCGATAACACTCATCGTAACGACAAGTAATTTAACGTGCATCAAATAAGCCCGGTTAACCCACATTAACGTCACTACGAAAAGGAGTGTTATTACATTGATAGCCATTGCATTAAAAATGCCAGCGACACCACCGGAACCTAAAAACACCAAAAACATGATGATCGTTTTTAAGCTTGCGACCAAATCAATTGTAAATACAGGAAATAATTTTTTCGGATTCATTCTTAAAAATAAAATCTTACATTCCCATTCTGTTAAGCCACTGTCCAACAGTCAGGACAAACTCATCTTTTTCGTGATTAAAAGGTGTGGCAAGCAATTTATCTATATCCAGTTCCTGTTCCGGATTCCAAATCATAATATTATCCGGCATAAAAAAATTCTCCCGTTTTAGCATTTCATTGGTAGAAACCAGCTTCCTTCCTAACGATAAAGTTTCAAAAGTCCTTATTGTTGCCCCGGTTTGTGTTTCGCTCTGAATATCAAGCACAACCCGAGAACGGCTCAATAAATCGTAATATTTTTGACGAGGTATTTTTCTAAAACTAACGTCTTGTTTACTAATTTCTTTAGAAGTGACCCTATCTCTTAAATAAGAACCCATAGGTAAATACACATGGCTCACCACTTTCTTTCCTCTTTTCTCACAATCCTGACGTGCCTTTTCTACAATTAAATGGCGTTTAGAATGATAACCGCCAACAAACAATAAATCGATATCCTTTTCAACAGAATCAGATTTTTTTACCTCTTCTCCTAAAAATTCCCAAGTATAAAACAAAGGCAGATGTGTAAATTGAGGATAATTTTCTACATCTTTCAAATCAAAAGAATAGTTCTTATGAGCATATTTAGCGATCATCAATCCATTGGGGTTATTCTGAATAGAATCCCATTGATAATTGATAATCTCTATTTGAGAATATTGAGAACGTACTTCACTGAAAAATTCTTCCTTAATTCCATATCCCCTAAGTACAAATATTCGATCGATATTCTCTTTCTTAATAACTTCCAATAATTGTTTTGTGTATCGATCCTGAGCTTTCCCAGCTACCCCAGGTAAAAGTCGACGTAAAGCATAAAAACGTACAGCAGAATTAAAAGGAACCTCACTACGAAAAATCACGTTGTTATACCGTGATCTTAAATCAGCAGTGATTGCTTTTTCATAACCGAAATATATAGGAGCAATAAAAAGAATGTTCATATTCTATTCCATATCTTATTTATATAATCCCATTTTCTTCATTTCCTCTATGGATTGCTCGTATTTATCTTCCCGCACATCCTGCTGATTTACCCATTCAACAAATTTGGCAATGCCATCGGAAAAATTCCATTTAGGCTCAAAACCGAGCAACGTACGGGCAAGAGAGATATCGGCAAAATTATGGCGAATATCTCCAAGGCGATAGTTACCACTCACGGTCAGGGGGACATTTATTCCATATTTCTCGATTAAGGTATTGGCCACAGTAAGCACATCCGTAGCAACCCCGGTTCCTATGTTAAAACAATGTCCGTTCGCCTCGTTTTTCTCAATACCTAAAATTGTTGCATCTACCACGTCGTCTATATACACAAAGTCGCGTGTTTCCTTGCCGTCCTCAAAAATGTTTATTCCGTTCCCATTTTTAATTCGAGTAGAGAAAATCGACAGAATACCGGTATATGGATTCGACAATGATTGACCGGGCCCGTATACATTCTGATACCTGTATGATACAGAAGCAATCCCTATTGCCGGGCAAACCAAATGCACAAGCTGTCCTTGCACCTGCTTGGTTATACCGTAAACAGAAGTCGGATGCACTAAAGAATCCTCCGTAGTACCTACCAGCTTTAAAGGTTGCTTACAACCAGGATATTTTACTTCAAAATCGCCGTTATGCATATCTTCATCCGATCGTAGCGCAGGATAAACATATTGCTTCAGGTCTTCACTATAATACTTTCCTTCTCCATATATAGCCCTGGATTCAGCAACTACAACCTTTGCCACACGATGTTTTGTATTCGTAAGAATATCTAATAATAAAGCCGTCCCGCCTATATTTACTTCTACATATTTTTGAATCTCATACATAGATTGCCCCGTTCCGGTTTCCGCTGCCAAATGGACAACACATTCCTGGTCTTTTAGGGCTTTCATCCAATCTTCCCGGGAAGTCACAGAGCCTTTTATAAAATTCACTTTATCTTTTATAGAATTATACAAAGGTGAGGTCACATCAGGATTTTCCCCATGAATCTGCGGCGACAAATTATCCAAAACTGTAACAGAATATCCTCTATTTATAAGTTCCATGGCCAAATGTGATCCGATAAATCCAGCACCTCCTGTTATTAAAATGTTTTTCATAATCGTATTTTTAAAATAAATCATTCACTTGATGATTTTATTACTGATAAGCACAAATACATACCTGACAAAATATCAGGTATCATTCAAAGTCTAAACGGGATTAGAAATTTCTCCAATCGCCCTTCATATTTTAGAGAATAGATAACTTTTAGCCTAAAAAAGATAGAATCTTAATAAAGAAACTTCAGCAGTTCCGGAGAATGTGGCTTTTCTGTCAGAAAGAAAGGCATAACCTCTAAATAATATAATTGATGTCCAAAGGAAGTTGGATGGTGCATAAAATCTCCCATCAAATCTTTATACAATTTATTTTTATCTATCGATTCAAATCCAAATCTTGAATTTGATTAACCCCGCCTCCATCAGTGGACATATTTTTAACCGTTATTTTGAAACTGGTAAGTCCGGATAAAGCTTTAGCGATTAAATTAGGATAAGTTTGTGAATCCGATTCTGTGTAGTATTGAGCATGTGTATGTGCCCCGAAAGAGATCGAAGTTCCTATCGTAACGATTTTAAGATCTTTCACAAACTGAGATTTAACCTGGATATTATTCGTAGAAACCAATGGTGTGGAATAATCTACATAGGAAATTGTAAGTTCCGGATTGCGATTGGGCTCCGGCAACCATTCAAATTTATGATTGGATTTATATACAACTCGATGGTCTGCAAAGTTAGGGATTGTAGAATTTTTAGTCCGTTGAATGGTGTTATTTACCAATTTATAATCGACATCTTTAACATAATCCTTTGTCACACCCTCTTTAGAAATAGAGTAAACCCGGATCTCGTCAGATGCCGGGGTAAATAAAAATTTTGTCGGTTCTTCGTTTTTAAGACACAAAGTTTCCCCCTTAATCTCTAAAGACGCGGTTTCTAATTTGTCCTTCTGACAAGACAAAAGCAAAAAACACAGAACTCCAATACTTATAATTCCAATTTTTCCCATCTTTTGGTGTCGCTATTATATTTCTTAATAACTTTAGCAGGAATCCCCACGGCAACAGAATAGTCCGGAATATCTTTTGTTACAACAGCATTGGCACCAATCACACAACCTTTACCAATTTTTGCACCAATCACACATACCCCTTCTCCCAACCAGGTTCCTTCCCCGATTTCCACAGGAGCAATTTGCCGGACAGGCTGTTCTAATACCGGTTTATCCACATCTTCATAGCTATGCAGATTATCGCTGATATAAACCCGATCCGCTGTCAATACATTTTTTTTGATGATGATGCTTTCGGTTGCGTAAATATGGTTGAAATGCCCTATCGTCACCCCGTCTTCAATCTTTAATTTAGCCTCTCCTCCCTTTTTAATGGGTAATGCAGCTAACCATGCCTTATATTCGACACACACACGATTTCCTATAAATATATTGTGTTTACCGTTTATTTTCAACGGTGAATATATACGGCAACCGTGTCCCATCGAACCGAAAAAACATCTATTAAGCAGAATGTAAGATATGCTTTTTAATCGCCGAATTATACTTTGCAATGTCATCGCAACTGTTTTATGGTATCATTCAATGTTTGCGAAAATCTATCACTGGCTTCAGGAGTTAGATGTGTTTCATCCATATAGTCAACCGTAGAATAACCTTTCAATTCACTTAAATTTAAATAATATATTGAGTCGGTAAGTTCAAATGAATGAAAATAGTCATCCATCGTATTTTTAAATTCCTCCGAATAGCATCTCAGTTCCACAGCCCGGCAGGGAGGCATCAGCAATACAATTTTGATTCCTCTCGTCTTAGCAAAATCTATTATTTGTTCAAATTTCTCTTTCTGATAGGATTCTACTTTCGAAGGACGTACCATAAAATCACCCTCGTTCGCTTTAGGAACAGGATTAATAATGTACTGCCCGTTTTCTTTTAAATAAGGAGCTGACAAAGGCTCTCCTATAATCCTGCGTCCTAAATAACTTAGGTATTGGCTTGCACCCCGCCCAAAGATTGCCGACATTTTAGCGTTAAACCAGTCATCTATATTTTCAGATTTAGAGTATTCAACTCCCTCTGTGGAAGACAAAGACGACATCAACGAATTGTAATCTTCGGTAAAATACTTTGAATAAGTTCCTTGCATAGCCAGTGAAATAAACGAAAATTCAAAATAATCTACACCTAATATCAATAACTGAGGTAAATACCCGTTTCTTTCGAGATACTTTAATTTAAAGTACTGTTCTAAAAATGTTTCATTGTCAAAACTAAAATTATATGTCGATGAATCTATTAAATCAGGATTAATCCCCCTATATGTGCGGGAATTCCCCAATATAATCGTTCGGTACGGCTTTTTTAAAACATTCTCAAAACTTTGTTCCAATTGATCGTTCATCGAAATACCATTAAGCACCGGTGCCATTTTTCGATAGTCGACCAAAAATAACATAACAACGATGAACAGAGGTGTGATGTATATGGCTAATTTATACAAAAACCTCATCATTTGCTTTTTATCTTCCCGCCTATATAATAATAGGAAAGCAACCACCAAAATGCCTAATGCAATGAGATATAAAGCTACTTGAAAAACGACATTCATACCATCAAAACTGGAAATAAATAAATTGAGTATTATCAAATAGTCCTGCTAACAAGAAAGTTATAATGACAATGTAATTGAAAGTCCAACGCATCCACGAAGATTTACTATTAAGATACTCTACGATGGTATCATCTTTGTGCAACCACTGTACGACAATCAACAAAACAACGGAAAATATCGTCAAAGCATTGATAATACTGTGAGTAACGGTATTATTAAAAGTCACAAACTTAAGGCCACCCCAAAATTCGACCCAATTTTGCATAACAAAAAACTCATTCCAGCCACCAAAAATACTTTTAATTGCAAAAAAGGCATCTGTAATTGTATTGGCCCGGAAAAATATCCAAGCTAAAACAACGAGAATAAACACCCATATCACTTTTACAAAGTCTAAAAACGTTCCTTTCTTAATATGGGGATGTTGTATTTTCTTAAACATAGTTTCTATCACCAACATAAAACCATGCAAAGCTCCCCACGCAATAAATGTCCAGTTGGCCCCGTGCCAGATACCACTGACCAAGAAGGTAAAAAATAAATTGAAATAATGCCTCGGCACCGGCACTCTGTTTCCTCCCAACGGAATATAAAGATATTGTTGAAACCACGTCGATAAAGAAATATGCCACCTATGCCAAAAATCACCTATACTGCGAGCAAAATAAGGACGATTAAAATTCCTCATTAAATTATATCCCATAATGTGCGCAATACCAATGGCAATATCAGAATAACCGGAAAAATCACAATAAATCTGAAAAGCAAACATGACGGAAGCCATTGCTAATTCAATAGGGCCAAAAGACTCTATATTGTTATAAACCATATCCACATAGATGGCCAAACGGTTAGCAATAACAACTTTTTTAAACATACCCCAAATAATCAGTTGCAAACCGTCACGAGCCCGGTCATAACTAAAATCGAAATTCTTCTTTAATTGCGGTAATAAATGACTGGCCTTCTCTATCGGGCCTGCTACAAGCTGAGGGAAAAACGAAACAAATAAAGCATAAAAGAAAAAATTCTTTTCCACCGGGATCTTTCCCTTATACACATCGATCGTATAACTTAACGCTTGAAATATATAAAACGAAATACCGACAGGTAGTAGCAAATCCAGGTAATTCCATTGATTCGATGTACCAAACCAAGAAAACAGGCCGTTGGCAATCTGAATCGTGAAATTGGCATATTTAAAAATAAAGAGAATCGCAATATTTATTATTACACTTAAAGCAACAGCCGTACGTCTGTATTTAAAATACTTTTCAATAGCAAGCCCCGACAAGAACGTAACCCCTGTCGATGCCAAAAGCAATAAAGCATACTTCATGCTCCAGCCCATATAGAAGATATAGCTTGCAACAAGCAACATCTTCCACCGATATTTATAGGGTAACCAAAAATAAACGACGGTTACGGCAATAAAAAATATAACGAATGTGAACGAGTTAAATATCATTTTCCACCAAATACTTTAACAAAGTTTTCTGTATCGTAAAATATAGCACCGTTTTCTCTGATTTTTTCTTCGTCCCAATCCCACCATTTGATCTCTAACAACTTTCCGATAACCTCTTCAGAGAAACGAAACTTTATATGTTTTGCAGGGTTACCGCCAACAATGGAATACGGAGCGACATCTTTAGTCACAACAGCCCCTGCAGCAACAACAGCTCCATCTCCGATTTTTACCCCCCGCATGATGGTTGCGTTCATTCCTATCCAAACATCATTTCCAATGACAGGACGTTCCCGCTGAGGTTCCATACAATTTTTTTCGACAAATCCATAATGAGTCGAAACGATAACAGGGCTGGTCGTAACCCACTCATAATTATGCCCACTGACTCCTATTGTCGTTTGACGGGCAATAGAGCAATATTTACCAATCTGTGCATCTTCAACATAACTGCGGGGACCACTGATATAAGAGTAATCGCCTAACTCTACGGCACTACCAACTTCTGCTCCTTTGCGTATAATAGAACATTTTCCTCCACGAAAAGCGAATGAAGTTCCATATTCTTCCACCTGCATGTTATATTTTTTGTTAAGGAACCACCAAAACACAGGAGCAATCACACTTCTAAGTAGTTTTTTAAACATTTTTCTTCCTGAATATTATATCATAATTCGCTCCAAGATACAACATATAGCATGTGAACGCCACACCATTCACAATCGATTTGATGATAGCCATATTAGTAAGCGTAAATATTTCCAAACGGGAATAACATATAATCAACAATATATTGAGAATAACAGTTGTACTACCTACATACAGCAAGGGTTTTAACTTCACGGCAGAGTTAAGTATAATAGCCACAGGATCACATAAAATCAGGCATACCAATCCCGGTAAAAAATAAAAGACATAAATCGTATTCCCTGAATGAGCCGGTAGCAACCAATCGATAAATGGTTGCATAACAAATATGGTAAGCAATAGAACGACAACTAAATAGGCCAATAATAGAACGAAGTGTTTTTTTAATATTGAATTAAACATGGACATCTGCTGATTTTCGTAAGCATAGATCGCTCTGGGGAAAAAAATATTCAATAAAGAAGTCGGGACTAAAACAAAAAGAGTAGCATATAGAAAAACTAAATAAAATTCTCCCAATGAAGCTGTACCGAGTATTTTCGCAATACTCCATCGCTCGACCTGCATATTAAGCAACACAAAAAGTCCCGCCAAAAAAGGAATAAATCCAAATGACAGGATATATCTTATCAATTTCAAATCGAAATTCCATGCCGTGGGACGTAAATCCCGATGAGTAAACAACGTAACACCGACAAACACAACAGCTTGAGCAAACAACACGATAACAGCTCCTATCATCCCCCACCACCAGATCAAAGGCATTAAAGCCAATGTTACCAAACCAGAAATAAGGTTTATCTTATTTATTTCACGAATTAATCTTTTACCAATCAACGTGTTAGTAAGCCAGTTCATCATCAATGTCACCACTCCGCATATTAAGGCAACCAACATCAACGAATTGTTGATAATAATCTGCTTACCCGTAATGACCAATATGAGCCAAGCCGTCAAAACAACACCCGTCAATAATGCGAAATAAGAAAATAACACATTATTTATATCACGTTGCTGTTCAGCTTTATCCAGGGCAAAAATACGGTATCCGCCATTCACTAAACCAATCTGGAATAATGACAAAAACAACATCACAGTTTGCACTAAACTTATAATTCCCAATTCATTATTATCCAACCACCGCATAAATAAGAATGACCGGATAAAGCCTACAGAACTGACGAAAATATTCACCAGGACATATAGGCTATTAGGAGCAATAATTTTAGCCAATTTAACGTCCAAAGCTATTGGTAAATACTACTAAATTATCTGCAATACGTTTAGCGTTCTGTTCCAAATCAAGGTTATAAGTTTCAGCACGGTCCATAAAAAAATCAACCATACCAACATGCATCGAAACCAGATATGCGTTCACGTATGCCAAAAATTTTAAATCATCTGTATAAGTAACATTCCTATTTTGATATAAAACCTGACGCAAATCACGAATATTCAAAACATGCTGAACCCTGTCACAATAAGTGTAATAAGATTTACCAAAATTATAAACCTGTTTTCCCAACATCAATGCTTCGAAACCAGCTGTCCCATTGATCGAAAACACACCGATAGCATTTTTAATTAAAAGTTTTCCGGAAATAGAAGATCGGATAAGTCTTACATTGGGGACATTCATCAATCTCAAATAATCGTCCGCATTACGATAAGCCAGTTCGTGCGGATGATCTTTCACATATAAATAACATTCCGGGGGTAAAGCGGCTGCAATATTCTCAATCAATTTCACCTGATTGGCATAAATACCATCTCCTAAATATAAAACAACTGCTTCCGGTTCTAAATGAAAACTATAATAATAATACTTTTCACCTTCTATCGGTTCTTCGAATTTCACTCCATGTTTGGTATAGTCATGAAGATTTTTCAACTTCTCTGCACTCGGATTTTGTTTGCAAAGCCAATAATCAATATTTTCCTTTAATCGGTCGAATTTCCTTTTATGCTTATAATATGAGGCTACTTTACGATATTTTAAATATAATAGTTTGCGCTTATTATATCGCATAATCATATTTGCAAACATGACCTCATAGTTTACCCTAAAACGATTCAAAAACGATTCACAACGGGTTGTTTCTATTTTATCGGGATTTTCGAGATAATATTTTAAGTTTTGTTCTATCTCCGGGCAAGTGTAATCATCATTTACCACATTCAAATAAGTAATATCATCCCCTTCCGGCGGTGTCATCGCTTGCCAAATAAACATTCCTCCCTGAGCCCGGCACATAACCGCAGCGATATGATTAAAAAATAAAGAACAGGGCTCATGAATCATAAAATCGACATGACAATCTTTAAAAATAGATTTCCAGGCCAAATAATGAACTTGAGCCGACAACAAAGCTTCTTCATAATTTAATAAAGAAAATCCCCGGTCACTTTGTAAGGTACTGTTTAAATTAAATCTTCCATCGGTATTTTTCAAAAACAATTCATCGATCTCGCTTATTAAAGAAGAACTTGTATGAACTGTATCAAATAACCGGGAGGTGATATGAGAATAATTATAAAATACGGTTATACCGGCATCTTTTAATTTCTGAGCCTCTTTATCATTAAATGCAACATGAATAACATTCAACCTTTTGCCAATTGCCTGCGACAAAGAAATAAAAAGGTCTGTCAATTGTTCTCGATGAAGAAAAAGTAGTGTTTTCATATACTATCTCAATTTCACAAAACCTTTTGAGAGTAAAAATTCCGCCATTTCAAAATCCAAAAGAGTATCGATGTCTATTGAATTTTCTGCCGGCATCACATATTTGATCCTTTTCGTAAAATTAGGCAATCCCTTTTCTTTCAAAGCTTTTACACTAATCACATACACCGCACCATTGACCTCGTAATAGGTTTTGACATCCTGCCTGCGGGTAGCTTTATGCGACAAAGTAACTTCCAGCCAACCTTCGTCACTCTCGTGGCACATTACGGCAGCCGCATGCGATTCCTTTACCCCCATGACCATATCCACCCCATCCTGAAAAATGTCTACGGCTTCTTTCACCTGTCGATCACTGCGCAAAGGAGAGGTTGGCTGAAGAAGCAAAACGGCATCATATCTCTGCCCCTTTTGTTCATAGAAATCAAGAGCATGAAGTAAGACATCGTTCGTGGTTGCAGTATCCGTTGCTAAGGCAGCCGGACGCAAGAAAGAAACATTCAATCCATACTCTTCAACTACTTGTTTTATATCCGAACTATCAGTAGAAATACAAATATCGACATCCTCCAAAATACTCCGGGCTGTATCAACGGCATAACAAATCAGAGGTTTACCACATAAAAAACGTATATTTTTACCAGGTAAACCTTTACTTCCTCCCCGAGCGGGAATCACGGCAAGTAATTTCATTCTATTTTATTTCTGTAAATGCTTCGCTATATCTTGAACTTTATTAAAATCCTCAGGTTTGCCAATGTCGATCCAATATCCTGAAAGAGGGAAACGAATCACTTTGCGTTCCATCTTTATCAATAGATCGATCATATCCGTGGCATTAAAGCAAACATCATCGGGGATCAAGTCTATCAATTCGCGTTTTATCAAATAAATTCCTGCATTGGCATAATAATGATAACAAGGTTTTTCCTTCACCCCTTTTACCTCACGTACACCTTCTATTTCAAATATTCCATAGGGTACATTCACAGAATAGGGCACAGCCACCACGCTCATTTCTGCCTGATGTTCTTTAAAATGCAAATAAAAATCTTCTAAGTCGATATTGGTAAACAAATCAGAATTCATCACCAAGATACTATCGTGAGAGAAATCCTTAATAAATTTGACAGCCCCCATTGTCCCTAAAAATTTAGGTTCTCTGACGCATTTAACGCGAGTTCCGTCGGAACAAGGGCAACTGAAATGCTCTTCTATTTTCTCTTTCAGATAATTGACGGTAACACTGATATTTTCTATTCCATTCTTTAGCAAATTATCAATATTATAATCGATGATCGGCTTATTTCCCACTTTTAACAAGGGTTTCGGAGTATCCAATGTCATGGGACGCAGGCGTTCCCCTTTGCCTCCTGCCATTAAAACTGCATCAATGGGCAAATAGGAGTTGTAATGATTAAGATCGACGATCTTCACTAAACCTCCTTCCCCGTTAAGTATAGGTATTAATTTAAAACCTTGCTTTTTCAACTGACGTATTTTAATAACATCAATATTATTTTGTTCCAAATAAGCAAAATTCAAATTAGCGATCTTAGACACGCAATCCTCTAAATTATACCCCGCCAATATGGCACGCCTGATGTCACCGTCGGTTATCGTTCCTATGACTTTTCCTGAAAAGTCTTCAACAAATAAAGCCATCATTCCCGTTACAGACAAATCGTTTAGTTTACGAAGAGTCTCCAGGATAGAGGCGTCCTCTGATATAGTATGATTCTTTATATTAATCATTACAAACTTTATAAAATTGTTTGTACGGATCTATTTTTACCTCCTTTAATACCCTGACAATATGTGCTGCCGTATTACTTTGGTAATATGGATTAAACATTCCCAAAGGTTTAGGGGTGTTTAAAATCTCATGCAGTTTCCGAATAATCTCGTTTTTTTCAGGTAAACAATTTATAACACTCGCAGCAGCAGTGCGCCCCTTTTGCCGATTACCGATATTCAAAGTATAAATACCGAAACTCGGAGCTTCGACAAGTCCGCTACTGGAATTTCCCACAACGGCACGGATATACTGCAAGGTTGAAAGATAACGTTTCAGCCCTAACGAAGTGAACCACGTTGTCCTTTGCGGATTAAGCATACACCATTCCTTGATTTTTTGGGATATAATCTGATTTCCCGTATCAGAATTAGGCATTGTGAAAATAATCCGCAGTTGTTTCACTTCATCGAAAGCTTCCAGAAGAGCCGTAATTTGTTCTTCGGCTGTGTTATGCTCCATCGTCACCGGATGATAGGTGGCGATAACCGTATTGTCATCCAACCGGAAACCACCCAAACTTTCTTCTGTTTGCTGCTTGTCCCATAAAGGGAGCTGCAAAATATTATCAACGCCAATAGCTCCTACATTAAATACCTTATCCGGATTTTCTCCCATTTGTATCACATTTTGGCGATACTCTTCCGTAGAAGTAAAGTGTAGATGCGACAACTTAGTGATTGCATGCCTTATCGCATCGTCATAAGCACCTTCCGTAATTTCTCCTCCTCCGATATGTGCAACCGGAATTTTAAAAATCAACGCAGCGGAAACAGCAGCCAGAATTTCATAACGATCTCCCAATATCAATAGAATATCAGGACGTAAACAGTCATAAGCCTTAGCGAAACCTTGCATGGCTATTCCCATAGATTGTACTGTCGCAATTTCAGAATCACCTTCGACTTCCATTGGAACACGATAATCGACCTGAAAACCATCCCCTTCAATCTCCTTGATTGTCATTCCGTAACGTTCAATCAAATGCATATTAGTTGCCACTAATTGCAAATCTAAACTGTTATCGTCCCGAATCATGGCCGCCAAACGAGATAATAATCCCCATTCAGCCCTTGTCCCTGTAACTATACAAATTTTCTTTTTCACTTTATAATTCGATAGGTTCATCTTCCAGAAAATCACGTTTGGCAACCTTACCAATCACCTCTTCCCACATCATGGGACTCAACCCATTAGCCGGACGTTTAGTTATCAAGTTCTCCTCGCTAAAAACTTCTCCGGCAGCGATATTCCGAAAAGCTACAATAGATTTCCGGGCAATAGCTTTATTCTTTAATTCACTCGCCGCCACTCTTTTTATTCCATCGCCCAAAGCATTCTCCACATTCCGGATACATTCTACCATATTTTTTAATTCATGCGGCTCAAGACTTGCTTTATGGTCCGGGCCTTCCATATTTCTATCCAAGGTAAAATGTTTCTCGATCACTCTTGCGCCCATTGCCACTGCCGCAATGGGAATTTCGATTCCCTGTGTATGGTCGGAATACCCTATTTCCACCCCGAAATATTCTTTCAACGCATTCATCGCGCGCAAATTAACCTCGTCTTTAGGCGCAGGGTATTCAGTAGTACAGTGCAATAATGTTATTTTATCTTTTGGAGTTCCATATTTTACAAGTATCCCTAAAGCCTCCTCAATATCCTTCATATCGGCCATTCCGGTAGACATAATCACAGGTAATCCGGTTTGGGCAATAACTTTTAAATAAGGATAATTAGTAATCTCACCGCTGGGAACTTTCCATAACTTCATTCCAAGTTCTTGCAGCAATTCTATACTTGGCAAATCAAACGGAGTACAGAGGTAATGAGCTCCCGCTTCACGACAATAGGCAGCCAACTGACGTTGTTGTTCAGGCGTTAAAGTGATCTTACGGATCATATCCAATTGGCTTTCATGTTCTCCGGTAGTCGCCTTTTGATATTCGGCTTTTTGTGCAAACTTCGAAGCGACTAACTCAGGCACTCCCGCCTGAAATTTAACATAATCGACACCTGCTTCAAGGGCTTTATCTACCAATTGTTTAGCCAGTTCCAAAGAACCATTATGGTTTACACCAGCTTCAGCTATTATCAAAACTTTATTCATAAAGTTCATTTATTTTACAAGGGTCATTGTGACCAGGGAATATCATCGTTTGAGAAGGAAAATTTCGCAATATGTTTCTGACAGTCTGTTCTGCCAATAATTTATCTGCATTCTTTGACTTTGTATGCACCTTTAGATGGGGAATCAATGCATCGCCAGTAAATAATTTATCTGTTATAAAAAAAGAAAAACAATCGTCATTATGACCGGGGGTGTATATAGCTTTTACACACACTCCATCCCACAGTTCGATTTTATCATTGTCCTGTATAAGATGAATCGCTTTATCTTCAACCACAAATGGCTTTCCGGCATAAAGCGACATATTCAATTTTGCATCCAACAACCCTTCCCGCGTCAATTCTCCGCAAAATATCGGCATCTCCGGATCGTAAAATTCCCGCAGACAATTTACTCCGTAAATATGATCGAAATGATAGTGGGTAAGTAATATCCCCCGAGGCTGCAAATTGTGTTGCCCCATGAAACCGCGAATAGGAGCAACGTCGCCAGGGTCAAGCAGCCAACAACTTCCCCCCTCCTTTTGCCACAATATAAATGTATTGGAATTAAGAAGGGAGTTATTTATTCTGAAAACATTGAAATCACTTTGCATCCAGACATTCCTGAACGATTACTCCAATTAATTTCAACGACAATAAATTACCAATTTCTTCCTCCGGGATGCTAATATCGAACTCTTCTTCCAACGCAACCACAATATCTAAATGTTTAAGCGAATCCCAGGCAGGATAATTATCTTGTGTTGCTTCTAGAGTAATTTCTGAAACAGGAATATTTAAAATAATACTCATGACGGAAGCCGCCCTTTGTTCAATCTGATTCATATTTTTATATAATTAATATCTAAAGGTTTATATTCTTCAATAACTAATGAATACTTTTTTTCGTTATCCCCACTGTCTAACCGCTGAAAACCACAGTTATCATAAAAATTTTCAACCGGACTATTTTTAGGAGTTTCCATGTACACAGCATTCACAGTTACGATATTTTGTTTCCTCAAATCTGCAACGATATAGTCCATAAAAGCGAACTCAATATTTCGCCCCATAATTCTACAACTCATTAAAAAAGTGTCTATATACGCAACAGCCTGTTCACACTCAACAATTGCAAGACCAGTCAGCCCCATATCTCCAAATTTATCTTCCACAGCAATAGAATAAACTTTATATTTCAAGTTTTGATTCATAAATTCTTCTATCTGCGACTGGGTGTAGCGTTGCGTGGTGAGATTAAATTGATTCGTTTTTTGGGTTAATTGCGCAATTCTTTCAGACTCTTCAATGCTATTGATTTTTATCTTCATCCGTATATCCAGCGATTTGAGATAATCTTCAATCGAGCCAAAAACTTGCCGGGATTGCACTCTTTGAACCTGAGCTTTATATTGGGAAGTTTTTTCTAAATCGGCTTTAGCTTCGGTGATATAAAAATATTGATTTATCAAGGTCAATAGATACCTCGGATATTGCTCCAGGTTCGATGGAACCTGAAAAGTTTTCACTTGCGGCAATTGATCGTTGATCAGGCTGATTTCAAATTCGGAATCATCTACAAATACAATACTATCGATGCCGACATTCAATTCTATCGCTATTTCCCTTAAATTAGAGGCTTTATCGTTCCAGTTGACTTTCTTTATAACAATATTCTCGTCCCTCAAAACCATGTCAGGATGCTTATCAAGAACCTCCTGCACATCGTTTAAATTATTCTTACTACACAACCCCACAATCACCCCATGCCCTGAAAGCCATTTAGCTATCTGCTGTACAGAATTGAAAATTTGTCCCACTTTGGAGTGAGCGTTCATATCTATACCCGACAGTCCGTCTTCACCTAATATTCCTTTCCACAGAGTATTATCACAATCAAATACCAAAACCTTTTTTAATTTTCCTGTAAAACGAAATACGATCGAGGCCAAATAAGACGCATAGTATTTCCAAAAAACAAAAGAATATGGAATTTTAGAGGAATAGAGCATTCGCCTGTCAACGGCATTTTCTATTCCCACCTGCAATAAAATATCGTTTAAATTTATCAGTGTAACATTCTTAGGTTTATTATCTGCGAAATAAGCATTTATTCGATCAACAATAAACTTTAGTTTGGTTTCGGCAGTCGGATTAAGATTCACAACCGCCGATGTTACCGTGTTCCACACAACAGCAGGCGTAGCATGAAGATTATTGTTTATAAGGTCGTATTCCGCTAAAATATCGGCAATTAATTGTTCGATTTGAGAATCCGATAAATTTTCTACAAATTCCTCCCGCTTCATTAAAACTCCGACAATATCATACATCACAACAACCAATTGCTGATTATCAGCCTGGTAGCTATCCTGTACAAGATTATCAAACCCTCCCAACGTCACCACAGGGTTTATCCCTTCACTGCGCAAAGAATATATTATAGGTTGTACAACCTGATTGCAAGTTACATTATAAAAAATCTTTATGTTATAAGGTTTAACCTGAGAAACAGCAGACGCCAATTTATTATTCAGTGCAATTATTTCAGTCAATTTGAGCTCCTTCATACCACTATATCATTTAAAACATTACCTGTCCGCCATTCAACCTGATATTTTCACCTGCAAGGAAAGATGCACCGTCACTTACTAAATAAGCAACAGCAGCAGCAACATCTGCAGGAAGGGCAAGCCTACGCACAGGGGTTTGAGCGGCAGTCATCAGCTTTATTTTTTCAGGAATATCGGCTGTCAATTCCGTACTTATCACACTCGGTGACAGAATTTCCGTTGGCACAGAAGAAGAAAACGAAGAACTGATAAGTTGCATTAAA